>Ga0070711_100000074_pt1 | contig 56976 bp, 52 predicted proteins | sample LARL53metaG_FD_65452 | JGI IMG/M metagenome (GOLD analysis project Ga0070711, IMG submission 65452) | Corn, switchgrass and miscanthus rhizosphere microbial communities from Kellogg Biological Station, Michigan, USA - LAR L5-3 metaG | ecosystem: Host-associated > Plants > Roots > Rhizosphere ... | reverse complement strand
CCTCGAAGCTTTACCTCTTCGTTGATGATGTTAAGCAGTTCTGGTCTCCATTCACGAGCTATGAGAGGCTCGCGCGAATGAGTCGCCCAGATGAAGTGATAGTAGAGTTGATTGAAGGTGTGGGACATGGCCAAAGCTCCTTTGCTGAAGCGGGAACAAGCCCCCGTGAACGGGACTACATCATATATCGGCGTTGCCACGTTACCCAGGCGTAAACGCCTTTGCACCCAGGCGTGAACGCTTGGGCTAATGGAAAAGTCGGCGGGGTAGCGTTTTACCTCATCGATGAGGTCCCGCGGCGGGACTCCGTTGCTGAGACCTGGTAAGGAGAACACCGTCCTTTTGTCGGTTATCTTATGTCAATTCCCACCATCTTCGGTGATGATACCCGACCGTGGACATTGCATTCCTTCTGTGGCTAGCTTCTGAAACTTTGCGTTCTTCTTATCGATCTTCCAGGCAGATTTTGCAGAAAGGCTCTCGGCCCCCGCCTAATTGTTCAGCACGGCGACCATTTCTCCAGGTAAGACTTTGCCATTTACCTGACACGACCCAATGAATTCGGGTGAGGCTTTGGAGTGCTGAGGAAACTGCAGAGCATCCCGTACGACAGATCGCTTGTCGATGATCATCATGTATTCGTTTCCGCAGATGAGCCATGACGACAAGAATAAGCCGCCATCCAGTTCCGATCCTCCCAGGTCTTTGAGGCCGAGAGCCTTATGCCTGGCCTCGATTGCAGCAGACTTTCCGTTCGGCATTGCGCCGCCAATCAGCGCTTTGGAGATATCAGCGCCGCATTGGATCTTATCGAACAAGTCAGCTGGGGACACATTCGCCGACAACTGATGATTCACCGCTAGAATTGACAAACCAATAAGCCCTAATATTAGTGACCTCAAGACCTTCATTTACATTTCCTCCATCGAATTGATAAGACTTTCACTGATGATCACTCGCCGTGATCCGAGCTAAGGAGCAGACGACGGAGGAACCCGGCGCTTGGTCGCTTGCTCGAACGCATAAGCGAGCTGAATCAATCGAGGCTCGCTGCAAGACATCCCCGTGAAGCCGACCCCAAACGGCGAGGGTTTTGCCGCGAAGCCTTCGGGAAACGGCTGAGCAGGAGGAGTTGGCGCGTTAGGCACTAAACCGAACGGTACGATCACTGTGGGGTAGCCGGGCTTCGCGGCGATTGCTGCGCTGCCGGGCCCGGGAAATAACAAAGCATCAAGCTGATACTTTTTCATCGCTGCGTCGATCCCGTTCGTTGCCGATAGTCTCAAGTCTTTCTCGCGATCCGCGCGGTAGCGAGCCGCGTCGGTCTCAACATTCATCTCGTCGGAGATGTCCAGCAGCGCCTGGCCGTATTTTATCGCGCCCGCTCTTTGATGAGCTATGTTCCACTGCCGAAGTTCGGTCAGAGTTTTGACCGGAGCCGCGCTGCCAAGAGACGCAAGCCACTTGTTGAAGTCGCGCTTCATGCCGTATTTGAAAACGATCGAACACGCGGCGTCCTTGCCCTTGGCGTTGTCGAGCCCGCCGCACACTTGCCAGAGCAGGGAGTTCTCTTTTGGATCGGTTGTCGAGATGCTTGGAATCTCAACCGGATCGATGATGATTGCGCCTTGCTGTTTGAGAATCGTGATCGCTTCTTCCATGACTTTTGCTTGCGCCGGGTCGAGTCCGCCGCGGGGTTGCTTATCGCCCGTTAGCGTAGTCTTGTCATAAAAGAATGCTCGAGGAATGCCGATGCGCGCGCCTTTCAATCCGTCGCGATTGAGGAACTTTGTGTAATCGCCGTTGGGCACGCGGGCGCACTTGGAAGTTGCCGAATCGTTCGTATCGGCGGCCGTGCCTTCGAGGACTCCGAGCATGATCGCGGCATCCGCCACCGTCTTCGCCATCGGTCCGGGGGTGTCCTGATCCGCGGTGATTGGAATCACACCGTAGCGGCTCACGCGGCCGACCGTAGGCTTGATCCCTGCAAGCATGTTTTGATTTGACGGGCTTAGAATCGAGCCTGATGTTTCGGTGCCGACGTTAGCGGCCCAGAAGTTCGCTGCAGTTCCTACACCCGAGCTCGAACCTCCGGTGAATAGCGCGGGGCGTCCATCGAATGTCGCCTCGCGCGGATCGCGTCGCGGATCATATGGGTTGAAGCCGTAGCCTTTGAGCCCGTTGTAATTCGCGGGCATTCCGGTGGCCACCCAATTCGCAAGCTCGGTCATATTCGTTTTCGCGATGATGATCGCTCCGGCATCTCGAAGATTTTTTGTGAGCGTCGCCTCATAAGGAGGAACAAGGCCATCGAACGCGAGCGCGCCTCCGGTCGTCGGCATGTTGGTAGTGTGAATGTTGTCCTTGAGCGCTACGGGAATGCCGTGCAGCGGGCCGCGAATCTTTCCAGCAGCGCGTTCGCGATCGAGCGCATCGGCTTCTTCGAGCGCGTGAGGATTAACGGCGATGATCGCATTCAACTTGTCTTCATAAGTCGCAATGCGAGTGAGGTACTGAACCACGATTTCATGCGAGGTGATGCGCCCTTCAGCCATCGCGGTTTGCATTTCTTGAATGCTCGCTTCTACCACGGTGAATGTCTGCTTGTTCGCGGGATGCGGAGCTTGAGCCGCGATGAGCAAGGCTACAGTTGCCAGTACGAGGGAATGGGTCATCTCTGTTTTTCCTCTGCCGGAAAAATTGGAATGGAAGCGTACCACGTTGTTGCTTTCGGTGTCCCGTTGCGGTGAGGCAATGGTGCTTGCGGGCGAGCGGGCGTCGTAGCATACTGCGGACTTCAAGGAGCGATGGTGAATATGTTTGTTACTCGAGGACTGCTGCGCGGGCGATCGATCACGACCGTCTCGTTTCGACTCGTCCGGCGCCGTTGCGCGTTTTTACTCGCGCTCTTATTGACGTTCTGTTTTGCGCTGGCATGTTCAACATCAAAAGCGCCCAACTCAAATTCAAATGCCGTTTCAAACTTGAAGTCGAACAACAATGCAGGTTCGAGCGCGGAGCAGCGAAGCTTTCAGCAAATCACGCTCGACATAAAAGAACCCGAACGCTACAGCGCGGCGATGACGATTAGCATTCAAGGCACATCAGACGTTCCGGCGTCGATGGCGACGCAGCAATTCGGCTTTTCCAAGCTGGGCGCGGACCGGCGATGGGCTTTCACGTTTCCGGCGCCGCTCGGGCGCGTAGTGTATCTCGAAAAATCCGGACTCAGGTATCTGGTCCTCTTCGATCCCAAACAATATGTCGAGCTGGCTGCTGACTCCTTCAGCTTTCAGATGAGCCGCGACTTGACGACGGCCGGAATCGCGGAACGGCTCAAAGCTCGCGCACAATTCGAACAACTCGGCAGCGAGCCGGTCAACGGGCGAAGCGCGCGAAAGTATCGCGTGACTCCAAATCAAAACGACACTTCGGTGGCTGTCAGCGGAGTCGTCTTCATAGACGAGGAAACCGGCTTGCCTCTTGACTGTGAACTGAGTGCGACAGGACAGGGCGGTGAAAAGTCGCGAGTCATAGTCGAAGCGCGCGAGCTCGCTCTCAATCCGGATCGTTCGGAGTTCGACGTGCCGGCCGGAATGAAAAAGGTTTCGGCGCAGGAAGCCAAACAACAAATCGATAGCTTCGCAAGCGCGATCGGGTACTTCGCGGAAACTCTTCAACCGAAGCAATTGACAATGAAGCCGCCGGCAACCGCGAATGCGAACAGTTCGAAGGCAAGAGGAACTTCGCGGTCTCGCAAACGATAAGAATCCGGGTTCAACACACGAATGCCAATAGCAAGAACACACTCGGCGGTCCGATCAATGATTGCGGTGTCAGTCGCGTGCCTAGCGTTTCTTGTCGGGAGCTGCAGGAACGATACCGATCGCGGCAAACAACTTTCGTTAGCGATTGTCTCAGGCGTTGAAGGCGACGCGCTCAAGCAAGCCGCTCGCGACTACGAGACGCTCGAGGGCGTTCACGTCAACATCGCCGAATTCCCTTACGACAATCTTTTTGAAAAGGAATTGGTAGATCTTACGGCGCAGACCGGGGCCTACGACTTAATCATGCTGGATGATCCGTGGTTCCCGCGTTACGCGACCGCTCAGCTTTTAACCGATCTGACTCCGCTCTATAAAAAGCGAGGGGAGACCGGACCGGATGGTGATTTCATCGGTTCGTCGATCGCGCTCTGCAAGCATCCTTACGAAACGGGTGCAACGTTCGCGTTGCCTTATGTGGGTAACTCGCAGTTGTTCTTCTACCGCAAAGATCTCTTCGAGAAATACAACTTGAAGCCGCCCGCGAGCTGGGATGACGTGCTGGCCGCCGCGAAGACGATCGATGAGCGCGAGCGAACAGGGTCACCCGGAGGTGGCCGCGTATACGGTTATGTGATGCGCGCCGCTCGAGGCAACTCTGCGGTTGCGGACTTTATGCCGATCTTCTGGGCTTTTGGCGCGGAGATGTTTGACGCTTCAGGCAAGCCTGCGGTGAACAGCAAGGAAGGAATCGACGCTCTGAAATTCATGCTCGAGCTGGGCAAGTACGCGCCGAATGGTTACGCGAGTTTCAATGCGAGCGAAGTATCGGCGCATCTGCTTCAGGGCACAGCGGCAATGTCGATAAACTGGCCGGCCTGGATCAGCTCGTTTGACGATCCAGCGAAATCAAAAGTCACGGGCAAGATGGCATTTGAGGTAATGCCTGGCGCAAAGAATCCTGGCCGGGCAGAGATTGGCAATTGGTTGATCGCAATTCCTCGCGGCTCTCGAAACGCGGAGGCGGCATTCGATTTCATGCGATGGGCTACTGACACCGAACAGATGAAGAAGTCAGCGCTCGCAGGTAATCCACCGACTCGCCGCTCGGTTTTCACCGACTCCGAGCTGCTGGCAAAGTTTCCGGCATATCCGGCCCAGCTCCGCTCGCTTGAAAACTCTCGACCTCGCCCTCGCACGCCGCAGTGGAATGAGATTGAGAACGTCTTTGGGATATTCATCTCACGTGCAAACAGCGGCGAGCTTTCGGCGGAAGAAGCGATGAATCAGGCGAACGCCGAGATAGAGAAGATAGCTGAGCGGAATCCCAGGTAGTCCTGTATGGGCGGCCCTCCGTGGCCGCCCCTCCGTGAACGACGGGCGCTGGCGGAAAGAGCGGCGGCCACGGAGGGCCGCCCATACACGAGGCTCCGTATGATCGAAACCGAACGACTCTTACTACGACCGTTCTCGCCAGACGACATCGACTCTTTCGCGTCGCTGAATGCTGACCCGGACGTGATGCGCTATATCGGCGACGGCAAGCCTCAGTCCAGAGAGCAAACCGTGATTCGGCTCAATGCCGTCCTCGATCACTGGAAGCAACACGGCTTTGGATTGTTCACCGCTGTGGAAAAGACGAGCGGTGACTTTGTTGGATTTTGTGGGCTGAAATACCTGGATACTTCATCAGAGATTGAAGTGGGCTATCGACTGGCAAAGAAGTTCTGGCGACGGGGACTTGCTACAGAAGCCGCGCGCGCAAGCCTGCGATACGGGTTCGAAACGCTCGGCCTCGATCGCATCGTAGCAGTCGTGCAGCCGGAGAACGGCGCCTCGTGTCGCGTGATAGAAAAAATCGGCCTGCTATATGAAAAGGACGCGCGTTTCTATGATACCGATGTGAAGTACTTCGCGATCACCCGAGAAGAATACGGCCCCGATGATTCGAAATAATAAAAGCACGTCGCGGCCGCGACGCGAAACCGCGCTGCCCTATCTGCTCATCGCTCCGACCGTCGCGGTGTTAGTCGCTCTTTCGATCTATCCGCTCTTCTACGCAATTCGAATCAGCCTTCAGAACGGGACGGGCGACGCCGCGCGTTGGAGCCTCGCGAACTTCGCCCGGCTGGCAAGCGATAAGTTCTTCCTTGAAGCGCTTGCTCACACCTTTATCTATGCGGTAGTCGCGCTTACATTCGAGTTTCTGTTTGGGCTTGGACTGGCGGTCCTGCTCGATCGTCCTTTGCGCGGAAGATCGTTTTTTCGAAGCGCCCTGCTCATACCGATGATGCTGCCTCCAGTTGTCGTCGGAGTCGTATGGAGACTAATGCTCAACCCGGACTTCGGCGCGGTAAACGGAACGCTCAAGAGCGTTGGAATAAACACCGAGTCGCTTACGTGGACTGCGTCACCTTTGCTCGCGCTGGGGTCAGTCATAGCCGTGGACATCTGGCAATGGACGCCGTTCATGTTTTTGGTATTGCTCGCGGGATTGCAGGCGATTCCGCAAGAGCCCTATGAAGCTGCGATCGTCGACGGCTCGAGCGCGTGGCAAACGTTTCGTCACGTCACGCTTCCATTGTTGAAGCCGGCGATCTTGATCGCTTTGTTGTTGCGCACGATGGATCTGCTCAGGGTGTTCGATCAGATATTTATCCTTACTGAAGGCGGACCCGGCTTCTCGACCGAGACCGTTAGCCTTTACATCTATCGCACTGCGTTTCGCTTTTTCGATTTCGGGTACGCGGCAGCGATGTCATTTGTGCTTTTATTACTGACTAACGTAATCAGCGTAGGTTACATCCGATTGCTTCAGAAGCAGGAGACGGCTTGAACGAAACGCAAAACACCAACAAAGCGGACACGCGGCGCCGGGGACTCGCTGGCGCGAAGGTGTCTCGAACCTTCAAATACATCTTGCTCGGCGTAGCGCTCCTGGCCGCAATAGCTCCTGTTTATTGGATGGTGACGATCTCGCTCAAAACCGAGGTCGATCAGTTCGCATCGCCTCCACGTTGGTTTCATTTTGCGCCTACACTTGAGCACTACTATGACGCTTTCTTCACACGCTCTTTTGCGAAGTACCTGACGACGAGTCTCACTGTTGCGGGATTGTCGACGATTTGCGCGGTGACGCTCGGAACGCTTGCGGCTTACGGGCTCGCCCGGTTCAAGCTGCGCGGCAAGCTCGATCAACGATTATCGCTTTGGATACTCTCGACTCGCATGTTTCCGCCGATCGTGACCGCAGTCCCTTTGTTTCTTATGATGCGCGACCTGCGATTGCTCAACACCATCGGGTCGCTGGTTATCGTTTACACCGCGCTGAATCTTCCGTTTGTTGTGTGGATGATGCGAGGCTTCTTTCGCGAGCTGCCGCGCGAATTGGAAGAGGCGGCAATGGTCGACGGTGATTCGAGATTGGGCGCACTGTTTCGAGTGATACTTCCGCTGGTCACCCCAGGATTGGCTGCCACTGCCGTTTTCTGCCTGATAGTGTCGTGGAACGAGTTCCTTCTTGCGCTGGTGATGACACAAACCGACGCTTCGATGACGTTGCCTGTTGGGATTGCCGGGCGGGTGACTCAATACGAAATCAAGTGGGGAGTTATGAGCGCAGCGGGAGTCGTAGCGATGATTCCAATCCTTGTGTTCGCGATGGCCGTTCAGCGGTATTTGGTTCGAGGCTTGTCGCTTGGCGCTGTGAAGGGATAAGGAAGTGAAACGTGATACGTGAATCCGGTGAATGACATTCGTCCGGTCACGCATCCCGTATTACAACTTTATGAATGTTAGATTCAAAGAAGTCTCAAAAACGTTCGGCGATGCGATAGTCGTGGATCACCTTGACCTCGTCGCTGACGACGGGGAGTTCGTGGTTTTGCTAGGCCCATCAGGCTGCGGTAAGACCACAACCCTCCGGATGCTCGCAGGTCTAGAAGACGCGACATCAGGCGATATCTTTATCGGTAACGAGCGTATCAACGATGTGCCGACACAGAAACGCGATATCGCGATGGTCTTTCAAAATTACGCGCTCTATCCCCACATGACTATTTCAGAAAACATCGCTTATCCGCTGAAGGTCCGCAAAATTGAGCGAGGCGAGATCGATCGATGTGTGAATCGGGTTGCCGAACTTCTTGAGATCGGTGCGTTGCTTAAACGCAGACCAAGAGAGCTCTCGGGCGGTGAGCGCCAACGCGTCGCTCTTGCCCGCGCGATTATACGTGAGCCGCGCGTCTATTTGATGGATGAGCCTCTTTCGAATCTCGACGCCAAACTGCGCGTTCAAATGCGAGGAGAGTTGAAGCGCTTGCAGCACGAGTTGGGTACGACGACGATTTATGTCACTCACGATCAAGCTGAAGCGATGACGTTGGCGCATCGAGTCGCGGTGATGCGCGCCGGAAAGCTTCAACAGTTCGACACGCCGATGACCATCTACAATCGGCCAGCCAATCGATTCGTCGCGGAGTTCGTAGGAAGCCCGAGCATGAATTTCATCGAAGGCCGAGTAGATCACTCAACTCGTAAGTTCGTAAGCGACGCGTTCACTCTGGACCTTGATGACGCTCATCTGGCAAGGTTGAGCGGCCGCGATCGAATCACGCTGGGGATTCGGCCCGAGCACATCGAGGTTTCAACCACCGAACACGCCGACACACTTGCAGCCATCGTGCACGTGACTGAGTTGATGGGGAATGAAACGATTGTGTTTCTACGAACCGGCGGGCAAAAGATAATCGCTCGTGCAAGCGCGGAGTTCCGCGCTGAATTCGAGAGCCCAGTGTTTGTGAAGTTCCAGACGGATCGTATGGACTTCTTCGATCCCGAGAGCGGTTTGAGAGTCTAACCCTGGGAGCGCAGGCATCCCTGCCTGCTCATTCTTGCTTAGAGGCCGAACTCAAGAGCCGCGCCAACAGCAGGCAGGATGCCTGCGCTCCCAGGAGGTCGTGATGCGTAAACCGTTATTGCTGCTTGTCGCACTCTCACTCGTTTCGTCGACGAGCGTCGCTCAAAAAAAGCAACCAACCGCCGCGAAGTCTGCGACGCACACGCTTGCCATCGTTGGAGCGACCGTAATCGACGTGAACGGCAAAGCCAACATCAGCGATGCGGTCGTAGTTATTGAAGGCAATAAGATCAAAGCGGTCGGACCCCGCGCTAAGGTGAAGGTCCCGACCGGCGCCGAGGTCATCGATGCAAAAGGTAAATACCTGATCCCCGGTTTGATCGACACGCACACGCACAGCGCTTATGACGGCAACGACAATTGGCTTTCAGTTCGCTTTTTATCGAACGGGATAACAACGGTGCTGGATACTGGCAGCCTTCCGGCGGTCTACGAGCTCAAGCGCCGCATCGCGAGCGGTGAGCGTCAAGGTCCGCGCATGCTCGTGTGCGGGCCCATGATCACCGGTGAACCTGTAGCCTTTCCGATGAGCGAGACGGTGAAGAGCCCAGAGGAAGCGCGTCGCGCGGTCGACGCTCGCGTAGCCGCCGGTGCGGATTTCATAAAGACTCATGCGCAACTTGCGCCTGCGGACTTGCGCGCAGCAATTGACGAAGCGCACAAGAAGGGGCTTCGCACGATCTCTCACACCGGGAAAACGAATGCGCTCGAAGCGGTGCAGGCCGGCACAAACATCCTCACGCATCTCGTTGGTGTTCCCGACGCAGCCGTGCCGGATCCTGAGAAGATTCGTGCCGCGCATACCGCTGCCTTTCTCGCCGGCTGGGTAGCCAGTTCGCTTGCCTGGCTTCAAGCCGATCAGGTTAAGCTCGATGGAATAATTCGCGAGATGGTTTCGCGTCACGTGTTTTATTCGCCGACGCTGAGCATTCATCACACGATCGCTTTCGCCCGCGATCCGGATGCTTTTAGAGACGCGGCGGTTGCGAGCGGTCCGCCCGAGAACGTGCTCAAAGATTGGCAGGGCCTTGCAAAGCAGCCCTTCGATACAGCTCCGTTCAAGAAAGCCTGGATCAGCATGCAGCAGTTCGTTAAGCGCTTCTACGACGCGGGCGGTGTGCTCATCGTAGGCACAGACAGTGCGGCTGTTTATCAGGCGCCGGGTTTGAGCGCGCACAACGAAATGCGGCTGATGGCGGAGCTTGGCGTCCCGACGATCGACGCATTGAGAGCGGGAACAATTAACGCGGCGCGAGCTTTAGGCATCGAGAAAGAAGCCGGCTCGATAGAGGCGGGCAAGGTTGCGGATATCGTAATCATCGACGGCGATCCGCTCGCCGACATAGACAACACGCGCAAGATCGCTCGAGTAATCAAAGGTGGCGCGATCTACGCGAAGTAACCGTGTATGGGCGGCCCGCCGTGGCCGCCCGTCCGTCGAAGCAACACTATATCGTTCTAGGCAGCGCTCCAATCACACTGAGGGGCGGCCACAGAGGGCCGCCCGTACAGGATTAACGATGAAGCTGGCATTAAACGGCGCGACGACGATGAAAGCCGATTTGGTGACCGACATAAAAGCCGCAAGCGCGGCCGGGTTCGATTGTCTTGAGATATGGTCGGCCAAGCTCAAATCATTTCTTCGAACGAACACCGCCTATGATCTGAAGCGAATGCTTCAGGAGCAAGGCATCGCGCCTTACAGCATTAATTCGATCGAGCAAATTACGTTCAGAGACGGAGACGGGCGTCGTAGTCTGCGTTCAGAATGCGACGAGCTTTGCCGCATCGCCGCCGAGATCAATTGCCCCTATCTGGTCGTCGTACCGGGCAGACTTTCTTTCGATGCCAGTCGAGAAGAAGTGATCAAGGAGTCGGTCAGAACGCTGACTGAGATGGCTGACATAGCGGAAACATTTGACGTCGGGCTCGCATTCGAATTCATTGGGCAGCCTGACTGCAGCGTTCACACGCTGGCGCTCGCGTCTGAAATCGTTCAACTCGCAGACCGGGAAAATGTGGGGCTGGTAATTGATAGTTTTCACTTTTACGCGGGCGGCTCTACGATAGAATCAATCGAAGCGCTCGATCCGGAAAAGCTTTTTATCTTTCACATCAACGACGCCGAAGATCTGCCGCGCGAACAACTCGAAGATCGGCATCGACTTTTGCCAGGGCTCGGCATTCTCCCACTGAAAGAAATTGTCTCAGCGTTGCGGCGAATTCGATACGATCGCGTGACGAGCGTCGAAATATTCAGACCGGAATATTGGGAACGCGATCCGTTTGAGCTTGCGCGTGACGCGCGCACCGCGGTTGTGCAGGTTCTCGCATCGGCATGAGACTGTAAGACACCCATGGAAAAGATAAAGGTTGGATTAGTCGGCGCCGGCTACATCGGCGGGGTTCACGCTACGCTGCTTGCAAGGGACAAGCGCGTCGAATTGTCGATGGTGCACGACGTTGCGATCGAATGCGCCGAGTTGCTTGCGCGATCATCCGGCGCAAGCGTCGCGCAGAGCGTCGACGAGTTGATAGAGCGCGTCGACGCTGTCTATGTGACAACTCCAAACACGAAGCACACTGCGATCGCGATGTCTGCGATCGCGGCCGGCAAACACGTGTTCTGTGAAAAGCCGATGGCTACCTCGATTGAAGATGCGAGAACGATGCTGGATGCGGTATGGCATGCTCGCGGCATCTTTCAAGTGGGCCACAACAGACGATTCGCGCCGGTCTACGCGACGCTGAAAGAGCTGCTCGCCGAGTCAGGGGCCGCTCATTCGGCGCACGTCAAGATGAATCGAGGCGAGTTGATCAACCCGGTGTGGGTTGGTGATCCTGCGATCACTGGCGGCTTCCTCTACGAGACGACGATCCATATGTTCGACATGATGCGGTTCCAGTTTGGCGAAGTCCGGAGCATCGACGCCGTCGGATCGTCGCATGAATACCCCGAGATCGAGGACTTCTCCGCGCTGCTGAGGTTTGAGAGCGGCATGCACGCTACGCTTGCATCGTCGGCTGATGCGAGCTGGCTGTTTCCCTTCGAGCGAGTCGAGGTGTTCTGCCATCACGCCACGATCACAACGCGCGAGATGGAGAGCATAACTTACAGCGAAGGGCTCGACGGAGCTCATCGTACACGGTCGATGCAGCAGTTATCGAAGGAAGAGAAATGGGGATACGCGCAGGAGGACCGCGCGTTCATTGATTCAATCGTCGAAGGAGCGCCGATAGCGGTTACGGCTTTTGATGGCTTTAAGTCGGTGGAGCTTGTCGATGCGTGCTATCGGGCGGTTCAGACTGGTGAGCGCGTTCACATCGACTAATCGGGCTCGGCATGTAAGGGCGGCTCTCCGTGGCCGCCCCTCTTGCCGGACCAGACACAATCACCGAAAAGGGGCGGCCACGGAGAGGCGCCCTTACAAGTGCGGTTTACAAAGGATTAGTTATCCAGGTTACTTCGCCACATCGCCAGTAGACGAAGTGAAGCGGATGATTTGATTGTAGGTGGGATTTTTTTCCGCCGGCACTTCTACGGGTTTAACCGTTTGCGGTGCGCGCTCAAGAGCAACAGTTCCAAGGTGAATGCCGCTGTAACGCGCGTAAATAGTGCGAACGTAATTCTGTGTTTCGAGAAAAGGTGGTATTCGGTTGCCGTAGAATTCGACCGAGCCTTCGCCCGCGTTGTAACCTGCGAGCGCGAGCCTGACATCTCCGCTAAACCGATCGAGCAACCATCTGAGATATCTTGAACCGCCAAGAACATTCTCACGCGGATCAAACATATTCTTCACTCCGAATCTGGCTGCGGTCTGGGGCATCAACTGCATCAATCCCATCGCGCCTTTCACCGAGACGGCACTGCGATTGAATCCGGATTCCGCCCGCATAATCGAAAGTATCAAGCACGGGTCCAGCCCGTTTTGAACGGCAGCTTCCTGAACCAAACCGTCAATAATCGGATTCCCCGACGAAATGTGATGCCCGGCGAGAATAGCAGGAATCTTGATTTGAGCGGTGTGTTGAAGCCCATTCGCGTCCGTCGTGTTTCGTTTGAGCTCTTCCACTCGAGCGCGTTCCTGATCTTCATTGGTGAGCGGTACCGGAGCTCGCTCCGGAGGCGATAGCGGACGTTGCTGGGCTGACGCTGCAACCGCGCAAAGGATCAAAACCAGAATTGACGAAAGCTTTATCTTCATCAACATCAGTCCTGAATCGTCAAGTGAGCCAGCTCGGCGCTGCCTTCCCCGCGCACAAACAATGTGAGCCGTTGTTTGGGCCCGACCTGTTTCGGATCAAAAACAATAACTCCGGAGAGTGACTCGCTCGGCGCAAGCAGATTCATCGCCTTGCTCTGATTGACCTCCGCAGTCAGCGGTTTCGATTCCTTCCCATCGTTCAATTCAATCGATACCGAAGTAAAACTGAAATCTTTGTCGCCCGTGTTTTGAATAGTGTAGCGCAGGTAGGCGCGGTCGTCGAAAATCAACACTCGAGGGTCAACCGTGACTACGGCCTTCTTCGCGAGTACTCGAGTGTTGGTAACTTTCATCTCGCGCAGTCCCAGCATCATCGCCTGCAGAAAGCGGTGCTCAATCTCCTGTTCCGCGCGTTGAGGCGCAAGCTTTTCAGCTTCGGCGAGCTTTTGATCAGCCTCGGCAATCTTTCGATCAGCTTGCTGCTGCGCGTTACGCAGAATTTCGGCGGCTTTCTGGCGCGTCTGCTGTTCGGCTTCGGCTTTCAAACGCTCGAAGTCAGCCGTGGACTTGTCGGAATCGGGTGCGCGATGTTCTTCGGAGGCGTGCCCGTTGGCCGGAGCGGAAGCGACGGGTACAAGATCGGTGATATTAACCATGCGATGGGCTGTCTGAGGCGTGGAAACTATCGATAAGTCAAAACTGTAAGTGTGTTTACCGTCTCCGGTCTTAACGAACATGTTGCTCAGACCCTTCGACGAAACGGGCTTAACGAAGACTTCGTTTCCGGGATGATCGGCCGTCCCGCTGCGCTGGACGACGAAGGTCCCTTTTCCCGTAGCCGCATCGTACAGATCTCCGCAGATGATTTCCTGCACTGGATCCGGAAATCGAATCATCGTGGTGATGGATGGTGCGGTTTTGATTTCTCCAATTCGATCAGGTCCCAATGCAAGACTTGTAACGGGCGACTGCGCGCGTGACGGCTGACTCAGAGCAAGCAACAGTGAGAAGACTGCGATTGATATGATTGCTTTCAAAGCCGGTACCTCATCGTGACCCTATATCGGGGGAACGGAAAAGGGAATCACATCTGCGGTTAGTTATTGTGCAGAAGAAGTGCGCAGTAAGCAAGCGAAACTCCTCTTAACCGGCGCAACTCACCGCGTAAGGCGTTGGGCTGATGCTGCTCGCTCGAATCCGGCGTGGGAAGACTGAGCTTCTCGGCGATGTACAGGTCTAGCAAAGTAGTGATCAAAAGCGTACTGGTCATGACTCGAGACTCTGCGACACCCAAAACGAAACGCCTCGGCGCACCGAGGCGTTTGAGGATTACTTCCCGGTTTGAGGAACGTCGGCGACGCGCGCTATCGGATTGGGCTGCTCGGCGCCGGATTCTCGTCGTTCGAGTTCGCCGCGATGCCCGCGGCCACCGCCGCGCCTACTCCAATCAGCGCAAGAAAGCCCACGAGTCCTGGACCAACATATACGCCGGCCGCCGCTTTGTTGCCCTCGCATTCGATCTTTACGTCTACGCCGCCTGTTGAAGTCATATCCACGCTGCCGTCGTATTTCGATTTCTTTCCCGTAAGGGTCTCGACTTTAGGCGCTTTGACATCAACGGCTCCGCGCCTAACTTCAACTTCGGTCTTTGAGCAGGTCGATCTGATCTCGAGCAGACCGGCCACGCAGGTCAAGGTGATTGTGGTGTTGTCGCCAACCTCAACACGCCCGACGGAGCCCAGGTCGATTACCGCTTTTCCGTGCGAGTTCGTTGATATTACGCTTCCACTCAAGACCGTTGCGCCTGTTTGTGCGGTGTTGCCGTTGATGCTCACCTGTCCGGCTTTGACGGTCAGCGCTCCGGTGCAGTCTTGCGTTGCTACTTCAGCATTGATTCTGACCGCTTCAGGCGCGGCGAAAGAACGGAGCGTGAATACCGTCGCCACCACAACTGCCAGAACAAGGCTGACTGATGATCTCGGATAACTCATTCGGACTTTCATTTTTCCTCCAGGACGCGTGGAGCGTTGGGGAACGGCGTCCGCGATTAGCGACCTCAGAATATGAAAATGGCAATCAAAAGTCAACAGCTTTTCCTTTGCTTAAGTGGGGCAAATCGCGAACAATCAACTGTAGTCCGGCAGGTCCGCATCGGCGATATCGGCGAGCATGGGATTCTTTTGGTCCTTGGCCGAAAGAATCGGAGTCTCGACGTTCCAGGCAATATCAATGTCCGAATCATTCCACACAAGGCCGCGCTCAAACTCGGGATGATAAAAGTCGCTGCACTTGTAGAGAAACTCTGCCCTGTCGCTCAGCACCAAATAACCGTGCGCGAATCCAGGCGGCACATACAACTGCCGCTTGTTCTCGGCAGAGAGCCGGCAGCTCTCCCACTTTCCGAAATGAGGTGAGCCACGCCTGATGTCTACAATTACGTCGAGCACTTCGCCTTGAATCACGCGACAGAGCTTCGCTTGAGGTCTGCGAATCTGATAGTGCAGGCCTCGCAGTGTATTTCGAACTGATCGCGCGTGGTTGTCCTGGACGAAACGATCTTTGATGCCCATCTCGGCAAACTTTATTTCCTGATAGCTCTCGAAAAAGAAACCGCGCTCGTCCTTAAAGACGGACGGCTCAATCAAGCACACGCCCGGAAGCGAAGTTTCTATTCGTTTCATCTTTTCTTCCTCTTCCGCGAATCGATGAAGCCTTGCTCAATCATTCTCAGACTTGAAGGACTTCAATTCATCTATCGTTCTCTGCACATCGGAGTCACTCAGATGCGGTCCCATTGGAAGGCTTAGAACTTCACGGTGGATCGCCTCGGTGACCCGAAAGATTCCACCGGATATCTCAAGTTCAGGGTAAGCCTTCTGCAAGTGCGGCGGCACCGGATAATGCACCAACGTGTTCACTCCGCGACTCTTCAAATAGGCCTGCAGCCTATCTCGGTTCTTGCTCCTGACTACGAACAAGTGCCAAACGGGATCAGCTCCTTCGCAAACTGCGGGCAACCTGATATCTGTTTCTCGCAGCTCCGAAAGGTACCTTGCCGCAACTCGCGCGCGGCGTCCGTTCCACTCGTCGAGATGCTTCAACCGGACTCGCAACAACGCCGCCTGGAGCTCATCAAGCCGGCTGTTGATGCCTTTTTCATCGTTATAATACTTGCGTTGCGATCCGTAGTTTCTCAGCAACCGTATGCGTTCGGCGAGCTCATCGTCATTGGTCGTCACCGCGCCCGCATCGCCGTACGCTCCAAGATTCTTGGTTGGATAAAAGCTCCAGCCGGCCGCATCGCCAAGATTTCCAACGCGCCGTTCGCGATAGCGAGCGCCGTGAGCTTGAGCCGCGTCTTCGATCAACTTCAATCCATGTCTCCGCGCGATCTCCTTGAGCGGGTCGATGTCCGCGGGCTGGCCGTACAGATGAACGGGCAGAATCGCTTTCGTTCGCGATGTGAGCGCCGGCTCGACGCGGCTCGGATCGATATTGAAAGTTCCTTCAACGGGTTCGACTGGAACTACGCTCGCTCCCGCATTCGACACCGCAAGCCAGGTCGCGATGTATGTGTTCGCCGGAACGATCACTTCGTCGCCGGCGCCAATCCCGTACCCGCGAAGAATCAACTGCAGTGCTTCAAGACCGTTGCCAACACCCACGCAATGTTTGACACCGCAGTACGCTGCGAACTCAAGCTCGAACGCCGCTACCTCTTCCCCAAGTATGTACCAGCCTGAATTCATAACGCGCTGGTACGCGGCATCCAGCTCGTCTTTGATTTCACAATAGGTCTGACCTACGTCAAGAAATGGAACTTCCCTTGTCATGCCTGTTTCAAGAATTCTTCATAGTCTTTGATGTATTCGTTTGGATCGAATGTCTCTGATGCCAACACCATCAATACGGCTCCGCGGGTGAATCGCGACTGAGTCGCCCAAATCTTTGAAGGAATATAAAGAGCAAGTTCGGGCCTGTCGAGTGAGACTTCATCGCGAGTTTTGCCGTCGTCAAGCGAAACCAAACACGAGCCTTTTACGCAAATCAGAAGCTGCTGCACGCTCTTGTGAGCATGCCCGCCGCGCGTCTGGTTTTCGCCGACATCGAAAACGATGAAGTATCTCCTGGGAAGAAACGGCAGGCTCTTCTGATACTCGGCGAAGGAAAGTGACCCGCGAGAGTCTTGAATGACAGGTAACTCGAAAAGGCGAACGCCCTCGATCCCGCAATCAATCACACGAGCTTCGTTTGTGGGCATTCATTGAATCCGTCTAAGAGCGGGCGAATCCTAGTAAGGTCGAATTCCGCGCTGCGCTGCGCCCATCCCAAAGGCTCTCAATATGGAATTGCCGATGCTTTTGGCTCTGCTGTTTCGAACCATCACGACATCGTTCGCCAGGATTATCAGGTCTTCTTTGCGGCCTTTCATAACGGCCCCGATATCAACCTGTATCTCGAGTCGTCGTCCTGTAGCCGGATCCTGCCTGAAGATCGTGCCGTTAGCGAGGGCAGCGTTCAACGTCGTGCCTTGAGAGAGCGCGATCGCTTGTCTCAATGTTGTTCCATCGCTCAACGGAAACGAACCCGGAGCGTTTACTTCGCCGGCAACGAAGAACACGTCAGATTGCGGAATGTTCACAATGTCGCTCGGTTCCACGATGGCATTCTGATCGAAGCGTCCTTTGAACAGCCCGCTGATGTTCACAGCCTTGAATGTATATTCCGGTCCGTCTTCGTCGCTTGGGGTTGCAGGTTGGCTTGCTACAACGGGTGAAGCTTGCCCAGGCATTGAGCTCGTGACAGCGGCCTTAGTTGTCTTCTTGTCTTTGACTTCGTGAATGATGAACGCGCTCGACCCGTGATTTTCGGCAAGCCCACCCGCGGCTGCGATTAGTTGAAGCAAAGTTGGACGGCCCTCCATTTGATAAGACCCGGGCTTCCTCACCGAACCCTGAATGAAAAACGTGTGGCTATAATATTGACGCACTATGACCAGAACCTGTGGATCTTTAAGGTAACGACCGCGCAGCGCATCGGCGATGAAAGTCGAAAGTTCTTCGGGGGTCTTGTCCTTTGCGTTGATCCGCTTCAAGTAGGGCATCAAGAAGGTTCCGTCAGCGTTTACCTGGTAGACATTCGATAACTCGGCCGCGTCTTCAATTCGAATTTCGATTACATCACGAGGGCCAATTCGGTAATCTGCGTCGGGCGACACGATAACCGAAGGCGAGTTTGCGGGCTCACCCGACGACGTCGAAGCTGGCACCCTGAGCTGAGGCTGTTGATGAGTCTGCGCCGCAACCTGATCAAGCGCGATTGAGAAGACCAATATCGATGCGACGGTCAGCGTTCGCGCGCGCCAACTTTGATTATTCATAGTTGTACTCCAAGACTCTTCAGCTTACCGGCGCCGTGAGGAACAGTCACTGAAGTAGGCGATACCGGCGAGGCTCGAATTATAGCACTCGACGCGGTCCCCAACTACTGTTCCTTGATCGAAAAATCATCGAACCAGACAGTGCCGCTGGTTGGTTCGTCGTAGCTGAATTTCGGCTTTCGCTTTATTGAAACTATGACAGCCGAAGTTGACGGTGCAGTGAAGTCGACCGTCAGCAGTTTCCAGTCGTTTGAACCCGCCGGAATCGGTTCCGATGCTGCGATCCAGCTCGACGCCGCGTCCGAAACGACGACTCGCGGTCCTTCGGGCGTGTCGAGTTTATTCGTTTTGAAATAACATTCCAGTCTATAGCGAGCGCCGGGCCGAATCGAGACGAGTTGTTTGACTTCGTTGTCGAGTCTTGTCGTGTCCTGTCCGGTGAATTCAATTCTCAGTGAACGAGAGCCGCCGTGCGCGACGTTGGTGTCCAAAGCGAAGCGCGCATATTCAGTCCGCGAAAATGACCAGTCAAACTGCGCAAAGTTCTTCGAGATATCAGACTCGAACCCGCCGTTGTTGACGAGCGTCGATTGTCCGGCGCCGGTTAGTTCACTCCAAAGCTGGCGTGCCGTATCGAACTTGCCGGCCGCGATCAATGCGTTCAAAAAAGCCGAGCTGTCCGCGGCGGAAGCCAAACGGTCCTCGCGATCGATACTGGCAAACACATCGGCAGCTTCGGCAATGTGAGAATTCTTCAGCAGGAACTGGGCGAGAGTTAGTTTGGTTTTCGAGCTGCTCTCGGCGATGCTTCGCACCGCGTTCACGTCCTCGTGCGAGGCTCGCCAAACAAGATCAAGCGTTCCTGGCAGAACGTTGCTATTGGCGGCGACCGCCGATCGCAGTTCACCAAGCGATTGATCGAGCTTGCCTTCACGAAGCAGCAAGTTTCCTAGCCGGTAATGCACGTTCCAATGCTGCGGCGCCAGATCGCGCGCAGCCTCGAGCGACGTTTCGGCGGCTGGTCGGTCGCCGTTTGCTTCCTGAATCGATGCGAGCGTGAGTCGAAAGCGATAATCATAAGGTGATAGCTCAACCGCCCGCTGCGCATGAAGCAATGCTCTTGACGAATCGGCGCCGGCGTCGGCAAGTTCGGCAGCCGCCAGCCTGGCATTCAGTCGCGCCGAACCGGAAAAATACTGAGCCGGAAACTCGAGCAGGCCGCGAGCCACCGCGAGTCTTTCATCTGCGAGTGTGCCGATGACGAATCTCGAAACAATGATGACTACCAGCAGAGAGCAAACCGCAAGTACGGCAAACACGAACGCCAATCGTGCGAACAACCTCGATAAATTCAGGTTTAGAAATGTCGCATTGGACGACATGCTCACGGATTCTATGAACCACAAGTTAGCGATGTCAACGAATCCGATTTAACGGACGAAGATGAATCTATCGGCGAGAACAAAATTTACAAGTGAGCAAATCGCGATGGTGATCAGATTCGCGACCAGGGGATTGAGTCTGAAGCCACCGACGAGAATCAACATCAGAATCAAATTTCCTGCCAGCGATGTCGCGCCGTTCGTTGCGTTGAACCGCAACGATTCGAGTGCGAGACTAGTTTTGGCACGGTCGGCCCAGGTCCATCGCCTGTGCCAAACGAAGTTATGAAGGATGGCCGCTTCAACAGCCAACGCTGTGTCAACTAAGTAGTGAGTGGGCGCGATGCGCAACAAAGCGGCGAGCGTCGCCGCTTGAACGACAACGCCCAACGCCCCTACCGCTCCAAACTTCACCAGCCGGACGTGAATGGCATTGGGGCTGCGCAACCTGCGCTTGCATGGCTCGCGAGCTGCCTGGCATATGCAAAGGCGATGAAGCAGTGCGATTGCGTTCCAACCAGCCACTAAACCTTCTCCGCGCGATAAAGCACGATTGTGTTTCGAATGACGGAAACGACTACGATGATTGCCATCATCGCTATTGCGACCACTGCACCGACGTCAAAGAAAAGATGTTGATCGCCGAGCGCTCGCGTTGTGGGATGAAGCATCGCTCTTATGTTGCCGATCGCAAGCACTATTCGAAGCTCAGTCGGGCTGAACTTGTAAAATGAAAGCCTGAAGGTTCCGATCGTATAAGTGGCAAGATAAACGTCGATTGAAAGCAGGAAGTAAGTCACCAGCACCGCCAACGCGATCACCCAACTCATGTAACCCGACATCGCGAGGCCGCAAATTACGAAGAGAATACCGAACGCATCGATGATATGATCGACATAAAACCCGTAACGAGGCCGCTGCTTGTTGCGTGCGCGGGCAAGCGTTCCGTCGAGGCTGTCTCCGAACCAGTTGATCGCCAGACAAATGTTGACTATCAGCAGCGAGGCCGGCCACCACCTTGCGAGCGCGTAACAAACTGCGGCCATCAGCATCGCAACAAGACCGAGCAACGTCAGGTGATCGGGCTTCACCCACGGCGGCATATTCCGAGCGAGCCAGTTCAAACAAACACGCTCGAGCGGCGCAAGCAGGCTTGTTTGCTCGCGCTGCGCGGTTTTGAATTCAGGATTGATTGAAGGACTTGGCGCAAGGACTTCGGCGGCCACTGCATTCATGCTTGCCTCGTTAAATTTCTCACCGCCGCATAAGCATCAAACGGCGACAGCAGAACAATGATCAACCAAACAGGAAGTGAAATGAGCGCGACAATCAGTCGCGATATTGCGGGACTGCTCTTCTCGATTGCGGGACCGGCAAGCGCCCCGCTTACGACAGCGCTAACCAGAGCGCCGGAGACTCTGCGGTAGACATCAGCGCGAGGAGCGCTCGCCAGCACGGAAGTCTCATACGCCGATGCTTCCAGCAAAGTAACTGTCGAGTCCATCGGCTTAAGAATCTGGGAAGCTCCGCACCATCTGCAGAACTTGTCGGTTTCGAGAATTCCCAACGAACACGACAAGCATTCGTTGAGACCTACGGTTTCTGCGTTTTGTTTCGAGTCGGACATCACCGGTTCGAGTTGGCAACCGCGATGCCACAGAAGTATGCGCAAATTGGCGCGAATGTGGATCGGTAATCAAGGAGGAGCCGCAGTAAAAATCAGACAGGTGAAACCAATCTACTTCGCCGGCGAAGCGCGAAGTATTCGGTTGATTAGGGCGGAGACTCGATCAAGGACGTTCGTCATCGCCAGGCTGCCGACCGCAATCAGGAAAGCGAAGAACTCGACGACATAACGCGGCTCGGGATTTTCCATGCTCGCCAGCAAGGCAAGCCGCGGCGCAATCAACAACCCGAACATCAGCAGCCAAACTCTCGACTGCTTGTTTTGCCACATCAGCCACGCGCCTCCAAGTCCTAAGCCCGTGTACAACAACGTCAGCAACATAAAGAGCGGAAGCCAATACTGCTGATGAAGATCAGTGTCCAACGCCGAAAGCGGAAGCAGCTCGCCCTGGAATGGATAGTACTGCGAGTGAGTGTCAAACCACAGTGACGCCGCGCGTTTCATCGGAACGATCGCGTAGTAGCGCAACGGGTGTCGGATGATTTTCTGCTTCGCTAATTCAGCGAAGCCGGCATCGACCTCCGGAGTCATCTCGCCCGTGGGTTTCGGCCCTTCGGCTTGATCGGGCTCGTCCGGCTCGTCCGGCTCGTCTTGAGTGTCGGCCTCGTCAGATGATTGATCCTCGTTATCGGCAGAAGGGGGTGTAGGCGGTTGAGTGACCGGGTTTTGAGTTGGCGCGGGCGCTGCCGGATCTACGGTCGCGACAGCTATTGGTTGCGCGGCGCCGGGCGGATTGTTGTAGCGATCGAGAAGCTCCGCTACCTGTTGGCGTTCGTCGGGCGAGTCGAACGCGTAGTCGGGCATTTGGTCTATCTTGATTTGATCCTGATCCATCGGCCATTCGAGCGCCTCGGTGTACTTCACATCGTCGACCCAGGTCTTTAACCATCGAATGTATCCATTAGGAACGAACTCACCCGGCATGTTGGCTTGAGCCGGAGCGATCGGTTCAAACAATCCGAACACTCGTTCGTTTCTGATCGTCCACGGCGCAAGCGCAAGAAGAAATCCAAGCGACAGCATCGCACCGCTAAAGATAGTTTGAGTCAGCACTCGGGCTCGAGTCGTATCAACTTCATCGCGTTTTGACGAATCACGCTTCCCGAAACGAACCACGCGAAGCAAGCACGCGATCGCCAAAGTGAAGCCTACCGCGGCGACGAACAAACCGCTGTCGGGGCGAAACAACGTAGCGATGCCGCCTGCGATTCCAGAAAGCACCCACCACACCGCGCTCTTCTTGCGGTTGTCGGATTTCAAAGCCAACGAAGCGAACAAAGCGCACGCGGTCGCGAGCAGCGTCGTGCAAGTTTCTGTCAGAATCGTCGCAACGTAGATCGCCGGAAACGGACAGCAGACTGCCATCGCAAGAGCAATCAACAACAATCGTCTTCGCTTATTTTGGTCCCAATCGGCCGGCGCCCATGCCAGAGCGAGCAGTGCGATGAGCCAGCAAGTGATTGTGTCGAGCAAAGCCTGAGCCAATCGCACCGCGCGATTGTTGTCGTGACCAAACAATCGGTAGATGCCCGCTACGAACATCGGATAACCGGGAACACGAATGAGCGTCGGTGTGTAAGGCTCTTCAGTTTCGATGGAATAACTTCGATGGTCGAGAATGTTCAAGGCGATTCGCGCGTACAAGCGTCCGTCGTCGGCTTCGTCATTGGGCAAACGCAAAGCGATGAACAATCGGAATCCCAATCCTGCGACTGTGATCAATACGAAAGCGATGAGGTATTTCTTCATGAGCGTGATACTTTGATTCCGTGCAGAGCTTATTCGTTTATTCTACCCCGCCGCTCGAAGTCAATTCCTGTGACCGCTTCCTCCCAAGTACGTCGCGAATCGGATTGAGCGACAAGCCGGCCAGCGCGACACCTCCAACCGCAAGAATGAGCGCAAAGAACTCAACGGTGTAGCGTGCTTCAGGATGTTCCTGAAATGACAGGAAAGTCAGGCGCGGGACTATCAGCAAAACCAGCAGCGCAATCCATCGCCGGGCGGACTCAGTTTTGAGCATCAGCCATACGCCGCCAGCCGCAATGATTGTGTATAGCCACGTCAGCAGCGCAAAAAACGGCAGCCAGTATTGCTGATGTGTTTCGAGGTCAAGATCCGAGACGGGGAATAACTCGCCGTCGAAAGGGTAGTACTGCGAATGAGTGTCAAACCACAATGACGCCGCCCGCTTCAGCGGAAGCGTGAAGTAGTAACGCAGCGGATGCCGTGCAATTCGTTCGCGAGCTATCTCACCGAACGCGGCGTCAATTTCAGGAGTCATCTTCACGGTCGGGCCAGCATCACTTGCGTCACCTTCTGCATCAGACGCAGCGACGACTGGTTTCGTCGTATTGTTGTATTGATCCAGCAAAGAAGCAACGCGCTCGCGCTCATCGGGCGAGTCGAAGGCTGAGTCAGGAATCTTCTCGAGATCGATGGGATAGAGATCGAGGGCGTCTTCGACGGGACTCACATAACGCTCGTCGTCGACCCACGTTCGCAGCCACGCGATGTAGCCAAGCGGCGCGAACTCGTCAGGCTGATTCGCGTGAGGCGGAGCGACCGGCTGAAAAACTCCGAACACGCGAGCGTTTCTAATCGTCCAGGGTGCGAGCACGGCGGCAAACCCGGACACCAGTGCGATACAGCTTACAGTCGTCGCAAGAAGGATGCGCGGTCGATGTTCGCTTGTTGAACCAGCGAATCGCGAAGCTGCGACACTCACGAGCATTAATCCTGCTCCGGCGGCGAAGAGTGCGCAATCCGGTCGAAACATCGTTGCCGCTCCACCTACAACACCCACCACAAGCCACAACCATGCCGCCGTGCCTGATAAGTTGGTTCGAAGCGCGAGCGTCGCGATCAGCGCAAGCGCTAGGACCAATGCATTCGCCCACGCTTCGGTGAGGATCGTCGTAACGTAGATGGCTGTAAACGGACAGCTTGCTGCGAGGGCAAACGCGATCAGCATCGCGCGCCGCCGTTTTACAAGCTCCCACTCGCGTGGCGCCCATGCAAGCGCGAGCAGCGCTATAAACCAGCAAGTCAAGGTGTCGACTACAACTTGAACGACGCGAACAGCGCGTTGGCTATCGGACTCGACCGCAGCATAGATGCCCGCCAGGACAAGCGGATAACCGGGCACTCGCACATAGGTCGGCACAAACGGCTCTTCTTCTTCGCCAGAATAGCCGCGATGCTCGAGCAGGTTGTGCGCGATCCTCGAATAGAAGTGGCCGTCATCATCGTCGTCGGGCGGAAGGCTGAAAGCGAGCCAAAAACGAAAGCTCATCGCAATCAGGGTCAGCAAGATCGCAGTGCCTACGCGTCTCTTCATAGTTTCAGCGATCGAGCGAATCCTCCGCGCTTTAAATGTGAGCCTCTGCTGCTTGGTGTATTATAGACAATCAGAGGGCTGCTATTGTTTTCTGCTCTGCCCCGCAGGAACCGTTTGATGCTTTCGAATAAAAGAATCACGCGTGAGGCGTCGAGCCGGCGCGAGAATGAATTCGGATGAGCAAGTATCGAGAGTCTCCAGTTTTCTTCGATCCGAACAACAAGCGCTGGCCTCGCTTGAGGCGAGGCGTGTTTCTCAGCGGCCTCATTCTGTCGATAGTATTCGGGACGCTGATTGTAAGCATTATCGTTTATCCTGCGCTACTGCCGCCACTTGATTTGCCCCAATCGAGCCTGTTGCCTAACGGTGGTCATCCTGCCCCGCCGTCTCCCACGAAGATTCGAACTCCACGACAGCGCGCGCTTTTCGAAGCGAAGGAGAAGCTCGAGATCGAACGGAGCAAGCGCGCGGCAAGACTTCGCGTCGAGCCCGCCCACACCGGAATCGGCGAGCCCCTCACAGTGGGCTTCTATGTCAACTGGGACGAGTCGAGTTTTAGCTCACTCAAGGAGAACATCAAGAACCTTGATATTGTCATAGCTGAGTTTCTGCACCTGGACAATCCGGACGGCTCATTGCGCGAGGATAATCCTTTCATTCAACAATCGACCACCGATTACATTCGCACTGCGCGCCCGGACCTTAGGATTATGGCGCTGGTGAATAATTTCAACGGCACTGATTGGGAGAGCAACAAGCTTAAGCTGATGCTCTCGAATCCCGCGGCTCGCGGTCGATGCATCCAGCAATTGATCGAATACGTCAAGGGAAACAACTTCGCAGGCATAAGCATAGATTTCGAGAGCGTCCCTGACGAAGCGCAGCCCGATCTCAATCGCTTCATGCAGGAGCTTGCGATTGCCGCGCATCCGGAGGGTCTGGAGATCTCCATCAATCTGCCGGTGCACAACGATTCATTCGACTACAAGAAGCTCGCGGCGTCAGCCGACTACGTAATCCTGATGGTCTACGATCAACACTACTCGGGTAGCGATCCCGGACCGGTTGCTGCCATCGATTGGACTGAAGAGGTGCTGCGACTCCGGCAAATGGACGTGCCGGCTTCAAAGACGGTCGTTGCTGTGGGCAACTACGCTTACGATTGGCAGGCGAGTCACGAGCCTGCCGTAAAGACCTTCGAAGAAGCAGTCATTACCGCTTCAGAGTCCTCGGGTGAGGAAGGGAAGATCGATGTTCATCTCGACTCATCGTCACTCAACCCGACCTTTCAATACGAAGAAAGCGACGGCGTCATTCATACCGTCTGGATGCTCGACGCGGTGTCCGCTTTCAATCAGATCGTGCTCGCAAGGCGGTTTGGAGCGCGTGGGGTTGCACTTTGGCGACTGGGTAGCGAAGACCCATCCCTTTGGAAATTTTTGGGCACAGACGCGCCGCTCAACGCAACAACTGCCGCTACGCTAGCGAACATGAAATACGGGTACGGTCTCGACTACGAAGGCGCCGGCGAAATCTTGAAAGTCACCGGGCGACCGAGCGAGGGCCTGCGCGATATTAAATTCGACGCCGACCGAGGGATGATCACGTCCTCTAAGTTTATCGAGTTTCCTTCGCCATATGTGATCACTCGTTACGGCGGCATTAAATACAAAATAGCACTCACCTTCGACGACGGGCCGGATCCCGCTTATACGCCGGCGATCCTCGATGCACTAAAAGCCGCGAATGCGCCCGCGACTTTTTTCGTGGTCGGATTGAACGGCGAACAGTATCCCGGTCTGCTGAAGAGAGAGCTCAACGAGGGCCACGAGATCGGCAACCATACATTTACTCATCCAAATGTGGCGACGATCTCAGACACGCAATTTGGCCTCGAGTTGAGAGCGACTCAGTTTCTCTTTGAAAGCATCCTCGGCCGAAGCACGCGATTGTTTCGGCCTCCATTCGCCGAAGATTCGGAACCTGATACGCCTGACGAAGTGCATCCGCTCGAGCTGGTGAGTGGCTACAACTATTTCACGATTGGAATGCAAATCGATCCCGGCGACTGGAAACGGCCTGGCGTCGAAGCCATAGTCTCGAAGACTGTCAGCCTGGCGCAACAGTATGCGGTTCCTCGAGCGGGCCAGCCTCTCGGAGAAAACGTCCAGGGCAACATTGTTCTGCTTCACGATTCGGGAGGCGATCGATCTCAGACCGTTAAAGCGCTCCCGCTTCTGATCGCGGCTTTGCGCGAACATGGCTTTGAGTTGGTTACCGTCAGCGATCTCATGGGCAGATCGCGCGACGATGTGATGCCGCCGGTCGCAAGTGATTTGTGGTGGCAGACATGGACGGGCCGCGCAGCGTTTGCCACCATCAACTTTGCCATAATCGCAGTTCACATCCTCTTTCTCATCGGCATTATTCTCGGAATCGGACGTTTGCTGTTCATCGGCACTCTTGCAGTGATCGAACACTGGCGCGAGCGACATGCGATGTATGATCCGACTTACTCCCCAACGGTCGCAGTGATCGTTCCCGCTTACAACGAAGAGAAAGTTATTGTTCAGACAATCACGTCATTGCTGGCTTCCGATCATCCGCCGAATTTCGAGATCGTCGTGGTAGACGACGGCTCGTCGGATCAGACCTACGTTCGAGTTCAGGACGCTTTCGCCGACGAACCTCGCGTTCGGCTTTTCACCAAGCCAAATTCCGGTAAGCCCGACGCGCTGAATTTCGGAGTCGCTCACACGTCTGCTGAAATTGTAATCGCTCTCGATGCCGATACCATTTTCGTTCGTGACACGATCAGCAAGCTCGTGCGTCACTTCGCAGATCCAGGGGTGGGTGCGGTCGCCGGCAACGCTAAGGTCGGCAATCGAATTAATCTTCTGACTCGATGGCAGGCACTCGAGTACATCACCAGCCAGAATCTCGATAGGCGCGCGTTCAACTTACTCAATTGCATTACTGTAGTGCCGGGCGCGGTTGGCGCATGGCGTCGCGAGTTAGTCGAGCGCGCGGGAGGCTTCACTCATCTGACGCTCGCCGAAGACGCAGACCTCACGATGGCAATTCGTAAGCTTGGTTACTCGATTGCCTATGAAGACGAGGCTGCCGGTTTGACCGAAGCGCCGGACACTTTGCGCGGATTCATTCGCCAGCGATATCGCTGGATGTACGGCACGCTTCAGGCTGCGTGGAAACATTCGGACGCGCTGTTTCGACCACGATACGGCAGCCTTGGTTTTGTTGCGCTCCCGAACATTTTTATTTTCCAGGTGTTCTTTCCTCTGATTTCGCCGGCGATGGACTTGTTGATGTTGTTCACACTAGTCACCTCGGCGATAAACAAGCTTCAACATCCGGCTGAGTTCTCGCCCGATTCATTATGGAGAGCGCTGTTCTACTACGCGATTTTCGTAGCGCTCGAATTCACCGCCGCAGTTATCGCGTTTCTGCTCGAGCCGAAGGAAAACAAGCGATTGCTGGTGTGGCTTTTCTGGCAGCGCTTCTTTTATCGACAGTTGATGTACTACGTCGCGATCAAGTCGACCCTCGCCTCGCTGAGAGGGATAGCGGTCGGATGGCAGAAGCTAGAGCGTAAGGCTACGGTGAGCGCATACAGAAGGGAATGAAGAATGAAACGTGATGCGTGAAACGTGATCCGTGATGCGTGAAACGTGATCCGTGATGCGTGAAACGTGATCCGTGATGCGTGAAACGTGATGGGTGAGAGCAAAACCATTTAGGCGAAGACGCAACCAGCAGTCAACGGATCACGAAGTACGGATCACGTTTCACGCTTCACGCATCGCGTTTCATTCTTCACGCATCACGCTTCACTCATCACCTCACAGTTCAACGTCGCGACACGCTTGCTCGGTCGCTCTTTCCGGTTTTCAGCCGCGCATCGACAGCGCTCCAGTTGATGTTGGAGAAGAACGCTTCGATATACTTCGGGCGTTCAGCCGGTTTGTAGTCGAGCAGAAACGCGTGCTCCCAGACGTCCATCACGAGCACTGGATTGAAGCCCGCGACTTCGCCAATTTGGTGCTCGCTGATCCAGTGATTCGACAGACGGCCGTTGTTTGGATTTTCGTAACACATAGCCCATCCAACGCCGCGCATCTTGCCGACTCCGACGAAATCCGCTTTCCAGATTTCATAGTCGCCAAAGCTCGAGGCCGCAGCCTTAAGAAAGGGTGAGCTTCGCGGCGGCTCGGTGTCGCCGCCCTTCTTTAGATTCTCAAAGTAGTATTCGTGCAGGATCATCCCGTTGAATTCAAAGCCGAGCCGCCGCTTCAACTCCGAATAAACCGGCATCTCTTCCTGGTCCACTTTGCCGCCCTTCAGAAACTCGGCGATTTTTTCAGACAGATTGTTCGTTTCTTTGACGTACCCTTCGTAGAGCTTGAAATGCATTTCGAGTGTCTTGTCTGAAATGCCTTTTAGCCCGCTCAAGTTGAACTGCTTCGGTCTGTACGGTTCGGTTGCAATCATGTGTCCTCCTTTGCATCAAGATAACTGACGGTTAAGCGCTTCTAACGCGACAGGAGCGTGCGACGAATCGCGCGCCGGGTGCTTAGAAGCTGGAAATTTGACTGGAAACGAGCGTCGCGACATCAAGCTGTCCTATTGGCTCGGAATAAGCGGTCTGAGGTGAAGGTAAAATTAACGCAAGCAGCTTGCCAACGGCATCACGTGCTGGTCGGGCCTCAATTCTTTGGCCCGCTCCTAGCATGAATGAGTGATAGTTCGCAGTGGCTCTTGACGGCTCAGCGAATAGGCAATTTTGAACAGGAGGTTATTTGTAATGTCACTTCGAAGGTTTGCAGTCGCAGCAGTTTTGTTGGCCGCCACAATAGCGGTGCCCGCTCTCGCGCAAGGACCAATGAACGATCGCATCAACTTCACGATCAATGTCCCGTTCGAGTTGAAGAAGAGCGACATAGTGCTCCAGCCCGGCAACTACGTGCTGTATCGGATAGACGCGAACAATCCGAATCTATTCGCGCTCTATCGCGACAATACTCGGCATACACCGATCGCGATGATAACTACTTCTCGGATTGAACACGCTTCAAACAAGGTCCCAGGCAAGACAAGGCTTTTGATGGAAACTGACGAGACTTCTCCGCAGACTTATGCAGTGCTCGAGGGATGGAACGTTCCGGGCAAGGATGGATGGGAGATGATCTCAACCGTCACGCGGGCTCATGGAATAGCCAGCTCGAGATAAGATCCGCAAGACCGATCGAGTGTGTCCGGCGTCTGATTAGCCGGACACACTTGATTCGACTCCCTACGTTTTATGCCGCTCTTTCAAGCGCGAGTATACTTCGGCTACTCGATGTTTATGCTCGTCTGAAGCCAGGCAGCGGCGAATCGACTTGCTCATCTCCTCCAAAGCTTTGTTCGTATCGAGATCTATCAGCACTCGCGTGAGGCGCTTTGTTTCAAACAGCGCGTTGCGAGGCTTGGACGCGAGAACTGTTGCCAGCTCCATCGTGCGAGGCATCAGCTCCTCGCGAGCGTAGATGTGATTAACCAGTCCTATGCGAAACGCTTCATCAGCCGTGATGTTTTGGCCGGTCATCGCGAGTTCTTTCGCTCGCGCCAGGCCAATGCTCTTGTAAAGCGGATGAATGATCTGAGTGAGACCTACGTTGATCTCGGCCTGGCCGAAGAGGGCTTCGGGGGCGGCGAGCCTGATGTCGCAGAAGGCCGCTAAATCGAATCCACCGGCTATGGCTGGTCCGTTCACCGCCGCGATCACCGGTTGCGGCAGCGACCACACGCGACGAAAGATGCTGGTTACTGTTTCGAGATACGATGTTTTTTCGGCAACGCTCCAACCGACCAGCAGCTCGAGATCAAGGCCCGCGCAAAAGCTCGAGCCTGCCCCGGTAATCACCACAACGCTGATCGCATTGTCAGCTTCCGTGGCTTTCAAAGACGCCGAAAGCTTGGCGACCAAATCCGGATGAAGAGAATTGCTCTTGTCTGGTCGATTGAGCGTAAGGGTCAATATAGCGCCTTCGCGTCGACTCAATACCAGCGCCTCGGCTCCCATCCTCGTCATATCGCGCCCTCCCCGAAAGTCATTGCAACAATATACTAGAGCAGCAATCGATCAGTTGACAGCCCCGTCGGTGCAACCTAGCATTGCTACTCAATTGCTTGACTCGGAGAGGTAAATGGCAATCATCCGACCTTTTAAGGCGCTACGCCCGCACGCAGAACAAGCAGCCGCAGTTTCAGCAGTACCCTACGACGTGGTGAATATCGTAGAAGCGCGCGCGCTTGCCGCCGGCAACCCGCTCAGCTTTTTGCACGTGTCGCGTCCGGAGATCGATCTGCCCGACGGAATCGATGTCTATTCGGATGCGGTCTATGAGAAGGCTGCAAGTAACTTCGACAAGTTAAAGAACGAAGCGCCGTTGTTCATCGAAAACTCGCCGAGCTTGTACGTCTACCGGCTTCAGATGGGTGAGCACATCCAGGCAGGTGTCGCTGCGTGCTGTTCGGTTGATGAATACGACGCGGACATCATTCGCAAACATGAGCGAACTCGAAAGGACAAGGAAGACGACCGCACTCGTCACATTCTGGCGCTGCGCGCGCAGACGGGGCCCGTTTTCTTGACGTACCGAGGCCGGGATGAGATCAACGATCTTGTTATTCGCTCGCAGAAAGAGCAGCCGGTTGCTGATTTCACCACAGCCGACGGCGTTGCGCATGCTATCTGGCGGGTAAGCGAGGCGGATCGCGATGCCCTCGTTGAAGCGTTCAAGGCTGTGCCTCTTCTTTATATCGCCGACGGTCACCATCGCGCCGCTAGCGCAAGCCGCGCACGAGCGCAACTCGCCTCGAAGCATTCAACGCACGGTGATCACGACTACAACTTTGTTTTGGCCGTGTTGTTTCCAGCGGATCAGCTTCAAATCCTTCCCTACAATCGAGTCGTCAAGGACTTGAACAACATGACGGCGAGCGACTTTCTCGGGGAGGTGTCAAAAAAGTTCGAGATAGCCGACGCTGCTTTGCCTTCGCCGTCACAGAAGGGCGAGATATGCATGTATCTCGAGAACCGCTGGCGAAGTCTGACGCTTGCTCCGGGTACAACCAATCCCATCGATCCAATTTCGTCGCTGGACGTGAGCGTGCTGCAGGATCGAGTGCTCGACTCGCTTCTTGGCATCACCGACGTTCGCACCGACAAGCGGATAGATTTTATCGGCGGAATTCGCGGCACCGACGAACTTGAAAAACTTGTAAACGAAGGTCGCGCGGCGGTCGCATTTTCGATGCACCCGGTTTCGGTCGATCAGTTGATGGCAATCGCGGACGCGAACCAAGTCATGCCCCCGAAATCGACGTGGTTCGAGCCGAAATTGCGCGATGGGCTGTTGAGCCATTTGATCTGAAGTCTAAACGGCTCAACACAACAGGAGCTAATGATGAAGGTACTCATCGCGGACAAATTTCCCGAAGCAGGTCAGACCGAACTGGGCAACGCCGGCTTCGATGTTGTGTACGATCCAGACTTGAAGGACGAGACGCTTGCCTCCGCGATCAAATCAAGCCAGGCTGACATTCTCGTTGTCCGCGGAACAAAGGTGACCGGCGAAATGCTCGAAGCCGGTCGTTTGAGCATGGTCGTCAGGGCCGGCGCCGGCTACAACACGATCGACGTCAAGACCGCTTCGGCGCGTGGAATTTATGTTACCAATTGTCCCGGCAAAAATTCAATCGCGGTAGCTGAGCTTGCTTTTGGGCTGATGCTCGCGCTCGATAGGCGAATACCGGATTGCGCCGCGGATTTGAAGCACGGGCGCTGGAACAAGAGAGAATATAGCAAGGCTCGCGGCATTTTCGGCAGAACACTCGGGCTTATCGGGCTCGGGCGAATCGGGCAGGAGATGATCTCGCGCGCAAAAGCGTTCGGTATGCCGGTCGTCGCGTGGAGCCGCTCGCTTACGCTCGAACGCGCGGAGATGCTCGGCGTCGAGATGAAACAGTCACCGCTCGAAGTAGCATCCGCCTCGGACGTCGTCAGCGTTCACGTTGCGCTGAACAACGACACTAAAAATCTCATCGACGAGAAATTCTTAAACGCAATGAAGCCGGGTTCATACTTCATCAATACTTCGCGAGCGGAAGTGATCGATCAGACAGCTCTTGTGCAAGCGATCAAGGAACGCGGGCTGCGAGCCGGACTCGACGTCTTCGCCGGCGAACCCACAGGCGGCGTCGGAACAGTTGAAGACGACATCTTCAAACTCGAAGGAGTGATTGGCACTCATCACATCGGAGCCTCAACCGACCAGGCTCAACAAGCCATCGCCCAGGAAACGGTTCGAATCATTCGACAGTACAAAGAAGCGGGCCGCGCGCCGAATGTCGTTAACCTGGCAAAGAAGTCTCCTGCTACGCACCTGCTCGTCGTACGGCATTACGATCGAGTCGGCGTGCTTGCCAGTGTGTTCGACTCATTGAAGAAAGCGGGCATCAACGTTGAAGAAACCGAGAACATAGTTTTTGACGGAGCGGTTGCCGCCATAGCTCGCATTCATCTCGACTCGGCTCCGTCCGACGAAGTGCTGAACGCGATCAAGTCGAACTCGCAAGACATAATCGAGTTGAGCCTATTGAAACTCTAGGGGTTGGGTGCTGGGGGTTAGGGGCTGGCCCAGTTCTAACCCTAACCCCCAACCCCTGTTCCCAATTCCGGAGGAATAATGACAGAACGAATCTACAACTTTTCGGCGGGGCCGGCAGTGCTTCCGCTCGAGGTGCTTGAAGAAGCTCAACGTGATCTCGTGTCGCTGCCGGGCGTAGGAATGTCGGTGCTCGAGATCAGCCACCGTTCGAAGGCCTTCGACGAAATCATCAACGGCTGCGAAGCCGACATTCGCAAGCTCGCCGGGATTCCTGACTATTACCACGTCTTGTTTCTGCAAGGCGGAGCGTCGATGCAATTCTCGATGGTGCCCATGAACCTGCTCCCCGCGGGCGGCAAAGCCGACTACATCATCACCGGCTCGTGGTCGAAGAAAGCAATTAAGGAAGCTCAGCGAATCGGCCGCGTAACCATAGCCGCGACAACCGAAGCGGAAAACTTCAAGCGCGTTCCAAAGCAAGAGGAAATCACGCTCGATGCCGAAGCCGCTTACGTGCACATAACTACAAACGAAACGATTCACGGAGTCGAATGGAACTACGATCCCAAAGTTGATGGCTTGCCGCTCGTCGCCGATGCCTCGTCCGACATATTTGGACGCCCGATTAATGTCACCAACTACGCGTTGATTTACGCCGGAGCTCAAAAAAACCTCGCGCCCGCGGGCGTCACGCTGGTGTTCATTCGCGACGACATGCTCGCTCGCAGCCCGCAAGGCATGCACACAATGCTGGACTACAACACTCACGCGAAGAACAAATCGCTCTACAACACGCCTCCGGTGTTTGCAATTTATGTTATGCGCCTGGTGATGAAGTGGCTTCTCGAACAGGGCGGCCTCGAAGCCGCGGAGAGTCGCAACAAAGAGAAGGCGAAGTTGATTTACGACATGATTGATTCCAGCGGGTTCTATAAGGGTCATGCCGATGCCGATTGTCGCTCATTGATGAATGTAACGTTCCGGCTTCCCAGTGAAGACCTCGAAAAGCAATTCGTCGGCGAAGCAACAAAGGCCGGACTTGATGGCTTAAAGGGCCATCGCTCAGTCGGCGGCATTCGAGCTTCCATCTACAATGCATTTCCAAAGGAAGGCGTCGAAGCACTGGTTGCATTCATGAAAGAGTTCGAACGGACCCACGGTTGATGTAGAGGCTGGGCTTGTCCCTCCGGATCGCGAAGCGATGACAAAGCACGCAGTCAACGTAGGGGCAGGGCTTGTCCCTGCCCGGATAGCGAAGCGATGACAAAGCACGCAGTCAACGTAGGGGCAGGGCTTGTCCCTGCCCGGATAGCGAAGCGATGACAATGTTGCAGCCAGATGAAGAGAACACACACTCCCGACGCAACAGCCTGCGACTAGCAGGATTCGATTACTCATCGAAGCGAGTATATTTCATTACGATCGTAGTCTCCGATCGTCGCCCACTTTTTAATAACGACGCTCTCGCCAAAGCTACTATTGATTGCCTACTGACTCTTCGCGAGAAGCTTCGATTCAACCTGTATTGCTACTGTCTAATGCCCGACCACTTTCACGCTCTTATCGGTGCCGGCGAGTCTGGCAAGAGCCTTGGTGAAATCTGCGGCGCGTTCAAGAGTCTTTCGACTCGCGTTTATTGGAGATGGCATCAGGGACGGCTATGGCAGAGACAGTTTTTCGATCACCTCGTTCGCAACGAGAAGGACTTCGTTGAAACGATGGAATACATCAAGCAGAATCCGGTTCGAAGAGGCTTGGTTAGTCTCGCAAGTGAGTGGCCTTATGCCGGTACCGTAGACGAATACGATTGAGATCATCGCGCTCCCCGCGATCCGGGCAGGGACAAGCCCTGCCCCTACTCAACGATCACTCGATCCGTTGCGCCGCGGCCGAAGGTCTCGGGATGATACATTTCTTCGGCCTTCGGCGGAGGCACCACGAACACGCCGGGCGTCGTCGCGCGAGCTACGTACGAATAAGTGTGAACGCCTTCCCACACCAGAGACGCGAAGGCTTCCACTCGCTCGTCGCGTATGTTCTGATGCTCGAACCACGGCCGTCTCCACCACCATTGATCGACCGTCTTCTCTTTGAGGTCTTGAGGAATATTTCCCGTGACCGCGAGCGACGGATTCATCGCTTCAAGCCCCGCCGGTATCGGATCAACAAGCGCGACATGATAGCGGCGTGAAGGCGCGACCATCGTCAGCCTCACTCGGACCTTGGCGCCAGCTTTGATGTGCCAGACGCCATCCGAATCGCGGCGAACATCGTCAGGTTTGTCGATCGCTTCATAAACGCGCTCGACCGTGAAGCCGTGCTCGGAAGGATCAAGCTTGAGACTAGCCGGCGCGTATTGCATGCCTATTCGATAGTACAATCGGCCCGGTCCCTCTTTGCTCAAGATCAGATTCCTGGAAACGCCGTCTTCGGAAAGTATTCGCATCGGAACATTGACGTTGTAGCGATCCGTCGAGCGGCCCTGAAACTCGTGCTTGCCTGCGTAGTCTTCGCCAAGCCACGCTTGCGCGATAAAGTTCGGCGTGACTTTTTCATAAGTCGCAAAGTACTTGTCGAGTGCAAGCAGCACGAAAGCATTCTCCTGAGTGTTATCCCACCGGCCCGCCTTGCGATGCGCGAGCAGGCCTCGAACGATCTTCGGAATCAAGTCGCTTGAAGGTTGGTCTTTGATCAGAGCCTCGAGTATGACCCCGTCGGTGCGACGATCTGAATGCAACAAGAGATAATCATTGTCTCCGTACGAAGTCACGAAACTGGCGGTGGAAGCCTCTTCCGTGACATGATTATTCAGGTGCTTGCGGATGGCCCCAACTTCAGAGGCCGACCTCGAGTCGCCCGATAAAACCGACAGCACCCACCCAAGTCCCTCCAGCGATAGACCCTCAAGCCCGCCTCCCGCGATCAATATGCGTGCCTTTGCCGTGTCGCGATCGCCCATCAGATTACGCACGTAGAGCGAATACGCGATCACCGAACGACGAGCGATCGGGCCGTAGTAGTCAGGAATGTGATGCTCGATCTCGCGCAGGTACTTCTTCGAGCGGTCGGTCATCGAAGCCGGGATCTCGAAGCCTTTTTCTTTGGCGCGTGCCAGGGCGTGCGCGACGTGGATGCTCAAGTATGGCCAGGACTCATCGCCTCGATGCCAGAACCCGAAGCCGCCATCATCGTTTTGCATTGACGAAAGCCGCTTCACGTCTCGATCGACAGCGGCGATCATTTCTTTTGGCTCAGGCAAGCCTTTCGCTTTGAATGCGGCCAGCACATCTTTCAACGCTGCGATGGCGAGCACTCGCGATGACAATTGCTCGGAGCATTCGAACGGATAAGCGACCAGGTAGAGCACAGCATCCGTCAGCGCCTGAAGCTCGGTTGATGAAGTCGTGATTTCGAGTCCGCCGAATTGCTTTATCGCATCGCTCGGAGCTTTGACCGGCTGCGAGATCGCGCCTTCGTCGATCTCGCCGTAAGTTGCGAACGCTTCGGTAGTAGCCGGAGTCCACACCGGCAACTCGATCTCCGCTGCGTCACTCCACTTGCCCGACACTCCGGCTATTTGAAATCGCGCAGTGCCCGCCCGCGCTGCTGAAACAGGAAATCGCACTTCGACGCGATCGTTTGCAGGCACAGTCACGCGGCGGCCGGAGCCGTCGGTGAGATCAGCATTGTTCGCTCGAACGGCGACTTCGGTTTCCATCGGCGACTCGGTTTGATTTTGAATTATCACCGGCAACTCACACTTGTCGCCGAAGTTCAGGAATCGTGGTGCTGAAGGTCTAACCATCAAAGGCAATCGCGCGGTGATCGTCGCTTCGCCTCCGCCGAATTGTTTGCCGCCGGCTACTGCGACTGCCATCACTCGATAGCGAGTCAGGCTGTCGGGCATTTTGACTTTGATAGTCGCGTGGCCGTTCGCGTCGGTTGGAACAGCAGGCGCGAACGTGGCAAGCGCATTGAAGTTTTCGCGCATCCGAATCGGTGCTCTTTCCAAGTCAGCCAGAAGCGCCAGGCTATTGAAATCGCGCCCATTTACAGGCAAGGGTCTAGCCGACATTGCCATTCGCGCTCTGCCCCCGCCTATTCCACCTACAACATTGACAGAGTCGGCGTAGAAATTATTGCTTTGCTGCAGCTTGCTTGCGAAGTCTTCGCGCGCCGCAAGTAGGACGTCTTGGCGCAAATGATAATCTCTGACTTCAGAACCACGCTGTGCATAAAACGTCGCGATCGGATCGCCTATACGATAGCCAGTCAAAGCCAGCACTGACTCATCAACCACAACAGCCGCCACCTCGCTTCCGGCAACGGGCTTGCCCGCCGCGTCTCGCACTTCGACATCAACCGAAGTCTCGCCACCCGGCTCCAAAGCTTTGTCGCGCGGCTTCGCTTCAACCTGGAGCTTTCTCGCAACCGGCGGAATCGGCAGGTTCAGCGCGCCGGTTGCAAACGCCGGACGCTTGGGCAACTTTTCCTGAGGATTGCCTTCGTTGTCTGTCCGTACGGCCGCGCCAACCAGATCAACTTGAACGTAAAGATTCGGCGTGTAGCCTTCTTTGATCGGGACTCGCATCGTGTGCGAGGGACCGTCCATGGTAAATCGCTCTGTGCTTACGATGCCTGAACGACGAAGAGTCATCACCGCTTCAGCGGGATAGAACGGAGCTTGAACGAGGATCTCGGCGGTGTCGCCCGCGTGATATTCCTTGCGATCGGGAATGAGCTGAGCAGCTTCCTCTTCGACATCTCGTTTCGGAACGAGTTTCCCGCCCGCTACCCAAAGTGTGAGTTCGCTCTCATTTTTTCGGCCGCGATCGTCTTCGATGGTCGCGGTCACCTTATACTCGCCGCCCTCTTTTGTCTCGAAGCGACATTGGACTGGGTCTGGTTCACGTCTATTACTCGGCGGAAGAGTTTGAAGGGCTTCAGCGGATCTTACGGTGCACTCCTGAGGGTTCTTTTCCTGCTGCTTCCACTCGCCTTTCTCGAAGACCCAATCCATCAACACCGCGCGCATTTTGATTTCACGTCCGGCGATCAGTTTTCCATCAAGGTCCGCGACAATCGATTGCACGATGAGCGGCTCGCCCTTCTGAACAAACGTGCGAGGGCTCCTAATTCCGACATAAAGATCAGCCGGGTGCAGGAGCAAATTTGCAGAAGCCGTCCAGGCCTGGCGGTTTACGTCAGTCACGCTGGCTTGTGCATTGACGGTTGAGGGAAGAGGCGGATCGACGGATACGAAATCCATTCGCAGCGTGTGCTTGCCCGCGGCGTCCGTTCGAGCGGTGAAGGTCTCAACCTTCGGCGGTGAATATCCACTTCCTATCCACCACGGAATCCATTTACCGAAGTTGAAGTCGTCGCGATTGGGCGGGGTAAAACGCGCGGTAGACGTCGTCACTTGCCAGGTCACTTCTGAGTTGGCGAGTCCGCCGCCCGCATAGTAAGCCGCGTTCACCGTCGCAGTAGCGCTCGAGCCGACGAAGTGCGGACCTTTGGAGGCTTGCGTTGTGACTTCAAACTCTGGCCGCCGGAATTCCTGCACTTGAAACTGATGAGAATAATCGCGACCTGAAACACTAATATTCGCGATGGCACCTAGATTCACAGACGAATAGCCGAGGTTCATTGTAGCCGGCAACTTGAAAGCTGTATCGAATCCTCCGAGCGCGTTTATTTGAGCCTGGCCTTTGAGGACTTCGTTGCCGCGCGAGTCTTTGACAGTGTAGGTGACCGATGACACAGAGCTGTCGAGCGGACCAACGTCGCCATCCTTGCCGTCGCCGACTCGGCGAATCCATCCCTTGACGTGAACCTGCTCTCCCGGCTTGTACATTTGGCGATCGTCGAACACAAACCATCGAAGCGAATCGCCCGGCGTTTTCCTGACCCAGCCGCTCAGTTCGTTCCACCAATAAGTATTCTCAGGGAGAATTGCGACATCGCGGCCCTTGCGAGCGACGAGAATGCGCGGGCCATTGGTCGAACTGCTTTTGAAACTAATGTGAGCGGTCCCGTCTGCGCTCGAGGTCGCGCTGCCGTCCGGGGAGATGCCGGCGCCTTGCGTAACCTCGAGTCGCGCGCCCTCGATCGACTTGCCGTCTTTGAGCGAAGTTGCCCACGCGATCAACTCAGAGCTATCGACAAAGGCATCGAGTCCGATCTGAGTGACCTGCGCCCACACGATGAGTGGATTTCGATAGCGGCGATCTGTTGCAGTAGTAGGTTCAACAACCGCTATTACTTGTCCGAAGCCGCCTTCGAGCGCGGGACTGAGATCGATTCGCGTTTCCGCCATTTCATCGGGTCGCGAATTCACCGGTAACAGCTTCGAAAAGGCGAGCCGGCCGGGCGGTGTCCCTTGAATTCGATCATTGCTCTTGCGCATGTAGTCAAGAAACTGTCGCCAATGCTCTGGTCCTACCGAATAAAGTCTGACTTTGAGATTGCTTTGATTGATGCTGTAGACCGACAGCCGAGGCGGCGCAGCCGGATCGAGCACGACGAATTCTTTGCCCGGCCCTGCGAGCGCCGGTGTCGCCGGACCAACATTGAAGACGAGCGGCGCGCTCGGCCCAAGGGTCTGTCCGAACTGATCGCGAATAGCGGGATCGATCGTAACGCGATAGCTCGCGCGGCCTCGCTTGATCCCCTGGATGCTGAGGGTGTCGCCGTAGACCGCGCTCTTTAGTTGAATCGGTTCCTGCTTCTTGCCGTCGCGAGTGATTTCTTCCACTCGAACTTGCGATTGCTCGAAAGCTTCCGAATCGATCGGATTTGTGAATCTAATGCTCCAGGCGTCAAACGGAGTGCAAGTTTGCCTGTGGCCACATCCATGCTCGACTACGCGGAACGAGCCGAATGTGCGAAATGAAAAACTCTGCGGCGCTAAAGTTGTGCGAGGGCCTTCCGCAGACGGAGTGTCCGTTGGAATGGTAACCGTGACCGGTGCATCAACCGGCAGCGACAGCCGAGAGTCGCCGTTAGCTGGATTGACCACGCGGAACGCAAGCCAGCGATCTTTTGTTACGTGCTCAACGAGGTGTTTGACGGTTTCATCTGCTTCGATTTCGTCACCGGTCGCCAATCGCACTCGCCAGGTGCGTTTGCCTGATTGCACTACGATCTTCTCAGCTACTGCCGATGGATTTATACGTTGATCGAACTCGACAAAAATCAGCGGGTCTCGTGTAGTCGGGGCATCAACGGGGTGGTAAGTCTTCACGGTCAGAGGCGGGGTAGTGAACTTCCAAACCTTCGATGACACAAGAGTGGCTCCTGTGGCCGATTTCGTGCCAGCTGGTACTTCCGCTGTGTACTCGGTCGCCATCGGGAAGTGGCCTTCGGTTTCAAATAGCAACGTTTTCGTTCCCACCCAACGCCAACGACCCGGAGGCTGAGGCGTGAGCTTAACCGGCACTCCGCTGGAGATTGTGTCCTGATGCGAAGTGATCGCGAGCATCGGCTGCGAGAAGGTCACGCTGAGTTGCGGTACGAGCGGCACATCGCCCTCTGGCGAGTATCGAAGGACTTCTAATGGACCGGTTGCGACACCAGGCGCGGTGGCTTTCTCGGGAGGCGGGAACGAATCCGAAATGGTCTTGCCCGTTCGCGGAGGCGGAAGCGATCGATCTCGGAGAGCGAAATCCTGCTGATCATCAGGTTCAGACTTTATCGGGCGAAGTCGCTTCAAGACCCCTTGCGCTTCGTCTTCAGATAACTTTCTTATGGGCGCGGTCTTGACCGGCGCCTGCCGCTCTTCGACTGGCACGCCATCGCTAAGCTTGAGCTGCAATCCCTTGTTTGTCTGGTTCACAGTGGGCTTCGGTCGACGCCTCGTTTGCGATCGCGCTGCTTGCTCAAAGAAGAAGGTGAACTGCGAAAGTATGAGCAGGGCACACGTAACAATCCTGAGTCGGGTTCCCATAAGCGGTCCTCGATTGCCTGTTGAACGGTCGATCTCGCACGAGCGGATTATACTCTTATGACCTGGGAGCGCAGGCATCCTGCCTGCCCTCATCCGGAACGCACAGCACGTCGACATAAGCGCCGCAGGCAGATTGCCTGCGCTCTCAGGTATTAGAACCCGTGAACTCGCGATTTGTTGCAACAATCTCGTATCCCAACTTTGCTGTGAAGCGTACCAGATAGTCTGATATAAACCTTCAACGCACTGAAAAACATTCGATCGATATCAAGGAGGAAGCGATGCTTCGTATTCGCAAGCTGACTGTCATTGTCATACAACTGGCTCTGGTAGCCAGTTGCACGTTTTCGACCGGCTCGGCTAAGACCAACGGCCGCGAAAAGATCACCCAGGATGATCTCAAAGAGTGGTTGACCTACCTGGCGTCAGACGAACTGGAAGGCCGCAACACTTACACCGAAGGGCTCGGACTGGCGGCGGCCTACATCGCTGAACATCTCAGGTCCTGGGGTGTTAAGCCGGGCGGGCCGAACGGCTCCTACTTTCAACGAGTCTCGGTGCTCGGCATCAAGAGCGAGAACAATTCTACGATCACTGTAGAAGCCAACGGGCAGACTCGCACGTTCAAAAACAAAGAAGGCGTAGCCTTTCCCGCGAACGTCGGCGGCAAGCGGTCGGTCACGTCGGATCAAATTGAATTTGTCGGTTATGGTTTGAACGCGCCGCTCGTCAAGCACAATGACTACGCCGGCAAGAATGTGAAGGGGAAGACGGTGGTTTGGCTTGGAAGCACGCCTCTGAAAGGAATGGATGGCCGGCAATATTTTCGGATGCTCGGCGGCCGCTCACGCTACGCCACCGAACAGGAAGGCGCAATCGCAAGCATAGGTGTTGGCTTCAACCGGCGCGGCCAGGGCGTCGGTCAAGCTGCCGGCCAGGGCGAAGGCCAGGGCCAAGCTCCAGCCGGCGGGCCTCCGGGAGGTAATTTTGGCGGCGGTCAGTCCGACGGCTCTGATTTCACCACCGTGCAACGACTGGACTCGCCTATACCTCCTTCGGTCACAGGCCAGGACGAGTTCTTCGAATTCCTTTTCAGTGGCGCGGATGTGAAGTACGCCGAGTTGAAAGACAAAGCTGCGAAAGGCGAGCCGCTTCCGAGTTTCACGTTGAAGAACGTGCGCCTCACCTTCAACCTCGATGCGAATTATAGAGTTGTGCGAACTCAATATACTCGCAACGTGGTGGGAGTCATCGAAGGTTCCGATCCGAAACTGAAAGATACTTACGTCGCATTCGGCGCACATTACGATCACGTCGGCTACGCTGAAGGTGAAGTAACTCAAGGCGCCAACGGACCGATTCGCACCGGCGCGCGCGGCCGAGTGACCGAAGGCGCGATCGAGGATCGTATTTGGAACGGAGCCGATGACGACGGATCCGGGACGGTCACGATGATGGGCATCGCCAAAGCTTTTGCGACCGGCGCGAAACCGCGACGCTCGCTTTTATTCGTGTGGCACGCCGGCGAAGAGAAAGGTTTGCTCGGCTCGCGTTACTTCGCCGACTATCCGACAGTGTCGATGGACAAGATTGTGGCTCAGGTGAACATGGACATGGTCGGCCGCAACCGCGATAACAAATCTGAAGAGGCGAACACAGTCTACGTCGTCGGTTCAGATCGCATCAGCACCGAGTTTCACAACATCACGGTCGATGCCGACGCGGATCTCGCAAAACCGCTGAAGCTCGATTATGAGATGAACGATCCGACGGACCTCGAGCAGGTCTACTATCGCAGCGATCACTACAGCTACGCGGCGAAGGGAGTGCCGATCGTATTTCTGACGACAGGCTTGCATCAGGATTATCACGCGAATACAGACAGCGTCGAAAAGATCAACTTCGAAAAGATGGCGCGGATAGGGCAATACGGTTACGAGATTGGAGCGCGAACCGCGAATCTGGATCACGCGCCGGCTCGTGACAATCACGGTCCGCGAGTCGGGAAGGGAAGCGAAGGTAAGCTCGCTCTATGAAGATCAGCCGCCAAACCGCGAGCGAAGACCGTGTTTGACCGGCTTCGCTCGCGTTTTCGCGGCGCCTAATGTTAAGTCGCGCGCAATGCGACAGCTTCTACTTTTGGCAAATCGAACAGAAATGAGCCGTCCTTCCTCCGATTCTTTTCCTCTGAATAGTGTTTCCGCAGACTCGACACTTCGCGCCGCGAGCGTCTCGCGAGACCAGGAAGTCGTCGGGGAATTCCTCTTCGACTGCCGTTCGAATCGAAGCTCGAAGAACGCGGCGAGTCTCGCGATGAATTCGTTTGATTTCGTCTTCGGTCAACGTCGAAGCAATGCGATCGGGTCGAACTTGCGCGCCGAACAGAATCTCGTCGGCGTAAATGTTTCCGACTCCGGCTATCATCCGTTGATCCATCAGCAGCGGTTTGATCCGACGACGCGGCCGTTCTTCGATCAGTCGCTCGAGAAAAGCAAAGCTGAAAGCGGCGCCTAACGGTTCTGGTCCCATCTCCCGAAGAGCCGGTATCTGTGAAGCATCATCGACCAACATCACTCGGCAAATTTTGCGCGGGCAAGTGAAGGCGAGATGCCAGCCATTCGCGAGCAGAAACTCGATTCGAGTGTAGTTGGGCCGCTCGCGGGACAGCTGGTAATAACTAAGATCGCCTCCCATTCCAAAATGCAGAATAAGCGCCCGCCCGTTGTCGAGGGTAATGATCAGGTATTTGCCTCGACGCTCAGCATCGATGAAACACCGCCCGCGCAGACCTCGCGAAAACGCAAGCGCGCCTGGATTCCTGATGATGTTGGGTGCGGTAACGATCACTCGGTCGATACAACTACCGAGAGCTGTCTTCCGAAAATAACGCAGTTGGATTTCTACTTCGGGAAGTTCCGGCATAAGAGTGAACGGTGGTGCGTGATGCGTGAAACGTGATGCGTGAAACGTGATGTAATAGTCTCTAGTGAATTGAAAGCTTGGATTGATCGCCTTCAGCAAATCTCAACAAGTCACGTGTCACGCGGCACGTTTCACGCATCACTTTTCACTCATCATTCCCTCATTCGCGCCACATGTTTTCGAATCTGGTGAATTCCTTCAGGAAGGCAAGCGGGACTGAACCGGTGGGGCCGTTGCGCTGTTTGCCAATGATCAACTCCGCGGTTCCCTGATTCTCGTCCGTCGGATTGTAGAGCTCTTCTCGATAGATGAAACATACAACGTCGCTGTCCTGTTCAATCGCGCCGCTTTCGCGCAGATCGCTCAATTGCGGCTTGTGCTCGCTGCGCTGCTCGGGGGCGCGCGAAAGCTGCGACAACGCAACCACCGGCACGTCCAGTTCTTTGGCGAGTGTCTTCAAGTCCCGCGAGATCTGTGACACTTCCTGCTGGCGCGATTCGATTCGCCCTCGCCCGGCCATCAACTGCAGATAGTCAATCACCAGAAGATCGAGTCCGTGTTCAGCTTTCAATCGCCGGCTCTTGGCTCGCATCTCGAGCACGCCGACGCCGGGAGTGTCGTCAATGTACACCTTCGTTTCGCACAAACGTCGCAAGGCGTCGGCGAGCCTCGCCCATTCTTCGCGATTGAGATAGCCGGTTCTCAGGCGGTGAGCATCGACTCGCGCTTCGGAACAAAGCAGACGCGAAACGAGTTGTTCGGCAGACATCTCCAGGCTGAAGATCCCAACGACATTCGCATTCTTCGAAGCGTACTGCGCCATATTCAACGCGAGCGCGGTCTTTCCCATGGACGGTCTGGCAGCGATCACGATCAGTTCCTGTCGTTGAAGCCCTGAAGTCATTCGGTCGAAATCGGTGAAGCCGGTCGGCACACCGGTGATCATCTCAGGACGGCCCGCCATCTGCTCGATTTGTTCGAGACGTCGATGAGCGACATCGCCGACATATTGAAATCCCTGCCGCGCTCGATCCTCGGCTATTTGAAAGATCATCTGCTCGGCTTTGTCGATGATCAGATCAGTTTCATCTTCTTCTTCGAATGCGAGAGCTATGATCTGGTTTGAAGCGCTTATGAGCTTGCGCAGCATGGACTTGGATTTGACCAGCTTCGCGTAAGGCTCGATCGTATCCGTGCGAGGCACTCCATCGATCAGCGAAGCGATGTAGGTCGCGCCTCCGATTTGTTCGAACTCGCCTGCGCGTCGCAATTCATCGCTGAGGGTGATGAGGTCGATTGGCATCAGCCGCTCGCTGAGCGCAATCATCTTATCGAAGATTCGTCGATGGGATTCCAGGAAGAAGTCGTCGCGGCGAAGCAGCTCGATAGCCTGATTGCAGACCGCGTTATCGAGAAGTATCGCGCCCAGAATCGAGCGCTCCGCTTCGAGGTTGGAAGGAAGGCCTTTCTCAAAAAAAGGATCACCCATTGCCGCTCGCGTCATATAGAGGAACCACTCTTTGGAAGAGAACGGCCTTCGGTGCCTATCGCAAGCTAAGCAGTAGCCTTTTTCTCGATAAATATCGCCGGTGTTAGGTCGCCAAAAAACTGCGCTATCTCGGACTCTGTCATGCCAGCGGCAAGAAGCACGTCGCTGTAGTTCATATAAATGTCAGAGTACCTAAGCGTCAACCTCTCACATCTAGCCTTTCTTCTACGCTCTGACTCTTTCGCCTCAATGAGTTCGGCCATCGCCCGTGTTACTAACGCCTCTCGCCTACTGCGCTTAGTCGACGCCTCTGCATATCTGAACTCGGCCTTTTGCAAGTGCGATCGTTTCTGCGAGAGTCTTTCTAGGGCTGTCCGAGCCGATCTTTCGACGACCTCGTTAGGAAATTTTTGGGAATTTCTCTTAATCATCGCGAGTCTCCACAACATCAATGCATGCTTTCTAGTCTCTTGCCCACGCCTGGCATTCGGCCCGAACGAAGCGACTTGAAAAGGACGTACCCAACGCTGCGCCCTCATAAAATCCGCGCCGATGATAACAAGAAGCTGCCGAAGCGTCTAGCAGTGTTTAGGGCGGTGTGCCCGCCCCATAGTCTACTCTGCGGCCGCTTCCGATTCTGCCTGGGGCACTTCGGCCGCGTCCGTCGAGGCTTCGGCCGCCACAGACTCTGATGGCGTGAAATCGGCTTCTGGAGCCGCTTCCACGGCAGCAGCCTCTTCCCCGCCTTCCTTGCGCACGACGACTTTTATCACCGGAGCTACATCGCGATGAAGCTTTATTGTGATGTCGTACTCGCCGACTTCTTTGATATGCTCTCGCAGAGCGATGCGTCGGCGCTCGACCTTCACCCCTTTTTCGGCGAGCGCTTCCACGATGTCCAGCGCAGTCACCGAACCAAATAGAATGCCGTGCTCGCCGACTCGCCGATCAAAACTCAACTCGAGGCCCTGCAGTTTTTCGCCTTCGCCTTGTGCGGAGAGGCGCTCACGTTGTTCGCGTTTGGCAAGCAAGCGCCGTTGCTCATCGAGCATTCGTTTGTTGCCCGCGCTGGCCTCGATTGCGAGTTTTTGAGGAAGCAAATAATTTCGCCCGTAACCAGCTCGCACGCGCACGACCTGCCCGCGCTGTCCCAGGTTGTCTACGTCTTCGCAAAGAAGTACATCCATGTGTGCCATGATAAATCCTCATGAGATTTTAGATTTTAGATTTTAGATTGAACTGAAGAGGCAATCCAAAATCCAAAATCCAAAATCCAAAATCAATTAATCGGCTGCGAACGGTAGAATTGCCGCATTGCGAGCGCGCTTGATCGCAGTCGCAAGCATTCGCTGATGAGCAGTGCATGTTCCCGATATGCGCCGCGGCAGAATCTTGCCACGCTCGGGAACGTAACTGCCGAGCAGCCGTCCGTCCTTATAATCAATGTAATCGACCTTGTCGGCGCAGAATCTGCAAGACTTCCGAGCGCGAATGAATCGACGCCCGCCTTGCCCACCGCCTTGACGGCCGCCTCTATCGTCGCGACGGTCTCTTTGATCGCTGCTCATACTTCTGCTTCCTCCTCTTCGTCCTCTTCTTCGTCCGGCGCGGCGATCACCGCCTCACGCCTGCGTGAGCGAGCAGAACCCGCGTTTGCCGCGGCACGGGCCGCGCGTCGAACGCGAAACTTCTCCGCGCGTTTCAAATCCTCATCGATCCGAATCGTGATGTAGCGGATCACTGCGTCCGTGACGCGCATGCGTCGTTCGAGTTCGGCGATCTCCGAACCGCTGCCCTCGATGGTCAGAACGACGTAATGCCCTTCGTTGAATTTTCCGACAGGATAGGCGAGTCTGCGGCGGCCCATTCGGTCAACTTTCACGACCTGAGCGCCCTGGTTGGTTGCGACGTCACTCAATTGAGTGACGAGGGTTTCAATGTCGCTTTCCTCTATGTTCGGAGCGACGATAAACAGAACTTCGTAGACTCTCATTAGAGAGTATCCTCCTTTTGGATTACTTCGCTCGCGGCCGCACCGTTTCTCGATTCATTGCGAGATCAACGGCGCCCCACGACGCTTCGGTTTAAGCCCTGACCTTTCTGCGATCAGAGCAAGGAGATTCAATTGAACCTCTTGACAAAGAACAGAGATGAAACGTGATGCGTGACCAATTTCTTTCACACTCACGTTTCGCGCACCACGTTTTCACTCTCGCTTTTCACTCTTTCGTTGAAACTTGCCATCGCTTGCACGATGCCATCTTTCAAAACCATCTCGATCGCGTCGGCGCCTCGCTCAAGAGCCTGATTCAGCGTCTCGAGATCGCGTTTACGAATCGGAGAAAGCACGAAGCTCGAAAGATCACTGAGTTCGTGATCGGGTCTTACGCCGAGTCGAACCCTCGTGAATTCCTGAGTGCCGAGTCGTTCAATGATCGACTTCAAACCCTTTTGCCCGCCGGCGCTTCCTCGCGCCCTGACGCGAATCATTCCGAAAGGCAACGCGACATCGTCGCAAGTTACGATCAGATTCGAGGCGCTCGCCTCGCCGTAACGTTCGAGAAGCGGGCGAACTGCGTCGCCGCTTAAATTCATGAACGTCATCGGCTTCGCGAGTAGAACACGCTGATCGCCCAAAATGATCTCGGCCACTCGAGCGTTTGCTTCGTTGCGAAATCGGCGGCAGCCGGCTCGTTCAAACAATTTGTCAATAAGCATGAACCCGAGATTGTGACGAGTCATTTCGTACTCGTGTCCCGGATTCCCAAGCCCAACTATCAACTTCATAGTCCGTAGTCCGTGGTCCGTAGTCCATAGCTCGTTTCTTCATTCCCGCAGACTACCAGCTACGGACGACGGACTACGGACTACTCTTCTTCGGTCTTGCCCTTCTTGATCACTTCGGGCTCAGCCGCTGCGGCTTCTTCACCTTCCGGCGCAACCACAGGCGCAACCTCTTCAATCATTCTCGGCGCCAGCACTCCCGCGACTATTTGATGCTGGTCGACGAACAGCTTCACCTTTTCGCGATCGTAGACCAGATCTGCAACTGTCACGTGATCGCCGATGTTAAGATTCGAGACGTCGACATTCAGGTGCTCCGGAATGTCGCCGGGCAGGCACTCGACTTCGATGTCGCGAAGCTGAAGCTCGAGGATTCCCCCATCGGTCTTTACGCCTGCAGGCTCGCCGACCGTTTCAACCGAGACGCTCACTCGAGTCGTCGCTGTCATCGAAAGCCGAAGCAGATCCGCATGCAGCAAGCGTCCCTTCACTGGATCGACCTGGTAATCCTTGATGATGACGTTCGCCGGCTCGCCATCCACGTGTGCAAGCGCAAGCTTGAAAATCGTGTTGTGACCTGTACCCGAGCGAAGAATGTTCGCAATTTCTTTCGCACTTACGGCGACAGGCATAGCCTCTCCGCCTTCGCCGTAGAGCGCCGCCGGGATCATTCCTTGTGCCCGCAGCCTTCGCGTCGGGCCTTTACCAACACCTTCGCGAGAGTTGGCGTTGACTGTGATGTCTTTAATCATTTCTAAACACTCCGGAGTGAACCGTGATTCGTGAAACGTGATTCGTGGACGCCTTGAGTCCTACCTACATCACGTTTCACGAATCACGTTTCACGAATTACTCTTTCTCATATGAACAACTTACTAACCGACGTTTCGTCGTGCACTGAAAGTATCGCTTCCGCCAGAAGCTTTGCGACGCTCAAACACTGTATCTTCGGCGAGGCGCACGCCGCGCGCATCGGAATAGTGTTTGTCACCACAAGCGCTTCAATTGGCGACTCCTCAATTCTTTTCACCGCCGGTCCGCTAAGCACCGCGTGTGTAGCTGAAGCGAGCACCGACTTTGCACCGTTTTTCTTGAGCGCCTCGGCAGCTTTCACAAGCGTTCCCGCAGTATCGACCATGTCGTCGACGATCAAAGCGGTTCGACCCTCTACGTCTCCGATGACGTGAAGTACCTCGACTTCACCGAGACGTTCGGAGTCGCGACGCTTATCGATGATCGCGAGCTCTGCATCCAACCGCTTAGCATAAGCCCGCGCGCGTTCGACGCCGCCGGCGTCCGGAGCGACAACCGTCAGGTTGGCAAGCTCCAGCGACTGAAAGTGACCGACGAGCACCGGCGCCGCGAACAAATGGTCGGCCGGGATGTCAAAGAATCCTTGAATCTGCCCCGCGTGCAAATCGAACAGCAGCACTCGATCGGCGCCCGCTTTCGTAATCAGATTTGCGAGCAGCTTCGACGAAATCGGAACTCGAGGCCGGTCCTTGCGATCCTTGCGAGCGTAACCGTAATACGGCATCACCGCCGTGATTCGCTTCGCCGACGAACGCCTGAACGCGTCGAGCATTATCAGCAGCTCCATCGAATTCGAATCGACCGGCGGGCAGGTCGGTTGAACGATGAAGCAATCTTCGCCGCGCACGTTCTCGAGAATCTGAAAGTTGAACTCGCCGTCTGAGAAGCGCCCGACGTTGGCCTTGCCTATTTCGATCCCCAGGTGATGGCAGATCTCTTCAGCGAGTGGCCGGTTCGCGTTTCCCGAAAAGACCTTTATGTTCACACTCTCTCCGCGAAATAGAGAATCGAGGATAGAAGATCGAGGATCGATCCTCTATCCTCCATCTTCGATCCTCTAGTTTGGCTGGGGAGGGAGGATTCGAACCTCCGAATGGCGGCTCCAAAGGCCGCTGCCTTACCGCTTGGCGACTCCCCAGTTCGTTAGCTGACAAGGACTACTTCGAAGTCGCGGTGTTAACGATAAAGACCAACCAAGCTGTATTTTCTTATGGCTTCGATCTGCGTGCAATGACTCATTGGAAGAGAGTGGCGTGATACTCGTACCTGTCAACAGCGCGGACGCGTTCCGCCCAATAGCCGGCCTCGCGCAGCTCAGTTTCAGATTGCTCGGCCGCCTGCGAATTATCAAAGACCCCAAAGACGGTTGCGCCGCTGCCGGACATCAGAGCGTGTCTTGCGCCCAGGCTAAGAAGTCTTCGTTTGACTTCCGCGATTTCTGGGTAAGCGGCGAGTACTGGCGCTTCCAGATCGTTTCTCGCCGCGAGCGGTAGCTCACGGATGCCTTTAGCGGCCAGTTGCGAAAAAGGAATGATAGAAGCCGGTTCAGGCCTTGTCAACCGCGAAAGCTTTTCATATGCGTCTCGAGTTGAGACCGCGAAGCCGGGGTTGACCAACAACAGATTCTCGCATCGAACTTGCTCGATCGAATAGACCTCTTCCCCGCGTCCAACTCCGAGCGCTGTGCCTCCGATCAAGAAAAAGGGCACGTCAGATCCGAGCGCTGCAGCAATGCGAAACAGTTCGCGTTCATCGATCTGAAGTTTCCACAATTTGATTAGCGCCAGAAGCGTGGCTGCGGCATTTGAAGACCCGCCGCCCAGCCCTGCCGCGACAGGAATGCGCTTTTGGATTTCGATTCGCGCGCCGTTCGATGTGTGTGTAGCATCTCGCAACGCCGCCGCGGCCTTGAACGCGAGGTTTGTCTCATCACAAGGGACTCGCGGGTCGTCACAAACTATTTCGATCTGGCCGCTGGTTTCGGTGATTAGAAGTTGATCGTGAAGCGAGACAGTTTGATAGATGGAGCGAAGCTCGTGATAACCATCCTCGCGCTTGAAAAGCACATCGAGAGCCCAGTTGATCTTGGCGTAAGATTGAATCTGGATCGAGGAAAGCATTTGGTTAGGAGCAGAAGGCTTGATTTAAATCAATGCATCATCAACGCGGCTACGAATACTCATCTAAGCTTTCTCAGTTCTTTAGTTGCTGACAAGCTTTCCCCACTCACGTAGAGGTCTAGATTTGTAGCGAATCTTCTGGCGCTTCGATTTGGATACGCTTTAGTCTTGACATAAAGCTGGTACTTGTTCGTTAGCCTTTGACTCGGGCAGGCTGCCGACAACGCCGTATACTTTTTACAGCTCGTCTTCGCTAAACTTCTCAATCTCGCTGCTGATTACGTTTTTGGTTGTCATAGATTCATCTTGCCTGTTCGCGACCAGAGATCTTTACGCTACTGCGCTTGCTTGGTCTAGCCACGCGTGCAACGGACGGCTTGCCCTCCGCTGAAAGACTGCGCGAGATTCTCGCCTTCACTATCGATTCGAGCTCGCGAAAAACGGTGAAGTCGCCGTGTAGTACATCCTTGCCCACCTCTTTAAGTGATCGAGCGTAGTGGCCAAGAACATGGTCTAGCGATCCAAGGGTTATCCGCGTACCAAAGTACTCCGGGTCTAGTGTCATCTTGGGAGCCCTTATTCCAAGAAGGTCCTCGAGGTTGAAGACTGCCAGCTCGCTATCATGTCCAATCATAATCGGGTTTTCTTTGATCTCTCCGTTGATCAATCGGAACAGTTCTACGTAGACATACTGTTCTTGCCATTCCATGCCTATCTCGACCGCGGTTGTTTCATTCTCGTACAAGACGCGGTATAGTCCGCTCTCTGATTTCTGCGCACCTCTTCGAAAGCCGAACTCGTCAACCAGAAATTGAAATTTCTCCGCAGATATTTTGAAGAAAGCGTTTACGATTTCATTCATTGCCAGTACTCCCTCACTTACTGCTGATTTTATCATAAGGGACGACAGGATAACCGTTGTCTTTGAGGATCTGCTTCTCCATTTGATAAAAAGGGCTACGCTGATTCCTTGTTGCATCTATACCAATGTCTACAATCACGCAACGCTGCTTCATCTTTTCCACGATCCAGCGTCGGTTTCTCTTTTCCGCGATGCCTGGATCCCAGGGATCAACTTTCCAACCTTGATACCACTTGGCGTGAATCTGCTTTGCTGCTCTGCGAATACGTTTCATATTCTCGCCGATAACAATACGATGTGGAAGACTCCTCTTGTGTCTTTGTGACATAGAGAATCAAGAATTGGAGACGCATCACTGTGAGAAGGCCGTCTGCGTTTACAGACCTTTACTGCTTCAGGAAAATCTGAGTGAAGTACACCGTCCCGTCCGTTCCAATCCACGCGCCGATCGCGGTCACGTTGTAGTCCGGATCAAGAAGATTGCGGCGATGCCCGGGGCTTTCCATCCAACTGTGAACACTGGCAGCTACCGGATTGACGTAGCCGTTTGAGTACGCGAGATTCTCACCCACGATTCGCCATGTGATCTCCGCGTCGGAAACTCGCTCGCGTACGGTTCGCCCGTCGGGGTCATTGTGTGAGAAGAAATGCTCTTCAGCCATCCGGCGGCTGTACGCGCGAGCGACCGGGAGAAGATCGCGGTAAAAGGTAAGCGGCGCCAGTCGCTGAGCTCTACGCACGCGATTCACTTCATCGAGGCATTGATGCTCGAGCGCTTCGACTTCGCGAATAAGTTTGACCGATGCAGTTGAAGTCGATTCTTCATCTGAGGCTTCAGACTCCGTCGCGTGAGATTTTTTCCCTGAAGTCCTGACGCTTCCGTGTGAGGCGTGAGTGTCACCGGCGACTCCACGTTCCTGGTTTGAATAGACACGTTCGACAGCGCTCAACCCCAAAAGGGTCAGCGCTACCGTTAGAACAAGCATCCAGTTGAACTTCCTTCGCATGTTCAGACAGGGAACCTCGGGAGCCGAAAATTTATCGAGGCGAGGCACAAATCAAAGACTTGGAAACTCGAGCCTCGCCATATCGAAATGGCGAATCTTTACTTCTTTCCTAACTTCTCTTTGATCTTCTTTATCTCGTCGGGTTCGGTGGCAAGCCTCAACGCATCTTCCCATTTCACGCGAGCCTTATCCATCTGCCCCTGTTTCTTGTACAGATCGCCGAGATGATCGTGAATCGTAGCCGAGCGCTGCTGATAGATGACAGCCTGTTCGAGGTACTTCTGAGCTTCGGTCAGCTTGCCCTGTCGATAGAGCAGCCATCCAAGCGAATCGAGGAACGATCCGTTCGTCGGCTCGATGTTGACGGCGCGGCGGATGAAGGCTTCGGCGTCCGGCAATCGCTCGTTGCGATCCGCAAGAAAGTACCCGAGGTTGTTTAAGACCGTCGCGTTGTCAGGATCGATCTCGAGAGCCTTTCGCAGCGTTGCTTCAGACTCCTTGTATTTTTTCTCGCGATCCTGAACGCTGGCAAGGGTCACCAGCGGCCCGATGTCGTTTGGATCAATCGAAGCCGCTTTCCTGGCGCTGTCTTCTGCTTCCTTTACCTGATTGGCATCAAGCTGGACGCTCGACCAGAACAAGTAGACATCGGCGTCTTCGGAGTTGTTCTTCAACATCGATTTCAAAGTCGAGTCGGCCGTCGAAGTATCGCCCAAACGCCCCGCGGCTTGCGCGCGATAGAGTTTGAACGAGCGCTCGTCTGGAAAGCGGGCGGCGGCCTCTGTCGCGGCCGCAAGCGCTTCTTTGTATTTGCCTTCGTTGATCAGCGTATCTACGATCAACTGGTCCGCGCGGGGGCGATCGGCGCCGACTACCTTTTTCATTCGCGCGAATGTTTCCATCGCTTTGTCGCGCTTGCCTGCGAGCCGGTATGCGAATCCAATTCGCTGAAGCACCGCTTCGGCAGCCTGTTTTTCCGGTTCACGATTGCCGACCGTGCCATCCGGATTCACGATCGATGCAAGCGCATCTTCATAGGTCGAGATCGCCTTGTCGAACTGGAGCATCTCCTCGTAGGTTTCGCCCAGCGCATAGACCACGGGCAAGCTGTCGGAAACGTCCTGGCCTTTGAGTGCCGTTTCCAACAACTGCACGGCCTCTTCACGCTTGCCTGTCCGCCTGAGCACATCGCCCTTTTCTCGGATCAGCGTCAGATAAGCCGGCGTGTCTTTTCGAATAGCTTTGATTAGCGGATCGAGAAGCTTGTTCGCGTCATCGTAACGGCCGGCGAACACCAACGCTTCCGCGTAATCAAAAAGCAGCGGCGATGTGATCAATGAGCTCGCGTCGTCGTCTTTATCATCCTTGTCGCCGTTTGTTTTGCTTTTGTCTTCTTTCGGCTGTGCCTTCACGCCAATCGCTTTTTTGTAGATGTCCAGCGCTTCCTGCGATCGGCCGATTCGAAGAAGCGACTTGGCCAGCAGCCCGGCGTATTGCGACGACTTCGGATCGAGATCGTAAGCCTTGCGCGCGGATGCAGCAGCTTCGCGGAACTTGTTCTTTTGATAGTAAAGCGCAGCAAGTTGATAGTGTGCCCGGTCGGCGCTCGCGCTGCCCTCCGACACTCGCTTCAAGGCGTCGAGCGCTTTGTCCTGCTCATCAAGCGTCCAATAGAGCTCACCGATTATCGTCAGCACCGGTTGCTCCTGATCGGCGACTTCGATCTTTGCGTTTGGGTCGATGCGGACGATGGCCTCCAGCTGGGCGACCGCCGCTCGAGCTTTTTCTTTAACCGTGTTCGTGCCAACGAAGGTCTGGGCCAGATAAATCCGTGCAAGCAGCTTTCGGACTTCGACGCTGTCGGGCGCGAGCTTCACCGCTTCCTGGGCTTGCGCTTCCGCATCGATGACATTCCGATTCTTCAAATAGAGAGAACCGAGAGCCGTTCGCAGCTCGACCGATTGCGGGTCGAGCGCGAGCGCCTCTTTGTAGGCTGCAACCGCGCCGGGGTAGTTGCCCGCCTGATCGAGGCGCTGTGCTTCGAGGTACTTCTTCAGGGCCTCGGCACGCTTGTCGCCGGGTTGTTGAGGTTTTGTATCCTGAGCCTTGAAAGTGGCTCCCAGAGCCGTCTCCAGGGTTGTCGACATCCAAAGCACTGCCAATGTTGCCACAAGAACTGCGCTAACGTTGATTAACTTGTTTCTCAAAATTGCTACCTTTCATGCACAAACTTCGATCTCTGCCTACTGAGAGAGTAAACTGCGAGCGACTTGATCTCAAAGCCCCAATTGACTCTCGCCACTGCCCGGCAGCGTCGCAAAAAAATAATCCGCGGTCCGCTGCCAAGCCGATCGCCGGGGATAGTTGTAAGCCGAAATTGCAAGCGCCACTACGGCGAGCCTGACAACATCATTCTGATCGCCGCCGAAAAATGCAACTATAAGCGCGATCAACCCGATCGTCTCCGCAATCGCGGCCGTTAGTATCGTTGAAGTCACCAAATGTTTGATCAAGCCACCGACGCCTCGAGTTGCCGCGACTACTTCAAGCTTTACTCTGTGCAACTGCGCTCGACGGATCACAATTGAGCCGATCGCCAGCACCGCCGCGGCCGCGTAGAAAGGATACGGCGGCTCGACTCGCGAATTCCGGCGAACATTCAGCACCAGGTACCCGACTCCAGCCATGATTATAATGCTCATCGCCAACGCGGAGACCAGAATGAGCGCGGTCCGGTGAGCGGCAGCGACTTGAGCACGCAAAGACGCCGTCGTCTGGACCGCTTCGGCATTGCGTGTCACTCGGAGGCTCCCTTAACCTGGCGCCCGTTTTCGAAAACAATGTCGTCGCCGGTGCCGAGCTTGCCATCGGGTCCGAGACTCGCGAGATGGTAGCTGCCTGTCGTGCCTTTGTAATCAAACTCTCGCGACCACGCGTCGAGACAAATGATCGAACGCACGTAACGAGGCGCGAGATTGTCCATCAACGCCGAACAGGTGTCGGCCTGCACGTAAGCGCCGTTATCGCGTCGAAAGGCTTCGAGCGCGGTCGCGATCGTGCGAAGATCGGCGCTCGTTCGCAGCGCTTTCTCTTTTCCAACAGCCGTCTGAATAAGCTCGATTGATTCCCATTTTCGGTCGCCCGTGCGGACTTCGACCGCTTGCCAATTGCCTTCTTTGTCGAGCGCGAGCCTGAACGCCGCTTCGAATTGAGCTTCAACGATAGCATCGCGTCCCATCGCGCTGATGTTCTTGATGTGCACGTAGTTTGGCTTGTCGAGTCCAAGCGCCTGCGCAATTTTCTCGCGAGCTTCTCGCGCGCCGAGCTCACGCGCAAAAGCAACGACGGCGATGAATGAGAGCGCTAGCGCAATCAACATCAGCCTGCGCGGCATGGATTTCATTTTGATTGTCCTCCGGCACGGATCGGGAGATTTAGCTGTGGGTTTCGCAGCTAGGAAATACTAACAAACGCTTGTTTCGAATGGCAATAAACTTATCTTTCGATGACTAAAGGGCTGTAAGCTCAGGTCGAACGAGCAGACGATTTCGCTACAAACATTGAATCTATGAACCAGCCGTAGGAGTCAAGTACTAATACGGACACACTACTAATCGCGCGGCACAAGTCCGCCATTCGGGATTTGACTCTCAACGTTGCACCTGACATCAGACCACTTGTTT
>Ga0070711_100000063_pt1 | contig 63948 bp, 66 predicted proteins | sample LARL53metaG_FD_65452 | JGI IMG/M metagenome (GOLD analysis project Ga0070711, IMG submission 65452) | Corn, switchgrass and miscanthus rhizosphere microbial communities from Kellogg Biological Station, Michigan, USA - LAR L5-3 metaG | ecosystem: Host-associated > Plants > Roots > Rhizosphere ... | reverse complement strand
CCCCGCTCGGATCGCGTCTCGCTGGCTCGCGCCCGCCGATACGACGCGACGAGATCGCGCACCGCGCCGGCCTGGTCCGGGAGATCCGCGGCGACGAGCGAGCCCTGGGCCGCGTCCGCGACGGCGCCGAGGACGTCGTCGCGCCGGGCGGTCTCGATCACGGTGCCGTCGGCGTCCTTCTGATATCCGAGCAAGGCGCCGCGGTCATCCCGCACTGGGATGCGCGTCGCTGCGCGGCCGCCCTCAGCGACGAGGATGAGACGAACCCCGCTCGCCTGCAGGCGTTGAGCCGCGGCCACAATACCCGGCACGGTATCATGCGCCTCGCCATCGGTGAACACCACCAGCACCCGATCGGCCAGCTCCGAGCTGGCGCGGAGCAGCTCACCACCCTGGCGCAGCGCCCCGGCCATACCGGTGCCGCCCTCCGACGCGACGTCGGGATCCAGGGCGTCGAGGTACAGCGAGAGGGCCGAGCCGTCGATCGAGAGTGGGGACAGGATATAGCTCGAGCCGGCGAACGCGATGAGGCCGAGCCGATCACCATCCAGGTCCTGCACGAGCCGCCGCGCCTCACGCAACGCGCGCCGCAGCCGGCTGGGACTCGCATCCTCCGCGAGCATGGAGCGCGAGATGTCGATGGCCATCACGAGGGAGAGCCCGCGGGTCTCCGCCACGATCTGCTCTTCGCCCCAGCGTGGCCCCGCGAGCGCCACGACGCCGAGGAACGCCGCGACGGAGAGCGCGGTCGGCCCGAGCCGACCGGCGCCCAGCGCGCGCCGCACGGTTTCCTCCGACCAGAGGGCGGCCCGCCGGATGCGCACGCGACGCGCCCAGGCGGCGGCGAACCACACCGCCCCGCCGATCAGGGGCGCGAGCGCGAGTACGACGGGCGCGTCGAAACTCATCACGGCACTCGCACGGCGAAGGTGCCCGCCAGCACGATTTCGAGCGCCAACGCTACCAGTCCCACGGCCAGCGGCACGCGATACGCTTCTTCGAAGCGCCGGTAGACCACCTCTTCCACACTCGATTTTTCGAGCCGGTTGATTTCCTGGAAGATGTGCCGGAGCGACTCGGAATCCGTCGCCCGGAAGTAGCGACCTCCGGTCATGGAGGCGATCTCGGTCATCAAGGGCTCGTCGATCTCGACGAGCATCATTTCGTAGCGCAGGCCATCGGCACCCTGCCCCGTGGGCACCGGTGCCTCTCCCCGCTTTCCGACGCCGATAACGTAGATCTTGATCCCGAACGCCGCCGCGGCCTGAGCCGCGGTGCGCGGATCGACCGTGCCGCGATTGTTCACGCCGTCGGTCAGCAGCACGATCACCTTGCTCTTCCCCGGCGACCGCCGGAGGCGGCTGGCGGCGGTACCAATTCCGGTGCCGATGGCCGTGCCATCCTCGAGCATGCCGATCTTCAGATCCCGGATCGCTTGCTCGAGCACTTGATAATCGGTGGTGAGCGGGACTTGCGTGAGCGCCTGCGCGGCGAAGGCGACGAGCCCGATTCGGTCGGACTTGCGGGCCCGCACGAACTCGATCGCGGTTTGCTTGGCCACGTCGATGCGGTTCGCCGGAGCGAAGTCTTCCGCCAGCATACTGCTCGACATGTCGATGGCCAGCACGATGGAGATGCCCTCACTGCGGCTCTCACTCTTGGCGGCCCCGACCCGAGGGCCCGCCGCGGCGATGATCCAGGCGCCTAGGCACGCGCTCCGCAGGGTCACCGGCAGCCGAGCCACCCAGAGGCGCTCGGTGGCGCCGGCGGCCGGTCGCACATCGCTCATGCGGGTGCCCGCAAGCCGCCCGAGGCGCTTGGCGCGCAGCCACCACCACAGCGGCAGAAAGCCGAGCGCCAGAAGGAGCAACGGGCGGGCGAAGCTCACGCCGCCACGTCCTTGGCCAGGCGGCGTGCCATCAGCACGAGCGCCGAGATATCGGTCCCGTGCGCCGACGCGAACGCCACGCGGTCGAGCTGGTCCAACAGGTCCCGCAGCTCACGCACCGGCGCCTGCGGGCGGGCCCGCTCGACGACGGCGAGACACTCGGCCGTGTCGAGCGCCGAATGGGCCTCCGGGACCGCTCTTGCCAGAGCGGCTCGAAGCCGCCACGTCGCGCGGGCCACGACGGCCTTGGGCTCTCCGGCGGCCAGCCACCGCGCGTCCGGCACCTCACGTTCCACTGGAACCTGAGGTCGGGCCGCAAGCTTCCTGGGCGGGCGCCGTCGCAGGGCGACGCCCGCGACTAAGAGCGCCGCCGCGATCCCCGCGGCGACGAGCGGTGGGAGGGCGTTGCGATGTATCGCGCGCAGGGGCGCGAGCGCACCCTGAGGAGTCGGGTCCTTGAGGCTGTCGGGGATGACGCTCGCGACGCTGAAGCTCGCCACGCCCCCTGCTGTCGAGTCGGCGCCACCATCAGGGCCAAGACGCCAGATCGGGGGAAGAGTCACTCGGTGGGCGCCGGGCTTCCAGGCCGCCAGCGCATACCGCACCACCCACGCCCCAGCGACACGCCGCACCGAGGGCTCCGTGAGCGGCTCGACGTCCTCTGTAGGCTCGAGCTTGCCGGCGCGGACCTGCCACCCGGCGGGAACCGTGAGCGCGCGCACCAGCCAGATGGTATCGCCGACGGTGGGGTTGGCGGGGAACGCTGCCCACCCTGCACCCTGTCCTGCCGCACGGCGGCAGGGCGGCAGGGCGGCAAGAATGCCGAGGCCGGTGGCGATCATGGCACGACGGGCAACGTGACGTCGTGCCGTCGTGCAACGTGGCCTCATCGTTTCAGCCGGCGGGCGCGCTCGGCGAAGGCTCGACGCAACGGGACGGCGTACGGCACACTGGTCTGAAGCGCCACGCGATCCACGCCCGCCTGCACCAGCTTCCGCGACCGCTCCTGGAGCAAGCGTTCCGCCGCCACGCTGACGCGCGTCCGGGTCGGGCCGTGGCTGGTATCGAGGAGCACGCGCTGCCCCGTTTCCGAATCCTCCATGTCGACCCACCCCGCGTCGGGCAGCAGGCGCTCTCGAGGGTCGTCGATCGTGATGGCCACCACGTCGTGATTCGCGGCCAGCTGCGCCAAGGGATCCTCCCAGCCATCGGCCCGAAAGTCCGACAGGATGACGACGATGGCGCGGTGCCGCGGCAGCTTCGACGCGTAGCGCAGGGCCTCGCCCAGGTTCGTGCCGCGGCCGCGCGGCCGGAACGCCACCAGATCGCGGATCACGCGCAAGGCGTGCGGCCGCCCCTTCGCGGGCCGCAAGACGACCTCCACCCGGTCCGCGAACATGAGCGCGCCCACACGGTCGTTGTGGCGCGCGGCGGCCAGGGCGAGCACGGCCGCGACTTCCACGGCGAGGCCCGCCTTGGTGTACGGTCGCCCGAATTGGCAGGAGCCCGACTGGTCCACGACGAGCATCAGCGTATTCTCGCGCTCCTCGTGGTAGGTCTTCACGAAGGGGTGCCCCATTCGAGCCGAGACGTTCCAGTCGATCGCCCGGAAGTCGTCTCCCTGCTGGTATTCCCGGACCTCCGCGAACTCGATCCCCTGTCCGCGGAACACGGATCGGTATTCGCCGGTGAAGAGGGAGTTGACGAGGCCGCGCGTGCGGAGCTCGATCCCCTTGACCTGCCGCAACACCTCGGGTGTGACGGCGAGGCGGCGCGCGCGCAGCGGAGATGTTTCGGTGCGCCGACGCTCCCTCCCTTCGTATTTCACGGCACGCCCACGGCCTCCAGGATCTTGCCGATGACGCGATCCGAGTCCATGTCCTCGGCCTCCGCCTCGAACGTGAGCAGGACCCGATGCCGCAGCACGTCGTACGCCATGGCTTTGACGTCTTCCGGGACGACGTAGGAGCGACCCCGAAGGAAGGCATGCGCCCGCGCCGCCTGGGCGAGGTAGATCGACGCCCGCGGGCTCGCACCGAACGCAATCAGCGGCTTGAGCTCCGGGAGCCCGATCGCTTGCGGCTCGCGCGTCGCGCGCACCACGTCCACGATGTAATCGACCACCTTCTGATCCATGAACAGCTCGGCGATCGCGCTCCGCGCCGCGAGGATGTCGTCGGCCTCGGCCACGCGCTGCACTTCGATCGGCCGGCCCGACGCCATCCGCGCGACGATCTCCTTCTCGGCGTCGCGCGAGGGATAGCCCACGCGCACCTTGAGCATGAAACGGTCGAGCTGGGCCTCAGGCAGGGGGTAGGTGCCTTCCTGCTCGATCGGGTTCTGGGTCGCAAGCACGAGAAACGGCTCCCCGAGATAGAATGTCTCGCCGCCGATCGTCACCTGCTTCTCTTGCATCGCCTCGAGCAACGCCGACTGCACTTTCGCCGGCGCCCGGTTGATCTCGTCCGCGAGCACCAAATTGGCGAAGAGCGGTCCCTTTTTCGGGTAGAACTCCTGCGTGCGCTGATCGAAGACCATGGTGCCCACCACGTCCGCGGGGAGCAGGTCGGGAGTGAACTGGATCCGCGAGAACGAGATCTTCAAGCACTCCGCCACCGTGCGCACGGCGAGGGTCTTGGCGAGCCCGGGCACGCCCTCGAGCAGAATGTGCCCACCCGTCAGCAGTCCAACGAGCAGGCGCTCGACCATGAGCTCCTGCGCAACGACGCGCTTGCCGACCTCCCGCGCGATCGTCTGGCTCAGCACCGCGTCGCCGGTCTTGGCCGTTTTTGTGCTCATTTCAGCGCCGCCTCCGCCGCTTTGCGCACCGCGGGCTCCTTGTCCTTGCTGTAGAGTTCCAACAAGCCCCGTGCTTCGGGCCGTGTGAGGTAACGTAGACCATCCACTGCAGCTGCCCGCACCATCGGGCTCCGACGGTGCATCATGCCCCCGGGCTCGGCGTACTTGGCGAGCACCTCGAGGGCCTCCTTGGATCCCAACCGCCCGATCGCGCGGAGCAACTCCGCCTGTACCCCTTCGTCCGGCTCCTGCTCCATGCGTCGAATGAGCACCGTCGAAGACGAGGGGTCGCCTCCCGCCGCGACCGCCCGAGCGGCCGCCGACCGCACCGCCACACTCTCGTCCTTCAGGGCCGGCATGGCCGGGCGGGCGATCTCACGCCCCCCCGCCTCGGCCAGGCCGAGCAGCGCCGCCTCGCGCACATATTCGGACGTGTGGCGCAGCAAGGGCAAGAGGAGGGATACCGCCTGCGGGCTGCCCGTGACGCCGAGGAACTCGGCCGCGGCGGCCACGACGGTGGGCTCCGCGTCGGCGAGCTTCCCCTGCAGCGGTTCGATCGCCCGGTCCGCCGCGGCGCGGATCGTGGCGCGATACGGTGCCCGCAGCTCTGCCGGCGCGGCGACAAAGGCATCGATCACGAGCCCCATCGACACGGACGCGAGCGCGCCCACAGCCGTCACCACCGACTCGAGCTCATCGGTGGGTACGCGTGATTCCCCGAGCCGATGCACCAGGCGCTCCACCAGCGCGCGGTCGGACAGCGCCAGCGCGGCTTTGTCGATCGCGCCCAGAACGCCCGGGTCCTGCACGGTAGGCAGCAGCCGGTCGAGGGCGGCGATCGCTTCCGCGACAATCGCCACGTCATGCAGCGCGATCAGCTGCTCCGCCAACGCGTGGAGCTTTTCGACGGCCACCCGTTGCTCCTCGGGTGTGGTGGCGGTGCGGAGGCCCGCGACGGCGCGCTTGACCTCCACGTCCACGGGAAGCACGTCTGGCCGAAACGCCGCGCTGGCGCGCCGCGACGCGAGCAGTGATTCCGGCGAGGGCGCGGCAGGCACCGCGGCCGGCGGTTGTGGGGGAGGAGCCGGGTAGGTCGGGGGTGGTGCTGTGGGGATCGGCGGCGCCGGAGGGAGAGAGGCGGAGGCCACCGGCGGCTCGGGTGCCGTGGGCACCGCGGGGACGCCCTCCGCCGGCGTCGGCGCGCGCAACCGGTCGAGGCGCGTGGCCGAGCGGCGACCGAGCGCGAGCGTGATCCGGCCGAGCGTCGCGTCGTCGTGGGGGAGCGCCCCGGTCGCGACATGAAAGAGCGCGAGGACGTGATCGGGCGTCATCCCGGGATTCAGCGTCACGGCGCGTATCCCCCGAGCGTACAGCAGGCCCGCGAGCTGGGCGATCTGCGCATTGCGCGGCAGCAGGTGCTGGCCGTGCCAGTGGAGCCCCGTGACTCCCACCTTCCATTCCAGGGTGCCGAGCGCGGCGAGGGGCGGCAACGTCTCGCCGATCTGCCGGAGCGCTTCCATGACCGCCGGATGGGACGGCGGATAGAGACGCGTCAGGCGGAACGTCGTGCCGATGGCGCCGAGGGCGCGTTCGACTCCTGCGTTCTCCACTCCCATGAGGTCAGCGCTTGATCCGTTCTCCCCGGTCCTCGAACCGGAAGACCCACGTGGCGAAGCGCGCGGGCTCGATCGGATCGTCCGCGCCGATCGCGGTCCAGTCCACGCCGCTCCCGGACTCGGTCGAGCAGCGCGCGCGCCGCTCGGCCTGCGCCACCATCTCGCGCGCCCGCATGATCCAGCCCCCGAACTGCTCCGGGCGCAGATCCACCCACCCCCGAGGCGCCGCCGAGCGCGGGTCTCGACCGTCGCCGGGGACCGCGACCTGCCCCCCCCGGTATACCCGATCGCCATCCGGCGTGAGGATGGGAATGCCCACGGACAGAATATGACTCCGCAATACGGTGTCCCGCTCGATCCGGGCATGGGCGGCGGCCGACAGCTCTCCTGCCCGCGAGTCCGCGAGGGCCCGCACCGTGGGGCGAAGCAGCGCACACAGGTACGACTCCCACAGCAGCTTGGTGAGCCGTGGTGGTCCGAGCATCTCGAACGCCACGGCGCGGCGCCCGGCTTCGCCCTCGAGCGCGCGCAACCGCTCCAGGGCCGCGCCCCGGAGCATCGCCGCGCGATACGTCGGGCCGGCGGTGGCGGCGTCGAGCGCCGCGACCACGTCCCGTCCGGTCGGCCGCCCTTCGAGCTCCATCATCACGTAGTCGGCCACCTCCTCCGGCGTGATGAACTCCATTTGTCCCAGCGCCGTCACGGTTTCGAATTCGTCGCGCGAGAACAGGCCATTCTCTCCTACGTCGATATACGCGCCCTCCAGGGTCTGGCCAAGCTCGCGCCAGGGGTGCGCGTCGGGCGTGAACGCCTGATCGAGCGCGACCGGGGTCGGGCAATCGACGAGCGCAATCGGCTTCCCCTTGCGCCGGATCGGGCCGAAGCCGATCTCGCGCCATCCGATCGTCGCAGTGGGCTTGATCTCCACGGTTGCGGGAGCGCCGGGTGTCCGGCCGAGCAGGAAGAGCAGCAGCGATTGCGCGCCCGCCACGGCGGACTTCGTGAGGAGGAGGCGACTGGGACGCTCCTCGGAATGCGTGTACGGAATGTTGAAGCCCATCCCGCCCGATCCGCTCGTCCCGATCTTCACGTAGGCGCCGGTCTCCGCACGCTTGAGCGACTCGACCAGGATCTGCACGTGACGGATCAGCTGCGGCATAGTGAGCGACAGCACGTGGCGCTCGACCGTCGCCCGATCGACCTGTCCACGGCCGGCCGATTCGAGAAGGGCCTGCGCGCTTTTTTCGGCATCCTGGTACGCAAACGCGGTCGCGGTGTTGACGCTGTCGATGACGATGTCGGGTCGATGGGTGGTGAGGAGCTGATACAGGAAGCTCCGGTGCAGAATGTCCTCGGTGAGCTCACCGAGCAGGTCGTTCACGAGCAGCCGCCGGTGCGCCGGGTCGGCCATGACGGCGCCGCGCTCGAGTCGGGCGAGGCTCGCGGGCAGAAACAGGTCTCCCCATTCAGCGTCGATGGACGTGCCGCCACGATGCGGGTCGAGCGCGTGGGCGGTGGCCTTCACCTCGTCCTCGAACAAGGCGACGAGGATGATCCGGCTGGGCGCGGCGCCGAGCAGCCGCTTCGCAACGGCGTGCCCCACCAGGCCGCTTCCGCCCAGGATCATGACCGTTCGGTCACGCAGGTTCATGCAGTCGCTCGATCGCCTCGATTTCGTGAGCGGCCAGCCGCCGGTACTTCCCTTCGGCCAGCCGGCCGAGACGCACCGGCCCATAGGACACCCGGTGGAGCCACTCGACCTTGAGCCCCAGCGCTTCCGCCAACCGCCGGACGATGCGCTGGCGCCCTTCCGCTAGGGTCACCTCGACTTCCACGCTCCGCTCAACAACGCGAACGCGAAAGTCGAGCACGCGCACGCGACGGCCTTCGATGACGGGTGGCCGCGTCAACGCGGTCTTCACGTCGGCCGCGCTCTTGCCGTGGACGCGCAGCCAGTACGTGCGAGGAACGGCGAACCGTGGGTGCATCAGCCGGTGCGCCGCCGCTCCGTCGGTCGTGAGCAGCAGCAGCCCGGATGTCATGACGTCGAGGCGTCCGACGTACGTGAGGCCCGGGACGTCGGGGAGAAGGTCGTAGACGGTCCGCCGTCCCTCCGGATCACCGCGCGTCACGACATAGCCCACCGGCTTGTTGAGCGCGAGCCAAGTCGCCGGCCCACGCGCGGTGCGTACCGCCCGGCCATCCACGGTGATTCGCTGCCGCGTCGGGTCCGCGCTCATGCCGAGCGTGGCGACCGTGTCGTCCACGCGCACGCGGCCCGCGCGGATCAACTCCTCGGCCTTTCGGCGGGACGTCACGCCCGCACGCGCCAGGGCGCGTTGCAGGCGCATGAGCGTCATTCGGGTTCGGCGGGTGCGGGCGGTCGGAGGGCCACCTGCAGCTCGTCCAGCCGCGGCAGCTCCTCCAGGTCCTTGAGTCCCAGGGTTTCGAGGAACTGCGGCGTGGTGCCGTAGAGCAGCGGCCGTCCGAGGCCCTCCCCCCGTGTCACGATCTCCACCAGCCCGCGCTCGAGGAGTTTGTCGATCACGGCGCCGGAATCGACGCCACGGATCTCGTCCACCTCGATACGCCCGACCGGCTGACGGTAGGCGATGATGGCGAGGGTTTCGAGCGCGGCGGGACTCAGCCGCCGCGGGCGCACCGCGAACTCCGCGCGTTCGATCGCCTCGGCGTAGTCGCGGCGCGTGAGAAACTGCCACCCCTCACCGATCTCCACGAGCTCGATCCCGTGAACCCCCCCGGCGAACGTGTCCCGGATTTCGACGAGCGCCGCGTCCACGGCCGCCGCGCCCGCCTCGGGCTCGAGGGCGAGCAGCTCTTCGACCGAGAGCGGCCGGGCGGCGGCGAACAGCGCCGCCTCAAGCAGCTGGGCGAGGGGACTCACGGCGGATCTGGATCGGCGCGAAGGGCCCGTCCTGCCGGACCGACAGGGCGCCGCGCTTCGCGAGCTCGAGTAGCGCGATGAACGTGGACAGGACGTCGACGATCGTCGGGCGTTCCCCGACCACCTCGAGCCAACCGAACGCCTCGTGCCCCGCCAGTAGCGCCTCGATCCGGGCGGTGGCGCCCTCGACGTCGAGCGGGCGCGGTACCACGCGGTGCAGGACCGGCTCCGGGATCAGCGCGATCACCCGCTCGGCGGCGGCAAGGAGGTCGTTCAGATCGATCACGAGCGGCGCGGGCGTGGCCGGTGCGGCCGGTGTGGGAGCGAACCCGCGTCCGAACTGTTCGGCCCGACGCGCCGCGGCCGCACCCAGCCACTCCACCAGCTCGCGGATCTGCTGGTACTCGAGCAGTCGCCGGACCAGCTCCGCACGCGGATCCTCCCATTCGTCGTCGCCCGCCCGGCGCGGCAGGAGCATCTGTGCCTTGATGCGGAGCAGTCGCGCCGCCATCTCGAGATAGTCGGCCGCCTGATTGAGCCCCAGCTCCCCGATCACCGCCAGGAATTGATCAGCGATCTTCGCGATCGGCAGATCGGTGATGTCGAGCTCGTCCTCGCGAATGAGGTGCAGCAAGAGGTCGAGCGGTCCTGAGAACTGCTCCAGCTCGACGACGAATCCGTTCGCGTCACCCATCACGGGTACCGGTGTCGTCATAGCGTCAGCTGCGACCCGGGCAGCGCGTACCCGCCCACCAGGGCCCATCCCAACGCCAGCAGCTGGCGCACGGGCCAGAGAAACGGCGTGAGCAGCACGGGTGCGAGCCAAATGACGAGGAACAGCGGCACCATGCCCAGCGCGTACAACTGGCGGTATTTCATCCCCGCCCCGGGAGGAAGCAAGTGATAGAAGACGTGACTGCCGTCGAGCGGCGGCAGCGGGATGAGATTGAAGAACGCAAGGACCAGGTTCCACTGCATCCCGTAGGCCATCATGCGTTGCAGGATTTCCAGACTCCCCGTGAGCGCCGGAACGACCGACGCGAGCAGACCAAAGGCCGCGAACAGCACCGCCGCGATCACGAACAATGCGAGGTTCGTCGCGATTCCGGCGAGCGAGACAATCACGTCTCCGCGGACATAGTTACGGTACTTCCGCGGATTGACCGGCACCGGTTTGGCGCCTCCAAAGAGGAATCCAGCATGGGACAGCCAGAGCAACAGGGGGAGCAGCACCGTCATGAAGGGATCGATGTGCTTCACGGGGTTCAGCGTCAGCCGCCCGAGCATGTAGGCGGTGTCGTCGCCCTGCCGATAGGCCGCTTCGGCGTGCGCATATTCGTGGGCCACGATTGAGAAGAGGAGCACCGGGGCCCAGACGAGAATTTCGAACGAAATGGCTCGACTCGGGGTCGGTGACGGCCAAAGATAACGAGCGCCCGGGGGCCGGGTCAACAGCGTAGTGCCTTGACCGACCTTAACTTACCCTCTATCTTCCGCGCCTCACAGGAGGCTGTGTCGTGCCGAGAATCGAGTCCGCGAAGAAGGCGATGCGCCAGGGACGCGCCCGCAATGAACGCAACCGGGCGCAGAGCTCCGCGCTGCGCACGGCGCTGAAGCGCGTTCGCGCGGCCACCACGCCGGAGCAGGCCAGCAGCGCGTATCGCCTCGCCTCACAGCTGCTCGATCGCGCGGCCCGCAAAGGCTTGATTCATCCGAACAATGCGGCGAGGCATAAGAGTCGCCTGGCCGCGGTGGTGGGGAAACTGAAGAAGTAAGACTAGACGGCGGCCAGCTCGGCGCCGCACTGCTCGCAGTACCACTCCGTCGGCAGATTCATCGTGCCGCATTCGCGGCAACGCAGCGTCTTATCGCCCTCCGGATCCTGATTCTGTTCGTCGGTCGGCTCGGGCACGATCGGTGCCGGGACTGGGTTCGCCGCGCGCGGAACGTTCGGGTTGGCCGTCGGCGTATCGGCCGGAATCACCGGTTGAAACTGCGCCCCGCTGGCCCGTCGCGGAGACGGTGCCGTTTTGTCATCATCCGTTACCGACTTGATGAAGGCGAGCTCATCCTCGTGCGGCGGGGCGACCGGCTGGGGGGAACGGGCCGGAGGTGCCGCAGGCGCTGCCGGCGCTGGAGCGGGTACCGTCCTGGGGGGCGGCACCGGCTTGTTTCGCACCAGCGCGTCGAGCTCCTCGAGCTTCTGCAGATCCGCCTCGACCGATTGCAGATCCTCGCGGACCGAGACGAGCTCCGCAAGAATATCGGCGTGGACCTGGGTCCACTGTCCTTCGTCGTATTCGCCGACGGAATGGCGTAACTCCGCCTCGGTGAGCTTCTCCCCTGCCCGGGTCTCCTTCTTCTGGAGCTCGCCCCGGAGATGACGTTTCTCTTCGATCGCCTGCCGCGCGCTCTCGGCGTGCGCCCGGAGCTCTTCGGTCACGGCGGCGAGACGAGCTTCGTAGTCGGAGCGAACCCGCGCGCGGACGTGTCCGGGCGTCGCGTCCGCCGAGTCGTTCAGGCGGGCGAGCCAGGCTTCGTACTGGCGCCGCTCTTCCAACAGGCGCTGGATGATGACGGTGCTCTTGGACGCTCCCTTAGGCATCCGACTCCTCTGGCGTTCGCCCGCGACGCGCCCCCCCCGCCTCCCCCTCGAGGCGCGCCACGGCGTTCGATGTCAATTCGTTCACTCGCCCCAGCGCCCGCGCCGCCCAGATGATGCGCGCCCCATGCTCCAGGCTCTCCATGCGGATCCACGCAGCGTCGAGCGTCGGCCCCACCGTCACCGCTCCGTGGTTCGCGAGGAGCCAGGCGTTATGGCCTGCCAGGTGCGGCTCGAGGCGGTCTCCCAGCTCGGGCGTCCCCGGTGTCCCATAGTGGACCAGCGGGACCTGCCCGCATTGCAAGATAAGTTCCGGCAGGACAAATGTGTCAAACGTCTGCCCCGCGACCGCGAAGGCGGTCGCGACGGGTGGATGGGCGTGCACGACCGCGCCCACATCAGGCCGTCGCGTCAAGATCCGAAGATGTAAGTCCAATTCGGTCGTGGGGTTGCGGCGCCCGCGCCGCTTTCGACCGTCCAGGTCCACTTCCACCATGTCGAGCGGCCCGACCAGAGCCTTGATGACACCGCTCGGCGTCACGAGCGCTCGATCCCGGCCCAGCCGGACCGAGAGGTTGCCGTCCTGCCCCGCGATGAGCCCCCGCTCGGCCAACTGCCGACAGCATTGAGCCATCCGCCGGGCGATGGCACTGGCGGTCACCGGGGGACGGCCGCCCCCACTTGATGGACGATCTTGCCACCTACGAGCGTGAGCGTCGCCCGCCCCGTCAGCACCCGCCCGGCGAACGGCGTGTTGCGGCTCTTCGAGCAAAACGCGGTAGGATCCACGGTCCAGGGATCGGTGACATCGAGAACGACGATGTCGGCGACGGCTCCCTGCCCCAGCGTCCCCCCCCCTCCGGGCAGGCCGAACACGGAGGCCGGCGCCGTGCTCATGCGATGGATCAGCTCGGGGAGGGTGAGGATGCCATTCACCACCAGCTCCGTGTAAGCAACCCCGAACGCCGTCTCGAGGCCGACGATCCCAAAGGGAGCGTCATCGAACGCGGCTTCCTTGGCATCGTAGGCGTGGGGCGCGTGATCGGACGCGATGCAGTCCACGACCCCTTCCTTGAGCGCCGCGCGCAGCGCGGCGACGTCCGCCGCCTCGCGCAGGGGCGGATTCATTTTCGCGTGGGTATCGTAGCGCTCGCAGGCCCGATCGGTGAGCACGAGGTGATGCGGGGTCACTTCCGCCGTCACGCGGATGCCCTGCTCTTTCGCTCTCCGGATGACCTCTACGGATCCGCGCGTGGACATGTGGCACAAATGGACGTGGCCGCCCGTGAGCCCCGCCAACGTGACATCGCGCGCGACCATGATCTCCTCGGCGGCGGACGGGATCCCTTTCAACCCCAGGCGGGCGGATACGAGCCCTTCGTGCATCACGCCGCCGACGGCGAGGGTGGGCTCTTCGCAGTGATCGGCGACGGGGATGTCGAATGTGCGGGCGTATTCGAGGGCGGTGCGCATGAGATGGCTGGACACAACCGGCTTGCCGTCGTCGGAGACGGCGACCGCGCCCGCCCCAACCATTTCGCCGAACTCGGAGAGGCGCTCACCCCTTTGGCCGACCGAGATCGCGCCGATCGGGTAGACGCGCGTGAGCCCGGCCCGGACGGACTGCCGCACGATGAACCCGACCGCGGCTTGATTGTCGGTGACGGGATCGGTGTTCGGCATGGCGCAGACGGCGGTGAACCCGCCCGCGGCCGCCGCGCGTGCCCCGGTCGCCACCGTTTCCACATCTTCGTTCCCCGGCTCGCGCAGGTGCACGTGCACGTCGACGAGCCCCGGGGCGACGACGTGGTCGCGCACGTCCCGCACATCGGTGCCGTCGGGCGCCCCAACCCCGCGGCCGACGACCGCGATTTTCCCGTCCTGGATCAGCACGTCGGCCGGCTCGTCGAAGTTGCGGCTCGGGTCGATTACGCGACCCCCACGGAGCAGCAGCGGCCGATTCATTCGGACCCTCCCCCTCCCCCTCCCCCGGGGCCCTTGGCCGCGTCCGCTAATTCCGGTCGCCCGCCCGCCAGCAGGTACAGCACCGCCATCCGGACCGCGACGCCGTTGGTGACCTGATCGAGAATGACGCTGTGGGGTCCGTCGGCCACGCGCGAATCGATCTCGACACCGCGGTTCATGGGTCCCGGGTGCATGATCGTCAACTGCCGTGGCGCTTTGTCGAGCCGCTCGAGCGTCACGCCGAACACGCGGTAGTACTCCCGCACGCTCGGGATGAAGCCTTTCTCCATGCGCTCGAGCTGGAGCCGCAGGACGTTGAGCACGTCCGCCCATTCGATCGCTTCCTCGATGCGGCGGAACCGGCAGACGCCCAGCTCCTCGATGCCGCGCGGCATCAGCGTATCGGGACCGCAGACGCCCACCTCGGCGCCCATCTTCAGGAGGCCCCAGATATTCGACCGTGCCACGCGGGAGTGCAGCACATCGCCCACGAGGCAGACCTTCATGCCCTCCACCTTGCCGTGTTTGTCGCGAATTGTGAGCAGGTCGAGCAGTCCTTGCGTGGGATGCTCGTGCTTGCCGTCGCCCGCGTTGATGACGTTGGAGCGGATGCGCCGGGCGAGGAAATCGGCCGCGCCGGATGAGGGATGCCGCATCACCACCATGTCGATGCGCATCGCCTCGAGATTCCGGGCGGTGTCCACCAGCGTTTCGCCCTTTTGCACGGAGCTGCCGCTCGCCGCCACGTTCACCGTGTCGGCCGACAGACGCTTTTCCGCGAATTCGAACGAGATCCGCGTACGCGTGGATGCTTCGAAGAACAGGTTGACGATGGTCTTGCCGCGCAGCGCCGGCACTTTCTTGATCGGCCGCTCGGAGACTTCCTTGAACGGCTCGGCCGTGTCGAGCACCAGCCGGATCTGCTCCGGCGTGAGGTGCTCGAGGCCGACGAGATCCTTTCCCAGGACGGGATTCATGCCGAAAGCTCCTTGGATCCCCAGGCTAAAGCCTGGGCTCGGCCCAGCGTTGCCCTTAAGGGCAAGGTCGCGCCGAGCCCACCCTTCAGGGTGGGGATACCGATGGTCGTCACTTGCGGCTTACCAGGTCCACCTCGTCCTTGCCGTCGAGCTCCTCGACCATCACGTCGACGCGCTCGTGGGGATTCACCTTCACCTGTTTGCCGACGACATCCGGCTGGATCGGGAGCTCGCGCCCACCCCGATCGACCAGCACGCATAGAGAGATCCGCTTGGGGCGCCCGAAGTCGGCGAGCTCGTCGAGCGCGGCGCGCACGGTCCGTCCGGTATAGAGCACGTCGTCGACGATCACCACGTGCTTGCCGTCCAGGTCGCCGGGGATCCGAGTCTCGCCGATGACGGGCTTGGGCCCGACCGTTTCGAGGTCGTCGCGATAGAGGGTGATATCGAGGGCGCCGCGGGGGAGGACTACACCTTCGTCTTTCTCGATGAGCGTCGCGATCCGTTCGGCCAGCTCCACACCGCGCCGTTGGATGCCGATGAGCACCAGATCGGCGGTGCCATGCGTCAGCTCGAGCACTTCCACGGCCATACGCTGAAGCGCCCGCGACAAGGCGCGGGCGTCCAGGAGGATCGTGCGTTCAGGCCGGCCCATCTCGAGCTTGGAAGCTAACTACCGGAACACCGGGGTCAACGGAGGGTCTCCGTTGAGGACCGCACGAACGTTCGCCAGCGCGATCGCGGCCATCTGGCGCCGCGTTTCGTGCGTGGCGCTCCCGATGTGCGGGAGCAGGACCGTGCGGGGGGCGGCGAGCAGCCGAGGATGGATCGCGGGCTCGTCGGAGTAGACGTCGAGGCCCGCCGCGCCCAGCCGACCCTCCTCGAGCGCCGCGGCGAGCGCCTCCTCGCGGATCAGATCGCCGCGCGCCGTGTTGATCAGGATCGCGGTGGGCTTCATTTGCCGGAGCGCGTCGCTGTCGATCATTCCCTTGGTTTCGGGCAGGGAAGGAACGTGCAGGGACAGCACGTCGCTCTCTCGGAGGAGTCGCGACCGCTCGACGCGTTCCGCCCGGGTGTCCCGCTCGAACTCCGGGCGCGCGTTGCGCGCGGCGTAGATGATGCGCATCCCGAACGCGACCCCGCGCCGGCCCACCGCCTGGCCGATCCGGCCCGCTCCGAACAACCCCAGGGTCCGGCCGCGCAGCTCGATCCCGAGCAGGAGCGTCGGGTGCCACCCGGTCCACTGGCCGCTGTTCACCACGTCGTTCCCTTCCACCACCCGCCGGGCGCACGCGAGGATGAGCGCCCAGGTGAGATCGGCCGTCGCGTCGGTGAGGACGTCCGGGGTATTGGTCACCTTCACCCCCCGCATCTCCGCGGCCACCACGTCCACGTTGTCGTGCCCGACGGCGCAGTTAGCCACGACCTTGAGCTTGGGCAGCCGCTTGAGCTCGGTGCCGCCGACCCAGCGGGATAACAGGGGGACGATCGCCACGAAGTCGCCCTTCGGCGTCGGCTCGGCGCGGGGGAGCCACGTAACGTCGAGCCCGACCAGCTGGTCGGGCTCGAGGAACGGCTGAAGCTCCGCGGCGATGAGCACGGCGTGGGGGGAGCCCACTACCGCAGGTGAGCGCGGCGGATCGAGTCGTCTACCGCCAGCGCCCGCTCGGGACTCCACTTGTAGTAGAGCTGGAGGCAGGCGCCCGCCTGCATCTGGCGCTGGCGCGTGCACCGGGTGACCTCCTGGCGGTGTTCGCCCGCGTCGTGCCGCCACAGCGAATCCGCCGTCGCCGACGCGCGGGCGTCCGCCCAGCCGAACCCCACCAGACACCGCGCCACGTCGCCCGACGGATCCCTAGCGCACGTCTCCATTTCCTTCTTATGTCGCCCGGCGTCGGCGGTCCAGGCGGAGTCGGCCCGTGACTGGGCGACGGAATCCTGCTGTTGCTGGTAGCTCGTCGCTGCCGCGAGCGCCTGGGGCGACTTCCATTTGTACTGGAGAACGAGGCACTGGGCCGCGCCCTTGGCGTCCATCGTGATGCGGCTGCACTCGCGCACCTCCGCGAGCCTCTTCTCGGCCGACTTGCCGCACGCGAGCGCGAAGACCGCGATCACGGCGGCGAACCAAGCCTTCGTCCGGTGCATCGAAGCCTCCGGGTACGGGCACAGAAGCGGGTGAGCGCCCCCCACTCTAGTGACACGCCTCCGCTCCATGCAAGCGCGGCCCTTGATGCCTAATGCGAAGAGGCGGACAGGGTGGGATTCGAACCCACGGTACCCTTGCGGGCACACCGGTTTTCGAGACCGGCCGTTTCAACCGCTCACGCACCTGTCCACTAAGAGCTAGAGAACAGCTTACAGTAACAGACGCAGCAGACGCACAGAGGAGAACAGGCGAGAGCTATCAGGTAGGCCCACCTGTCGACTGCTCACTGTTCACCCCTGCCGCGTCTGTGCGTCTGTTCCTGTTCTCCGTCACCTAGCCTTCCACGGATAGGGTGGGATTCGAACCCACGAAACGGTTACCCGTTTACACGCTCTCCAGGCGTGTGCCTTCAGCCGCTCGGCCACCTATCCCAAACTGCTAGACGCGCAGACGCCTAGACGCACAGACGCGTAGTAAATACAAAGGCCGCCGCGGTTTCGCTATGGGCGGTGCTGCGGCGAAACTCTGTCCCTGCCGTCGCCCGTATACTTCGGGTCAGTATGCACGAACATTGCTGACCCTGGAGGTACGCATGAACACGCTGCCCAAGAAGCGCGAGCCCGGAGAGTCCCCGGAAGTCAACAAGATCCCGACCTGGCGGGAGCTGGCCGATCGATTCCGCGACGTCATGAAGGACTTCCTCAAGGAAGGCAAGGAGCTCGAGCGCGATATCGAGCCCAAGCTCCTCCCGGCGCTCAAGCGCCTGAAGCTCGAGATCGAAAAGCTCATCGGGAAGCTCGAAGAGCGCGCGGGAGGAGGGGCGGGCAAGAAGCAGAACTAGCCACGGGAGCGGGGCTTCCTCGCGGGGCCCGTGGCCGCAACATTCCCCGCATGGCCCTGACCTACTCTCAGTACTTGAAGCTCGACGAGCTCCTGGCGTTGCAGCAGCCACGCTCCAGCGGGCCCGAGCACGACGAGATGCTGTTCATCGTCATCCATCAGGTGTACGAGCTGTGGTTCAAGGAAATGCTGCACGAGCTCGCCTACCTCGACAGGCTGCTGCGCGACAACGCCACGCCCCGCGCCCTGCACACGCTGAAGCGGATCCTCACCGTGCTCAAGGTGATGGTGGCGCAGATCGATGTACTCGAGACGATGACGCCGCTCGAGTTTCTGTCGTTCCGTGACCGGCTCGAGTCCGGGAGCGGGTTTCAGTCATACCAGTTTCGCGAGCTGGAATTCGTGCTCGGCACGAAGAATGCGCCCGCGCTCGCCCGCTACCCCGAAGGCAGCGCGGCCCGTCGCGCGCTCGAGGCGAGGTATCGCGAGCCGACCGTGTGGGACGCCTTCTTAGCGTATCTCACTCGGAATCAATACGCCATACCGCCAACGCTCCTCGGCCGAGATGTGACGCGGCTGCTCGAGCCTTCGCGCGAGATCCAGCAGGTCTTGATCACGATCTATCGAACGAACCCCGCGGTCGCTTCGGTGTGCGAGCGCCTGGTGGACTTGGACGAAGGCATCATGGAATGGCGCTATCGTCACGTGAAGATGGTGCAGCGCACTATCGGCACGAAGCCGGGCACGGGTGGATCGGCCGGGGCCGAATACCTCGAGACGACGCTGAACAAGCCCGCCTTCCCCGATCTCTGGGCGATCCGGACGGAGCTGTGAGGGCGTGACACCGGAGGCGCTGTACGCGACCCCGAACGCCCTCGCGCCTCATTATCACCGGTTTCGAGTCGCCGATCGGCTGCTCCTGACAGGCCACTCGCATCAGGCGTGGCCGGACGTCGGCTTCGAGGCCCAGGCGCGCGCCTGGCTCGACGCGGCGGAGTACGTCGACGACAAGTGGGAGCACGCCTTCGCCATGGCCGAGCGGGTCCGGCGCGGTTTCGCGCGTCTGCTCGACGACCCGGAGGGCGCCATCGCCCTGGGCGCGAACACGCACGAGCTCCTGGTACGCTGGCTTTCCGCCCTGCCCCTCGCCGCGCGGCCCCGGCTCGTGACAACGACGGGAGAGTTTCACACCATCCGCCGCCAGCTCGACCGCCTGGCCGAGGCCGGTATCACCGTGGTCAAAGTGGCTGCCCTGCCGGCCGGGACGCTCGCCGAGCGACTGGCCCGAGCCGTGGACGACCGCACGGCCGCGGTGCTGGTTTCTGCCGTCCTGTACGAGAACGCTCACCTCGTGCCTGACCTCGGCCGCGTGCTCGCCGCGTGCCGTCGGGTAGGCGCCGAGCTCCTGGTCGATGCCTACCACGCGCTCGGCGTCCTTCCGTTTTCGATCCGCCGCGAAGGGCTCGCTGAAGCGTTCGTGGTTGGCGGCGGTTACAAGTACTGCCAGCTGGGCGAGGGGAACTGCTTCCTGCGGATACCGTCGGGCTGCACGCTGCGACCGGTGATCACCGGTTGGTTCAGTGAGTTCGAGTCACTGGCTCACGGTGAGCCGGCGACACCGGTCGGCTACGGGGATGGGGCGGCTCGGTTCGCGGGCGCCACATATGATCCCACGAGCCATTACCGGGCAGCGAGCGTGTTCGACTTTTTCGAGGCGCATCGCCTGACCCCAGATCTCCTGCGGCGCGTCAGCCAGCATCAAGTGGGGCTGCTCGCGGCGCGCTTCGACGCGCTCGACGCCGACCCCGCCTTCATCAGACGGGAGTACGCCGTGACCCTCCCAGAGCTCGGGGGCTTCCTCGCGCTCCAGACGCCCCGCGCGGGAGAGCTGTGCCGCGGGCTGCGAGAGCGGGGCGTGCGGGCGGACTACCGGGCGGGCATGCTGAGGCTCGGGCCGGCTCCGTACCTATCCGACGCGCAGCTCAGTGATGCGATGGAAGCGTTGGGAAGCCTGGTGGAGGAGTTCGCGGCGCGCTAACGCTGCGCGCGGAAGAACGCCTGCAGGATCTCGCCACACGCGGCTGCCTCAATGCCACCGATCACTTCCGGCCGATGGTTCAACCGGGGGTGGCGCAACAGGTCTTCGACAGATCCCGCCATGCCGGCCTTGGGGTCGTGCGCGCCGAACACCACGCGGCCCACCTTGGCCAGCACGATCGCGCCGGCGCATTGCGCGCACGGCTCGAGGGTGACGTACAGCGTGCACTCGGTCAGCCGGTCGGTCTCGAGGGCCGCCAGCGCCCGCTGCACAGCGAGCAGCTCCGCGTGCGCGGTGGGGTCAGCGCGGGTAACCGACTCGTTGTGCGCGCGGGCGACGACCACCCCGTCTCGACACAGAACGGCGCCCACCGGGACTTCTCCGGCGGACGCCGCCTCCCGCGCCTCGTCGAGCGCCGCGGCCATGCCTGCGAGGTCATGCGGAGCCAAGGGCGGCGACCGTCTCGTACCGCTCCCCGCTCCCCGCTCCCTGCGGTTAGGCACGCGCGGGCTCTGTGACTCCCCCGGGAACGCGCTCGAACGTCAGGCGACTACCGTCTTTCGAACGGTCCACCCGCACACGGTCTCCATCCGAATACTGCCCCTCTAGGACCGCCAGGGCGAGCGGATTCTGCAACAACCGCTGTATCGCCCGCTTCAAGGGACGCGCTCCGTACACGGGATCGTACCCGTCCGCGACGATCAACTGCTTGGCGGTGGGCGTGATGTCGAGGCCGAGCTTGCGGTCCGCGAGCAGCCGGCGGAAGCGCTCGAGTTGCAGGTCCACGATCTTCGCGATGTCGTCGCTCGAGAGCGGCCGGAAGATGATCGTGTCGTCCACGCGATTGAGGAACTCGGGCCGGAAGGTCTGGCGCAAGAGCTCGAGCACCTTGGTCTCGACTTGCTCCCAGTTTTCCGTACCCATTTCGAGGATATACTGCGACCCGAGGTTCGACGTCATGATCAGCACGGTGTTACGGAAGTCCACCGTGCGCCCTTGCGAGTCGGTGAGCCGGCCGTCGTCCAGGATCTGCAGCAGCACGTTGAAGACGTCCGGGTGCGCCTTTTCGATTTCGTCGAACAACACAACCGCGTAGGGCCGGCGACGGATTGCCTCCGTGAGCTGCCCGCCTTCCTCGTACCCGACATACCCCGGCGGGGCGCCGATCATCCGCGCGACCGCGTGCTTCTCCATGTACTCCGACATGTCGAGCCGGACCATGGCCTTTTCGTCGTCGAACAGGAACTCCGCCAGGGCCCGCGCGGTCTCGGTCTTCCCCACGCCGGTGGGGCCCAGGAAGATGAACGAGCCCGTGGGACGGTTCGGGTCCTGGAGACCGGCGCGCGCCCGGCGCACCGCGTTCGCGACCGCCGCGAGCGCTTCGGGCTGACCGATGACGCGGCGCCCGAGCTCCTCCTCGAGGCGGGTCAAGCGCTCCCGCTCCGACTCGAGCATCTTCGAGACCGGAATCCCGATCCACTTCGACACGATTTCCGCGATGTCCTCGGAATCGACCTCTTCCTTCAGGTACTTTCCCTTCTTCTGGATTTCCGCCAGCCGCTTCTCCAGCGTGGCGATCTCTTTCTCGACCGCCGGGATCCGGCCATAGCTGATTTCGGCAGCCTTCTGGAGTTCTCCGCGGCGCGTGGCCTGGTCCGCTTCGCCCCGCAGCTGCTCCAGCTCCGCTTTCTTCCCCTGCAGCTTCGTGATCGCATCCCGCTCGGCCTGCCACTGCGCCTTCATGGCGTTTGACCGCTCGCGCAGCTCCGCCAGCTCTTCTTCCAGCTTGGCACGGCGCTCCTTGGCCGCCTTGTCCTTCTCTTTGGCCAACGCCGTGAGCTCGATCTCGAGCTGGACGATCTTGCGCTCGACCTCGTCGATCTCCTGCGGGAGCGAATCGATGGCGATCCGCAGGCGGGCCGCGGCCTCGTCCACCAGGTCGATGGCCTTGTCCGGGAGGAACCGGTCGGTGATGTAACGGTGGGAGAGCGTCGCCGCCGCTACTAGAGCGTTATCCGTTATCCGTACACCGTGGTGTATCTCATAACGCTCTTTCAAGCCGCGCAGAATGGCGATCGTATCCTCGACCGAAGGCTCCCCGACGTACACCGGCTGGAACCGGCGCTCCAGGGCGGCGTCCTTCTCGATGTACTTGCGATACTCGTCCAGCGTGGTCGCGCCGATCACGTGCAGCTCACCCCGCGCCAGCGCCGGCTTGAGCATGTTGGACGCGTCGACCGAGCCCTCCGCCGATCCGGCCCCGACGAGGGTGTGCAGCTCGTCGATGAAGACGATGTACTTGCCTTCGGCCGTGGTGATTTCCTTCAGAACCGCCTTGAGGCGCTCCTCGAATTCGCCGCGATACTTGGTGCCCGCGACCAGCGCCCCCAAGTCGAGCGCCACCAGGTGCTTGTTGCGGAGCGAGTCCGGCACGTCGCCGTTGACGATCCGCTGGGCCAGGCCTTCGACGATCGCCGTCTTGCCGACGCCGGGCTCGCCGATCACGACGGGGTTGTTCTTCGTGCGCCGCGAGAGGACCTGCATCACGCGCCGGATCTCCTCGTCCCGGCCGATCACCGGATCGAGCTTCCCCTTGCGTGCTTGCTCGGTGAGATCACGAGCAAAGCGCTCGAGCGCCTGGTACTTCTGCTCAGGCTCTTGATCGGTCACCCGATGCGCGCCGCGGACCCCCTGGAGGGCGGCGAGCAAGTCGTCGCGATCGACACCAGCCGCAGACAGGAGCTGCCGGGCGGTGGTTCCTTTCTCCTGAGCGAGGGCGAGCAGGAGGTGCTCGGTCGACACGTACGCATCGCCGAGGCCCTTGGCCTCCTCCTCGGCGCGGTCGAGCAGCCTCGACAGCTCACGAGACAGCGTCGGCTCGGCGGTGCTTCCTGATTGCTTGGGGAACCGCTCGATCTCCCGCTGCGTGTCGGCAGCGAGCTGTGTGACGTTGACGCCGGCTTTCTGCAGGAGCGGAACGACGATGCCCTCGTCCTGCGACAACAGCGCCAGGAAGAGGTGCGCGTCGTTGATGACGGGGTTTCCCCGCGCGCGGGCCAGCGAGGCTGCTTCCTGCAGGGCCTCGGAGGCCTTCACGGTCAAGCGATCTGGCTTTATCATGGCCGCCGACCCGGGCAACGTCCGTGCCCAGGAATGGTGCCTTTTTGGCAGAAGTCCTTACTTCACAACGATTTTCTTCGTGACCCGCCTGCCGTCGATAACGAGCTGGTAGATGTAGACGCCGGACGCCGCCGGCTTGCCCGCCACGTAGCCGTCCCAGTACGCGTTATAGCGGCAACCGAGGGTCGTGGGGCAGCTCAAGGCGAGGCTGTCGAGAGGCTTGTCGGTGCCCCGCAGGATCGGGATGGCGACGAGCTGAGCGAGGACGTTGTAAATCCGCAGGGACACGACGGGGCGGTGACCCTTGAGGAACAATTCCCCGCTGACCTTGAAGGGAATCGTGGTCGCTGGATTGAACCGATTCTGCTGGGACTCGAAGGTGGGGGTCTGGGCGACGAGCGACCGCGACCCCCCCTGCACTCCCACCATCAAGAGCCCGAGACCCAGTATGGCCCAGGCGTACCGCATCGTCAGTCACTCCTGTGCGAACAAAAAGAACTGATTCCGGGCAATCTCCTTGTTGCTGATGATACCATGAAGCTAGGGCGCTGATCCAATACTATGATCCGCCTTTCCCGGCTGTCAACCTCGCCAGCACCCGCGCATCGCCGCGCCGGCGCGTCACCCCGCGCCGGTCCGCCCATTCGAGCAGCGGGATCAAGTACTTGCGCGTGAGCCCGAAGCGATCCCGCAGCTCCGCGGGGGTGGCCGAGCCCAGCTCGCCGAGCGCGCCCTCGAGCGCCGCGCGGAACTCCGCGAGGACCCCCCGAGCCGCGTACCGCTCGGCGTCGATCGGCTCCGCGGCGCCCTCTCGCGCGAGATGCGAGAGCAAGGCGCGTACCGGAGAGCCTGGGAATTCCCGTTCGAGCTCGGCGATCGTAGGTACCTGCCAGCGCGCTTGGGCGAGCCGCTCGGCGAGCTTTTGACGGGCATCGGCCGCACGGGAGTCGAGCGCGGGGCGCCAACCGGGGAGGCGCGCGACGCTCGCGGCGATCTCGAACGGACCTCCCGCCCGCGCGCCAAGGTCCAAGACGGCATCGACGACGGCAGGCGGCGCCGGCGCCCCCACCGCTGCCCGGAGGGCTTGCAGCGACATCCCTGGATCGAGCGGATGCTCCTCGTGGTGACGCCGGAGCACGTCCACCAGCCGCGTTGCTTCCGTCGTCACCGCGTGCTGCTGGACGACGGTACCTCCCAACGATAGGAGGTCCCGCCCTGCTTCCGCGATGACCGCCGTCACACGCCGTGGCGGCGCGCCGAGGCGCACGGGCAACGTATCGACCGAGATCCCCTCGAGGCGGCGCTCTCCGACCAGCGCCGACAAACGCGCCACGGCGGTCTGGCCCGCATCGATTCCGCGGCGCCGTAATCGGGACCGCGCCGGTGGAAACGGATCGAGTACCACGCCGCCGCCGATGGTCGTGACGGGAGAGAAGGAGCGTACCACGAATCGGTCCCCAGCCCGTGCCACCAGCGGGCTTTCGAGGATCAGGCGCGCGAGCCCGCGCTCCCCCGGGACGATCGCCGACGTCTGCGCCACGCGCGCCAGGACCTCGGCGGTCCCGAGGTGCACCCGTATCCGGGTCCGAGACGCGATCGGCCGGCGGCTGGAGGGCAGAAGCTCAACAGCGGTATCGAGCACGGTCGCCGCTTCCCAACCCGGCCCGGTTACCGCCACGTGACCGCGGGCCAGCTCGCTCTTGTCCACACCGACCAGCGCGAGCGCGGTGCGCCGGCCCGGTACGGCGCGCTCTGCGGCCTGGCCGTGGACCTCGATCGAGCGCACGCGCGCCTCGCGTGAAAGCGGCAGGAGTCGCACGGCGTCCCCGACCGCGACGGTGCCGCTCCAGGTCGTTCCGGTCACGACCGTGCCCGCCCCCGCGACCGCGAAGACGCGATCGATCGGCAGCCGGAACAGATCGTCGGCCGGGCGCTCGGCGAGGTCGGCGGCGACCCTCCCCAATGCTTCCCTCAGCTCCTGCAGCCCGGCGCCCGTCGTGACGGAGGTGGCCACGGCGGGCTCCCAGCGGATTCGGCTCGCCGCGAGCCGCTTGGCCACTTCGCCTTCCACGAGCTCGAGCCAGTCCGCGTCCACGAGGTCGCGCTTGGTGATGACGGGAATCCCGCGGCGAATGCCGAGCAGCTCCACGATTGCGAGGTGCTCCTCCGTCTGCGGCATGATGCCTTCGTCCGCGGCAATCACGAGCAGGGCCACATCGATCCCGGTCGCCCCGGCGAGCATGTTCCGCACGAACCCTTCGTGGCCGGGCACGTCCACCACGCTCGCCTGGATCTCGTCGCCCAGCGGTAAGGGCGCGAAGCCGAGGTCGATCGTGATGCCGCGACGCTTCTCCTCCTCCCACCGGTCGGTATCGACTCCGGTGAGGGCCTTGACGAGCGCCGTCTTCCCGTGGTCGATGTGACCAGCGGTGCCGATTACGAAGCGACGGACGGGACGGGCGTCGGAGCCCACGAGCGTCGCTCCCAGAAATCCAGGGCCGAGAGGGGGCCGGCCTCGCCGAGGTGATAACGGACGAAGCGGGCGACGAGGCGGCGGTGTGCAGCCGCATGAGGCGGATCGAGCGCGGGCAGGGCCGCCGCGGGATCATTCAGCGCGAGGAGATCGCGGTACGCCTGCGGAGGTAGCCGCGTCGGCGGCTGGGCCAGCGTAGACGCGCAGCGGGCGCACAACGCGCCGCCTTCCGACACGCTGAAGGCCACGGGACCGTCTCCCACGGCCTCGATCGCAACGCCGTCCCGCACGCAGGTGAGGAGCGAGGGCTCGAACCCGAGTACCGCGACGAGCCGCCAGACCGCGCGTATGGCGGTGGCATCGGCCTGATCGGGGGACGCCGTGTCGAGTGCGTCGAGCGCGGCGAGGAGCGCGTCGTACGCGGCCGGGAGGGCGGCAGGAGGCGCCATCTTGAGCATCACCTGCGCGAGGGCCGCGGCGCCCGCGAAGCGGCCCACGTCGGCGGCGAGGTCGCGACGGAGATTGACGAGATCGAACGCACCGAGGGTGTGCAGCTCACGGGTCTCGCGGAAGTAGAGCTGGGCCACGCCCTCGCTCAGGAGCTCGAGCCCCGCGCCGAAACGGCTATTGGGTCGCAGCGCGCCCTTGGCGATCGCACTCTGCACACCGAGGTCACGCGTCGCCAACCGGACGATCTTCGACGTCTCGCTGTAGCGGTACGTCTGGAGAACGACCGCAGGGGTGGTGACGAGGGACATGCTAGGGCGTCGCGGCGACCGCAGCCGTCGCCGGACAGACGCCCACCGGGACGGCGTTGATCTCATTATAGTTGGGCGGGGCAGTCAGCACGTGGACCGTCCCCGCCGCGACGCACGCCCCCGCCCCCGCCCCCGCCCCCGCCCCCGGATCGACCGCGTACACGCGCCCGCGGAGATCGATCGCGAGACCCGAGACGCCATGCCCTCCGGGCTTCACGCCGTTCCCCGGACCACGGGTGACGCTCCGGATCGTCGTGTTCACTTCGAGAATTCCCTCGGTCAGCGAGGCGACGAGGAGGCGTCCCCCCGACGGGTGGAATACGGCCGCACCTGGCGATTCCCCAAGACCGTTCAGGACCGCGACCTCGGTGCGGCTGACCGGGTCCACGATCGACAGCTTCCCGTCCGCAGCGCCCGGGTGACCGGCGTCGACGACATACAACAGGCTATCGCCACCGACGACTGCGAAGCGCGCGTTCGTCCCGGTCAGCGGAATGGAGTCGGGTGTGCGGGCACCACAGCAATCGAACGACGTGAGCCAGCTCGGACCCGCCGGCGAGCCACCCACAAGATTGCCATTGACGACGAACACGCGCGTACCGATTATCGCGACCGCCTGGGGGTGAACGCCGACCGTGATGCTCGCCGTGTCGCCGTTCAGATAGTTGATCCGTGTGACTGTGTTGAGATTGGGATTGGCGACCCAGGCGATCGAGTCGTCTTCGATGGCGACGCCGGTGGCGCCGGAGCCGGCGGCCAGGGGCAGGATGTAATCGGGGTTCGCACAGAGGGCCCCTGGGCGGCACGGCCCGGGCAGTCGATCGACGGCGACGGCGTCTGCCGCCCCGAGCGGCACCAGGAAGGCGTTTCCCAAACCGTCGATCGTGCCCGGCGTTGCCGTCGCACTCTGCCAGGTGCGAATGGAGACGGTGAAATCGGTGGCGGAAATGAGCGATAGGGTGCGGTCGCTCGCGTTGACGACCCCGATCACCTGCCCCGCCGAGCTCGTCTGCTCGAGCGCGTCGCTGCAGGCCGTCACCAGGATAAGTGCGAAGACGATAACGCGCTTCATGGGGAAGTGGTGTCCACAAGATCACAATATACGAACCGATTGTCCCGGAGCACGATCGCCCCGCGCGCGTGCTCAACCGGCCGCCGCAGCCCTGGTCCAGCGTACACGAAGGTATGAAACTCGCCGTTTTCACCGCACGGATCTACGGCTGGCGGGAGGTCGCGCAGCAGCGAGGCATCGAACTCACGGCCCGCGAACTCTCGCGGGAGCTGCATCGTGTCCACGCATACCAGCACGGCGCGGTACCCCAGCCGAACGAACTCCTGCGCCAGCGCCCGTGTGTCCCGCAGCCACAGCGGGAACAACCCCTGCATCCGGATCTGTCCGAGCATGCGCTCGCGGTACGAGCGGATGTCGGCGAGGAACAGGTCACCAAACACAACCGTATCGAGCCCGGCGATCCGGCCTCGGAGCACCTCGAGTGTGGCGCGCATGGCGGCTTCGTATTCGTCGTTCGAGGCGCCCGGCGAGATCGGCACTTCCTCGAGGGGCAATCCCAGAGATTCAGCCTGCCGGCGCAGCAGTGTGCGGCGAACACCGTGCATGCTGATGCGGTCGTATTGGGTGGTCACGGTCGTGACGAGCGCCGCGACGCGGTAGCGTGCGTCGCATTGGATTTCACGCAACGCGAGGGCGCTGTCCTTCCCACCGCTCCACGCGACCACGACGGGCCGCCCTATCTCGGCTACGTCCAGACCGCCGCCCTCCCCGCGAGCGCCGCGGTTGGAAACGCGGCAGGATGGAGGAGCGCCGCGAGGAGCTCCACCCCTTCCGCGACCCGTGGCCCCGGACGGCTGAAGTGAGCCGACGCGTCCACCACGAACGCCCGTCCCGCGGCGATCGCTCGGGGTGCCAGGGCACGGAGCGCGGCACGGTAGCGGTCGGCGTCGGCAAGGGCCGCCGCGAGACTGAAGCCGCACGGCATGACGATGAGCACGTCGGGGTCGAGCCCAGCCAGCTCCTCCCACCCGACCGCGAACGAGGGTCGCCCCGCCGTGCCCCGGAGCAGCGATCCGCCGGCCAGCGCCACCATCTCAGGCACCCAATGCCCCGGGACGAACGGGGGATCGAGCCACTCGAGCGCCAGGACTCGCGCTGCCGGTCGACCCGCGACGCGCCCTTGCACCGCCGCGATGCGACGCTCGATATGGCGCACGGACCGTTCCGCCCGCTGGGGCACGCCGCCGGCTCGTCCAACCGCGCGAATCGAGCTGAGCACGCCAGCGAGGTCGTGAGCATCGAGGGCAAGGACCGTGGGACAGCAGGCGAGCCGCGCGGCCGCGGCCTCCGCGTCGTGGGTCGGCACCGCGCAGACTTCGCACACGCCCTGGGTCAGCAGCAGGTCAGGGCGCACTCCGGCCAAGCGCTCGGCGTCGATTTCGTACACGCTTCCGAACCGTTGCAGCGTGCTGCGCACGCCCGCGTCGACGGCGCCGCTCGAGAGCCCGTCGGCGCTGAAGCGAGGACGGCTGAGAACCGTTTTGGTACACGCATCCGCCGGATAGTCGCAGCTGTGCGAAACGCCTACGACGCGATCACCCAACCCCAGCGCGTAAACGATCTCGGTCGCGCTGGGAAGGAGAGAAGCGATGCGCCCGACTTCCCTCACGGGCGACCGAAGCGGAGCTCCCCCCCGACGAAGACCGTGCGCCGCCGGGCGGGGAAATTCTTCACTTCCTCGTATGCGTGGTCGAGGAGATTCTCGACGCGCACCGAGAGGGCGAGGCCGAGTGCGCCGTGGCGCGGCGGCACCACGTCGAGCTGGGCGGCACCGTCCACTCGCACGTAGGACGGGAGCGGGACGCGGACCGGGGGCGCGGGGAAAGGTGGAAAGATCCGGTCCAGCCGCTCACCGACGTAGGTCGCGGCCAGCGAGACCGTCCCGCGTCCGGTCAACCCGTAACCCACATCGAGCCGCCCGGAATGTTTGGGCCGACGCACGAACGGTTGCCCCGGGGCAAGCAGGGCGCCCGATGTTGAATCGAAGCCGGGGTTCGTGACATCCGTGTGGAGGTAGGTGTAGCTCGCGGCGGCCCACACCGGCCCGATCAGAGCGTAGCGGGCCCCCAGCTCCACGCCGTTCGCGATGGCGGCCGCCACGTTGGCGTAGTTGGGCGAACCGGCCGGGACGTTGGGGTTGTAGTCGATCATGTCCAGGAACCGCTGGTCGAAAAAGGTGGCGGAGAGGCTGGCGCGGCCTGCGGCGAGCGACTGCTCAAGCCCCACTTCCCAGCTGCGGGAGTGCTCGGGCTTCAAGTCGGGGTTCCCGGTGGTGAAGCCCGTCGAATAGTTCTCGAAGAACGAGGGCTCGCGGAACGCGTTGCCGGCCGTAGCGCGAACGCGGGTACCGCCGGGCAGGCGGTATGCCACGCCAACGCGGTACGTCGCGTACGTCCCGAACCGCTGATTGTCCTCGAGCCGTACCCCGGTGGTCAGGTCCACGCCATCGAGGAGGGCAGTGACCGCCTGGGCGTAGAACGCGCCGTTCCAGCGCGAGGAATCGATCGGCGGAGTGGTGCAGTCGCCGAACGACGAGCTGCACACGTTGAAGCTCCGGTCGCGCTCCTGCTCGACGGCGGCGCCCGCCGTGAGCACCGTCCCCGACGGCAGGTGCAAGTTGGCTCGTAGGTCGGCACTGAGACGCCGCAGGTTGTCGAGATTCCGGAACAGCGTGCTGTCCGCCGCACTATCGGGGCGATTGTCGAATCCACCATCGGTCTCGTTCGCCGCGAGCAACAGCCGGGCGTCGAATCGGGGTGTGAAGGCATGGCCGATGTCGAACGCGACCGTAGGGCCGCTCTCGAAGCTGAACTGATTATGGTCGACCGGATTGCCGTTACCGTCGGTCGGGAAGCGATAGGTGTTGTCGTGGTAGCGGAGCGAGAGGACCGCGTCGGTGCCGTCACCCGCCGCGACACGCACGAGCCCCGAAAACACGGCATTGCGGTACTCGTTGTTGAACGCGTAGATCCCGTCGCTCGTGAAACGCGAGACCGACAGCGAGTAGCTCGCGGTCTCGGTTCCGCCCATGGACTCCGCGTCCCACGATGCCGTTCCGTACGTGCCACCGCCTGCGTGCGCGCTCAACTCGGTGCGGGCGGCACCAGTGGGGTGGCGTGTGAAGATCTGGACGACACCGGTCACGGCGTCCGAGCCGTATAGCACGCTCACGGGACCGCGCACGACTTCGATGCGGTCGACATTGTCGGTCGTGAGGTTCGCAAAATCGAAGCTGCCGCCGGGCTGGTTCACCGGCACGCCGTCCACCAGCACCTTGACGTAGTTGCTCTGCCCTCCGCGCAGAAACAGCGACGCTTGCCCGCCGAACGAGCCGGTCTGCACCACGACCGCCCCGGGGACCTCGCGCAATGCCTCGAACACCGTGTGGATTCCGCTGGCGACGAGGTCGCTGCCACGCAGCACCGTGACGGCAACCGGCACCGCGGACGCTGGGGTAGGCACGCGAGTGGCCGTCACGACGACCGGGTTGAGTGCGACAGTGTCGCTCGGTGTCTGGCCGGCGAGCGACCTGGCGAGAGGGAGAACGAGCAGGACTGCGCGCACGCTGAGCTTCATGGAGCGTCCTTTCGCTGCCGTAAGGGAATCATCTGCGGCCGGCCGTCGAACGGCTCGATCGCCACCGGCCATGAGAACACGCGCTCGACCGTGTCCCGCGTGAGCGCCTCGGCGGGTGGGCCGCGGGCGGCGGCGCGCCCATCGGCCAGGATCAGGACCTGGTCCGCGAACCGCGCCGCGAGGTTCACGTGGTGGGTGATCATCAACGCGCCCAGGCGCCGCGCATCCACCAGCTCACGTACCAGCTCGAACAGCTCCATCTCGTGGCGCAGGTCGAGCGACGTGGTCGGCTCGTCGAGCACGAGAAGCCGGGGTTCTTGCGCCAGCGCGCGCGCGAGTCGCACGCGCTGGTACTCGCCGCCGGAGAGCGTCCAGAGCCAGCGATCGCTCAGGTCACGGACATCGCACGCGATGAGCGCCCGCTCGACGGCGGCGCGGTCGGTCTCGCGCACGCTCCCGAAGAGGGAGAGGTGCGGGTACCTGCCGAGCAGCACCGTCTCACGCACGCGTTGGGGGAAGAGATTATCCTCGCGCTGCGGCACGACGCCCACCACGCGCGCCAGATCGCGGCGCGACCACTCGCTGGCCGCGCGGCCCAGGATTTCCGCCCGCCCGCCGGTCGGACGCAGCAGCCCCAGCGCGGCGCGCACTAGGGTGGTTTTCCCGCTGCCGTTGGGCCCGAGCACGGCGTGAAACTCGCCGGCGTTGACCTCGAGCGAGACCTCGCGCAGCGCGTCGCGCGGGGCGTCCGCATAGCGGCAGGTGAGGTCGCGGATCGCGACGATCAGCTCACGGTCCATCGGCGGAGCAGGAAGGCGAAGAGCGGCACGCCGATGAGGGCGGTGACGATCCCCACCGGGAGCTCACGAGGCGCCACGGCCGTCCGGGCCAGCGTGTCGGCCGCAGCCAGTAGAATGCCGCCAGTGAGGAACGACGTCGGGATAAGCGTGCGATGCAGCCGGCCCCAAACCAGGCGGCACACGTGCGGCACGATGAGCCCCACGAACCCGATCACGCCCGACAGGGCGACGGCGGCGGCGGTCAAGAGTGACGCGGCGAGGTAGACGAGCTGCTTGAGACGCCGCACGTCCGCGCCGAGGTATTGCGCGGGCTCCTCGCCCAGCGCGAGCAGGTCGAGCGGCCGGGCCGCCGCGGCGATCACGGCAAGCGGCAGCGGAGCGTAGACCAGCATCACGAGGACCGTGGTCCAGGACGCGGCCGAGAAGCCGCCCCACAGCCATAAGAAGGCGTTGCGCAGCTCGGTGGCTTCGGCGAGCGACACGAGGGCGGTCGTGATGGCCGCAGCGAACGCCCCCACGGCCACGCCACCCAAGAGCAGGATGCGTGGGTCGAGCTCGCCCCCCGCCCCCCCCGCCCCTCCGGTCCCGCCGATGAGACCGAGCCGATAGACCAACACCATGGCGCCCACCGCCCCGGCGAACGCCGCCAACGGGAGGGCCCACGGACCCGGGAGATGAAGCGCGATCGCGACCACCGCGCCCAGGCCGGCCCCGCCCGACAGGCCGAGCAGGAATGGGTCGGCGAGCGGGTTGCGCACGAGGGCCTGGAGCGCGACGCCGGTGACGCCGAGGACGCCGCCCACGAGGTAGGCGAGCACCACGCGCGGCAGCCGGAGCTGCCACACGATCGGCGAGCGCAAAAACTCGCCGGCTGGCACGCTCGCGGGACCGAGGAGCAGCCCTGCGGCGACCGTGGCCAGGGCGACGCTGAGGAGCGCCACGTACTTCACGGCGCCCCCCCTTCTCCGTTCAGGCGATTGCGCAACTCACGTACCGCCTGCGCGACGCGGGGGCTCGGGCGCCCGAACAGCTGGCCAGGCAGCAGCAGGAAGCGCCCGCGCCGCACCGCCCGTACGACCCGCCATTCGGGGCGGGCCGCAAAGCTCGGCTGCGTGGCGCTGTCGGAGAGCACCGCGACGAAATCTGGATCGCGTGCCGCGATCGTTTCGATCGAGACCTGGGCGGAGGGCGAGCCGATGTCGTGGAACACGTTGCGGGCGCCGGCGAGCGCGGCAAGGCGGTCGAGGTAACTCCCCGCGCCGATGACGATGGGCGGGTTGTCCCAGACGATGAAGGCGAGGGAGTAGGTGCTGGGGGCTGGGGGCTGGGAGGCGACACTGTCCATCGCCTGCCCTAGTGAATCCGCCGACCGCTCCCTGCCAGTCAGCCGGCCCAAGATCCGCGCAACGCGACCGAGATCCGTGAGCTGATTCAAATCGAGGACCACGACATGAATATCCAGGCGCTCGAGCTGCGAGGCGGCGGGCGCGTTCTGCGCGGAGCGATACAGAACGACGAGATCGGGACGGCGCGCGGCGACCGCTTCAATGTTCGGCGGCATCCCGTCGCCGACGTTGGGGACGGCCAGCGCCGCGGGTGGATAGTCGCACCAGGCGGTGCGGCCCACGAGGCGGTCTCCCGCGCCCATGGCAAACAGCAGCTCGGTGAACGACGGAAGCAGCGACACGATGCGGCGCGCGGGACGCGCCAGCGTGACGGCGCGACCGGCGTCATCGGTAACGGTGATGCCGCCGGACGGCAGAGCGCGGTTCCCCGTCCCGCACGCCGCGGCGATGCAGGCGAGGAAACCCGCGAGGTGGGTGCGATGTGCCCAGCGGCGCATAGCAAAAAGGCCCACCCCCGACGGTGCGGAGATGGGCGAGCGCCTGCGCCGAGATGCGCAGCGCCACCATCCCTCCCGCGAGGGATCTGCAGGTGGCGCGAACGGAGAGGTCTCCTGGCTCCGGGCGAGCGGCTCGCCTTCCCGAGAGGGGCAAGGCATGCCTTGCCGCACATCTCAGTGGCGTCGAGCCGCTACACAATGCCCGTTACAGTGGCGGGGCCGCGCCGGATTCGCACCGGCTTCCGTGAATCCCCATTCGCTTGTAACGACGGAGTTCAGTCTACCGAGGTTTACGGCGGAGCGCAACCACGAATCCCAGCGCGAGGACCACGCCCGCCGCGCCGACGATGACGGGCACGAGCGATTCGGGCGTGAACCGCCGGTCGCTGAAGGCGATCGCGAGCGCCGCGCCCGCCGCAAGCGCGGTGGACCGATATCGCGCGAAGCGACGGCCCTCGATGTCCTCAATGCCGAGCGAGTCGAGCGTCGTCGTCGTCACGACCGCGGTCGTGTCCTCGAGCAGGAGATCCACTTCGTCGATGGGCTGGTCGACCGGCACGCTCACGCGACGCACGGTCGCCGGGAGCACGTATGTATAGCTCAGCTGCTTGCGGTCGCGCGGTGGCACGGGACCGAAGATCGCCACCGAGTCCCCGCGTTGCGTGACCGCTTGGGGCGAGATGTCCCCCTGCCCCACCCGGAACTGAATGGCCACCGAGGGAATCACACTGGCCCACGTGGGTCGGAGGGAATCGGCGGCGATCCGCGTCGCGGTCCCCGGGTTCTCGAGCTCGACGAGCTCGAGCACATCGCGCGTGCCGTCGCCCTTCAGCTTGGCCACCGTGATCAGTCGTCGCGCGACTCGCACGGCCGGCCCGGCGGAGCTCGTGTCGTACACGTACAGCGGCGCGAGCCGGACGTTCGGTCCGGTCCGAGCGGTGACCGCCTCCGAGAAATAGGCGATCCCCGCGCGCCAGCTCGAGACGACGTAAATGGAGCCCGAATCCGCTCGGGGAACGGTCAACCGATAGGCGCCGGTGGCGTCAGTGCGCGTCGAATCGATCGGCTGGCCGCCGCCGCCCATCGACACCTGGTGCAGCACCGCCCAGGTGCGCGCCACGGGTCGTCCACCGGATCCGAACAGGACCCGGCCCGTCACCACGATCCGCTGCGCCTGAAGCCCCCTCCCTGCACCTCCGCCCCCACTCAGGCCGGCGAGAGCGATCAGGAGGGCGGCGCTACGGAGTGAACTTCCCGAAGTCTTCAGGATTGAGGTTCTGCAGATAAGTCTTGAGCGCTTCCGGATCGAGCGCCCCGCCGCCGGGCGTGCCCGGCGCTCCCCCGCCTGCTTCGGCGCCGGGTTCGCCGGTTTCCACGGAGGTCAGCGCGAGCAGGCTATCGCTCGTGTAAATCGGGGCTTTGAGCCTGAGCGCAACGGCGATCGAATCGGACGGCCGGGCATCGATCTGGATCACCGCGTCACCGCGATAGATGTGGAGCTCCGCGTAATACGTGTTGTCCTTCACCTGCGTGATGATGACCTTCCGCAGGTCGGCGCCGAGGCCGAGGATCACCTGCTTCAAGAGGTCGTGGGTGAGCGGTCGCGCGAACTTGACGCCGGCGAGCTCCATGGCGATGGCGCTCGCTTCGGCCGGCCCGATCCAGATCGGGAGCACTCGCTCTCCCTCCTGCTCCTGCAGGATCACGACCGGCGTGTTGGTCGTGCGATCGAGCCCCAGGTGCGCGACCCGAACCTGGACCTGGTTATTCGCGCTCAGGTCCCCATCTCCCACGAAGCGAGATATTTCTGCTGTTCGGGGGTCAGTGTGTCGATCGCGACGCCCATGGCCGCCAGCTTGAGCCGGGCGATCTCCGCATCGAGCTCACGGGGGATACGGTGCACGTCCTTGCCGAGCTGCTTGGCGTGCTGCACGACGTGCTCGGCCGCCAGCGCCTGGTTCGCAAAGGACATGTCCATCACGCTGGCCGGATGACCCTCGGCGGCCGCGAGGTTGATCAGTCGGCCGTCGGCGAGCACAAAGAGCCGCTTACCGCCGAGTCGCCACTCATCCACGAACTCGCGCACCCGCGTCGGACCCTGGGCCGTCTGTTTCAGACCGTCCAGGTCGATCTCGACGTTGAAATGCCCCGAGTTGGCGAGCACCGCCCCGTCCTTCATGGCTCGCATGTGCTCCACGCGAAGCACGTGCGTATTCCCGGTCAGCGTCACGAATACATCGCCCACACGAGCCGCCTCTGCCATCGGGGCGACACGGTAGCCGTCCATCTGCGCTTCGAGCGCCTTGAGCGGGTCGATCTCGGTGACGATGACGTTTGCACCAGCCCCACGCGCCCGAAGCGCGAACCCGCGCCCGCACCACCCATACCCCGCCACAACGACCGTGCTCCCCGCCACGAGCAGGTTCGTCGCGCGCAGGATGCCGTCGAGCGTCGACTGGCCGGTGCCATACCGGTTGTCGAAGAGATGCTTGGTGTCCGAGTCGTTCACGGCAATCACGGGGAACTGCAGGACGCCGTCCCGCGCCATTGCCTTGAGCCGGATCACGCCGGTCGTGGTTTCCTCGGTCGACCCCTCCACACCGGCGACCAGCGCCTGTCGATCGGACCCGGAGAGTGTTTCGACCCATTTGCGGACCGGAGGGGCGAGGTCATCGAGCCGGTTGAGCGCGATCATGTGGAGCGCGCTCACGAGGTCCGCGCCGTCGTCCATCGTGATGTCGGGCCGGTGGGCCAGCGCCGCGCGGATGTGCTCGTAATAGGTGGCATGATCCTCGCCCTTGATCGCGAACACCTTGATCCCATGATCCTTGACGAGATGCGCGGCGACGTCGTCCTGGGTGGAAAGGGGGTTCGACGCGCACAGGGCGACGTCCGCCCCCCCTGCCTGCAACGTGACCGCCAGGTTCGCCGTCTCGGTGGTGACGTGCAGGCACGCTGAGAGGCGCTTGCCCGCGAGCGGCCGTTCCCGGGTAAAGCGTTCCCGGAGCAGGCGCAGCACCGGCATGGAGCGCTCCGCCCACTCGGTGCGCCGGCGTCCCTCCGCTGCGAGGGCGAGGTCTTTGATGTCGGAGGCGGCGGTACGGGCCGTCGTCGTCATGCGGTCGCTTTCTTGGAGGCGTAGTGCTTTGAGCGCTGGACGGCGAGGCGCAGATCTTCCACGCGGTTGGCGCGCTCCCAGGTGAACAGCTCGATCTCGCGGTCGACATCCTTGTCTACGTAACGGCGGCGCTCCGGCGTGCGGCCGAAGTGACCGTATGCCGCGGTGGCGCGAAAAATCGGTTGCCGGAGGTCCAGTGCTTTGATGAGGGCGAGCGGCTTGAGGTCGAACACTTCGCGAACGGCGTCTTCAATGGCTTCGTCGGGGACGAGCCCGGTCCGGAAGGTGTCGATCATGACCGACACCGGTTCCGCGACGCCGATAGCGTACGCGACCTGCGCCTCGCAACGTTGGGCGAGCTTCGCGGCGACCACGTTCTTGGCGACCCAGCGCATCGCATACGCCGCGGACCGATCGACCTTAGACGGGTCTTTGCCGCTGAAGGCGCCGCCGCCGTGGCGAGCCATCCCACCGTAGGTGTCCACGATGATCTTGCGGCCGGTGAGTCCCGCGTCGCCCTGCGGACCGCCGACGACGAACCGGCCGGTGGGGTTCACGAGGAGATCGACATCTCGAACCTCGAATCCCGCGTCGCCCAGGACCGGCCGTACGACCAGGGCGGTAACGCCCTCTCGCAGCTCCGCGTTGTCGATCTTGTCAGAATGTTGGGTGGAGACTACGACCTTGCTCACGCCGACCGGGCGGGCCCCTTCATACACCACGCTGACCTGCGTCTTGCCGTCGGGCCGGAGCCAGGGAAGGTCCCCCGCCTTGCGCACGATCGCGAGGCGCTCCGCCAGGCGGTGCGCCAGCACGATCGGCAGCGGCATGAGGGAGGGCGTTTCGTCGGAGGCGTAGCCGAACATCATCCCCTGGTCACCCGCCCCTCCCCGGTCGACGCCGAGGGCGATGTCGCCCGACTGGCGGTCGATGGTGGTCAGGATGGCGCAGGTCTGGGCATCGAAGCCGAAGCTCGCGTCGGTGTAGCCGATGGCGCTGATCGTCCCTCGGACGATATCGGGGATATGCACATACGTGGACGTCGTGATCTCGCCGGCCACCACCGCCATACCGGTGGTGACGAGGGTTTCGCAGGCGACGCGGGCCGCCGGATCCTTGGCGATGATCGCGTCGAGGACGGCATCCGAGATCTGATCGGCGATCTTGTCGGGATGACCTTCCGTCACCGACTCGGAGGTAAACACGTGGCGCAGCGCTGGCATCTCTCGATCCGACCGGAGGTTATGCGTTCAAACTAGCGGCGCGCCGGGCCCCGGGCAACCGTGCGTGGTGGTCGAGCAGCTTCAAGTCGACGGCTTCCGCGAGCGCGAGTCGCAGCACGTCGAGCACATCGTCCGCCGTGCGCGCGGCGAGCGCCTGCTCAGCGGCCGCGCGCGCGCGCGCGGCGCTCACCTGCCGCACCGTCCACTTCACGAGAGGCAACGCGGGCGGCGCGACCGAGAACGTTTCGTATCCGAGTCCGATCAACAGGAACGCCGACAGCGGCTCCGACGCCATTTCGCCGCACACACTCGCTGGTTTGCCGGCCGCGCGCGCCGCGTCGGCAATCTGCTTGAGGAGTCGCAACACACTCGGATCGTGCGGCGTGAAGCGATCGGCGAGCCGGGCATTCCCCCGATCCACGACGAGCGTGTACTGCGTCAGGTCGTTCGTGCCGACGGACAGGAAGTCCGCCTCGGCGGCGAGCCGGTCCGCGATCACTGCTGCCGCGGGCGTCTCCACCATTACACCCACCGGCAACGATGTCGCGGCGGGGATGCCCTCACGAGCGAGACGGGCTGCCTCGTCCGCCACGATGGCCCGCGTGCGGTCGAGCTCCTCGAGACGCGTGATGAGGGGCGCCATGAGCCACACGTCGCCGTGCTTCGCGGCCCGGAGCACCGCCCGCACTTGCGTCCGAAAGAGCTCCGGCCGATCGAGACACACGCGGATCGCCCGCCAGCCGAGCTGCGGATTCACCTCGGAGGGCGCGCGGAACTGCGCGGGGAGCTTGTCGCCGCCCAGATCGTACGTGCGTATGACCACGGGATGGCCTGGAAACGCTTCCGCCACGCGCCGGTAATAGCCCGCCTGCTCGTCCTCGGTGGGCAGGTTGCTGTGACCCGTGATCAGGAACTCGGTGCGGAGCAGACCGACGCCCTCCGCCCCGTGCTCGCGCGCCGCGACGATCTCGGCCGGCAGGTCCACGTTGCCGCGCAGCACGATCCGCGTCCCGTCGAGGGTGACCGCCGGCAGGTGGACGACCTCTTCGAGCTGCGCGGCCAGCTCGCGGCGGTCCTGCTCGAGCGCTCGTGCCTCGGCGGTCTCGTGGGGCGTGGGAGCGAGCAAGACGGTTCCGCGGCTGCCATCCATGACGATTGTCGTACCGGGCTCGATACGCTCGATCGCCCCGGCGACGCCGAACACCGCGGGGATCCCGATCGAATGCGCGAGGATCGCCGCGTGTGACGTCCGGGTTCCCTCCTCGCTCACGAGCCCCACCACATGCTCGCGATCGAGCTGTACGGTGAGCGCCGGGGACAGCTCCTTCGCCACGACGACGGATGGCTGGGTGATGCCCTCCCACAGCTCATCGGAGCCGCGGTGCATGAGGTGCTCGATCACCCGCATGGCAACACCCGACAGATCGACCAAGCGATCCTTGAGGCGCGGGCTGCCAGTCGCGGCCCACATGTCGCGCACTTCGAGCGCCTTGAACTCGTAGGCCTTCTCGGCCGTGAGGTGGTTTTCGCGAATCAGGTTCGCGACGGCGGCGAGAAACTCCTTGTCCTCGAGCATCAAGATCTGCGCGTCGAAGATCCGAGCCTCGTCGAGACCCGCGCGGTCTTCGGCTTTCACCTTCAGCGCTTGGAGAAAGCGCTTGATGTCGCGCACGGCCGCGCGCAGCCGGCGTACCTCCTTCTCGACCTGCGACCGTGGCACCACGCGGTGGGGCACGTCCGGCATAGCCCAGCGGACGACGACCGCCTGCCCCACCCCGATGCCGGGCGACACGCCGATGCCCTTCAGGTGCCGGTCGCTCATCCGGCGCCCTCGTTCTCGCGCTCCTCCGCATCCCGCAGCTCGGCCTCGCGCAGCTCAGCCGTCAGATGCATCTCGTGGAACCCGTCAGCCACGAGGGCGAGGAGCGCCTCCATGGCCTGCTCCGCGTCCTCGCCGTCCACGACGATGGTCAGGGAGGAGCCACACTCCGCCGCGAGCATCATCACGCCCATGATGCTCTTGCCGTTCACGGTGAGGTCGTCCTTGCGTACTTGGACGGTCGATTTGAACCGGCTCGCGAGCTTCACGAACTCGGCGGCCGGGCGCGCGTGCATCCCGAGCGGGTTCACGATCTGGGCCGAGCGCTCGATCAGTGCCATAGCCACCCCCCGAGCGTGGCGAGCGCGAGCAGCACCAACCCGAAGCGCAGGCCCGTCAGCCGGGCGCGCCGCCACCACAGGAGCGCGAAGCCTGCGGCGGCGACCACCGCGAGCGCGGCGCGCGTCCAGCCGACGAATCCACTCGCCAGTGACTGCGCGACGAGCGGGAGCGCGGCTCCCGTGACGAGGGCCATTGCCGGCGCGGAGAGCGTCGTTGCGCGCTGCAGCACCGGCTCTCGGAGGGCGGTCGCCACCCGTCCCCCGTATGTCCATCCGGCGCGCAGCGCCCACCACCGCAATGCGACGTGCCCGATGTTGTAGACGATCAGGAATCCGAGCACCGCCCGGACCCCGAGTCCGAGCGCGACGCCGATCAGCGCGAGCCCCGACGTCAGGGGCAGCCAGCCCGCCCAGACGAGGCGGTCGCCGAGCGCACCGAGCGGCCCGCACAGCGCGGTCCGCAGGCGCACGACCTGCTCGGGCGGGACGCCGTCGTGCTCGGCGCGGGCCGTCGCACCGACGGCAAGGCCACACAAGTACGGGTGCGCGTTGAAGAACTGGGCCGCGCGCGCCACCGCCGCCCGGTACGCCGTGCCGTTGCCTGCCAGGTCACGGATCAGGGGCTGCTCCGACACGCCCATCCCGATGCCCTGCATCCGCTCGTAATTCCACGATCCCTGGACAGTAAACAGACGCAGCAGGGCGCGGCCCAGCGACGGGCGGGCGGGAGGACCGGCGGTGCTCATCGCAGCCACACCGCCGCTGCGCCGCCGACCAGGCCGACGGCAAACCAACGGAGACCCGGCCCGCGCCCGATCAGGCGGAGCGTCCCGGCCGTTCCGGCCGCCAAGGCGGCGCCCACCGACGCGACGTTGAGGAGCACGACGCCGCGCGGCGACAGCGTACCATGGAGAGAATCGCGGGCGAGCTGCGCGAGCCCGAGGCCGATCGCGGTCACGATCGCGGCACGCGCGGCATCGCGAAGGATGCCGGCGACGTGCAGGCGCTCCAACGTACGCGGCTCGCCGCTCTCCAGGGCGGCCGCGGCGCGGTGCACGGCCCGGGTGTTGAGGCGACGCACCGCCTGCAGGCTCGCGCCGCCCGCCATCGCGGTGATCAAGCCCACCAGCGCGCCCACTCCCAAACCGAGCGTTCCGGCGGCGGCGTGGGCGGCGCTGACCGCAGCCACCGTCGCGGGTCCGTACTCGGGATACCGCACCGCTCCCACCGGGAGGATGTCGTACTGGAACAGCTCGAACAGCACGCCGAGCTGCAAGCCGGTCACGGCGTCGCCGAGGATGGCGCCCGCGATCGGTCCCGCGACGATGGGGCGCGCGATCATCATCTGCGGCACGCTCACCAGATCGAGACCGACTAGGGTGCCCCACGCGAGGAGGATGAGCTGGACCTCGGGCGAGATGCTCACGTGAAGTCCTCGAGGGGGACGGGGCGCGCGGTCGGGACGTCCTGGGCGGTCACCTCCACGCCCCGCGCCGCCAGGGCTTTGAGCTGCGCCGCTTCGGCGTCGGTGAGATAGACGTAGCGGAGCCGCTCCGAGCGCCCGGGCCGGTGATGCAGGCCGCCAATGTTCACGCGGCTCACGCGGTGGCCGTTGCCGGTGAGCGCGGCGACGGTCGCGATGTCCCCCGAGACCAGGATGCCGACGCGCCGATCGCGCTCCCACTCGGGCAGGCGGTCGCGCGCCTCCGTGGTGGACGCGAACACGACTTCGATCTCGGGCGGCACGCCCATGCGATAGAGCTCCTGCTCCGGCTCGCTCGAGCGGACGCCGTCGTCCACGAGCACGATGAATTGCACGTTGAGCGGCTTCCCCCAGCCCACGACGACCTGGCCGTGGATCAACCGATCGTCGATGCGATACAGGGCGATGCTCATGCCGCGGGCGTGCGGATCGCCCGGCTGCCGGCCTCGGCCGCGCGCCGCGCCGCGTCCGCGGGCGAGAGATCGCGATGGAACACGAAGTCGAGCAGCATCGCGAGATTCACCCCGGTGACCACCGCGACGTCGGCCCGGCCCCTCGCGAGCCGCACCGAGCTCGTCAGGCAGGAGCCCCCGGGCAGGTCCACGAAGAGCACGGTGGGCCGGCCCTCGATCGCGCGCGTGAGGCGGTCCGTGAGCGCCCCGCTATCGCACCCGTCGTTCGACACCGGCACCAGGGCGTCGCTCACACCGGTGATCGCCGCGACGGCGCTGAGCAGCGCCTGTGCCACCGCCGCGTGCGACACGATTACGCCGCGCAGTGGGTCACTCATTGTCTTCCTCGAGGTACTCCTGCAGTTGGCGGCGGTCGGTGAGACGCTTGATCAACCGATCGTTGAACGCGCGCGCCGCGTCTACGCCACTGTAGCGCAGGAGGTGATTCATCGCCACAACCTCACAGACTACGGTGAGGTTCTTGCCGGGGTTGAGCGGCACGGTGACCAGGGGCAGGGTCACGTCGAGCACCTGGGTGGTCTGGCCGTCGATGCCCGTCCGGTCGTACTCGCGCGACGCCTCCCAGTCCTCGAGCTGGACCACCACCTCGATGCGCTTCTGCTGGCGCACGGCGCGGATGCCGAACAGGGCCCGGATGTCGATCAGTCCCACGCCGCGGATCTCCATGTGATGCTGGGCCAGCTCGTGCCCGCGCCCGATGAGCACGTCGTTCCCACGACGGGTGATGTGGACGAGATCGTCCGCCACCAGTCGATGGCCGCGCTCGACCAGATCGAGCACGCACTCGCTCTTGCCGATCCCCGACCGCCCCAGGAACAGCAGGCCCACGCCGAACACGTCGGCGAGCGAGGCGTGCACCGTGGTGGCCGGCGCGAACGCGTCGTCGAGGAACGGCTTGAGACGGCGATAGAACTCCGCCGTCTTGAGCCGCGTCCGAATCACGGGCACACCTTTCTTGCGCGCGAGCTCGAGCAGCTCGCCGGGCGCGTCCTGCCCCTTGGAGATGACCACGCACGGCAGATCGAACTGGAACAGCGTCTCGATGGCCCGGCGGCGCGCCCCGGCGTCGAGCGACGACAGGTACGTGACCTCCGTCTCGCCGAGGATGTGAATGCGATGCGCCGCGAAACGCGCGGTGTAGCCAGCGAGCACGAGCCCGGGGCTCGATGCCTCCGGCGTGGGAATCTCGTTATCGAGCCCGAGATCCCCCGTCAGGGCCTCGAGCTGCAAGGGATCGCCCTTGCGCTCGAGCAGGTCGCGAACTTTCGGGAGACTCATCGCGGCTCGCGGGTGCGCGCGCGACGGCTCGCGCTGGCGCGTCGGCGGATGGGAGACTTGTCGAGCTGGCGCCGGACCTTGGCCACCGCGGCGTCCAGTGCGGTCCGGTGATCGCCGCCACGCGCCTTCCCCACGTGCAGGACGCCGCGCCCCGCGTGCAACCGTACTTCCACCAGCGGGTGGCCGTTGTCGGCGACGAACAGGACCCGCGCGTCGTGCGGGCGGAGCGCGAAGCGTTCGAGCCGGGCGAGCAGGTCCCGGGCTCGCGCCCGGAGCTCGTCGGCGACTTCGCAGTGGCGCGCCGTGATCGTGATCCGCATGCTCAACCGCTCCCCCCGCGCGCGATGACCCGCTGGAGATGCGCTTCCGTCGCCTGGGCCGCGTGGTCCCACGACAATCGCTCGGCGAAGGCCCGGGCGCCCACCCCGAGCCGCGACACCAGCGCCGGATCGCCGGCGAGCGCGAGCATCCGGTCGGCCAGCGCCGCAACGTCGCCATGCGGCACGAGAAACCCCGTCTCGCCGTGCCGTACCGACTCCCGCAGGCCGGGGCTGTCGGAGGCGATCGCGGGCGTACCGCACGCGGCCGCTTCCACGTTCGAAATACCCCACCCCTCCTTGGGACTCGCCAGCACCACGCACCACGAGCGCCGCAGCAGTCGCCGCTTCTCCTCATCGGACACGAATCCGCGGAAGCGGGCCGCGGTACCGAGCCCGAGCCGACGCGCCAGGCGCTCGAGGCGCCCCCGGTCGTCCCCCTGACCGGCGATGTCGAGCACCACGTCGGGACGACTTTGCCGCGCGATGGCCAGGGCTCGGAGCGCGATTTCCACTCCTTTATAACGCTTGAGACGCCCCACGTACAAGAACGTCGGCTCGCGGGTTCGCGACACGGCGGCGTCCGGGGTGTACCAGGCCGCGTCGACTCCAGGATGAATCACCTCGATCCGCTCGCGCGGCACGCCGCGTCGCGCGAGGTCGTCGCGCGTGCTTTCCGAGATCGCGTGAAACCAGGCCCGGCGGTAGGCCCGCGGAATAAGCCGCTCGGCGGCCCAGACGACGGCCGCGACGGGCCAGCTCGCCTCGCGGAAGGCGGTGGCCCCGAACAGATGCGGCACGAGCGCCGAGAACGGCGCCTCCGTGAGCCCGGCGAGGAACAGCGGCAGCTTGTTGATGTCCTCGACCACCACGTCGTACGAGTTCGCTCGCAGCAGGCGCCGCACCGCGCCGCGCGCGCGGAGCGCGAAACTGTACCGGCCGCCGTAGCGGCGCACGCGGATGCCGTCGAGCTCCCCTTCGGGCCTCGCGCCGGGCCAGCCGCTCGCCACGAGGTCGACCGAGTGACCGCGACGGGCCAGGCGGCCGAAGATCTCGTGGATGTGGATCTCCGCCCCGCCGGCGTGAGGATTTTCGCGGTCGTTCCAGTTCACGAGCAGAATCTTCACAGCGCGCCCGACGCTCGCGCCACGCTGTCGAGCACGCCGTTCACGAACGCCGGCGCTTTCGCGCCGGCGAACCAATGCGCGAGCTTCACCGCTTCGTCGATCACCACCCGGGACGGCGTGGCGCCCTCGGCGAGCTCCGCCAGCGCGAGTCGGAGGATGTTGCGCTCCACCACGCCGACACGCTCGAAGCGCCAGTGCTCGGAGGCGTCGGCGACGCGGCGATCGAATTCGGGAAGCCCCGCGATGGCCTGGGCCGCGAGATCCGCGCCGCGGTCGAACCCTTCGGGGGCATGCCCGTACGCCGTCGCGAGCCGGGCGACGATGGTCTCGATGGACGGGTGGCCGGACAGGTCCCACGCGTAGAGCAGCTGGAGCGCGCGCGCGCGGGCCTTAGTCTCGGGGCGCTGCACGGGTGAGCCGGGCCAGGACGTCGGCCGTGGTGAGCGCCGCGTCGGTCGCCTCGTACCCCTTGTTAGGCCCCTTCCCGCCTGCCCGCGCCAGCGCCTGCTCGAGGGTCTCGGTCGTCAGGACGCCGAAGCCCACGGGGAGCCGGTGCGCCAACGCGACGTTGCCCAGCCCGCGCGCCGCTTCGCCCGCGACGTACTCGAAGTGCGGCGTCTCGCCGCGGATGACGCACCCGAGCGCCACCAGCGCCGCGTAGCGCCCGCTCGCCGCCGCGGCCTCGGCCGCCACCGGGAGCTCGAACGCGCCCGGGACCCAGATCACGTCCACGCGCGCCTCGGGCACGCCCCTGGCCCGGAGGCACTCCTGCGCGCCCTCGAGCAGGCGCGTGGTGACGATCTCGTTGTAGCGGCTGACGAGTACGGCGACCCGACCTGCTCGCTCGGCCACGGTCAGTGAGTCAGGAGGTGGCCGAGCTTGTCCCGCTTGACGTCGAGATAGGAGCGGTTCTCGTCGGAGGGCGTCATCACGATCGGCACGCGCTCGACGATCTCGAGGCCGTAGCCTTCGAGCCCGACCAGCTTCATCGGGTTGTTGGTGAGCACGCGGATCGACGAAAGTCCCAGATCCAGCAGGATCTGGGCCCCGATGCCGTAGTTGCGCAGATCCGGCTTGAAGCCGAGCTCGCGGTTCGCCTCCACGGTGTCGTGACCGGCATCCTGGAGCTCGTAGGCCTTCAGCTTGTTGAGGAGGCCGATCCCGCGGCCCTCCTGATCGAGATACACCACCACGCCGCGACCCTCGGTGGCGATCATCCGCATCGCGGACTGCAGCTGCCAGCCGCAGTCGCAGCGCCCGGAGCCGAACACGTCGCCCGTCAGGCACTTCGAGTGCATCCGCACCAGCACGTCTTTCCGCTTGCCGGGATCGCCAAAGACGAGGGCGACGTGCTCCGCGGCGTCGACGTCGTTCGAATAGCCGACGATGCGGAACTCGCCGAACGGCGTCGGCAGGCGCGCTTCCGCCACGCGGTGCACCAGCCGCTCGTGGGCGAGCCGGTACGCGACGAGCTGCGCGACCGTGATGAAGGTGAGCCCGTGCTGCTTGGCGAACTGCTCGAGATCCGCCTGCCGCGCCATGGAGCCGTCCGCGTTCAGGATCTCGCAGATCACGCCCGCGGGATAGAGCCCCGCGAGGCGGGCCAGGTCCATGCTCGCTTCCGTCTGGCCCACGCGCTGGAGCACGCCGCCGGGCCGGGCGCGCAATGGGAACACGTGACCGGGACGACGCAGGTCGGTCGGGACCGTCACCGGGTCGATCGCTACACGGATGGTCGCGGCGCGGTCGCCCGCGGAGATGCCGGTGGTGACGCCGAACCGCGTAGCCGCGTCGATCGAGACCGTGAACGCGGTTTCGTGCGCTTCGGTGTTGTGCTCGGCCATCTGGGTGAGCCCCAGGGCCTGGCAGCGCTCCGGCAGCAGGGTGAGACAGATCAACCCGCGCCCGTGCGTGGCCATGAAATTGATCATTTCGGGGGTGACCCGCTCGGCCGCGCCGACCAGATCGCCCTCGTTCTCGCGACGCTCGTCGTCGGCCACGATCACCAGCTTGCCGGCGCGGATGTCCGCGATCGCCTGCTCTATTTTGCGATGCTGCATAATTGCCTCACGTACTTTCCGAGAACGTCCCCCTCCACGTGAACCCGATCCCCGGCGCGCAGCGTCGCGAGCGTCGTGTGCTCGCGCGTGAAGGGAATCAACGAGATCTGCACCCGATCACGGCCGGGCAAGTCATTGATCGTCAGGCTCACGCCGTCGACGGTGATCGCGCCGTGCGGAATCGAGATCTCGCGCACGGCGTCCGGCACGCGCAAGTCGTACACCCACGCGTCGCCACGCTGTTCCGCTCGCTCCACCACGGCGACGCCATCTACGTGTCCCTGGACGAGGTGACCCCCCAGGCGATCCGTGGCGCGTACGGCGCGCTCCAGGTTCACGCGACGCCCCGTCCCGTACTCGCCGAACAGGGTGCGCCCTTCCGTGGTCTCCACCACGTGCACCGTGAACCCGCCCTTCACCACCCGCTCGACCGTGAGACAGGCGCCGTTCACCGCGACACTCTCCCCCTTCTTCAGGCCCTTGTACGGCGCACGGATGGTGAGCGCGAGTCCCGTTTCCCGTTTCCCGTTCCCTGGTTCCCGCGTCGCTTTCGCGACCCGCCCCACGGCGCTCACGATTCCGGTAAACATATCCGCCTGTCCAATACCAATAATGTATCAGAGCCCAATACGCGCCGCTCCACGGGCGTCCAGCGCGGCGCGGCCGCGAGTGGCTGCGGCGGAACCCCCGGAAAGGCCGGAACGGCGCCTTCGCCGAGCCACACCGGCGCCTGCACCCAGTAGAGTCGATCGACGAGGCCGTCCGTCAGGAGGCGCGCGCCCAACGCGCCGCCGCCTTCGCACAAGACCGATTCGATGCCGGCGTCACGCAACATGCGGAGTCCGCTGGCGAGCGAGTCGGGGCGAAACACGCGGACGCCGTTCTGCTCGAGCGCGGTGACGCTCGAGACGGGCGCTTCGAGCGACGACATGACCCAGGTAGGCACCTCGCGCGCGCCACTCACGAGTAGTGTGCTGGGGTTCAGCATCGCGCGCCGGTCGAACACCACGCGCACGGGCGGCCGGCGCGGGGTCACGGGACCCCGGACGGTGAGCCGCGGATTGTCCTGCAACGCCGTGGTCCCGCCAACCGCGATGGCATCGAACCCCGCGCGTAACCAGTGCACGTACTCGCGCGCCGCCTCGCCCGACACCCATTGCGAGCTTCCCGCGGCATCGGCGATACGCCCATCGATCGAGGTCGCGAGTTTGAGCGCCACCCACGGCCGCTCGCGCTGCTCCCGCGCGAACAGGAACGGGGCGTTCAACGCGGCGGCCGCTTCGGCCAACAACCCGATCGAGACGGTCACGCCCTTGCCGCGCAGCAGGCCGGCCCCGCCCCGCGCCTCGGGGTCCGGGTCGGAGAGCGCCGCCACCACGCGCGTCACGCCCGCTTTCACGATCGCGTCGGTGCACGGGGGTGTCTTGCCGTGGTGGGCGCACGGCTCGAGGTTCACGACCAGCGTCGCGCCGCGCGCCCGTTCGCCTGCCACCTGGAGCGCGACGACCTCGGCATGCGGCCCGCCGTATTCGGCGTGGTAGCCTTCCCCCACCACCGCGTCACCGGACAACACGACGGCCCCCACGAGGGGGTTTGGAGCAACGCGCCCCCAACCTCGGCGTGCGAGGTCGAGGGCGCGTTGCATCGCCGCGCGCTCGGAGTCCTTAGAAGCCGAACCGGACGCCGACACCTCCGAAGACATGGGCCGCCTTGGGATCGAAATCCTGGAACTGCGTGACAAAGGCCTGATCCTTGCCCGCCTGCAAGCCAATCTCGCCCACGAGCTTCACGACCGCGAGGGAGAGGCCGGCGTTCACGAACGCCAAGGCCCGCGTGTTGGTCGGGTTGATCACCACCGTCCGGACACTCGTCGGGGTCGTCCCGTCGTGGAATTGAATGTTGGTATTGTTCGACTTGTAGCGGTCGACCCCGACACCGGCCGCGAGATCCACGAGGACGAATTTCCAGCCCGCGACGGCGCGATAGCTGTCGCTCGCCAAGTCCATCGTGAACTCGAATTGGTCCCCCGTCCCGAACGTGGGACCCAGCATGCCGTACCGGAGCCGGGGTACGGTCCGATGCATGTAGCTCACGGAGACGGCGGGAATGGGGAAGCCTCCGTTGAGCACGCCGACGCGAAGACCGTACCCGATCCCGAGGGCCGCGTCGCCGATGTGCGCCGCGTTCGAGTCCACGGTGAGATGGTTGATCCCCGTGGGCAGGATGAGTGCGGAGCCGAGCACGTCGACCGCCAGCAAGCCCCCGCCCACCCCCCTGAACAGCCCCAGCGCCCCTTCGACGATCGGCGCCGGGACGACGCCATTGAAGCTCGTCGGCACCGGCGACTGGTTCGCGGCGGTCGGATCGGGGAGCGCGGCCTTGATCCCGTTCACCCGCGCGGTGAGCGTGAGGTGCCCGAGTCCGCCGGTGGCGCGGGCAGTGCCGATCACCGGGTTCCCGCCGGTCACGATCATGCCGGCGAGCGGATAGAACGCGCGCACCGCGTCGACGGCGGTGTTACACGCAGCCGTCGCGTCCGGGCTGAGCGGAATGTTGCACTGCGGCTCCTGCGCGACCAGCGGCACCGCGCCGAGCATCATTGTCAGTGAGATCATGATATGACGCATATCGCCTCCTACCGTTCCGCAAATTTGACGGCCGTGGTTCCCGGCCGGATTTCCCCGATGATCCACGCCTCGACGCCGGCGCGCTTGGCGGCCGCGATCACCGCTTCCGTGTCGTCACGCGCAGCGATCGCGATCATGCCAATCCCGAGATTGAACACCCGGCGCATCTCGCCGAGCGACACCTCGCCGGCCCGCATCAAGACCCGGAAGACCGGGGGCCAACGCCACGCGCGGGCGTCCACGACCGCCTCGCAGCCCTGCGGCAACACACGCACGAGGTTCCCGGAGATGCCGCCACCGGTGATGTGCGCGAGGGCGTGGAGGCGCGGGAGCACGGGGCTCACGGCCGCGGCGTAGCTGCGGTGCACGTCCAGCAACACCTGGGCCACGGTCCGACCGGTCTCCGGAAACTCGTCACGCACGTCCAGCCGCAGGCGCTCGAACACGATCCGCCGTGCCAGGGTGTACCCGTTGGTGTGCAGTCCGTTCGACGCGTATCCGATCAACACGTCGCCGGGGCGCACCAGGTCACCGTGCAAGGCGGCCCGCTCCTCCACGACACCGACGATCGTCCCCGCCAGATCGTACTGCCCCGCCTGGTAGAGGTCGGGCATTTGCGCCGTCTCGCCGCCCGCCAGCGTCATCTCGTGGGCCTTGCAGCCGCGGGCCACGCCCGACACGATGCCGGCGGCGGTTTCCGGATCGAGCTCGGCGGTGGCGACGTAATCGAGGAAGGCGATTGGTCGCGCACCGTGGACGAGGATGTCGTTCACACAGTGGTTCACGAGGTCCTCGCCCACCGTGTCGTGAATGCCCGCGCGCGCGGCAACCAGCACCTTCGTGCCGACGCCATCGGTCGAGAGCACGAGCACCGGCCGTTCGTACCCCGGGGGCACGCGGACCATACCGCCGAACGCGCCGATGTCGCCGACGGCGAGCGCCGTTCGCGTCGTCTTGACGAGGGCGGCAATGCGGCGCTTCGCCTCGTCGGCCGCATCGAGATGGACGCCGGCGGCGGCGTAGCGATCCTTCACCGCGTCCTCCGCGGAGCCTCGTCCTCGATGTCGAAGTGGACGAGGTCCTTGAAGGCGCGGACCCGCGCGTGCACATCGGCCGCCGTGACCTTCTCGAAGCCCTGGACGCCGAAGGCCTCGACGGCGAACGACCCCATCGCCGCCCCGTACACCATGGCGCGGCGCAGGTTCGGTAGCGTCACATCGTCGGTCGATGCCAGATAGGCCATGAAGCCGCCCGCGAACGCGTCCCCCGCGCCGGTGGGATCGAACACTTCCTGCAACGGATAGGCGGGCACCTTGAACGTCGTCTCCTTGCTCACGAGCAAGGCGCCGTGCTCCCCCTGCTTGATAACCGCCATCTTGGGCCCGCGCTCGAGCACCCAGCGGGCCGCCCGATAGATGTTCCAGTCGCTCGAGAGCTCGCGCGCCTCCGAATCGTTCACCATGAGGATGTCGATGTGGCGCAGCAGCTCGAGGAGCAGGTCGCGTTTCGATTGGATCCAATAGTTCATCGTGTCGCAGGCGACGAGCGCCGGATTCGAGACCTGATCCAGCACGCCGAGCTGGAGCTCGGGATCGATGTTGCCGAGGAACGCGTAGCGCGCCTTGCGGAAGGCCGGAGGAATCTTGGGCCGGAATTGCGCGAAGACGCCGAGTCGGGTCTCGAGCGTCTCGCGGCTGGCGAGATCGTAGGAGTAGCGCGCCTTCCAGCGGAACGACTCACCGGCGGCTTGCTCCACCCCCGAGAGATCCACGCCGCGCGCCTCGAGCGACTTCAGGGCAGCGAGGGGATAGTCCGCGCCCACCACACCCACCACCTGCACCGGATGGAGAATGGCCCCGGCGGCGGCGAAGAATACCGCCGAGCCGCCCGGCGCATCGGCGGTCTCACCGAAGGGCGTGTACACGGAGTCGAGCGCGATCGAGCCCACCACGAGCAGACTCACGTCACATCCGATCCGGGGCGCTGATCCCCAAGAGGTGAAGGCCGTTGGCGAGCACCTGCCGGACGGCCGCGGCGAGCACGAGTCGCGCGGCCTCCTCGGGCTCGCCGAGTACCCGGTACTTGTGGTACCACGCGTGGGCGAGGCGCGCGAGCCCATCCAGGTAACCCGTCACGCGATGCGGCTCGAGGGTCTCGGCCGCACGCGCCACGATGTCCGGAAACGCGGCGAGCTCCTTCAGGAGATCGGTTTCCTCGGGCTCGACCAGCACGCCCAGGTCCACGCCCGCGGCCTGCACCGACTCGGGCGCCCGCGCACCTACGCGGAAAATGCCGCTCATGCGCGCGTGCGCCATCTGGACGTAGAACACGGGATTCTCGTCCGTCTGGCTCTTGGCGAGGTCGACGTCGAAGAGGAACTGCGAGTCGCCCCGCCGCATCAGGAAGAAGTACCGCGCCGCGTCCACGCCCGTCTCCTCGAACAGCTCGCGCAAGGTGACGAATTCCCCGGAACGCTTCGAAAAGCGCACCTCTTCCCCGCCCCGCATGACGCGCACGAGCTGCACGATCTCGGCGTGAAAGAAGCTGGGCGGGTAGCCGAGTGCCTGCATCCCCGCGCGCATCCGCGAGACGTATCCGTGGTGATCCGCCCCCCAGACGTCGATCGCCCGCTCGAATCCGCGCTCGTGCTTGTGGCGATGGTAGGCGATGTCGGGCACGAGGTAGGTATAGGAGCCGTCCGACTTCCGGAGCACGCGGTCCTTATCGTCGCCGAAGTCGGTGGTGCGCAGCCACAGGGCGCCATCCTGCTCGTAGGTGAGCCCGCGAGTCGACAAGTCCTGGAGCGTTCGCTCGATCAGCTGTTGCTCGTACAGCGACGATTCGAAGAAGACTACGTCGAACCGTACGCCGAACTCGGCCAGGTCCCGATCCTGCTCGACGCGCTGGGATTCGACGCCGATCGCGCGACAGCGCCGCTCGCCTTCCTCCGGCGGCAGATCCGCGAACGCGCGCCCCTCCCGTCCTAGGATCGCCTGGGCCAGCTCTACCAGATACTCCCCGTGATAACCGCCCTCCGGAATCTCGCCCGTACGACCGACTGCCTGCTGGACTCGCGCCCAGAGCGAACGGGCGAGCTTATCGATCTGGGCACCGGCGTCGTTGACATAGAACTCCCGGCTGACCGCGTGCCCGGTCCATTCGAGCAAGGCGGCGATGCCATCGCCCAGGGCGGCGCCCCGCCCGTGCCCGACGTGGAGCGGCCCCGTGGGATTAGCCGAAACAAACTCGACGTTGACCTTGCGACCGCGCCCGACTTCACTCCGTCCATACTTCGTGCCCGCCGCAAGCACAACCTGAAGGACTGCGGCGCGCTGCTCGCGCTTCAGAAAGAAATTGATGAACCCCGGACCGGCGATCTCGACGCGCTCGACCAGCCCCTGGGGAAGCTGGAGCGCCTTCACCAGCGCTTCCGCGACCGCTCGGGGCTTCTTGTTCAGGGATTTGGCGAGCACCAACGCGAGATTCGTGGCCAGGTCGCCGTGGGCGGGGTCGCGCGTCGCGACGACTTCCGGAACTCGGTCCCCGGCAGGCGCGCCGATCCGCAGCGCGGCCTCGGCCAGCGCTTGAGGGAGCACCTCGTGCGCGTTCACTTGTCGCCGGATTTGTGCTTCTTCTTGGCGCTATCGGCGGGCTTCGTCTCAGTCGCCGGCTTCGGCTCCGCCGCCGGCTTCGACTCCGAATCCTTTTGGTCCGTCTTTTTCTCGCCCGCCCGCTTGTAGTCGGTGATGTAGAAGCCCGACCCCTTGAACACCAACCCGGTGCCTCCCGAGATCTGCCGCTCCGCCATCTTGCCGCAGACGGGGCACTTCACCCGCCGATCGCTGTTCATGGTCGGGGAGAACTTCTCGAACACGTGCCCGTTCGGGCACTTGAACTCGTAGGTGGGCATCGCACAACAACTTAGCGGCTCCCTCCGGGAGGGTCAATGCACCGAGCGGAGCATCAGCCAGGCCGCCACCGTTGCGGTCTTCTCGTCCGCCCGCCACGGTCCGTCCACGGTACGCCCCAGCTCCGCCACCACGCCCTTGATGGCGGTGGCCGGACGCTTGAGTCGCGCCGCCGCGGTGTCATACAACGCGCGCTCGACGTGCGTCGTGCACGGCAGGCGGTCGGCCCGCGCCGCACCCTCGAGGGCCGTCCGGAATAACTGGCCCTCGAGCGCGTGTGCCCGGATGTGGTCGTTGCCGATGGTCGCGGGATCGATCGTGCTCCCGACGACGAGCGCGACGCCGCGAATGCGTCGCGTACGACGGTACTCCCGCAGCAGTGCGGTGAGCGAACGGCGAGTGACGCGCTGCACGATGCCCCGCAGGCGCCGCTCCACCTTGGAAGCCTCGCCGGTCCGGGCGCCCATAACCGCGTGGTAGGGCTGTCGGGAGGTAGGGACAGACGCGTCGGAGAGTTCGATAGTACGCCGATCCACGACGTGCGGCGCGCGGGGCGAGCCCGCCAGCAACACGACCGTGGCCCAGCCAGACTTGACGCGACAGCCGAGGACGGCCCGCTCTAGAACTCGCGCTTCTTCATCTCCGAAAAGAAGTCGCGGAGCTCGACATCTTCCTCTCGCTCTGGCTGCAGCGTGTCGTCATATTGACGGCGCTTGTTGGGTTTGGCCTTGGCCGCCTTCGCGGCATTCTTTCGGGCCAGCGCCTCCAGCTTCTTGTCGTCACCCTTCGCCATCGCTCCGGCTCCTGTCTGAGTGAGGAACTTCTCAGTACCCGTAAGTTAATGCCGGCGCCGCAGGAACGCTGTCAGCGCCACTCCTGCGCGACGCGCGCGGTCTGGATGTAGTCGAGCCGCGGGTAATTCCGCTCCAGATAGGCGTTTCCGTCCAGCTGGATGGCGTCCTGGGACGGCGCTTCGCCATACTGCCCGTTGAGGGCGTCGATCGCGGGCATGCCGGCGGTGACCGCGCCGATCGGGGGAAAGCCGACCTGGCCGAAGGTATCGAGCCGTGGGTTGTCGGCGAGATTGATGAAGAGCTGCGTGGTCCGGCTATTGGGCCCCGCGCTCGCGAACACGAGGGTCCCGCGCCGATTGGAGTGCCGAACCGGGTCGTCCGGCATGGTCCGCGTGATCCATGCCCGGCCCACCTTCGGGTCGGCCGGCAGGCCGAACTGCACCACGAACCCCTTCACCACGCGAAAGAATCGGGCACCGTCGAAGAAGCCGGCCTGCACCAGGCGATAGAACCGCTCGGCGCCGAGCGGGGCCCAGTCCTTATGCACGAGGACCGTGACAGGTCCGCGGCTCGTCGTCAGCGCGACGACGAAGCTGTCCGGCACGGCGGGGGGGGCGACCGTCGCGGGCTGGCTCGTGTGAGGTGTCGCATCGCGAGCCTTGCAGGCGAACGCGAGCAGCATGCCGAGCGGGAGCATCAAACGTCGCATCATCCGTAACTCTCGGTTGGGGGGTTCTCAGCTCGCAGGTGACGGATCAGGTACGCTACCACCGCGAGATTCACGATCAGCGTCGCGACACGTGGCACGCTGATGTGACGGGCCAACGCGTAGACCTCGACCGGTACGAGGAGGGCCGTCGCAATCACCGTCAAAAGGGCCGCCCAGCGCGTACCCAGCCAGAGTCCCACTCCTTCCACCGTGAACAGCACCGCGTACGCGAGGGCGCCGATCGCCACAAGCTCGAGGCCTTGTGGGCTCGCGCCCGTGATCAGCCCCAGCACGTGTTGCAACGCACGCCGGTCGGCGCCGCTCGATGCGAGGGCGTCGACCCACCGCTGGGCGCGGGCCAGCACGTTGGGCTGTAACAGCTGAAGCACGCCGAGACCAACGATCAGGAGCAGAATGGCTTTGCAGAACTTATAGACGGCGATGATGCGAAGTCCCATCACTAACGAACCGTCGACGGCGGGCCGACCACGGACCAATGCGCGTCGCGGAACCGCCAACCCTCCGCCCGATGCTCCGCCAGCCCGGTGAAGTAGCCCATCTCGTCCACGCGATGTCCCGCGGTGTCCGCGCGCATTTCGGTGTACGAGGCCCCGACCATGGCGACCCCCGGACCGAGCGGATCCACCCGGACGTCAGCTCCCCACCGTAACTCGATGTGCGCGATCATGTGTGTGAGCTCGTCGATACCCTTGCCTGCGGCGGCCGCGCTCGAGAAGATCAGGCGGCCCTCGGCGGCCATGAAGAACGCGGTATCGTCGGCGAATTGGCGCCGCCACGCAGCTGGGCCGTCCCGCGTCACCTCCCGCGCGACCGTTTGCATAAACGTGCGAACGCTATCAGCGACGTTCCCAGCGCCGGCGGCATCGGATCGTGGAACCGATGTGTGCGTGGCCGCAATTCGCCACCCCTGGCGGGGCGCGCGCACGAAGACGACCGTCGCGCGGATCAGCTCGCGGGATTGGACGCCGCCCTCGGTGGCCACCTCGCGCACCAGCGCGGACCCAACCGCCAGGTCCCGATCTACCCGGACGGTCATTGAATCGAGCGTCAGTGTATCGACATGCGCGTGGAGCTCCGCCACGATCTGCAGGCGGTCGGCTTTGGTGCTCAGCCGCCCGGTAGCGCCGTCCGTAAAGAGATATCCGTCGGTCCAGAGGCGGGCGAGCGTCGCGGTGTCCTTGGCCCGGAAAGCATCGAGGAGCCGCTGGTAGAGGTTCCGCAGCTCACGTTCCTGCGCATCGGCGCGGGAGGCAAGAGCGCTCGCGCCGAGCGCGGCCACTACGAGGAACGCACCACCCAACCGGCGCATAGCGCTCAAGCTGTAGCCCTCGTGGCCGCTGACGCAAGGCACCACGCGAGGGCCTTTCAGACTCCGGGATATCTGCCGAAGAAGAGAAGCACGAACGCGGTCGTGTCCGCTACTCCATGCGCGATGATCGGCGCCCAGAGATTGCGGCCACCAAAAATATAGAGGACGCCGAACACGAGCCCCGCCAGCGCGGTGTCGATCACGCCCGATGCGCCCTGGTACCCGTGGCCCAGACCGAACAGCACCGTGGTCGCGCCCAGCGCCGCGAGCCATGCACGGCGCCCACCGCCGAGCAGTTGCGCCACCCGATTGAGCAGGTAGCCGCGATACACGAATTCCTCGCCGAACCCCGCCAGCGTCCAGGAGACTCCAGCGTAGACGAGGAGCAAACGGACATTGCCCTTGAGCACCGCGAACATGCTCACGTCGGGGAGCTTACCGATGAAGCGCGCGGTGAGCGGCTCGACGGCGTACAAGCTCAGGAGCTGATAGCCGAGCCCCACGCTGGCCCCGAGCAGAACAACCCGCCGCCATCCGGGAGGGGGGTCGCGTCGCAACCCGACGCCGCGCGCGCCATCTCCACGCAGCCACAGGGAGAGCGCGCCGAGCGCGACGAGGACCGGTGTGGCGCCGAAGGGAATGAGGCCCTGCAGGCCGCCGGCGAGCAGCCCGAGAGCGATCGTTAACTCGAGGAGCAGGAACCGGCCGCCCGCTAGGCGGCCCGGCGCTCCATCGCTTCGCGTGTCGTGCGGTAGCCGAGCCGGATCCACAGGATCCACAGAGAGGCGTTGAGCGCGAGCCCCAGGACGGGCTGCTTCAGGGCCACCAGCGTCGAAACAGCGTACACGAGCGGACCAGCCACGTAGGCTCGCTGAATCCGCTCGATGGTGGCGGCATCGACGTCCGACCGGTACAACCGGCCTCGCACGATGGTCCAGAACAACAGGCCCCACGCGAGCGCATTGATAATGAACGTGCCGCAGTAGAACGCCGCCGCCGCGGGGGCGTCCGGCGTCGCGAGATGCTCGGCGAGCACGGCGGTCGGGAACGGCACGAACGTCACCGTGAGCAGCAACAGCCCGTTGGCAAAGAGGAACGGGTAGCCCACCGCCCTCACGAGGCGGATCAACTCGTGGTGGTTGACCCACATGATCAGGATGACGAAGAAGCTGAGAACGAATGCCACATAGGACGGCCAGAGCGCCGCGAGACCGGCCCACAGGCCATGCTCCGCGCCCGCGTGCGGCACCCGGATCTCGAGGATCAGGAGCGTGATCGCGATGGCAAAGACGCCATCGCTGAACGCTTCAACCCGGGCCGTCCCCTCCGCCATCAGCGCTCCGCGTTGGCCAGTCCTGTGACCGTCGTGGCCAGCGTGCGCACCTTCGCGGCATCGGCCGCGGTCGATGCATCGCCATTCAGCTGTGTGGCCAGCTGCGTCAACGCGCCGCGCCGATCCGCGCCGGAGAGCTTCTCCGCGCGGGCGAGGGCATCCCGCGCCGCCGCCACGCGAGCCGTGGCCAAGCCGTTCGAGCGGGCGAGCTGATCGAGATAGGCCCGCGCGAGCACGAAGCTCGCCGGCCAGACCAGCTTCGGCTGGTCCTGCACGTTCAAGAAGTCGAAGTGGATCAGCTTGGCCGCATCGATCTCGTTTTGAGAGAGGAAGGCGCTCGGCTGCAATTCGAGGATGTCCAGCCCGCGCGCGATCTCCGAGCTCACGATGTATCCGTTGTACCAGTAGGCCGACCACGAGCCCGCGCCCTCAAGCTTAGTCGAGTCCATCGGGCCCCGGTCGAAGAACGCGATCTCCTTCGGGTGCGCAGGATCGGTCCAGTCGAAGATGGAGATGCCGCCCTGATACCAACCCTGCGCCATGATGTCGCGCCCGGGGATGGGGATCAGCGATCCGTTGTGGGCTACGCAATTCTCGTTGGCGGTCTGCGGCGCAGGGAGCTTGTAATAGCTCTGGAACGTCATCTTGTTGTCGACCAGCGTGAACAGGGCGTCGGCCCCCCACTCGTGCTTGTCGGTCACGCGGCAGCGCGGCGCCAGTCCCCCGCCCCATTCGTCGGTGAACAGGACCTTGGTGCCGTCGTTGTTGAAGGTCGCGGAGTGCCAATACGAGAAATTCGAATCGGAGACGGCCGCGATCCGCTTCGGATGAGCCACGTCGCGAATGTCCAAGAGCATCCCGTATCCCTCGCAGGCGCCGCCCGCCAGGCCGATCTGCGGATAGACGGTGATGTCATGGCACTGGGTGCCGAGGGGGCCGATCCGCTTGTCCATGATGGCCTGAATGGCGCCGCGTAGCGCGACGCTGTCGGCGGCAGTGGGCGAGCCGGTGCCTTGACGGGCCTTGACGATGCTATCGAGCAGGGGGTTGACCAGGCCGGGGGGCAGTGGGCGCTCGAAACCGAAGATCTTTGCCGTGAACGCGCCCTTGGCGCGCGCTTCGGCCGCCGCCTTCGCGGCCTGGGCGACATCCTCTTCAGCTTCACCGTGGCGCGCCGGCGCGATCAGATTGCTGAAGATCCGAGGCGAGCTCACGATGTGTGCCTTTTCCGGGGCCGTGAGCGGCACCTGGATGACCTCGATGCGGAAGAGGGCGGATGCGGAATCCAGGTCCAGCAGCGCGCCCGAGCACCCCGCCAGCTCGTTGGGCGAGCGGACCGGAGCGGAACCGGAGATGTAGATGTAGACGTTCGCCGTGTCGTGAGGATCCGTGACGACGGTATGGGTGTGCGAGCCTCGGCACGTCTGCACGATCGTGATCGGCTTGGGATGCGCGATGTCGGAGATCTCGAAGATGCGGATCCCGCGCGCCCGGTCGTGGCTCACCGTGTCCGCCACGCCCTGCGTACCGCAGTCCATTCGGCCATTCGGGGCCTCGTCGGAGACGAACAGCAGGTTGCGATACACCGACACGTCGCTCTGCGAGCCGGGGCACACGTACGCGGTGTGCAGCGTCGGATGGCTCGGGTCGGAGATGTCCCACACCTGGTAGCCCGAAAAATTGCCCTGGATGACGTACTTCCCGTCGAATGAGAGGTCCGAGTTGATGAACCGGAAGTCTCCCGGCGTGCTCGGCATGAAGTCATGCGACGGCGGTGTCGTCGAGACCAGGCGGAGGTTCCAGGCCGCCTGACCGGCGTCCATCCAGCCGGCGCGCAGGCCCACGCGCGGGTCGCGGTTGGGGGACGGTGTGGACGACGCGACACTGCTGCTGTGGGTGCACGCCCCGAGGGCCAACACACCAATCGTGAGGGATACCGACAAACACGAACGCATCAGGGACTCCTTTCGCCGGACGACATCGCCGCGAGCATGCGGCCCATCCGGTTGATCTCGGTGGTCTGGTCGACGTTGACGTCGGACGCGTACTTGAAGATGAGGTCGTCCAGGGTGGCGCCGTTGGCGCTGAACAGCTCATTCACCATGGTGATGGCGCCCTGGTGGTGCTGGATCATGAACGTGAGAAACAGACGGTCGAACTCGGGACCCCGCGCCGCGTCCAGCTGCGCGAGCTGGGTGGGCGTCAGCATCCCGGGCATCAGCGCGGTGGGGTGATCCATACCGGGCATGTCGTGGGCGTGACTCGCGTTGCCGTCCGGCACCGGTTGCCCACGCTCGCGCAGCCAGCGCTGCATGAGTCCGATTTCGTCGCGCTGCCCGACGACGATGCGCTCGCATAGCGCCCGCACGGACGCGCTCGCGCCGTGGCTCGGCGCCCACCCGGCCATCAGGATCGCCTGGGCATGGTGGTCGATCATGCCGGACATGAACCGCACGTCTGCCGCGTTGAAGGGGGGCCGACCGCTGTCGGCGGCGGCCGCTTGCGCAGCCCCGACGCCGGGCGCCAGCGCGGCGACGGCGAGCGCGGCCACGATCGATACGTAGCTCATGAGAGTTGCTCCAAACGGACGGCGCATAAGCTGCGGGCGAATCCACCGGCTCCGCAAGGGAACCACACCACCCCACGTGCCAGCGGGAAACGCCGTGGCGCCGCGACGATCGGTCAGCACTGTGCGCGCCGGGCCCGTACTTCACGGTGCCCGCGCCCTGAGATGCGAGTAGTGCCCCTGCGTCTTCGACAGCTCTCGTTGGTCTTCCTGCTCGCCACCGGTGCCGCGCCCGGGGCGATGGCCCAGGTGGGCTCTACCACTGATATCATCACCGGCACCGTCACGGGACCGGACAGCCTTCCACTGGCCGGCGCCCAAGTCCAAGCGATCTCGATCGAAACGCAGGTGTCCCGCCAACGTACCACGGACGCGCGCGGGCGGTTCACGATCGTCTTCCCGGACGGTGGCGGGCAGTATCAGCTGATCGTGCGCTTCATCGGCATGGCGCCCGTCCGGACCACGATCGCGCGGCAGGCGGACGAAGATCGACTGGTCGCGAATATCCGGCTGGGACTCGCCTCTGTTCCACTCGAGCCCGTCACCGTTACCGCTCGCCGCGGCCAGCGCGGACAGGACCGGCCTACCCCGGGGTCCACCGAGCGCGACTTGTCTCCGCAGCTCCTGGCCCGCCTGCCGATCGACGCCTCCGATTTGAATACCCTTGCCACGCTGGCGCCCGGCGTGGTCGGCATCGCGGGCACCGACTCGACGGACGCGGCCTTCTCGGTGGCGGGCCAACGCACCACCGCGAACGACATCACCCTCGACGGGCTTTCCTTCGGTTCGGGCAGTGTGCCCCAGGATGCGATCCGCTCGACGCGCGTGGTGACGAGCACCTACGACGTGGCTCGCGGCCAGTTCTCGGGCGGCCTCGTCGCGTCCACCACACGGAGTGGCACGAACGTGCCGCAGGGCTCCTACACCTACACGCTGCGCGACCGGGACCTCGCCTGGGGCGGCGCGACCTCCACCCCGTTCGGCCAGGGCTCCACGCAGAATCAGCTCGGTGGCGGCATGGGCGGGCCCATCATCCCGAACAAGCTGTTCGTGTTCGGCGCGCTGCAGGGACGGTGGCGCGACCAAGGGCTCACCTCCCTTATGAGCGCGGACCCCGCCACGCTCGCCCGGCTCGGCGTGAGCCCCGACTCGGTCGCCCGCTTCATCGCCCTGACGCAGCAGAGCGGCGTTCCGATCACCGTCCCCGATCTCCCGGACGACCGCGCGACCGACAATACCGTCGGCCTGGTGCGGTTCGACTGGAACATCTCGGACGTGCAGACCTTGATGGTGCGGCTCGACGGGCGCTGGACTTCGCAGGTGCCCACCCGCCTCGGGACATTGGCCCTCCCGCCCACCGGCGGCACGAGCACGCAAACGGGGGGCGGCGTGATGGCGTCGCTCACCTCGTACTTCGGCGGCAACTTCATCAATGAGATCCGCGGTTACGCGTCGACCAGTAAGCGCGATGCGGCGGCGTACGTCGCGCTCCCGGCGGGCCGGGTGCCGGTCGGCTCGCCCCTGGGAGACTCCGCACAGAGCGTCGCGAACCTGAGCTTCGGCGGCAACGTCGGATTCCCGCAGCACTCGAACGATCGCTCGCTCGAGATCACCGACGAATTCTCCTGGTTACCCGGTGCCACGGCTCATCGCATCAAGCTCGGGTTGTACCTGAACGGAACCCAGATCAACGAGAATCAGAACATCAACCAGCTCGGCACGTTCACGTACCCGTCGTTGGCGGCGCTAGCGGCCGATAGCCCGTCGACGTTCACGCGCACGCTCGCGCCGCTCGACCGCCGGGGCACGGCCTGGAACGCCGCGCTGTACCTGGGTGACACCTGGCGGACGAGCGGCGCCTTGCAGCTCACCTACGGCGCCCGGATCGAGGGGGCGCGCTTCAACAGGGCGCCAGCCGAGAATGTCGCCGTCGACTCGCTGTTCGGGCTGCGCACCGATCGCATCCCCACGGAGGTGCACGTGTCACCCCGGGTCGGCTTTACGTGGATGTTCGGGGGAGCAGACGGTCCGCCGACCTACATCGTTCGCGGCGGGGCCGGAGACTTCCGCAGCCTCACGCCCACTGGGTTGTACAGCGCGGCGCTCGCGGCCCCCGGCCTGGCCAGCGCCGAGACGCAGCTGACCTGCATCGGTGCGGCGGTGCCGACCCCCGACTGGACGCTGTACATGCAGGATCCCTCCGCCATTCCCACGCAGTGCACGGACAGCGCGGGGGGAGGGGGGGGCCCGGTAACGATCACCCCGCAGCCGAACGTCACCGTGTTCGACCCCGGATTCACGGCACCGCGGGCGTGGCGCGGCTCGCTCGGAGTGCAGCGTCGCATCCAGGGGACGTACACCGTGTCACTCGACGCGAGCTATGCCCGGGGCATGAGCCAATACGGCTTCCGCGACGCGAACCTCGTGACGACGCCCGCGTTCACACTCGCCGACGAGCACAACCGACCGGTGTACGTCCCGGCTGATTCCATCGTCGCCGCAACCGGTGCGCTCTCCTCAGTAGACTCGCGGCTGCATCCCGCGTTCGGGCAGGTGCTGGTGATCGGCTCGGACCTCCAGTCCGACACGAAACAGCTCACGCTCGGGTTTGGCGGCCTGACGGCGCGCGGCATGACGTTCCAGCTTTCGTATACCTACACCCGCGCGCAGGACCAGTCGTCGTTCGGAACCGGGGCCGCTTCGCAGGGCTTCGCCGCCGCGAGCACCGCGGGCGATCCCAATGTCCGTGAGTGGGCGACGAGCAGCTTCGAGCGGCGCCATTCGTTGCTCGGCACCGTCACGTATCCGATCACCGGGGCGCTCGAGATCACGGCGATCGGGCGGGTCACCTCGGGCGCGCCATACACACCCATGGTCGGGTCCGACATCAACGGCGACGGCTCGCGCAACGACCGGGCATTCGTATTCGATCCGGCCACGACGGCTGATACGTCGGTCGCCCGCGCCATGCGCGCGCTGCTCGCGGGAGCCCCGTCGGCGGTCCAGAGTTGTCTCACCACGCAGCTCGGCGAGGTCGCCGCGCGCAACTCGTGCACTGGTCCGTGGCAACCCTCGCTCGATCTGCAGGTCAACTGGCGGCCCGACTGGTTCGGGCTCGACCGCCGGCTCACCCTTTCGCTCGTGACCGTAAACCTGCTCGGCGGGCTGGACGAGTGGCTCCACGGCTCGAACAACCTGCGCGGGTGGGGCTTCAGTGCCGCTCCCGACCCGGTGCTCCTGTACGTGCGCGGGTTCGATCCCACGACCCAGACGTTCCGCTACGCCGTCAACGATCGGTTCGGCGCCATCGCCGGAGCGAACGGCGGGATCACCGTCCCGTTCCAGATCGGCATCCAGGCCCATCTCACGATCGGGCCCGACCGCACGCGGGATCGGCTGCGGTCGGTGTTCGGCGGAGGACGCCGAGGAGGTCAAGGAGCGGCCGACGGCGCCGGCCCACCCGACTTCACCGCGCGCTTCGCGCAGATCCTCCCCAACCCGATCAGCGTCATGGTCGGCATGAAGGACACGCTCAAGCTGGACGACGCACAAGTGATTGCGCTGAAGGCCATCTCAGATTCGCTGGACGCGCAGAACGCGATCGTGCGGGACTCGTTACAGGCCGACGTCCAGAGGGCCGGCACCCGACCCGACCCCGGCATCCTGTTCGCGCGGATGCGGCCTCGGTTGCAGGTCGGCCGAGAGAACATCCGCAAGGCGCTCGACCATGCGCGCGCCGTGCTCACACCGGATCAATGGAAGCAGCTGCCCGACGCGCTCAAGACCCCGGGGTTCGGGGGCCGGGGTGGCGGGGGTCGCCGCAGCCCAAACGACTAGGAAGGAGTCTTTGATGAACCTCAGGACAATGAGTATGCTGGCGGGGGCGACGCTCGTCACCCTCACCGCGTCGAGAAGCGCGACCGGCCAGGCCGCACAACACCCCGACCTCTCGGGACGGTGGACCTACAACGCCGCGCAGAGCAACAGCCCGGGCGACATGGTTCAGAGCGGCGACACGTCGGGC
>Ga0070711_100000062_pt1 | contig 64492 bp, 64 predicted proteins | sample LARL53metaG_FD_65452 | JGI IMG/M metagenome (GOLD analysis project Ga0070711, IMG submission 65452) | Corn, switchgrass and miscanthus rhizosphere microbial communities from Kellogg Biological Station, Michigan, USA - LAR L5-3 metaG | ecosystem: Host-associated > Plants > Roots > Rhizosphere ... | reverse complement strand
GTGAAGGGATAAGCGGCGAATTCCAGTTGAAGCGATATTTGTTATCGCCCGCGGCGCCGCCTGAGTCTCCCGGCGACGGATTAACCAATTGCTGCTCTCGGGTCCGCATATTAGTTCTTACAACCGCGCCGCCCTGAGACTCCGACAGATAGAGATCGGGGTCGTCAGGATGATTCAATACAAAGAAGCCGTCGCCGAAATTCACCATTCGCCAGTCATCATTCAGGATTCCGGCCGGCTCGCGAGTCCGGCTTGGCCCGGTCCATCCTCCGTTGTCCTGCAAGCCGCCGTTAAGGTAGTAAAACGGCTGCCGGTTGTCGGCGCTCACCTGATAGAACTGCCCGATCGGAATATTGTTGATGTATTCCCAATGCTCGCCGCGATCATAGGAGACTGCGATGCCGCCGTCTTCACCTTGCCACATGCGATTTGGATTTTTCGGGTCGATCCAAAACGCGTGATAGTCGATGTGAGTCTTTGATGAAATCGGCCTGAAGTTTCGCCCGCCGTCGATTGAAACAAACAACGTCGAAGCTACCGCATACACTCTATTCTCATCCACCGGATCGACGCGGACTCGAGTGTAATAAAACCCGCGCGATACAATATTGGCTTGCTTGGAGACTTGTTTGAAAGTTTCTCCTCGATCATCTGAACGATAGAGCGTTCCTTCTTTGGATTCGGTGATTGCGTATACGACGTTCGAGTTGCTGGGCGCGACGCGAATTCCAATGCGGCCGATGAGCTTCGGCAATCCGGCGGTGAGTTTTTTCCACGTGCGGCCGGCGTCGATCGATTTGTACACTCCGCCTTTTTCGTCGCCGCTTCTAAACGTCCACGGCTTGCGCTCGAAGTTCCACATCGCGGCGTAAAGGATGTTTGGATTTCCCGGATCGATATCGATGTCGCAGGCGCCATGCTGGTTATCGATGTATAGAGTCTTCTGCCAGGACCTGCCGCCGTCGGTCGTCATGAAGACTCCGCGCTCCTCGTTTGGTCCGAACGCATGACCGAGAGCCGCAACGTAAACGATGTCGGGATTGCTCGGATGAACGATGATGCGCGAAATATACTGAGTGTCTTTCAGACCCATGTGCTGCCAGGTCTTGCCGCCATCGTTTGATTTATAGACGCCATCGCCAAACGAAACGCTGTTTCGAACGTTGGATTCGCCGGTCCCCACCCAGATTACATCGGGGTTATTCGGCTCGAGCGCGAGGTCGCCGACCGATATTGTATTCTCGCGCTCGAAGATCGGCGTCCACGTAGTACCACCATTTGTGGTTTTCCATACACCGCCTGAAGACGTTCCCGCGTAGACGATGTTAGGGTTGCCGGGCACTCCCTCGACGTCGGCGGTACGGCCGCCCATGTTGCACGGCCCAATGCTTCGCCATTCGAGCTGCTCGAAGAGTTTGGAATCCACACTCGAGCCGTTCTGCGCGAGGGCTCTAACCTGCAAGAATGAAAAAGCCAGAGCGACGATCGCGCAGATGGCGCCGGCTAATCGAGACGATTGCATCTCTTCGACCTCCTGAGTTGATCAAGGCGTGAATCGGTTTTGAAGAATAAAACAAAAGAACGCGCGAGTCTATTGAGCCTCAAGGGAAGAGTGGTCTTAATGCGTTATCATCGTGCCCGCGCCTTCGTCGGTGAAGACTTCATGAAGCAAGGCGTTTCGACGCGAGCCGTTTATGATGTGAGCGCTTCGAACTCCGCGGCGAATGAGGTGCGCTATAGCGGCAATCTTCGGAAGCATGCCCGCCGATACGACTCGCTCACGCACCAGGCGATCGGCTTCTTCCACCGTCAGTTTGGATATTCGTGAAGACACATCATTGCGATCGCGAAGGATGCCGTCGACATCGGTCAGCAATATGAGCTTCTCAGCCTGAAGATGAACCGCTATCTCCGCTGCGATCGTGTCGGCATTGATGTTGTAGATGTTGCCTTGTTCATCGGCGCCCAACGACGATATGACCGGCACGTAAGCGTTCTCGAGCAGCAAGCGAAGCAACCGGCTGTTGATCTCGACTATGTCGCCGACGTGACCGAAGTCGACGGTTTCAACCTCGCCAGTCTCTTGATTCATCACGCTTTGAATCTCTCGCCTTCGCGCGTGAATGATGTCGCCGTCGATCCCGGAGAGCCCGACCGTTTCGCAACCCGAGCGCCGCAACGCTGAAAGAATGTCCAGGTTGATCTGACCCGCAAACACCATCTTTGCGACTTCGAGCGTCTCGGTGTCGGTTACGCGCCGCCCGTTGACGATACGTTGTTCGATGCCCAATCGTTCAGCGATCGTCGTTAGCTGCTTGCCTCCGCCGTGAACGACTGCAATATGAATGCCGACCTGTTGCAGCAGGGTTATTTCTTCTGCGAGCGAGTTGAGTTGCTCCTGATCTTCAGTGACCTTGCCTGAAAGTTTGACTACGAAACTCTTGTTTTTGAAGCGCTGAATGTAAGGCAGCGCTTCGCGGAGTAGATCCAGACGTTCGTTAATCATGAAGGTTCCGTGTTTCGAGTTCCGGGTTCCGAGTTGCCGGTCGCGCGGAGCTTCTCAAACGCAGAGCCCGGAACGCGAAACCCTAAACTCGGAACTATATTAGTGAAGCCAGGACCGCCTTCTGCACGTGCAGGCGATTCTCTGCTTCATCGATCGCCGCGTTTTGTGGTCCGTCCAACACACCATCGGTCACAATCACGTTCCGACGCACCGGGAGACAATGCATGAACCAGCCATCGTCCGTCGAGCTCATCACTTCTTCATCGATGCGCCAATGCTTGTATCGTTGTCGAAGCTCGATGTCATCTTCAGCACGCCCGTAAAACCGTTTCGCGCCCCAGCTCTTCGCGTAGATGATGCGCGCGCCATTGCAGGCATCGCGCTGGTCGCGAGAGATTCGCACTTGCCCGCCGCTTGCCTTAGCGCCGGCTTGGACTTCAGCCATCGTTTCGTCGCCCAGATCGTATTCAGGAGGACATGCGATTGTGAGATCGAGTCCCATCTGCGCCGCAATCAACCCGAACGAATTCGGCACCGCCATCGGCAAGGGTTTCGGATGATAAGCCCACGATAGTACAACCGGCTGATGTGAGAACGAGCCTAGCTTCTCTCGAATTGTCATCGCGTCGGCTAACGCCTGAAACGGATGATGCCTCGACGATTCGAGATTGAAGACCGGCACGTCGCTGTGTTCAGCAAAGCCGCGCACAACCGGGTCGGTCATCTCCTCGTCGTAATTCTTCATTTCAGGAAACGCTCGCACGCCGATCGCCGAGACGTAGCGAGACAACACTCGCGCAGCTTCTTTGATGTGCTCGGTCTTGTCGGAATCCATGACGACGCCTTCGCGATGTTCGAGACTCCACGTTCCCTTGCCGACATCGAGAGTCACCGCGTTTCCGCCAAGATCATAGACCGCGATCTCCATCGACGCTCTCGTGCGCAACGATGGATTGAAGAACACCAGCGCGACGCTCTTGCCGTTAAGCGGACGCTCGCGATAATCGCCGCCTTTGATCTTTGCTGCGAGATCGATCAGCGATATCAATTCATCGGCTGTGAAGTCAGCAGTATTTAGAAAATCTTTCCCTTTCAAGTTCATCGCTTTCCGATTTGCGGATCTAACCACCGGGAGCACGGGGAACGGGGGGACAATGCAACAACCGATATCACTTCTTGTCCCCGTGCTCCCTGTGTTCCCCGTGGTTGTACGCCTAAGAAATTCCGCTCAATCCATCCAGGAACAAATCAATCTCTGGTCGTCGCAAGGTCAGCGGCGGCAACAGCCTCAACACATCCGGATCTTCCGACAGCCCGGTTATTATCTTCTTCTCCAACAGACCTTGCTGAACCGACTTTGCAGTTCCGTCCCGGAACTTGATCCCCACCAGGTATCCAAGCCCGCGCACTTCTTCGACCAGCAGCATCTTTCTCAACTCAGCAAACAAGTAGTCAGAGTTCTCACGCACGTTCTCAAGCAAGCCTTCATCGCGAATCACATCGACCGTAGCTTCAAGTGCCGCGCACGCAAGAGGCCCGCCGCCAAAAGTAGTCCCCAGATCGCCGGGCTTCATCTCGCCGGCTATCGCATCAGTCATCAACACCGCGCCCATCGGAACTCCGCTCGCGATGCCTTTTGCGAGCGCAATCATATCGGGTACAACATCGAATCGCCCCGCGAAGTAGAACTCCCCGGTGCGGCCCATTCCGGTCTGAACTTCATCGTAGATCAACATCGCACCGATATCGTCGCACCTCTCGCGAAGCGATTTGTAAAACTGGGCGCCCGCCATCCGCACACCGCCCATCGATTGAATGGGTTCAAGGATGATTGCCGCCGTGTCGTCATCAAGCAACGAGTTGACTGAATCAATATTCCCGAACTCGGCATAGACGTGACCTTCGAGGAGAGGCGAAACGTTCTCGCGATACTTTGCGAGTCCAGTCGCTGAAACGGAGCCCGGCGTTCGTCCGTGAAACCCGCCTTCAAACGAGATGATCTTCTGACGCCCGGTCAGCATCCGAGCAATCTTCATCGCGTTCTCGTTGGCTTCGGTTCCGGAATTAACAAAGAACGCTTTGCTAAGAAGCTCGGGCGCAGTTTCGACGAGCTTCTTTGCGGCTCGGGCACGTGCGTCGTTGTAAACAAGATTCGAATAGAAGATCAGTCGTTGGGCTTGATCGGTGATGGCTTTAACAATTCGCGGATGAGAATGCCCGGTCGAAACAACCGCGTGCCCGCCATACAGATCGAGGTATCGCTCACCTTCAGACGTATAGACCCACACGTCGTCACCTCGTTCGATGACGAAAGGAAATTTCTTGTAGGTCGCTACCTGATATTGCTCTTCGATGTCGATCAGGTTTTCGAGTTGTAGTTGTGTCGTCAAATCTTTTCTCCATTCGAGTGTCGGGTTCTAGAATCCCGCTAGGGATGACCTGTCTATGGCACAGTCATCGAAACGGCCGTAGCTCCGTCAGGAGCGACCTGCTGAATACACGAACGTCGATCTGCACCGGAGAAGGTCGCTCCTGACGGAGCTACCGAAACTTTCAACCTCCGGCACTATAGACAGGTCATCCCTACGGGATTGGCACTTTCGCAACTCAAGTACATTGACTAAAATCACAGCGAATTATTCCTCGCATTCATCGAGTAGCAACCTGATAATGTGTTTCGCCCGTAAGCACCTAACTTCTCTAACTCGCGTACCATGTCCGTGCGTTTCATGCCGCTTCCAGTTGGTCAATTCTTCTGACAGAAGGAATGTTGCTGCTGGTAAGTTCGCTATAAACATCTCTGAGATTCTTCTCCAATTCTTGTCTCGTTTCGCCTTGAGTTCGGTAGTCTGGATACTCTTCCAAGAATCCAAGCCACATCTCGTTTTCCTGCCAGTAGACGTACTCTGTCCTCTGCATAGTATTGTTCCCCCTCGCCTCAGCAGCAATCTGGCGCAATCTCAAGAGCTCAAGAGGCAGCCGGTTTCTGAGCATTGCTCACCGGTTCGGCTGATGCGCAGCGTTAAGAGGCCAGCCAATTCGGTGACAATCAAGGATTACTCCCCGGCAGCACCAATCCCGTGTGCTCCGCGATGCCAAACATCAAATTCATATTCTGCACTGCCTGGCCCGCTGCGCCCTTCACCAAATTGTCGAGCGCAACAAACACTATCACCGTGTCGCCCATCGCGGCATAGCCTACGTCCACGAAGTTTGTGTTCTTAACCCAGTTGATGTCAGGCGAGCCCTCAACCAATCGAATAAAGAACTCAGCGCCGTAGTAGTCGCGAAACAAATCGCTGACTTCATCGCGCGCCATCGATTTAGTCGGAGTCACGTAGATCGATGCGAAGATTCCTCGAACGACCGGAATCGAATGAACCTGAAAGACTAGGTTGCAGTCTGATGACCAGCTCGCGTTTACCGAAGCCAGCAACTGTTCCACTTCGGGCTGATGTTGATGCTCGAACATCTTGTAAGCATAAAAACTGTTCGCGCGCTTCGGGTGATGTGTGTTGACAGCTGGCTTTGCTCCGGAGCCGGACGAACCGGTTTTCATGTCGGCGACTACTTTGCCTTTCACAAGATCCGAAGCGACCAGCGGAAAGAGTCCCAACTCGAGCGCCGTTGCGAAGCAGCCGGGATTCGCGATGCGTGTCGCTTCCTTGATCTGATTGCGATTGACTTCGGTCGAGCCGTAAACGAAATCTCGCTGCGTTTCCATCGCAGTGTGTTCGCGTCCGTAGAACCGCTTGAACGCATCGGCGTCATTCAAGCGGAAGTCGCCTGACAAATCGATCACTTTCACTGAGCGAGGAATCGACGGCACGATCTGCATCGCGGCACCGTGAGGCAAGCCGAGAAACACGCAGTCGAGGCCTTCGAGTTCTCGCGGATCGGGCATCGAGTCGAAACGAAGATCGGTTAGCTTTGTCAGGTTCGGATGAACGGAATCAACGCGCTTGCCCGCGTGCTCGTTAGCGGTGACGAGCGCGAGCTCGATTTGCGGATGAAACAGCAGAATGCGAAGCAGCTCGCTCCCGCCGTAGCCCGATGCTCCAATGATGCCGACTCTAATCATTTTCTTTTCTTGAATCTTCCGTTGCGTCTTTGGGGCTTTGCGTCTTTGGCGAAACAACAACTTCCGATTTGGCGTTTCGAGCAAAGACGCAAAGGACCCGCTAAGACGCAAAGGCTGAGAGCTTCGCTTGAATCAACCGCCCAAGTTCCTCGCCGCCGTTCACTGCGTTCGCCGCATCAAGCCCAAGCTCGCGCTTAACGTAATCGATTCCCATCTGCGAATCTGAAACCGGGCCCGAGACCACGTCGATCGTCACGCCTTGAGTCGCCAGGAGCTCACGCCCGCCCCACGCGCCTACGAAATCATTAGCGCAGAAGACCAGCGCCGCCGCCGCGCTGATCAACTCTCGATCGTTGAAGATGGTGTTCACTCCGTATCCGCCGAGCAGTCCATCGCCCAACTCGATCACTATGCAGTCGGGTTGGGTCTCCGAGAGTTTGGAGATTATGCCTTTAGCAATTGGGGCGAGGTCCTCAAGACCCACGGTCGAAGGCAGCCCGCAGTCGAGAAAGCTCATCGTCTTAATCGCGCCGTGATCCTGCATATTCAACGTGTCGCGCAAGCAGGCGACTCCGGCGAGTTTGGCGCCGGCGACCCGATGACCGGCGCGTGTGAGGTGCTTGATGATCTCCGTGGCAGCATAAGTCTTGCCCGAGTTCATGCAAGTTCCAGCGACGAGCACGAGAGGCGTCGCAACGTCGAGAGTTTTCCGCGGTGCGACTGCGCCTTCGGAGATGTTGAGCAGTTGGCCGTCACGCACGGGCATGCCGAGCACCTCGACTTCGATTGCGCCCGACAAGCTGTGATGATGTCCGACGCATCGACCGACAAGCCCGCCGAGATTCAACAGGTGCAACCGATCGTGTGCGCTGACGGTCTCGGGCACATCGCCGACGAAACCTTTGAGCGCGCGCCTGTACCCGAGCACACCGGCGATCACATCACCGGGATTGATCTTCGCCATTCGTCCGGTAACAAGTTCGAGCGTGTTGTAGGTCGCGTTGTCCGTGAGCGTGCGGACTACGACGACGTTGCCGGCTCGAGCTTCGCAGCGGGTGCTTACTTCCAGCTCGTGACTCAAATTGAGATTTACCGTTGAGGATGCGATCTTGTCGACGCGAACGAGCCGCAGCTCATTGTTAACAACTGAATCGACCGTCTGAGTTGGGTAGGCTTTGCGTTCAGCAATAGTAATGCTCAATTTAGGCTCTCCTTTGAAGGCATGTATGGGCGCGCCTCAGTGCGCGCCCCTTCTTTCAATCACACCTGAGCGGCGCGCAGAGACACGCGCCCGTACATGCGTCCCGCTAACTTTTCTCCTCAGCCATCTTTCTCATTCTCAACCGAAGTGCGTTCAACTTTATGAAGCCTTCCGCATCGCGCTGGTTGTAGACCGTATCGTGCTCGAACGTCGCAAACGCTTCCGAGTACAACGAGCGGGGCGAGCGGCGGCCAACCACCGCGCAGTTGCCTTTGTACAATTTCAATCGCGCTGTGCCAGTCACGTTTTTCTGACTCTCATCAATCAACGCCCGGATCGCTTCGAACTCCGGCGTATACCAGAAGCCGTAATAGATCATCTCTGCTACGCGGGCATTGAGTGAATCTTTCAAGTGCGAGACTTCGCGGTCGAGTGTCAGCGATTCTATTGCTCGATGAGCGGCGTGAAGAATCGTCACGCCCGGGGTTTCATACACTCCCCGGGATTTCATTCCAACGAAACGATTTTCGACCAGATCGACTCGACCGACACCGTGCTCACCGCCGATTTTGTTCAGTCGATCGAGAAGCGATGCAGGCGAAAGCGATTCGCCATCAACCGCCGCCGGCAAACCTGATTCAAATTCAATTTCGAGGTAAGCCGGTCTGTCCGGCGCATCTTCCGGTGCTCGCGTGAGAATAAAAATATTCGCCGGCGGTTCGGCCCACGGGTCTTCGAGGATGCCTCCTTCGTAGCTGATATGCATAAGGTTGCGATCCATCGAATAGGGCTTTTCTTTTGTCGCGGTGATCGGAATTTTGTGCTGCTCGGCGTAAGCGATCAGATCCGAACGCGACTTGAAAGGCCACTCGCGCCACGGTGCAATCACTCGAATGTGAGGATCAAGCGCGTAGTAAGTAAGTTCGAATCGAACCTGATCGTTTCCTTTCCCCGTGGCCCCGTGCGACACCGCGCGCGCGCCTTCCTTGTGAGCGATCTCAATTTGCTTCTTTGCAATGAGCGGCCGCGCAAGCGAAGTCCCCATCAGGTAAACGCCCTCGTAAACAGCGTTCGCTTTGAGCGCAGTGAACACGAAGTCGCGCACAAACTCTTCTCGCAGGTCTTCGACGTAGAGCTTCGCGGCGCCGGTCGCGAAGGCTTTTTCTTCAAGGCCGCCGAGTTCTTCAGCTTGCCCAACGTCGGCGGCAAAGCAGATGACTTCGCAGTTGTGTGTCTCCTTCAGCCACTTGAGTATCACCGACGTATCCAGCCCGCCTGAGTAAGCAAGCACCACTCTGTCTATTGCGTTTGCGTCGTTTTGCATTTCGATAGCTTCCCCAATCTTAACGAACCCATTCTACGCCCGCGCGCGGAGCGCGTTTCAGAGTGCCTCGTGTTCTGACACGGGGCGACGCGAACAAGCCGGCTATCTTTTTAATCGCTAGACGCTGAGCTGCGGCATTCTTGACTGCGACCAGAATCGTATCGTCGCCCGCCACGGTTCCAACAATCTCGTTGATACTTGCCCGGTCAATGGTGAGTGCGGCCGGCTGCGCGAGCCCGACCTCGGTCTTCACTACGATGATGTTGTCACCGGCCGTGTCGATTGCGGTTATCGGCCCGCCGATTTTCACAGCGTCTTCAGGAGCCGCGTAGTAACCGTCAAGCTTGGCGAGCCCAAGCCTCATCACATCTCGCGACACGCTCGACTGGGTTGCCTTGAACCCGTGCTTTGCGAGCTGAATGGCTAACTCCTCCTGGGTCGCGATCGGCTTTGCGGCTATGAGCTCGAGGATAGTCTGGCCCCGTGCTTCATGAGCAGGTTTATGCAATTGTTTTTTTGTTATGCGCATATTATGCAACTATGACGCATAAAGTAGCACGAAAGTTGGAGTCAGTCAAATAAAGGTTGGGATGCACAGATAGCTGAAGTAGCCTGGCCGGTTCAGATCTTAGTAAAGTGCGGGGATGAATGATGCGGCCGCTGGATCTATCGACCTGCGTCATCTAGAAAGAAACCAACGGACACGGTCTCACAGCTAGAAGCCCTTGTCGCGAAAAACCAACAAGTACAAGCCCGCGGCGATTATTGGAAACAGCAGGATCAGCGCCATGAGCAGGATCTTACTGGTCGTGTCGCGATTGGACTTCATCACGTCAGTCAGCGCGAATATGTCCAGAATGATGGCTGCCACTCCAATTAAAGAAAACATGGTTGTTGGTCTCCTTCGGTTGCGATGTCGCAGTAGGTTACGAGCGACGTGGTTTGAAAGTTCAATTGAAGGAGAGCCGTAGATGCGCGGCTACGCCGAGATAGAAATACTTCGAGAAGGGTTCAAATGGGGAAAGAAGAGGAGCGCGCTGAATTCGCAACAACAGGGGCCGGCGCCTCCTGTTGATGCGGGTTTCGAGTCAACGCGCTCACGTGGCCTCTACCAATTTTCAACGGCAGTGTTGAACGCAATCGTGGAAACGTTCTTTCGCTGCGCGCTGACACTCCTGCCGTTCTTGAGGAGGAAGGTTTCGGCATCGCTCGTGTGCATCTCTCAAGGCCTCGCGGCATTGAGCTACGCATGGATTACGCTTGCCACCCCCTGTTTGCGCCTGACCAGGCGCGAAAGCTGCGATCGCAATCGCAATTAACAGCACCAACAAAATCAAAGCTCTTCTCATTTTGTTTCTCCTGTTCTTTCCAGTTGAGCGCGCGGCGAGAAGGCCGCGAACACAAGGTTGATGATTCGAGCGACACCATGCCGCCGGTGGCCGCTTGAAAAGTTTCGTTGAACAAAGGGAGAGCTTGTTGAATTTGACTCTTTAGTAATTGTGTTGGTCTGAAAATCTGCGATGGAAAAAGAAGCAACCGTCGATCAACCTAGGGAGTTTTTTTCTCGATCGGCCGGAGCCTTTCAAGTAGCTGGAACGATTCATTGGCGATGAAGCTTCCAAACGCCGAACCGAAGAGTGAGATCGTCGACTCGTAAGTCTTATGGCGATATTCGTCCTCGGTGATGATATACCCGAGCGCATCATTGGTGAGGCCCAATATGAAAGTCTTCTCGAAGCCGAGCAGTTTGCCGCGATCCTTGACCTGAAAATTCAAAATGCTTCCGAGCTCACCGGGAATAGCCACGAATGCAAACCTGTTGTCGAATGAGATGGCATTGATTTCAGTTTCGTAAGACGCCGGATAACTCATTGTGGGCGGAAACACCGATGTCGGAACAATCTTGAGAGTGAGCGGCGTGCGAGCGAGTTTGATATCGAGGGAGTCTCGCGGTTTGATCATCGCCACTACTTTCAATGCTTCAGCGGCGAGGATCGTGCCGACGTTTTCAGCGCGTTGCCAGCCGTCGTCGCCTTGAAATGCGCGTGGAGCGATCGTGCCCTGCGCGCCGTTCGCAAAAATCGCCATTACATTTCCGCCTAACATCTTCTCGAGCGCATTTCTGGCGTAACCGACGAAGTCGGCGGAGAAGGTCATGTTCTCCGAGCCAAGAACAGTTGGATGCGCTGCAAAATTCATGAGCACCGCAAGGGGCTTGCCCGTCTCGACCGAGTCAATGCGAATCACGCCGACCTCGGGATCGACCGGACCATTTGGCGGCCACGTCGATCTGAAGCGCGATATGCCTTGAGCCTCGCCGGCGCCGATCGCGATGCGCACTCGCTTCATATTTTTGTTGGCAGCAATGATCGCTTCGGCGGCGCGATCTTCGTAGAAGGCGCGGATTTTTGGATCGAATTTGCCCGCAAGAACATTCGCAAGCAACGGCAGCATTTCCATGTAAGCGCCGCCGCCCGAATGCGTGTGCGAAGACATCACGAAGATGTGATCCGGAAGAATGTGAGTAGCTTGAGAAGCGACCGCTCGAATGCGTTCCACCATGCCGTGATCGAACCCGAGATGATCGACGCTGACGAGCGCAATCTTTTCGAATCCGTTGTCGATGATCAACGCGCGAGCTTCGGTCGGGTCGTGAACTCCGGTTGAAGGTTGCGCGTGCCGCGCACCGTAGCCCGCCAGCGGAGTGCCGATGGGAGGCGTGATGTCTGACTTACCCACGCCACCCATCAGCACGCTCTGCGCGCCGGCCGTTAGCGCGGCCAGCGCGACCAAGACAAATGCCGCCAGCAAAGTCGAGAGTCTTCTGGTTACGAGTCGTCTTCTTTTCACGAATCCTTTATGGGGTGCCCGCGTGGAAACTGTAGTTGAATCCGCCGAAGGCGATTGCGAGGATTATTGAGACGACGATCAGCGCCGTCCAAATGAGCATTATGTTCTTAATGCCCGCTTTGCCCGAGTTGATCCATCCCCAAATGAAAGTCCAAATGCCGCACGTGATGATCCCGATAATCCCGTGGACGACTCCTCCGACCTGAAACTGTTTGATGAGCACGATGATGAAACATACGAACGCGCCCAGACTAATTAGCAGTTGCAATATCTGCATTACCCACCTCCGCTTTTTGATTTGTACTTCTAAGAGACCTGAGGCTCAAAAAAATTCGTTCAAGCGATCGTGCCGCCGCCATCTACAACGAGCGTGTGACCCGTGATGTAGCCCGACGCCGGCGAGGCCAAAAATACAGCGACGCCTTTCAACTCACCTTCATTGCCAACACGACCCATTGGCACGTTTGCTTCAACCTGCACCTTCGCCGCGTCCAAAATTCTTTCAGTCATTCTTGAAGGGAAGAAACCCGGAGCGATGGCGTTGACCCGAACGCCGCGCCTTGCCCACTTCGCCGCGAACTCGCGGGTCATCGCGATCAGTCCTCCCTTTGCCGCGACGTAGCCGACGATATGCTGGCCGTTTTCCATCGAGCCTTTCAGCCCGGCAATCGAAGCTACATTGATGATGTTACCGTTGCGGCGTTTGAGCATCTCTCGACCCGCGCGTTGAGAAAACAAAAACGCGCCGGTCAGATTGATTTGCAGCACCATGTTCCACTTTTCGAGTGAATGCTCTTCGATGGGCTGGCCCCAGGTGACTCCCGCGTTATTCATGAGGATGTCGATCTGCCCGTAGACTTCAATGGTTCGATCGACAACGGATTGAACGTTGTCGACGTCTGCGACGTCGCACAACATGCCTTCGCATCGAAAGCCTCGCGCGCGAAATTCTTCGACGGTGGGAGTGAGCCATTGCTCGCGACGGGCGAGCACCATCAGCGAGGCTCCGGCTTCGGCGAGGCCTTCGGCCATTTCCTTGCCAAGTCCACGCGATCCACCCGTCACCAGAGCAACCTTGCCTGAGAGGTCGAACAGTTCCTTCAACGTCGGCACCAGAAGTCCATCTCCGTTTATTCGATTGTCCAGCGGGAGCACGCTTTATATCGCATACGAGATTGAGAAGCAATGGTCGCGTCGACTGAATCGCGAGGCCGTGCCAAAATCGCGAATGTTAGTCGCTCTTCTGTGCAATGGTCTGTTTTTCTTTTAGCTTCGCTTCGTCCCAAAGCGCGTCCATTTCGATGTGATCAGAATCGGATGGTTTTCGACCCTGCTCGCGAAGTCGCTCTTCGATGTAGCGAAAGCGGCGGCGAAATTTTCTGTTGGAAGACTTCAACGCGCTTTCGGGATCGACGCCAAGCAGTCGCGCAACATTTACCGCTACGAACAGCAAGTCACCCACCTCGCCCGCAATTTCCCTGTGATTCTGTTGTGAGCTTTCGATCGCCTGTTTCAGTTCTTCGACTTCTTCATCCAGTTTTTCAAGCACGGAAGGAACATCGGGCCAGTCGAAGTCCACGCGCGAGACCTTGGTCGTCATCTGAAAGGCTTCCATAACAGCGGGCAGCTTGGCGGAAACGCTGTCGAGCATCGAAGCGCCCTCGGTACGTTTGCCCTTCGCTTCGAGCTCGGCCTCTTTGATCGCCTCCCAATTGCGCAGGACCTCGTCTGCGTTCTGCGCCTTGTCTTCGCCAAAGACGTGCGGGTGGCGGCGAATCATCTTTGACGAGATGCGCTGGATAACTTCACCGACGTTGAAACGATTTTCTTCGGTGGCGATTTGACTATGAAAAACAATTTGAAGCAGCAAATCGCCAAGCTCGCCCTGAAGCTCTTCGTCGTCGCCTTCGTCAATCGCCTCGACTGCTTCGTAAGCCTCTTCGAGCATCATCGGTTTGAGACTCTCATGAGTCTGCTCGCGATCCCATGGGCAACCGCCGGGCGCGCGCAATCGTGAGATCAACTCGACGAGCGCGCCGAAGCTTTCACCGGCGAATTTCGCGGGTGCATCAGTCATGTCTCGCAATCTACAAGATGACCGGTTAAAGAGCAAAGAGCGAGGATCGAGGATCGAGGATCGAGAATTGAGGATCGAGAATTGAGGATAGAGAATTGATGATAGAGGATTGAGGCTCCATCCTCGAACATCGATCCTCGATCCTCTATCCTCTATCCTCTATCCTCTATCCTCTCACCCGCCCTTCGCACTTCAGCACTCCAGTGTTAGCATTGATCATCTCAACAAAGAATAAATTCCTGGTGAAAGATAATGACCGAACGCGAGGACACCGGTTTTAAAGTAACTGATCGAAGAAAATTCAAGGCAGACGGAAGCCCGCGTGATGAAGCGGAGAATCATGAGCAGGCTGCAACCGATGAGCGTGCGGCTGCGTCAGCCGCCGTGGACATCAACCCTCCAGTAAGTGAGCCACAGCCTCATAGTGTCGACTCGATTCCCTTTGAATCAACGCAACAAACGCAATCGACTTCACCCAGCCCGATTGATGCGAATCCATCTTCGCCGAACCCGGCTGCGCAAGCCGCGGCGCCCGAACAGGATTCGGCCGGACGTGCCGAACGCGCTTACAATCAGGCTCGCGGCCCTCAGTCTTCGCAAATGCCCGAAGCGTCGTTTCTCGGATTGGTAAACATGCTCGGCATCGAAGCGGCGATGCATATGGGATTGATTCAAGCGCCGGGCGAAGGATCTCCGGCCGTCGATTTGGACTCGGCCCGTCACCTGCTAGACATCCTCGGAATACTACAAACAAAGACTCGTGGCAATCTTACTGCCGAAGAAGACAGTCTATTCGAAGGGATGTTGGCTGATCTTCGAATGCAGTTCGTCGCTCTCTCGAGAAAGCGATAACTATTACTTTTGGCCTCAGTACATCGCTTGGATGAGAATCGTTAGCGACATAAAAAGTAGCGAAATTCAGACTCCTACAGTCCTGACGTTTGGCGTCTTTGATGGCCTCCATCTCGCTCATCAACTGATCATGCGTAAGGTCGTTGAACGAGCTCGCTCACTAGACCTTCCGGCGACTGTCGTAACATTTGACCCGCATCCGCGAGCAGTTCTCCATCCCGATACCGCTCCGCCTCTGCTTCAAACCTTTGAGCAAAAAATGGAGGGCATCGAGAAGATGGGAATCGACCAGGTAGTCGTGCTTGATTTTACGCCACAGCTCTCACGGGTCAGCGCGGAGGATTTTCTGCTCGAGTACATCTTCGGTCAACTCGATGCTCGCGAGGTCTACCTCGGCCACGGGTTCGCGTTCGGGCACAATCGCGAAGGCCGATTCGAGCTGTTGAGCAATGTTGCGAACCGCCTGAGTCGCGTGGCCGAGGAAGTTTGCGAAGTGTTGATCCACGGCAAGCGAGTAAGCTCCACGTTTGTGCGCAGGCTGCTCGGCGCAGGACGAATAAACCTTGCGAGACGAATGCTAGGCCGGCCGTATGGCGTGGAGGGCCGCGTGATTGAAGGCCGCAAGATCGGCAAAGCGCAGCTCAATTACGCCACCGCCAATTTGAGGCCTCAGAACACGATGCTTCCGGCAGATGGAGTATATATTACTATCACGCAAGTCGGGGGGGAGTGGCTTCGGTCAATCACGAATATCGGTCACCGGCCGACGGTCGTGCACGAGCCCGAGGTGACGGTCGAGACTCACGTGATGGATTTCGACCGCGAGCTGTATGGCGAAAAAATTAGAGTGCGGTTTCTCCATCGCTTACGCGGTGAAATGAAGTTCGAATCAATCGACGCGCTGAGAAGGCAGATAGATCGCGATTACGCAAGAGCATTTCGCTACTTTCTAATTGAACGTGTCCGCCGCCATCTTCATTTCGATAGCCATTGAGACTTGTGTAGAGCCGTCGCCAGAGTGGCGATGGGCGATGCGGTTCCATGGACGAAGAGAAGAGCGCTTGACGAAGAGTCAATGGGGGCCAGTGAAGGTAAGCTTCTTGAGCGCCTCATTCGGCGCGTCAGCGCGAACCTTTAGCGGATGCAGTGGCGAGCGCGAGATTCTCATTGGTGGTCGCAAGTATCCGCGGATTCTGGCGAAACTGTGTATCGAGCCGGACGCGCTGTCGAACGAATCGAAACAATTCCCCCACAGTTACAAGTTGATCGCCGTTAGCGTCCGCTTGCCCTCGGAGTCCCTCTAGCAACCAGTAAGTGAACACCCCGTGCCCGCCACCCCATCTGGATCCCTCCGCGGCGGTTTCGTTCACGTCGCTGGAGGTAATCACGGCACGTCCTTCTTCCGCATACAAGAAGCGCTCGGCGTACAGATTCACGAGATTATTGCCGAGGCCGCGCGCAATGTCTCGAGGCGATTCGGTGAGGCCGGCACTATGGCAAGTGTCTATCAGCAGGATCAAACGTTTCGCCCGCACATTCTGCTGAATCAGTGACTGAAAGTCTTTCATTGCGAGGGCGGTTTCCGCCATTTTGCCAATTTCAGTATCGTGAGCAAGGAAGTAAAGGTTCTGTTGGGCGAACGGATCGGGACTCCCGTGACTCGCGAGGAATATGAGCAATAAGTCATCAGGGCCTGGTTTGATAACGAAGCTAGTCAACGCCTCCCTGATCCGAGAAATCGTAGCCTGTTCGTTTGTTAGCAGAAGGAGGTTGTCGGGCGTGAAGCGACCTCCGGATGGCGATTGCAAGAACTGATAAATGGATTGCGCGTCGATGTCGGCGAATTCAAGGTTGGGCAGCCTTTCGTCACGGCTTCGGAAGCGGGATATTCCGACGATCAGGGCATACTTTTTTCCATGAAACTGTATTGCGGAGGAAGGCTCAGTTGTTCTTACCGGGACCGTAAGGCGGGTTTTATTGCCGGTGGCGTCGATTGCTTCGACAACCAGTTCGGCTGTGCCGGGAGCCAGCATGTAGAACACATCAAAGGCCGCCCGGTTTTCCTCGTACGCGATACCCAGGTTGCGCATTGTAACCTGGTTGCCGCGCTTCAACGGGACTGTCTGGCTGTTGATTGTAACTTGTGCGACGCTGTTCGCGGCTGTGGCGATTCCGGCAACCCGAAGCCTTGCAGGCAGCGGGCCGCGCAGTTCGACAGCGCGCTCGGGTTCGAGCAGAACCAATTCGGGCGGCACAGCTTGGCTCGCGTTGTTACCCGTTGTCACGCTATATGCAAGTTCCTGATTGCGGTTCTCGGTCACCGTTCGGAGGACGAAGCTGGAATAGAAAACTCTGCCTCTTCGATTCTGGGCTCGAATCTCTATCGTGTTTCGCCCAGAGACGAGCCTAATATCCGGGCGATATCTCAAGGGCACCCTTATGAGCTTGCCACGTTCGTTGGCTGTGAACTCCGCTACCGTCGCGGCAGCCTCGCCGTTTATATAAGGATATATCTGTCCGTAGTCGATGTTGTCGGACGCCGGCCGCATGATGTGGATCAATATTTCGGCAACGTTGTTGGAGGGGATCGCCAGCTCGGCGCGGTCGGTAGGCGCTATTCCGAACCCAGGAATTTCAAGCAAGAATATCGCGGACTCTGGATTCGATTGGGGTTTTGCCGTCCCGGGCGCCAAGGTCATGACCAATACCAAGAGAATGACGGCAAGGAAACGTATTCTGCTGATTCCGTTCGTGGGTCTCACGATTGAATTTCTTTGTTTCGAGGTGCTCGATAAAGCCCCAAAGGGTTGGCAAGACGACGCCCGAGGGCGCGGCTTGCGGGGCCCTCGGGCGAATTGTTCAGAGCGTAAGACCGGCCCGTGAGTTACGGATTCTTGCGAACCGTACGCTGACGGTCGGAGCCCGAGTCTGGCGCCTCCACAGCACGACCCGTTGCTGAGATCCGCACGAGTTCAGGAGTCGGCGCCCGCCAGGACTTGTCGCCCAGTAGCCTCAAGTAGTCATAGAGCGTATCGACATTTGGTGGCAGCGTGTTGTCCTGCCGGAGGTCGTCCACTCTGCGGTTTTGGAAGACGACGATGTATTCCTTGAGCGCTTCGCCGGCTTCGGTCTGCGCAGATGGCTCTTTGCTGTCCATCAACAACAGCGCGCGCTGTAGCTGGACTTCAGGAATCGACTTGCGCGTATCGAGTCTTATCGCGGACAACAGGTATTGCTGTGCGGTGTCTTTGTCCTCTTTGGTTCGGCCGACGAGTTTCAATACGCGCCCATAGTAGAATGCCGCTCGAGCGTCATCGGTTCGAAGCGACACCGCTTGTTTTAAATTACGCCGCGCCATCTCGAACATATCGAAGCGATATGCCTCAATTCCGTTGTCGCGCTTGAGTTCGGCCATTACAAGGTTGAAGTCAGCAGTCGTGCCCAGGATCTTGCCCTACTTAAGCAGTTCCTGATACTTCCCTTGGAGCGGTCCTGACAGAATTCGTTCGGAGTATTCTCGCCGTTCCTTAAGTCTGCTGCGCAATCCCAGGAAGCCGAGTTGTACTCGCTCGTCGAATCGGGCGACATCTTCCATCGCCGCCAGCAGCTTGGGAGCTTCCTTGGCGTCGTAAGACTTGTCGATCACCGTCTTCAGGGCGAAGTCGTCTGCTTCATTCTCTTGGGCATCTTCCCAGTCGATGCCGATTTTGCGATTGAAGACCGTCCCGATGACGTAGCCCGCGAGTAGCCCGGATTCGACTCCAATTAGCGCACCCGTTCCGCCCTTGATCGCCCCGCCCATCGCGGCGCCGGCAGCCGCGAATATGCCGGCCCACATCGCCCTCTTCTTCTCCTGGCGCTTGTTGTACTCCTCCTCTGCGAGCGGCATCATTATCTTTACCTTCCAGTGATCCTTATAGACGTGGGCCAGCTCGTGTGCCAGCACATAAGCAAGCTGCGCTTCATTGTCGAGCAACGAGATCATACCAGTCGAAATCAAAACGGTTCCGGTGGATAACGTATATGCGTAAGGAATAGGATGATACGTTACCTTAAACGCGTAAAGTTTTTCCGAGTCGTCAGGCACCAATCGTTGACCGACGCGGTTGACGTAGTCCTGCACCCACGGGTTGTCATACAGCACGCGTCTGATCTTCAGGGCTTGGTCTTCGGTTTCCGGCTGAACCAGTTCGGTGGTTCGACTTACGTTGATCTGATAAGCCTGCAGCGCGTGCTGCGACTGCAAGTCTCGGTATGCCTTATCTACTTGCTCGCGGAAATCGACTTCACCCGCGTAGTGGTCCTGAGCAAAGTCAAGCAGGGTGTTGTATTTCTTTTCTTCCTTCGAGCGGACCCTTCCCTCCTTTTCCTTTCGTTCGTCCTCTTTCTTGGACAGCTTCTCTTGTCTTTCGCGAAGCTTCTTCTCCTCTTGTGACTCTTGTGTTGCGGTTCGTATACCAGCTAGCGGTGTGATGGCGGTAGAATGCAGGAACAACGCAATCAGCACCAATGCGATAGAGGCGACACTCTTCTTCCTGTTCATCTGCGACCTCCTTTTACGGTTGTTAGAGCGTGCCGCGCGCCGCTACTTTGAACGCCTTTTGTAGAGCGCGACGACAAGCATGACCTCCGACTCTTCGCCGCTGCGCGGCCGGAAATTGTACGTCTTGTTTGAGTCCTTTATATGAAACATCCGCTTGGAGAGTCTGTTTTGAGCGACTTCCAGCACCTGTGAATAAGGCAGTCGAAACCCATGATCGCTGTTCTCAGGAGCGAACTCGATTTCATTCGCGCGAAGGTATAGCCATCCTCGGCAGTAGTCCGCCAGTTCGGACGTGCCCAGCTTTTCATGAGAGTGACTAACCCAAAAAACTGCATAGCCGCCCGCTTTCAAAGCATCTTTAAAACGTGTCAGCGATTTTGCGAAATCGCGCGTGCTGTACATAAGTGAAGCAGCCAACAATGACAACGCCTCAGCGCTTTCCGGGTGTTGCTCGAGTACTTGCTCCAGGAGGTTGATGGCATCGTTGTATTTCTGTTGCTTAATCATTTCACGAGCCGAGGAAACTCGCGAAACCAGCGGGTCTTGAGTCAATACCGCGCGCGGACAAAACAACGCTAAGCTAATGCATATCGATAACATCCCGCTAAACCTATTTTTTCCCGAATTCCAAGTTGGTGAATCGGCCCGGCGCCCGAGAAGCCTGGATTGCGACCCGATGTTCGCGTCTCGAGTAGAATAACCAAGCAGATCTCTATGTATAGCGATCAGCGGATAACTGCAGCCGCTCTCGGCCATCACTCATTTGGTATCTTCGTTCGACCTCGAAATTCAAGAAGCGGATATCGCGGTCGATGGGGCAGACAACCGTCGTTCACTAACCGGCTGCGACTTGTATCACGTTCTCTGATGTCAGTCAACTACATTGGACAAACCTTGGACAATCTGCCCCGACGACCGATTCGCCTTGTAAGCCGGTCGATTCAGTTGTATAAAAACCGAGCCGGTGCTTTGCGAATCAACGTCAAGAAATCCATTCCAAGCACAGATTCAATCGAGCGAGGTGCTTCATGAAAAAGCAAATAACCCTCAACGTTAACGGCATCTCACATCGCAGCGAAGTCGAGCCGCGCTTGTTACTGGTTCACTACATCCGAGACGTACTCGGATTGACCGGCACTCACATCGGCTGTGAGACGTCGATCTGTGGCGCTTGCACAATTATTCTCGACGACCAATCTGTCAAATCATGTACGATGTTTGCTGTTCAAGCTGACGGCGCGAAGGTGACCACGATCGAAGGCATGGCTGTGAGCGGCGATCTGCATCCGGTGCAGGAGGGTTTCTGGGAGAAGCACGGCTTGCAGTGCGGCTACTGCACGCCAGGAATGATCATGGCTGCCGCGCAAGTGCTCGATCGCAATCCCGATCCGACTGCGGATGAGATTCGTCACGGGCTGGAAGGGAACTTGTGCCGCTGCACCGGCTATCAGCACATCGTTGAGGCAGTTCAATACGCCGCACAAAAGATGAAGGACCAGGCAGCAACGGGAGATTAGCAAGCGATGATGAGGACTGAGTGCTGAGGACTGAGTACGAGTCGCGACTGCGGTATACCCAGTCCTCAAAACTCAGTCCTCAGTCCTGGAGGAAGTTATGGCAAAGTACGTCGGACAGCGAATCAAACGCACCGAAGATCCGCGATTGATCCAGGGACTGGGTCACTACGTTGACGATGTCAGGCTGCCGGACACGCTTCACGTATCGTTCCTGCGATCGATGTATGCTCATGCGCGCATCAACAGCATCGACACCAGTGAAGCTTCGCACGCGCCCGGCGTCGTAGCGGTTTACACCGGCAAAGATGTTGCCGCAAAGGTTGGCCCGGTGCCTTGCGCAGCCGCGCTGCCGGGCTTGAAGATTCCGGATTACAGAGTGCTCGCGACCGATCACGTCGTCTTTGTTGGACAACCTGTTGCTGTTGTTGTTGCTACCGACAAGTATTCAGCTCGCGACGCGATCGATTTGATTATGGTCGATTACGAAGAACTGCCGGTGGTTGTCGACGTCGAAGAGGCGGCAAAAGGGGGCCCGCTGGTCTACGAAGAATACGGCGACAACATTGCTTATAAGCTCACCGCAGGGGAAGGCGACATCGATGCTGCTCTAAAGTCATCCGATCATGTGATCAAACAGCGAATCGTTCATCAACGGCTCGCTCCGATCGCGATGGAGCCGCGCGGCGTGTTGGCCCGCTACTTCCCGGGCGAGCAGGAGCTGACGGTCTGGTCTTCGACTCAGATTCCGCACCTGCTGAGAACGCAGCTCGCACTCATGATTGGAATGCCTGAGAACAAATTGCGAGTTATCACTCCCGAAGTCGGAGGCGGGTTCGGTTCGAAGCTCAATGTTTACGCCGAGGAAGCGCTGCTCGGGTGGATTTCAATGCAGCTCGGACAACCGGTTAAGTGGATTGAAACTCGACGCGAGAATATTCAGGCGACGATTCACGGGCGCGGGCAGGTTGGCTACGTTGAGATTGGTTGCAACAACGATGGCACCATCACCGGCCTGAAGTATGATGTGTTCGCCGACCTTGGAGCTTATCATCAACTACTGACGCCTGCGATTCCGACACTGACTGGTTTGATGTTGTCAGGCTCGTACAAAATTCCCGCGATTCAAATCAACGTTACCGGAGTGTTCACCAACAAAATGGCGACCGACGCTTATCGAGGGGCCGGCCGCCCGGAAGCGACCTACGTGGTCGAGCGCGCGGTTGACCTGGTGGCCGCTGAGCTTGGAGTGGACACGGTTGATGTGAGACGTAAGAACTTTCCCGGACCGGATGAGTTTCCATTCAAGACGGCAACGGGGTTGTTTTATGACAGCGGCGACTATGAAGCTGCTTTGAAGAAAGCGCTCGAAATGGCTGACTACCAAAACCTGCGCGAGGAGCAGAAGCGTGCGCGGGAACAGGGCAGGTTGATCGGCATCGGCGTTTCCACCTATGTTGAGATTTGCGCGCTGGGTCCTTCGCAGGCGATGCCCGCCGGCGGATGGGAGAGCGCAACTGTCCGCATTGAGCCGACAGGAAAAGTCACCATCCTCACCGGCGCATCGCCACACGGTCAGGGACAAGAAACTTCATTCGCCCAGCTCGCCGCCGATGAGCTTGGGGTGGATTTGAATGATGTGACAGTCATTCACGGCGACACCTCGATTGTTCAATATGGGATTGGCACGTTCGGAAGCCGCGCGACCGCAGTCGGGGGGACTGCCGTGTTCATGGCGATTGAAAAGCTGAAGGAGAAGGCTTCTAAGATCGCTGCGCACATGCTGCAAGCAGATGCTTCGAACGTCTTGTTCAAAGAAGGCCGGTTCTCGAAACAGGCTGCCAGAGCCGCTTCTGTGTCAGAGACGCCGGCGGCTGATATACCCGTCGGACAAGCTCCGGCCGGCGCCCTTCCAGAACCCGATTCGGATGGCAAGCATGTAACCATCCAGGATGTCGCGTTGGCAGCGCATATCGCTCGCGAAATTCCGCCCGGTTCGGAACCCGGACTCTCGGCCACGTACTTCTTCGAGCCGACGAACTTCACCTTCCCGTTCGGCACTCACATCGCGGTCGTCGAAGTGGATCGCGAAACAGGCGAGATCAAGTTTTTGAAGTACGTTGCAGTGGACGACTGCGGAAAGGTGATCAATCCCATGCTTGTCGACGGGCAGGTGCACGGCGGGATTGTCCAGGCACTTGGGCAGGCAATGTACGAAGAAATCGTTTACGACGAACAGGGTCAGCTTGTGACCGGAACGTTGATGGACTATGCAGTTCCGAAAGCTGCGATGATTCCAACGCTCGAGCTGGAGAGAACCGAAACACCATCTCCCGTGAACCCGCTCGGCGTGAAAGGCGTGGGTGAGGCGGGCACGATTGGGGCAACGCCTGCAATCGTGAATGCTATCGTTGATGCGTTGTCGCCGTTCGGGATTCGTCACCTGGATATGCCGGTTAGGCCTGAAGCCGTTTGGAAGATCATAAGCGCGCAAGCGTGAGGACGGCGAAGCCGTTAGGAGTTTAAATGTCGTCAGCATCTGTCGAGACACTCACAAAGATGCTCGAGTCTTTGCCCGACAGCGAGCAAGATCGTGTGGTAGAGCATCTGCGCGAATACATTGAAATGTTGAGCGATGAACTCAATTGGAGTGAAGCGTTCGAGAAGACTCAATCACGATTGGTGGAAGCCGCACAACGTGCAAAAGAGGAAATCGCAAGCGGTAAGACGGAGCCAATGGACTACGACCGGCTATGAACTCCGGTACACTTCCATCGTTCTGGAACGCTTACAGATCTCTCGATGATGGCGTTAAGCAAAGCGCGCGAAAGGCTTATAAATTGTGGGCGGAGAATCCTTTTCATCCATCTCTGCATTTCAAGTGTATCGATCGTGAGGAAAACGTCTGGTCAGTCAGGATAACTCGAGGATACCGTGCACTCGGTATTTTGGATCACGACACCGTGACATGGTTTGGATTGGCAGCCATGAAGAGTACGTAAGGTCTTATTCATGAGTGGGCTTACGAAGGAGAGCGCACATGATTCCAACACAATTCGATTACGTTACACCCGCGACGCTCGCTGAAGCGGTTTCGCTGCTGGCGCAAAATGCCGATGAAGCCAAGATTCTGGCGGGCGGCCACAGCCTAATACCCGCGATGAAGTTGCGATTGGCAACGCCCCAGATCCTGATCGATATCGGGCGGATCAAGGATCTCTCCTACATTCGCGAGGACGGCGATACGATTCACATCGGAGCGATGACGACCCATTATCAACTCGAAGCTTCGGACCGCCTTCGGGAAATCTGTCCGTTGCTACCGGAGTGCGCAGCTCAAATTGGCGACGTGCAAGTTCGCAACAAAGGAACAATCGGCGGCAGCGTAGCTCATTCGGATCCGGCCGCTGATTGGCCGGCTGCGATGATCGCGCTTCACGCGCAGATGATAGCAGTCAGCGGTTCGGGCGAACGGGTGATCGAGGCCGACGACTTTTTTGTCGACATGCTTACTACGGCGCTGAAGCCGGGCGAGATCCTCCGCGAAATTCGAATTCCGGCGCCAGCCGGAAAGTTCGGACATTCTTATTTGAAAGTTCCACAGCCGGCATCTGGTTTCGCAGTTGTCGGAGTCGCAATTAATCTAACTCGCGGCGAGAACGGAGCGTGTCAATCGGCAAGCATCGGAATAACCGGTGCAGCATCGAAGGCCTATCGCGCAAACGGTGTTGAGAAGGCGCTCGCCGGAAGCGCACTCGATGAACAGGCAATTGCGTCGGCTTCACAGCACGCGACCGATAGCGTCTCAGTGAATGGCGATCTTTATGCGTCTGAGGCTTACCGGCGTCACCTCGCGCAGGTCTGCACGAGACGCGGCGTTCAAGCAGCGGCCTCGCGAGCAAAGTAGGATTGAGGGACTAGGACTGAGCAACGAGGACTCAGCCCTCAGTCCTGATCGTTATGAAAGTCGAAGGCTCGCATGAACTTCACGCCAAACGGGAACGGGTCTTCGAGACCTTAATCGATCCCGCAGTATTGCAACGGTGCATACCAGGTTGTGAGCGCCTGGAGAAGACCGGAGAGAACGCGTACTCGGCGACTTTGCGGACTGGTGTTGGCTCAATCAAAGGGCTGTTCAACGGTAATGTTCGTCTTGAAGACTTGAAGCCGCCCAGTCACTTTCGAATCGTCGTTGACGGCAAAGGTCAGCCGGGGTTTTTGAAAGGCGCGGGCAACATTCAACTGGAAGAACGGGACGGCATGACTATCGTGAGCTACGACGGCGAAGCGCAAGTTGGCGGAACGATCGCGAGCGTGGGCCAGCGAATGCTTCAGGGCGCCGTCAAGATGATGGCTACGCAGTTCTTTACAGCGATCGAGGCCGAAGCGAGAACCGAAACGCACGAGTCTCCCCCACTTCACGGCTTTTTTCGAACGGCCCTGAGATGGTTCTCAGGGTGGATACGCAGGACGTTTCGTCGAAAGAGATAGCAAACTCTTCATCGAAAAAAGTTATATGATCATCACTACCGATTACGTTGACATCTCGGTTGATGGCAGCGCGATGCGAATGTTCGTCGCGGCGCCCAGGAAGGAAGGGACTTTCCCGGGTATCCTTCTGTACTCCGATATTTTTCAGTTAACACCATCGACGGTTCGTTGCAGCGCGAGATTGGCCGGATACGGGTTCGTCGTTGCAGCGCCGGAGATTTATCATCGCATTGAGCCGCCTGGGACCCCGTTCGCTTTTGACGATGAAGGTCGCACACGCGGACTGGCCGATGCCGCAGCGACCTCTGTAGCTGAATTCGACGCTGACTGTCGAGCCGTCCTCGATTACCTGGATCGACATCCGAGCGTTGAAGCGGGCAAGCTTGGCGCCGCCGGTTTTTGCATCGGCGGCCATCTCGCTTTTCGCGCAGCTCTTCAGCCTGATGTGCGCGCGACTGTGTGCTTTTACGGGACCGGGATCCACGACGGCAAGCTGGGTAAGGATAGGGACGCAGGCTCGCTCGGCAGAGCTTCTGAGATTGGCGGTGAATTGCTTCTGGTCTTCGGCACGCGCGATCCGCACGTCCCGAGTGAAGGCCGCTCGATGATTCAAACCGAACTGCAGCGCGCCGGCGTCAACTTCAAGATCAGTTTGTACGATGCTGAGCACGCGTTCATGCGAGACGAAGGTCCTCGTTACGATCCTGAAGCTACCGATCAAGTGTGGGCTGAAATGATCGAGCTCTTTCGCCGCGCGCTTTGAAGGAGCGCCCTCGCGAGCCAGCCTCCAATTGAACGCTTCAACAAAGCGGGCTAAACTGTTTTGGCACGTTCATGGCTACTCGGGAAGAAGATGTAATCGAATGTGAGCAATGCGGCGCAAAGTTATGGCCGGGTCGCCGCTATTGTGTGCACTGCTATGCTCCGATAGGCGCCAAGCCTGCGACGGCACACGTCGAGTTGGCGCGCGAAATCGATCCGGCGCGAAAGATCGATCCAACGATTGTGTTTTCTCCCGAGCGTCACGAAGCCATACTCAGGCACGCTCGCAGAAGAAGACGAATGATCATTGCGTCAGCGATCGCGGTGCCTCTGATTGTAGCTTCGTCGATAGCATTTCAAGCGATCGAACGCCATCGTCGTGAGGCGGAGAAGCTGATGGCCCGCGATCGGGCCGCGCAAAAAGAACTATACGCGCTCGCCGATGCGCTTGAGAGATTCAAGGCTGACGTGCTGCGTTATCCTACGAACGAAGAAGGTCTGCGCAGCCTGGCTCGAAGGCCTGCCGTGATTAGGCAAAACTCGGATCGTATCGATTATTGGTTCGGGCCATACCTTGACAGCGTGCCGGAAGTTGATCCGTGGGGAAACGACTACGTTTATCAAACGCCCGACGGAGGACGCAGCTTCGAGTTGTTTTCTTATGGCCCAAATGGTGAAACGGGCTCCGGCAGCCACTTTCAAGTCAACTCCCCTGCTGTCGATCGCGAGTAAACGCTGGCGCACGAGATCAACAACTCCCGAGCAGTGATAGCATCGTCGCGGTGGGCCAATCGCCATCAAACTTGCAGCCTTCCTGCGAGCACAGCGCAGTGACTTAGATTATCTGGTGGGATTACGGATGGAGTAAAAATGGAAAATGAGAAACCCGCATCGGGTGTTCTTCAGTTAAACGAAAAGGGGTTTGGCTTCCTTCGTCATGCCGAGCAGAATTACCTGCCTTCGCCGAAGGATGTCTTCGTCTCGCGAAGCTTGATACAACGTTTTAGTCTGCGAGCCGGAGTCCAGATTTCGGGAACCGCCGGTCCGGCTGACGATGGACGCGCGGGACGAGGCCGCGCTCAGTCAGACCAGCTCACCGCCGTCGAGCTGGTTAACGGAGTAAACCCTGAACAATATTTGCGCACGCCCGAGTTCACGAAACTTACAAGCGTCGATCCGATAGAGCGCCTGGAGCTGTCGGTTGGGAATCCGAATCTTTCGATGCGGGTGCTCGATTTGATTGCGCCCATCGGCAAAGGTCAGCGCGGTTTGATTGTCGCTCCGCCAAAGACTGGCAAGACAACGCTCATCGAAGAAATTGCCGAAGCCGTTGCAGACAATCATCCTGAGACACACCTCGTTGTGTTGCTTGTGGATGAGCGACCGGAAGAAGTAACTCACATGAAGCGGCGAGTGCGAGGCGAGGTGATCGCTTCGTCGTCTGACCAGAACGCAGATTACCATCTGCAGATTACTCAACTGGTGCACGAGCGAGTGAAGCGAATGGTCGAATGCGGAGAAGACGTGGTGATGCTGCTCGACTCGATTACGCGTTTGGCTCGCGCATCGAATCGCGAGACAAGCCGTCGCGGCCGAACAATGAGCGGCGGAGTCGATTCGCGAGCACTCGAGTTTCCGCGAAAGTTTTTCGGCGCGGCTCGCAAGGCGGAAGAGGGAGGCTCGCTCACGATCATCGGCACCGCCTTGATCGACACCGGCAGTCAAATGGATGAAGTGATATTCCAGGAGTTCAAGGGAACCGGCAATCTTGAAATCGTGCTCGATCGAAAACTTGCGGAGCGGAGAATCTTCCCGGCGATCGACATTTCGAAGTCAGGCACTCGCAAGGAAGAGAAGTTGTTCGATGCGGAAACGATGCCGCAGATCAATCTCCTTCGCCGCGCGCTTGCGGGGAAGAAGTCAATCGAAGCGATGGAGCTTTTGTTGAAGGGGCTCAGTGAAACGCGGGATAATTTGGAGTTCCTCGAGAAGTTGAAGCAGAGCACTTGATAAGTAGTGCGAGTCTTTATCACAGTCCTTGATAAAGGATGTAAACGCACGCGCGTATACTTCTGATAGGCTTCGGTGGCTTCGTGCCAACGCTAGCAGTGTGTAGTCGGCTCAAATTGCGGTCGCCATCACCAAGAGGCGGGAGGTCATTTTTGTCGTTGGGAGACTTTTCTGCTTGTCCGAAACAGCGCACTTCCGAAAGGGCGCGCTTTAGTACGTCGACTAAAACCTGAATCAAGTGCAGAGAGCGGGACATCATATCCTTAGGAAAACGACTGCCAGAGAGATCAAACAACTCTGCGCGCAAATCGCGCGCGAGTTTCACCCTGAGAAAATTATCCTGTTCGGATCGCATGCCTACGGTAAGCCGCAGTGGGACTCTGACGTCGACCTGCTTGTGATAATGCCCTTTCGAGGGAGACATACCAGACAAGCTATAAAAATTAGAAGCCGCATCGATACTCCGATCTCTCTTGACCTGCTCGTTCGCACGCCTCAGGAAATATCAAAGCGGGTGGAGATGGAGGACTTCTTTATACGCGAGATCTTGGAACGCGGAAAGGTCATGTATGAAGCCAATCACCAAGGAGTGGATCGCCAAGGCCGAAGGTGATTGGTTTTCAGCTCGGCGAGAAGTTCGCGCCCGCAAGAAACCCAATTACGACTCAGCTTGCTTTCACTCGCAGCAGTGCGCCGAGAAGTATTTGAAAGCTCGACTCCAGGAGGCAAGTACTCCCTCTGGGAAAACGCATAACCTCTTGAAGCTGCTAACTCTAGTGGTGTCGATTGACCCTGCGTGTAGCATTTTAGGGACGGACCTGAAAGTCCTGGATGATTATGCGGTGGACTATCGGTATCCCGGAAAAACGGCAACCAAATCAGAAGCACAAGATGCAATCAAGCGGTGCCGCCTCGTGCGCGCCGTGATTCGCCGAACGTTGGGGTTGAAGCCCTAAAGAAAACCTCTTCGCCAGGGTCTTTGACAGCGCCATAACCATTTTGGGGCGCGACTGCTTGAGATCAAACGACGCACGCGTCAATCACGAAGGCGACTACCTCCCAAGAACCAAAATCACAAAACTATTCGGCGCCATCGTTGGGCGCGGATGTGGAACTTGAGCCGTCGGAGCCGGAGCGGGGCCGAACTGCGCGGTCGCCAGAAACACGTTGTGAGTCTTTGGGTCGAGCGCCATCGTGCGGGCTCCTAACTGCGTCGGCACTGTCTCAACCACTGAGTATTTATCCGGTGAATCTTCGTGAACGACTGTCAGTGTTCCCTCTCCGTTCGAGCTGAACACGAGTTTCGTTTCAGCGTCAAATCCTGCCGCGTCCACGCGTCCACCAATCGCGAGATCGGTCACTACTTTTCCGTTGTTCGAATCCACCACGACCATCTTCTTGTTGCCGCACACTGAGAAGAGCCGCGAGTGCTTTCTGTCGATCGCCAACCCCGAGGGATCTTCGCCAGGCGCAATCGGCCAATGAGCTTTGACCTCGAGCTTCTTCGAATCGATCGCGACGATCTCGCTCTTGTCGTCGAGGTTGACGAAGACCATGCCCTTGCCGTCTGCCGCGCCAAATTCAGGATGACCTCCAAGCGGCACGGGCTTGGAAACGTCGCCGCTCTTCGCTTCTATTGCGGAGAAGTCTGAACTGCCGCGATTGAATGCAAACACACGGCTAGTCGCGGGATCGTAGATGATGCAATCGGGATTAGTGCCGACTTTGACCTTGCTGATTGTCTTGAGAGTCTTTAGGTCAAAGATCATCACCGATCCATCGCGCCCGTTGCTTGTGAAGCCTCGCCCAACATCGCTTGCCACCGCGACGCCGTGAACTCCCGGCGTATCTGGAATCTCGCCCACCAATTTGAAGCTGTCCGTATCGAACACCATCACGCGAGTCGAGCGCGAAACGTAAAGCCGGCGCGCGTCGCCGTCTACAAACAAGTAATCCCATCCGCCTTCACCGCCGACTTCAATTTTTCTGAGCAGATGATAGCCGGATGGCGCGCTGATGTGGGCGTTGCTTGCATACGCAGCCGTTATCGCAGTGATCGCAACTATCGCGAGAGTCGAAATGAGCAGGATCGTTGTCGGGCGCCGCATTGTGGTTCTCCTTGCTTGAGACGTGTGCGCAGCTTGAATTCGTAAAGCCGTTGCTTCTATCTATCGCTGTAAAGCCCCATTGTCAAACGTCCGTAGCGGAAGCGTCGCAGCGATGATGTGGAATTCAAACTGCATCGGAGTCTTTGTTGATGTCTAAGGCACAAGTAATAGAACGATGGTGGCTTGAATCAGGACGCGAGCAATGTTCGACATGCGGTCACTCTTATGTCTATGAGAGCGGCTACTACTGCGCTGGCTGTGACGCCGAACTGTGTTCGATCTGCGTTGAAGTTGTAGTTGCCGCAGAAGTGTACTGCGGTCAATGCCTGAATGATCAAAGTGTTGAGGCTTGAAATGGCAGCTCGAGCGATTTGGAAGGGCAAATTAGAATTCGACTCGACCAAGGTTCCGGTCAATCTTTATTCGGCCGTCGTCGATAAGTCGGTTCACTTTCACATCCTCGAAGAGCGCACAAAGACTCGGGTCAAGCAACACATGGTGAATCCAGAAACGAACGAAGAAGTTCCAAACGATGAAATTCAAAAAGGGTATCAAGTCGAGCCTGGAGTTTTTGTAATCTTGTCCGAGGAAGAACTGGAGAAGCTTCAGCCCAAGCCTTCTCGTGAGATTGAGATTACTCGATTCGTTGCTCCCGAGAACATCAGCAGCCAATGGTACGATCGCCCATATTATCTCGGGCCCGACGGCGACGAGAAGGTTTACTTCGCGCTCGCCGAAGCTCTTGCAAGTCAGCAAAAGGAAGGCATAGCTCGCTGGGTGATGCGAGGAAAAGAATACGTCGGCGCTCTGCGATCGCAGGATGATTATCTGATGCTTGTTACGCTGCGCCACGCCGAAGAAGTTGTTTCAGCCAAAGATCTGCCTGAGCCGGGCGGTCGCGATTTGGACAAGAAAGAAATCAACATGGCTAAACAACTGGTCGAGCTGCTCGAAGGTGAATTCGAGCCCGCTGAGTTTCGCGATGAATATTCCGAGCGGGTGATGGAGTTCATCGAGAAGAAAGCCAAAGGCAGCAAGCCGCGGCTTCATGTCGTTCACTCCAAGCGCGGGACTTCATCATTGGACAAGGTTCTGTCAAAGAGCATTGCGTCTTTAAAGAAACAGAAGGAGAAGAAGGCTGCCTAGGCGAGCTTCAAAAAAGAAAAGCGAAGAGAACGGCCACAAGAAAAAGGCTACGATGCGCCCGTTGTGGTCGGGCACGATCACGTTCGGACTTGTCAGTGTGCCGGTGGAAATGTATCCGGCAAACCGAAGCGATCGCGCGCCATTGCGCATGCTCTCGAGCGACGGAGTTCCTCTCAGCCGCCGGTACTATTCACAGGAAAGCGGGAAAGATCTCGACGACGAACAAATGATTCGCGGTTATGAAATCGGAAAAGGAAAGTATGTTGAAGTGACCGACGAAGAACTGGAGAAGCTCGCGCCCGAAAAGAGCCGGGACATCGATTTGCGCCGCTTCGTCGATGAGCAGGCGATTCCCCCAATCTATTTCGAACGTGGGTACTATCTAACCCCGGGCGGCGAAACTGAAAAAGCTTATCGGCTTCTCGCAAAGATCATGGAAGACAGCGAGCGGATCGGAATAGGCACTTTTGTGATGCGCGGCAAGGAATACCTTGTAGCTATCACCGCCGAAAATGGAATTCTTCGCGCGCAGACGCTTCGATTCGCCAATGAGATTCGGTCGCCTGCTGAGATTGGACTGCCAAAAAAAGAGAAGGTACCGAAGGCGGCCGTGACCAGGTTCGAAAAGTTGATCGCAAAGAATTCGGAGAAGCAACTTTCTACCAGGGAACTCAAAGACGAACAAACGGAGCGCTTGCTCAAGCTGGTCAGGTCAAAGAAGTCTCACCACAAAGACGTGGTTGAAACCGAAGAGAAATCCACCGACGACGGCAAAGTCGTGGATATTATGGACGTCCTCAAGAAAAGCCTCGCAGCGAGGCGTTGATTCGACTCGATAGCCGATCAATTCGATTAAAGATCGCGCAAAGCTCCTCGCGGATCAATTCAAACACCGACGGTCAATTCGAGTTGAGATCGAGCGCCATCGGATGCTTCGGTTGATAGAGACCGATCTTGCCGCCTCCCGGAAGTTGCATGTGCGTAATTGAACCCCATCGCGCCTCTTGCACTTCAGAACAGCGAACGCCCTTTGTAGCGAGCGTCTTCATTTCGGCGCTCAAGTCATCACACATTAAATAAAGCTCGTGACTGTCGTTTTCGTCTGCGGGATGAACAGCAGCCTCCGCCTTTGGAAGCGCGAATATGAGCCAGCCGTGCCCCGCATCGACTGAGTTCAATCCGAGAACTTCTTTGAAGAAGGCGCGGTCAGCATCCGCATTCTGACTGTAAACGATTATATGAGCTCCGAAGATCATGAGTTTTCTCCTTTTCGAAGAAGCGTGAGCGGAAACGACGCCCTCGTCTTTTGCTTTGACATCAGATTATTCCGACTCGCGGCGAACCTCCGAGGGGCGTTTGTCTTCTCGAAGACCTTGAAACGACGGGTGCCGGATCGAACCATCGGAAGTCCATTCGGTGAATTCAACTTCGGCAACAAACTTCGGTTCGGTCCACTGAGCCTCGGCGAGTCCACGCGCGTCAGGTTTGTCTGCGAACGGTGACGCGCGCCGCGCAATACTGTCGAGTTTCTTTCCCAGATCTGCCCGTTGCTTGAGACTGAACCCGGTGCCGACTCGTCCCGCGTAGATAAGCTCATCCTTGTCGTACACTCCGAGAATCAGCGAACCGAATCCGGGCAAGCCCTTCGACGAAGGAGTGTAACCGGCGATCACGAACTCCTGGCGCTTGCTGCATTTTATCTTCAGCCAGTTTCGACTGCGCGCGGAATCGTAGTGCGAGTCGGCTCGCTTGGAAACGATACCTTCCAATCCGTATTCACAAGCCTTCATGAAAAACACCGCGCCGCTTCCTCCCTGATGATCGCTGTAGCGGAGCGTCGAGATGCTGTCTGCCGAATCAATCAATTCTTTAAGCAGAGATTTTCTCTGCTCGAGCGCAACTCGCGTAAGGTCGAAGCCGTCAAGATAGATCAAATCAAACGCCTCGAAGACGAAGTTGGTCTGACCGCTGTTACCCATCGACTGTTGGAGTTTCTGGAAACTTGTGCGGCCGCGCGAGTCCATAACTACGACTTCACCGTCGATAATCGCGGTTGTTGCTTTGCTCGAGACGATCGCCTTTGCGATGCCGGGAAACCTGGTTGACCAATCCTTTTGGTTGCGGCTCCAAAAGCGAACCTTGCCTGAAGCCAGGTGGCAGAGCATTCGATAGCCGTCGAACTTCAGCTCGTGCAGCCAGGCATCGCCGCGCGGCGGCTCCTTCACCAGCGTTGCGAGCTGCGGAGCGACAAACGCGGGCATCGGGGCTTTACGCGCGCCGGGGAGGTCTTTGATCTGCGCCGTTGTCACAGCAAGTTCGTACCCGACGCGGCTCGATTCGTCAATGTTCGAACGACGTGCAGGACTTCAGCGGTTTCTTTTTGGCTTAAGAAGATTGAGGAGTGCTCTTTCGGCTTTATGAAGCCGTGTTCCGCGATGATTCACAAGTTCATCGAGTGTCTCAAAGTATTCATCGATGACTTGTCCATGTTCGAAGCTGGTCAGCACGCGAGGCGAGATGTAAGCTGAGCGGCAAACCGCCGGCGTATTGCCCAGGATCCTGGCTGTTTCTTTGACTGCTGTGACGAGCTTACGTTTCTTCTCGGTTTTTGTCCTCGGATTGTGCGAGGCTTCTCGAGCGAGCACACAAGCGCAGATTAAAGTGCCGGCCCAAGTGCGAAAATCCTTTGAAGTAAAACGATTGCCCATCACCTCCTTGATATAGCCATTAATGTCACGACGCCGGACGTCGACGAAGCTACCGTCGCCGTTTTGATATTTGAAGACCTCGCGGGCGCGATGTTCGAGCAGTTGTCTAACAACTCGCGCGACCTGTCGGTCTTTGATGTCACGATGTTGAAGTATTTGCCGCTTGCCGGGGAAAGCAAATTCGACCACGTCACCCTTTACCTGGACGTGCTTCGGTCGAAGAGTCGCCAAACCGTAGCTGCCGTTTTCCTTCGCGTATGCCTGGCTTCCCGCGCGCAAGAAGCACGTGGAGAGTATTCGAAGAATGCACGACATCACACGCTCGCGGCCAAGATCTCGCTTGCGCAGATTCTGACCAACAACGCGTCGCATCCGCGGGACCGCCTCGGCGAACTTTAAAAGCCGCTCGTATTTTTTCTGCTCGCGCTTCCTGATGTGTAGTTCGTGATAGATGTATTGCCAGCGTCCGGCGGCGTCCTTGCCGACAGCCTGAAGCATTCCGCCCGCCGCCCGATTAATCGCAACTTCAGTCCACGCAGGTGGAATTTTTAGAGCTTCGATGCGAGCGAGGTCATCACGGCTAACTCTGTCGCCGTCGGCGGTAATGTAACGAAACCTGGTCTTCGGTCCCAAGCGTTTGATGCCGGTGTTCTGAAGTCTTTCAAGATTCGTCATCTACTTAGGAACTCGGTTTGACCGAATGTTGAAACGCCTTCGCATTCAAAGTATTCAGCACTTCGCCGCGTCTGACTCCTCCTCGTCGCGCAATTCCTATTCCGAATTTGAGATTGTTCAAATCTGAAATCGAGTGTGCATCGGTAGAGATGACAAACTTGATCCGACGCTTGCGCGCCTCTTTGATCCAGCGCGGCTCCAAATCCAATCGATGAGGATCCCCGCTTATTTCAATGGCAGCGCCAGACCGTGCGATTACATCGAGAACCTCTTCCACTCGACAATCGATCGGCGGACGTCTCAACACCAATCGTCCGAGCGGGTGGCCCCAGATCTTGAACAGCGGATTCTTCATCGCGGTTATCACCCGCGTAGTCATTTGTTCTTCGTCGAGTTTGTAGCGATTGTGAATGCTCGCGATAATCACATCGAACTCTTCCAGGACGTCGTCGGGATAATCTAAACCGCCATCGCGCAAGATGTCGGATTCCGTTCCTCGTAGAAGCTTAATCGCAACTCTTTCCTGAACTCGGTTGATTTCGTCCCATTGCTTTTTCAATCGATCGATCTTAAGTCCGCCGGCATAATGCGCGGTCGGCGAATGATCGGTTATGGTCATATACTTCATACCCATCGATTCGGCTGCCCTTGCCATCTCTTCGACTGTATTGCTTCCGTCCGAGTAAGTCGTATGGCAGTGAATCATGCCCTTGATTTCTTCAATCGTGATCAGGTCATCCGGAATCTTGTGAGCAAGAGCCTCCTCGATTTCGCCCTCGTCCTCGCGCAGTTCGGGAGGAACTTACTGCATACCAAGATGGCGATAGATGTCGGCTTCGCTTTCAATCGAAAGCTTCTTGCGGCCGCTGATCAAAGCCATCTTCTCGGGCGCGAGCTTTATCCCTTTTGTTATTGCAATCGCTTCAAGACGCTCTCGATGCGCCTTCGATCCCGTCTGCTGATGCAGGAGGTTCCAATAGTTCTGCGTGTTTCCCACCGAAAGACTCACGCTTATGCCGTCGATCAATCTAACGGTCGCCGACGACTTGGATCGATTCTCGATTTGTGTGATGGACGGGAGAAGGAGAAAATGTTCGACGGCGGCGCTGAGGTTTCCCGAAACACACGCAGTAACCCGAATGCTCGAGACCGTCTCTTTCCAGCGTCGAGCGGAGCCCGCCACATCAGCGCGAACCAGAACGTCGAGCGTTCTCATATGATCGATTACTTTTTGCGCGATTCTCAGGGCGTGAATCAGAAGCATGCGATCGTCGCGGTTCTCGTAACGAGTAATCTGCTGACGAAGCGCATCTTCGGACTTAGAACTGAAGCCCGGGACTTCCAGGAGCTTGTGGGCTTCAATCGCAGCTTTAAGGTCGGCGACGCTCGTAATGCCGAGAGCTTTGTTGAGGGCCTGAATCTTTTTCACGGTGAGTCCCGGCACTTGAGAGAGCGCGATTACACCCGTCGGAAGCTCCTCGCGCAATTTCTCGAGCATCGTCGAGCGTCCGGTGTTATAGAGTTCCTCGATGACGCCCGCAAGCGATTCACCGATGCCTTTGATTTCGGTCAGTCGCCTTTCCTGAACAAGCTTCGCAAGATCGGTGTCTAACTCCGCGATTGCTTGTGCGGCTTTGGCGTAAGCGCGAGATCGATATTGATCCTTCGTTTTGAGACGCAACAATAGCCCGATCTCTTGAAGCGCCGTTGCTACTGCAAACTTGTTTGGTCGTTGAGAGGCTTTCGTTTTCATTGTGTCGGTTTACAGCACGCGCAAACTTCCTGCAAGACACTACTTCGATCTTGCTCTCGGCAAGACTCGTACCCGATCCGCCATTTGAGCGAGATAGATTGAATGAACCGCCGGTGGGTCGTTTGAACTTGTCGCTTGTAGATCGTTGAAAAGATGCAAGTGTACTTCTATGCTACATCTTCTTTTGCGATGTTTGCTTATCAAGCACAATATGAGAACCGCCTCGCTCAATCGAACGAGTGCCGAGTCAATTGTGCTGATTCTTATACACTCTCTTCTCAACAAATCCCTTTCGTCGTCCTCTTAGAATCTTTTCGGGGTGCGCGATTTGCAAGCGCAAAGGCGATTAAGCTGTCTGCATCACAAGCGAGCTTAACCACCAAAATGAACTTAGCGCGTCGTGCAACACTCAGCCTGGCCACGTTTGTTCTCATCTGCTTTTTTCTGCCGTGGGTGGAGGCAAGTTGTCCAGGAATGAAGGATTCGATCAGCGGTTATGATTTGGCGCGGGATGAAGGCGTATTGTGGATCATCCCTCTATCGATGCTGGTCGTTGTTGTAGCGGGTGTTGCGTCAGCAGTGGTGAGGAGGCTTCCCGCCGCTTTCGCCTTGGCCGGTACAGTAGGTGGAAGCATCAGCGCATATTTGATGTATCGCGAGCGCTCGAACACGAACGCCTCTCCGAAATTAGTTGCGTTGCATTGGACGCCACTGTTCTGGCTGGCATTCATTGCATCGCTCGGTGTGTCAGCGGCGGCGCTGCTCTTTTATGCAAGGCGTTCACGATCGCCTTAGCAGTTTGATCAAGCAATTATTTGTGGACGAACGACAATAGGGAAGGAGCGAAGTCAAATGAGACTCAATCTCAAAGCCCTCGGTTTCATTTTGATTCTGAGTGTCATCGTCAACTCTTCGGTGATGGCGCAGGGGTACAAGGAAATTAGAACTAACACGGCGGCTCGCAAGAAAATCGCGGCAACTTTGACGGCGCGGCTAATCGACGCTGAAAACAAAGCCAGGAAGAAGGCTGCGACGGTCGAGGTCACGGTGAAAGGATGTACTTTGATCGATCCCGCCACTGTAGGCGAGAAGCCTAAGGCAGGCGAGGGCCATCTCCACTATCGAGTCGATGACGGTCCGGTGATCGCCACCACCGCTACAAAGCTGAGCTTTCACGAGCTGACGTCAGGCACTCACAAGATCGTTGTGATGTTGGCAGCAAACGATCATAGTCCGTTGGGTCCGCAGGAGACCTTGACTGTGAACGTTCCATAGCGTGGACATTAAGGCTCGCTGCTCATCGAGCAGCGAGCCCTCGAAAGGATTATCGGAGCGATCGACGGAGAGGCTATTTGTTGAAGCGTCTTTCGTAGTCGCACATTCGATGTTGCAAGTCCAGACAACTCTTCGCGCACTGACTGAAGCAGGTGTAGTCTGCACATAGTAAGCAGAGCTTAAAGGGAGGTTTTGAAATGCACGCGAACAAGCCTGACTTTGCGCGACCCGGCATCGCGCTTCGTATCCAATTCGCGCTACCGATCGTGATCGCTCTTGCGATTTCGCTCGCGATCGCTTGCAGGAGTACGGTCACTGAAAAAAGCGGAAATATAATTCTGAATGCTCCGGTCACAGGAGTAGTCCGCCGCGTGCTCGTCAACGAAGGCGCGTCTGTAGACAAAGACACGGCGATAATCGAAATCGGCGCCACGAAAGAGCAGCCAGCTTCGCAAAGCGCAAACGCAAATTCAGATCAGGCTCGAGCTGCGCGCGCTGCCCAAAACGATCTCAGTGCTGCCGAAGCCGAGGCCAATCGCGCGTCGACCGAGTTGCGGCGCATCGAACCGCTGGTTAAGCGCGGGCTCGCTTCTCAAGCTGAGTTGGACAAGGCGCGCGCGCAGGCTCAAGATTCGCAAGAGCGACTGAAGCTCGCTCGCCAGAAGGCTAAGAACCCGGATGCGAATCGCAATCAAGCGCCGGCTGTCGCATCAACCGAAGAGATTGTCTCGGTGCGCGTGCCTGCCGCGGGAACGGTCAAGTCGATCGGCGTTCACGCGGGCCAGACCGTGACAATTGGTCAGCCTCTCGCGACTCTGGTTTCTAATACGTGATCAATGCGTGATCGCTTACGAAAGGAAAAGAGATGAGAAGCCTTGCAAAAGCAGTTTTGTTTTTGATCTCGTTCGCGATAATCGGAAGCGTGCTTGCCGGTCATCACAATGTGTCATCGGCATCGCTGAATGAGCCTCAAGACACCGTTTATTTGGACCGCCGCATAAGCATGCTCGAGACGCGCCTCAGTTCAATCGAGTCGAGTCTTAGAATGCTTCAACAGCAGGCGAGCGCGCCATCGTATCAAACGCCGTCGACGCGCGATCCTGAAACCCAGTTGCTACAAAGCGAAGTGGCAGTGCTGTCGGGGCGCGTGAGAGAACTCGAATGCGGCCTTGTTCATCTCGATGAACGAACGTTGACGCCGGCCGCGCGCCAGGCTCGAAAACAAGCGAGCGCACAATCGACAGATCCCTGTCGGCTCAACCCCGAGTCTCCGGTGCAGCTTTCAACGCATAGATGAGAGTAGTGTTCTTAGTCTTAGAAGAGACGGTGATTTAATATTCCTTTTCGAACTGCGAATGGACCCAAAGAAACTCTTGGCGCTTGTTCCGCACTCTGACCAAACCGCCAAAGCTGGGGTCTTTCTCCTTCAACAGCGCGTGAAGCTGACGCAGGATGGCTCCTTGAGCTCGAACAGCTTCGTCGTTTTCCAAGTCCCGCGCTTCACTTCGCTTGATGAAGCTTTCCGCCTTCTCCATTCCTTTGGCCGCTGATTCGATGGACTTATTGCCTAACTCCAATTCTTTTTCGATTCCTTTGTAGTAAGTTTCGTCCATTACCAACTTCGTTACAGACGAAGCCACCGGCAAGATCAGACTGAGCGTGCTAGTAATTACCTTCAAGAAGGGCGCGGCTTTTACAAACCAGTCGCGCGCCAAGTCCAAATCATAAACTCCGTGTTTGTCTTTCTCGCCGTTCAAGCCGGGCAAAGGCAAGCGAGAATGTTCGCACCACAATGTTAGTCGGAACTTTTGGCTGAGCCACTTGGGCTTGTCAAAGAAACCAGAATCGACCGGCTGGAAACTGAACAGTCGCGGGCCGTCTTTTGCCTCATCGGTCAGCGTTTGCATCAAGCCGGTGAATGCATCCTCTACTTGACTCATGATCCGACGGTCGTTCAAGTCCAATGTCCTAAAGCGCTTCGCTTCGTCATGATCCTGCCGACTCAAGTGCTCACGAACGCCGTCCAGCCTTAACCGCATCTGGTCAAATCCTTGAGCAAGTAGTTGTTCGACAGACGTACGTCGCGCTGCCGGAGCATTGCGTAGAAGGCGATCGATATCCTGCGCCTGATTACAGCCAGATACGATGCAGGGAAAAATCGTCATGCCCTGACGTTTGAATGCGATTAACTTCTGGACTTCGAATACTCCAGTACCGGGCTGATTTTTTCCGCACGGCTCGACGCATGGCACAACCACCTCACAGCGCAAGCCCTCCCAGAAGTTCTCGACCAGCCATTTCACTTCATGCGTCAGGACTGACAGCAGCGCTTCCGGATACGCAGCACGCACGGTAATGTGGACATCATTGCGAACATGCTCCAATAACGCCCGCCCGTTGTAATCATCGTCCAGCACTAACCCGCGCTGCCAGTGTACGCTCTCGTCGTAGTTCAGACGCCCAAGCGAGAATTTGTGTAGCCGTACGATCAATTGGTAGAACAACCCCTCCGCCGGTGCCGACTGACCACTCTTCGCGTCAACGATTCGGCAAATTTGCACTTGCTGTTCGTCGCCCGTTGCAACGTTGGAGATCCAAGCTCGATTCAGATCTTGTTCGGGGCGAATGTCTGGAACAAGCTGCGCGATCAAACTCGTGTACCGAAGTTCGGCGACCTTCTCTCTGGGGATGATTGCCTTAGTGAAAGCGCGTCCGATTCTCTGCCAAGAGCTCGGCCCTTCGTCGGAGTCGGGGGGCAGTGCCACTCTATAAGAGAGGTCGAAACGCTCCATCAGCCGCATGAAAAGCGGATGCAACTTGGGATCGTAACGAGATTCCTCGGGCCTAGCTGGATCGTTCCACAACTCGCCCAGCCGGGAGAAACTCACTAAACCGTGGCTATGTCGAGTCTGTTCATCGTCGAGCACAAAGCTGATAGCCGTCGCCAACCAGTCAGGCTTGAGAACTACGATGTCCTGCAACACCGGGTCATGCTCGTAATGGATCAGATGGCCGAGCCGGTGCGAAATACGGACAAAGTCTCTTGCTTCGTCCTCATCCATCTTGTGCTTGCGGCAAATGTCCAGCACGTTTTCCAAGGGCAAGTATGCTGCCCCTGTTTTCTTCAACGCTTCTCTCGCCTCCTGCCAGCGAGCTGGCACTGTGCGCCCCATCCCATCAAGCCCCGCCGCCACACCGGCTATAGCATCTTTCAGCTCTGCAATACCGCGTCGATTACCCGTCTTTTCATCGGGCTTGCTATCAACAAGAAAAAAGTCAACCACCATGTCTCGTCCAAACAGGTCCCAGAGCTCTTGGCGATCCAAGTCTGGCTGGCGTCGGTCCGGCCCACCATGAGTGGCGACCACGAGGATCTTTGCATCGGGGGCGCGGTGCTTTACCAACCTGATCCACTCCTTCACAAAACCCTGCTGCGGCCCTTCACGTGGCTTCCATACCACCAGGTAAACAGCAGGGGCGCTGAAGAACAACTGGTGCGTAGGGCGATAGACACGCTGGCCGCCGAAGTCCCATCCGTTCAGCGTGATCTCGGTACCCGTGTCGGGATCGGTAACATTAACAGGCTTGATCTCGATCCCATGCGTGGTGGGTCGACCGTCGATAAAATTATCTCCTCGCAACGCGCCGAGAACGCAACTCTTCCCGACCTCGCCTTCGCCCACTAGTATCAGCTTGGCCTCGTTCAAAACCACCTGAGCTGCCGCCTTCGAACGCAGATACCGCTTAATGGCGTCGAGGCCTTCGGTGTCCGCAGCCGCTAATTCGGGATTCAGTGGGTTGTTGTGGAGCCCTAGACTTGTCAGATTATCGAGCTGGGACATTGATGGAGGTAAATCCACAAGAGAGTTACTATCCAATAGTAGTGTTTCTAAATTGACCAAATCACCCATCCAATCAGGCAAAGCGTCTAGTTCGCAGCGAAAAGCATAAAGCAGAGAAAGTTTTTTAAGCTGACGAATCGATGGGGAGAGTCTACCGAGCGGATTCCCGCCATCGGGGCTTCCAAGGTAGAGTTCTCTCAAGTTGGTTAAGTCACCCAACGAGTCCGGCAAATTGTTGATTTCGTTTTGCGCAATGCTGAGGACTTCTAACAACCTCAATTCACGGATCCATTCCGGGAGCACTTTCAGTTGATTTTTAGTTATGTACAGGGCTTTCAATTGCGACAACTCCATGACTACCTCTGGGATCCTGCCAAGCCGGTTCCCCCCTAAGACAAGACGCCTCAACTTTGTCAACTCAACCAGCGACTCTGGCATTGACGTCAACTGGTTTTCTAAGAGAACCAATTCCTGCAGCGAGATCAGATGGCCTAGCGACCCCGGCACCGTCGTTAGCCGGTTGTCGGAGAGGTCCAGCGACTGCAACTGCGTGAGCTGGCCCAGCGACTGCGGCATTGTCGTTAGCCAGTTGTTGTAGGCAGCCAGCGACCTTAACTGCGTGAGCTGGCCCAGCGAATCCGGCAGCGTCGTTAGCTGGTTGTTCGCGACCTGAAGTGACAATAACTCCGTCAGCTGACCCAGCCACTCCGGCAGCGTCGTCAATCCGTTGTTCGAGAGATCCAGTGACTGTAACCGCGTGAGTTTGACGAGCGAATCCGGCAACTCGGTGAGTCTTGGTGTATTCTCCGGTGCATCCCACGCTACACTGAGATCGAGTTTCGTAGTTCCCGACCGTCGGGCTTCTTCAATCTTCTTTTCTGCTTCTCGAAGAGCTTCGTCACGAGCCATGGCGACCATCCCTCTTTCTTGCCGTGATGTAGATTTTGAGATTCATGATTGGCGGGCTCATCGATTGGAACCGATAACGTGCCGAACTTAGCGCTTTCCGTTTGTATTGTAAAGAGGATTCCCACGCGGATCGAGGGGCTAAGATCATCTCTGCTCGAACGGCTTCTTCGTATTTCGATTGACGCTGATCAGATTGGCCATCAGTCGATAAGCGCCGGCGTTTCCAGCCAACAGTTGCCGGCGAAATGTCAGGCTCGTAAAAATGTAAGCGCCGTCACCGATGCGGACTGCCAACAGACTACCTCGAGAAGGTTGCTCTCCAGGATCGTTCGATTCAATAAGCGCCGAGTATTCGTTCGACCACTCGCGCGGGATGTTGATTGCTCTATCGACAAGCCAGCCATCGAAGTCGTTCGACGCAATCTTGTTAGGCTTCGAGAGCAGTGAGTTGTCAGGATCCAGCAGCTTTATCGCAGAGAATTCATTTGTGATTCGATCCTTTGACAGCTTGATCCTATATGGCGCGAAGGGAACGTTTGATAGCACCAGATTCCAGTCGTCTGGTTGCTGAGTGAGCACGACAAGATTGCCGCCCTTTTGAACGTATCGAAGCAAACAACCATTTCTCAACACGAGTTCAGGACGCGTTGAATACGCGTTTTCGTCGACCACTATGGTGTCGAATCGCGCTAGATTGCCGCAGCCCTCTCGATCGCTAGAGGTTGCTTCTCTGTGTTCGATGCTTTCAATTTCTTCGAGCTTGATTTCACTTTGATCGACTCCGAGCTGCGTCAACGCAAACGAAAGCCAGTTATCAGCGCCGCGAATGTAACCGACCTTCGGCGCGCCATCCACGATGAAGTCGACCGGCTTTATTGCGATCTTTGCCGCGCCCAGAGCGTCGGGGACGGCAGGCCTCTCGCGGCGAAACTCAAGTAAGGCGTCCGTCGCGAGCGGCGGTTTGAGAATCGGCAAGCGAAGCTTGAGCTTGATCGTAGTCTCTTCATCCTCGCGCGCGAAGTTCACGTGAACCGGCTCGTATTTATCATCAGCGACCGCCAGCGGCACTACCCAGAGCGCGCCGGCAAGCGCACCTTGCGTGCGATTGATTATTCGAACGGCGAACTCGATGTCGCGCGGCGTAGACCAATCTTTCACCAGCGCGAAAGGAATCGTCGAAATCTCAATCGGCGGCGCGATGTCAAATCTCACGAGCGCGGCAATGCGAATGTTAACCTGGCCCAGTCCGACGTCTGCTGTAACAACGAATTGATTACCGAACGGCTCGGCCGGTTGCGCGCCCGCGAGTGTCGAGCCGATCGAGTAGTACTCTTCGTCGTAGAGGTGAGCCGAGTGTGGGAGAGTGAGCGGAGCATCCTTCGGAATCTCATATTCGAATTGCTGCGAAGCAGCTCCGCCGGCTCCAAGGCCGATCACTTCCGAGTCTTTGTAAGTTGAACTGTGCGTCATTGGAATTGTATCAGGCGCGGTGAAGACGACCGGAAACGCGCGAGAGGTGCCGTTGCGCAACACCGCTCGCGCGATCACTTTTTGACCTTGCGTCAAGACCGAATCCGAGAGGGTCACTTCCAGGCGCAGCCCAAGAGCGAGCGTCAGCGCGCGCTCTATTGCCGCCGTGAATCGCAAGACACGAACGAATTCCGCTCCGTAGCGTTCTCGCAAGTCGGCGGGCGTTCCTTCAGCGCGCTTCTCGATCAACTTTTCCTGCAACCCATCGATCAAGCGATCGCCGGCTGCGATCGCATCGACAACTCCAAGGTCTCCGATGCGAGGTTGAGCGATTGAATGCGCGACATTTTCCGGCAGGGTTAGACCGTCGAGCAGGCCCTCGTCGCCTTGAATCTTTTCCGAAGGCGGCCCGGTTAACTTGTAGTAGCTTGTCTCTCGGTCTGGTGTAAGGCCATCAAGGTTTGCAGCTCGCGAGGCAAAACACTGATGGGCTGCGAGTCCAATCCGCGAGTAGCTCCTTCCGCGCACGCGGTCGTATTCGGCAAGGTTCATTGCAACATCGGCGCTGCGTTGATCAGTTGCTTCGAAGAAACGACGCGGCTGCCAAACCTCAGAATCGGCTGCGGGAGCCAGTTTCGTGTCAGCCGCCGAGGCGAAAGCTTCAAAGGCTAAACGCGCGACTGCCCGCTCTGTGCCCTCGCCCCTCGCTGCGTGATGATTGGTGATTAGCACGTCACCTCTGAGCAAACGAATCGCGCGCACCATTCGACGCAGAGCTTCATCGTGGCCCCAGGCCGCCAGAACTTCCTCAGGCGACTTCGAATATCCGATGTCATGGAGGTTGAGAAAGAATAGATCGGCGCCGGTGATACGGGCCGCTTCGACGGCTTCGCGAGTGTGAACGATGGCCAGCTCTTCATTTAGTTCAGCTCGGGTTCTGCTCGATTCGCCTTCGCCTCGCGTCGCGTACAGCACGACCGTGCGCGCGCCGAGCTTCTTGCGAAGATATGCGAGCGAACCGTCGTCTTCGTCGCCGGGGCGAGCCGCAATGCAAACCACGGTGAATGGATTTGTGATCTCGCGCAATGCCTGATCCAGTGCAACAAGCCCACGCTCGTCTTCTGCCTGTGACTGTTGATTGACTCGCGCGGTAGTCTCCCGGGTAATTGAATACTGGCTGGGCGCCGTTTCCACCAAAACAGCAAGAGTGATTGCGAATGTGAGCGCTAGCTTCATATTCGTGAGGCTTAAACGCGACCGCGACTATAGTGGATCATTTTATCATCTCGCGGCGAACAGAGCGTCCCTCGCGTGAGGCTCGCAACAAAAAAGACAACGCGATTCTTGACGGCGCATCGCGCTGTGTTAGCATTGCTCGCGAAACAATCAATCATCGAGGCTCGACAAGCTCAAAACATCTTGTGGACAATGAAGCGAAAGATCGCAACAAAAAGCGTCGAGCTCTCTAACGAAGACATCCAGAAGAACCACCGCGAGAAGGAACGAAGAGCAAAACTGCTCATTGCGTTGTTCTGCGTAGCGTTATCGGCGATCGCCGTCGTGCCTTTTTTCTTCCTTGGTCACCGCGAAGCCGGAGCAAGCCTGTTTGAGTTGAGGATGCCGACAACTCACGACATGTTTTTGCACTACGACCAGATGCGATCGTTCTACAAGGGTCTGGCTGCCGGCGAAATTTATCCGCGTTGGGAAGAGGAAACGAATCGCGGGTTCGGGGCGCCGACCACGAGCTACTATCCTCCGGGCGTTTACTATTTAACTTCGGCCTTTTATTCGGTAACGCGAGACTGGGTGCGAGCGTTGCTCGATGCTCATCTCTTGATGATGATCGCCGCCGCAGCAGCGATCTACTTCTACGCCCGGCAAGACATGGCTCGTAGCGCGGCAATCGTTGCAATGTCCGCGTACATTTTTCTGCCTTACCATCTTATCGATCAATACCAGCGCGGCGCGATTGCCGAACTGTTGGGATTCATTTGGATGCCGCTGATTCTGTTATTCGGCGAGCGTTTGATGAGAATGCCAGCCAGCGCCGACGCAGAGAAACATTCAGGAAGAAGGTCACTGCTGTTGAGCATTGCGGGTCTCGCAGCAAGCTACGGAGCTTTTTTGTGGTCGCATCCGCCGACGGCTTATCAGTTCACGCTCGCGTTCGGTTTGTACGTGATCGTCCTGAGCATCATTCGAAAAGGGTGGAAGGGATTGCTCAGCGTAGGCGCATCGATTGTGATCGCGCTCGGATTGTCGGCAGTGTACTTGGTCTCGGCAGCGCTCGAGCAGAACCTGATTCGTCACGAGTACATTTCCGAAACGTGGCCTTATCACAAAACCTACGTGTTTGTTCACGATCTGTTCAACTACCAGTTTCATCGCTCGTTCTTTCGCGCAATCGACTTGATGTGGCTCACCGGGGCTGTAGTCATCGTCGTCAGTGGAATTGTTTTCGTCGTGAAGCGCCGAGCGTTGAACCTGGCCTCGAGCTTGAAGCAAAGGATCGCGCTTTGGTTGATGCTCGGCGCCGCCGCAAGCTTCATGATGACCAAAGCTTCGATGCCGCTGGGAAAGTTAATACCGAAGATCGACATCGGAGTGTTCACCTGGCGAATGCTTTCAATAACTACACTGGTAATAGCGCTGCTTGCAGGCGCGTTTACACAAGCAGCGGTTAACGCGGCACAAGAGAACCGTCGCTCGATGCGTCTGTTGTTCGGCTCGCTTGCGGGTTGCATTCTAGTGGGAACTTTTATTTTCAGCGCAGTTTGGGTGGTCGGCCCAATCGCGGGCTACGACGTGTTCGTGCCCGAAGAAGAACACTTTAACGGGGCAACGATTCCGGCCACCGCTCCGGCGATTGATCCCGAAGAATTGCCTGATGACGTTCCTCAAGCTGAACTCTCCGAAGAGAACGGCGGAGTGTCGGTTGAAGAATGGAAGCCGCAACATCGAGTGATCCGAGCGGACTTGACCGACGATGATGTGTTGCTGGTTCGGACGTTTAACTTCCCGGGATGGACTGCGATCGCCGATGGTCATCGGGTCCCGATAACTACGTCGGAGGAATTGGGCGATATGGAAATCGAGCTGCCGGCAGGAAGTCATCAGGTAACGCTCGACTTTTTAGATACGCGCGCGCGCCGCAGGATGAAGATCGTCACGCTTTGTTCGTTTGGTGTTCTGTTGCTGGTGACGGGCGCCGGCGTCGTGACAAAGAGAAGACGTGTTTCCAACGCTCAATGACGACGGGCGCTCGGCGATTGATATCAAATTGCAAAAGCAAAACTCGATGCTTGCAACACACGACGTGCAAGATGAAAATGGTCGTACCTGGCCGGCAAATCTTTTGTCTGTGCTAATCAGACAGGACACGCTTTTGATGCTCTGTGTGATGGCCGTCGCAGTCTTTTCAGAGTTGCCATTCTTCTACGCCGCGGGCGGACAACTCCCTCAAGCACACGATTTTACTGTTCACTGGATGCGAGCGGTCCAGTTCGATGAGACGCTGAAGTCCGGCATCTGGTATCCGCGATGGCTCGGTGGGATGAATTACGGATACGGCGCCGCGACTTCGCTGTTTTATGCGCCGTTTGTTTACTACGCAACGTCGGCGGCTCACGCGTTGTTAGGCGGTTGGAGCCGCGCGTTCGAGGCAGTTGCGCTGCTTACGGCTGCAGGTTCGGGCCTGACCTTTTTTATCTTTGCTAGGGACTTCTTGGGCGCGCGGGCCAGTGTCGCGGCGGGTTTGATGTACGTGCTTTTGCCCTATCGGCTGATCGACCTTTACCATCGCGCCGCATTCCCGGAGTTGATTGCATTTGTGTGGATGCCGTTGGTTTTGTACGCAATCAATCGCGCGATGACGCGTTCGAGTGCGAGAAATATAATCGGCGGCGCGGTTGCTTATTGCCTGTTGATCGTAACTCACCCGCCGGTGGCTTATCTGTTTTCAATAGCTCTGGCCGTGTTTGCGATAACAACGTCTCTAGTCGAGAGGCGCTGGCGAATGATCTCGACTGCGAGCGGTGTCGTCGCGCTGGGAGCTGGCTTATCGGCGTTCTATTGGATTCCCGCGACGCTCGAAGTCGGACTTGTGAAGCAAAACGTCACGCGGTTTTTCAAAGACAAGAAAGGCTACATTAACGATCTCGCCGCAACTACGGGCTTTGAGAGATTGCTGGCGGCGAGCGCAATTCTTACGCTGCTCTTGTTTTTGTTGTTTCTTGCCCAGTCGAAGAGTGAAGGGAGATCACGAGCGAGGCAACATCGCACCGGATGGATGATCGTCGGGTTTCTGGGTTTTGTGATGATGACTCCGGCGGCCGCTCCAATCGAGCATTTTTTGCCGGGCATTTCAGGAATCGCTTTCGCGTGGAGGTGGCAAGCCATCGAAGTGCTCGCGGTCGCGATCCTCGCGGGCATCTCGATTGAAGCGCTGATGCGTTCGCATCGACGGCAAAGCATCGCTGTGTTGTCATCAGTGTCGATTGCCGTGTTTGCATTCGGAATTATCGGATGCGCGATGGCGTCGAACTTAAAAGTAAGGTTTATCCCACCAGCCGATCAGATCGAGGAAGACTTCATGCCCGTTGATTCGCCCGGCGTCGAACAACTAACGAAAGGCATCAGCGCGACGATAACGCCGCCCGAAGCGAATGGATCAGTTCGTTTGATTCAATGGCAGCCACAGTCGCGAATATTCAAAGTTTCAAATTCGACTGACGCTGTTCTTGAAGTGCCCACTTTCATGTTTCCTGGTTGGACAGCGATGATTGATGGCCAAAAAGCATCGCCTCGAGCTGAGTTTCAACGAAAAACCATCATCGTCGACTTGCCGCCTGGCGAGCACATCGTAGCGCTCGACTTTTCAAACACCACGACTCGCACTGTCGCTAAATGGGTCAGCATCGCAGCATTGATTCTGTGTGCGATCGTGTTCATCGGCAGCTTCTTCCGCAAAAGTTCTCAACCAGCGCTGCGTTTTTCTTGACAGTTAGTCAGCGGTGTCTGACAATCCGAACATCGATTTCGCCCCGCTCCAGGAGAACAATATGTCTTACGGCTACGCCGACATCGCAGTGCTCGAGGAGCTGCGCGAGGCTGGCGACTACGACCAGATTGCGCGGCTTCTTGGAGAGGATTGGCTGCGTGGTTCCGAATTTGACGATGACGGCGTGCGGCACCGGCTGCTCGCTGCGGAACTGGCGGGAAGAAATGGCAGACTAGACGAGATGGAAGCGGCGCTTGCGCCTTACATCGAAAACGTCGACCGCGTTCCGTTTGCACACGCGGCGCGCGTACTGTTGACGACGGCTTTATTTCATTACCGGCGCAATGAGCCGAGCGAGGCGCTTCGGCTGGCGGAGATGGCCGAGAAGATTGCGTCGGTTAGAGATGAAGAGCTTACCAAAGGTGAAGCGATTCAGCTTCAAGGACAGGCTCTTTGGTCGCTCGAGCGATGGGAGGAAGCGGCAAAGTGCTTCCAAGCAGCTATCGATATTTATTCGGGAGGGACGCGGCCTTATCGCGTGGGTCTTGCGTATCTTTGTCTCGGAGCTGTGCGTAATCGAATGGGTGAGCCTGAAGACGCGCGCACAATACTCGAGCGGGGAATAAAGATACTCCTGAAGACTCACGATGAATATAACCTGGCTGTAGCTCGAGTGAATGTTGCGCTCGCGCTAAACGCTCTCGGCGAGTACGATACCGCGCACAAATACCTGATGTTCGCGCACAACACGTTCGAGCAGATGGGTCATCATCAATACACCTACCTCACCCTCAACAGCATTGCGGCAACCTTGATCGGGCTCAAGGAGTACGATCGTGCTGAAAACTTCATCGATCAGGCGATCGAATTGGGCGTGAGCGTGCGCAGTACTCAGATAGCACAAACCTATGAGGTGAAGGCGCGGCTTCATCTGGCGCGGCGTGAATGGGAAAAGGCCCGACTGTCGCTCTCGACCGCGATTGAGATAGCCGAACAGGCGAACAGTCAGTCGCAGCGGGCCGATGTGCGCCGGACTCTTGGCAGGTATTATTTATCACAAGAGCAGGACGAAGAGGCGGCGGCCGCTCTGTTAGAGGCGCTTGATATCGCGCAGGATCTTCGAGCTGGACTCCTCGAGCTGGAGATCAAGGCGTTGTTGTCACAAGCAGTGTCCGTCAGCAAGCCGAGTGAAGCTTGCCGATTGTTGAGCGACGTTGAAACCGCACTCGGTTCGCGTCCACTCAGCGAGCTAAGAAAAGAAGCTCAGGCTGCCCGCCGAAGAATTGCTTCGCTTGACCAGGAGCAGTATTTCATCCTGTCGGATGTCAAGATTCCGTTGCTGGCTGATGCGAAGATATCGCTGCTGAAATGGTTGTGGGCTCGCGCGCTGTACAAGGCGAGAGGCAACGCGCGCGACGCCGCTTCGATACTTGGAGTGACGCCGACCTATATTCGCAAGCTCACAAAAGTTATTCCGAGAGATCTCCTGCGCCCGGGCAAGAAGCGAACAAAGAAAAAATAATTCCACTCAAGCTCGGGAAATCCATACCGAATCAGTTATCGACGCGAGTTCACGCTTTAGGTTGTTGTATCTCGCGGCGAATTCGTGGCGCTCGCCTTCATCAAGCGCGCGAGTGCCTTCCGCGACTCGATCAGATTCAATCACTCCATCAAGTAGCAAGGCGTGTTTCAGACAAGCGATGCTTTTCTTGACTCGCTTTCCGCCCTGCGAGAACCAACAGGCTTCACTGAATTGCTCGAACGCTGCTTTGTAAGTTTTCATCAACCGCTCGTCGCCGGCATAGCAAGCGCGCCACGCTCGTTGCCATTCGCGCGGCATCGCATTGGCCGGGCCGGAAACAACGCCAATAGGCAATTCGTTATGGAGCAGGTAGCGATTCCAATACTCACGCACGCGGCCGATCAAACCGTCTTCAAGGTTGAATAGCTGAAACATCAACATCGCGTTGCCGACGTAAATTCCAAACTCGCCCTTGTCCTTGAAGTGTCCCGCGCCTTTCGTGTAGTTGCCCAGCACTCGACGCGGCGCGGAGACTTTCAAACCGAAGACGAACGGCAAACGGCTCAATTGCTTCACGTCGCGAGTTCGAATGTGCGGAATGCGCGGATCAGCGGCGATGTCCGCGTTGTCGTAAAGAAAGATCGGAAGCCAGCGGCCTCGATGGTCGAACAAATCGCTGATGTCTCGCTGAAAGAACGAAACTATGTCGCCCAGATTCGAGATCGAAAGAGGCGCGATGACCGCGGCATCGGCTCGTGCTTCGAGCGCGCATTCAATATTCGCGAGCGTGTCCGCGCGACTCGTCCCAGTCACTCCAACCCAGGCTTCGACGGGCTGAAGTTCTCGCCCGGAAATATCGAAATTGATTCTCGCGACTTCTTCGGTTTCGATCAGCATCAGTCGTTGGCGTTCGTCGTTTGAAATTCGATTCCATTCACCGGTCGTTCCTACTCCAAACAGGATATCCGCGCCGCAACCTTGTTGTGCGAGATGCCGGAACACGCTTCGCTGCTCGTCTTCGATCACTCGCCCGCCGCCGTCGAGCACTGTAATCGCAGGAATGCTCAAGCCTCGGCGCGGTTGATAACGAAAACGGTTTGAAGGTGATGCGGTCACGCCCGCGGCAGGCAACATTTCAAGATGTGCTGGCGCTGTTTCCATCATCGTGTTTGGCGGCAGCTCAGATTCGGTCCAATTCCGCGCGCGTTCTTTCGTTAACGACGTCGCCGGTGTTGAGCGTGGTTTTCGGTTCGAGCAGCAAAACGTGAACTTCCTGATCGGCGATCGGCAAGTGCTCGACTCCGCGAGGAATTATTACGAACTCACCTTGGCGAAGCTGGATGTCGCGATCGCGCAATCTGATCAGCAGGTTTCCTTTTATGACGAGAAACAGTTCGTCTTCGGTCTCGTGTTGATGCCAGATGAATTCTCCTTCGAGCTTAACCAGCTTCACAAAAGAATCATTCACCGAACCGACGATCTTCGGACTCCAGCGCTCCTGAAAAGTGTCGAGCTTATCGGCGAGGTTCACCTTATCGATCGGAATTGTGTCCGGCATCGTCAAAGCGTAGGCAGGGTGCTTTAGCAGTGTCAAGCGCGCGAGCGGTTGCGTTGAAGCGTTGGTGCGCGACGTGTATATTGAACTTTAAGCTCAGTTCATCGGACGCGAAATAAATTCTTCACCGTCGTCATTGAGGGCAACCATGGAACAAACTGCGAGGACAAACAAGGATTTGATTCAAGCGCTGGGATCGATGGCGAACAAGTTGCGAATTGATTCGATCGTTGCGACTTCAGAGGCCGGCTCGGGTCATCCCACCAGTTGTATGTCCGCGGCTGATCTGACCGCAGCAGTGTTTTTCTACGCGATGCGATACGAAGTCGCGAATCCGAAGAATCCGGTCAACGATCGATTTGTGTTGTCGAAAGGACACGCCGCGCCATTGCTGTACGCGGCGTGGGCGGAAGCCGGCGCGTTTCCAGTCGAGCGCTTGAAAACTTTGCGCGAATTTACCAGCGAACTCGAGGGCCATCCGACTCCTCATCTGCCGTGGGTCGAAGTAGCGACCGGCTCTCTTGGACAGGGTTTGTCGTGCGGTGTCGGTATGGCGCTCAACGGCAAGTATCTCGACAAAACGGGCAACAACGTCTTTGTGCTGATGGGCGACGGCGAGAATGCCGAGGGATCGGTTTGGGAGGCGGCGGAGATCGCCTCGTACTACAAGCTGGATAATTTGATCGGCATCGTTGACGTCAACGGTTTGGGTCAGAGCCAGCGCACAATGTACGGCCACGATACCGAAGTCTACCGCCGCCGGTACGAAGCGTTTGGATGGCACGCGCGCAGCGTCGATGGTCATAACATTGCTGAGATCATATCGGCTCTCGACGAAGCGATGGCAACTCCTGACAAGCCATCAGTGATAGTAGCCGCGACAAAGAAGGGAAAGGGCGTTTCCTTCGTTGAAGACAAAGATGGTTGGCACGGTAAGGCTTTCAAGAAAGGTGAAGAGCTGGACCGAGCGCTCGCCGAGCTGCAGCCAAAGATCTCGAGCACGGACGGCTTGAAGATAAAGCCGCCCGAGGGTCGAAACATCAATGCAGGTTCCGCTGACTCTGCCACCGCGAAGTCATCATCAGATGACCAATACGTGATTGGCAAACAAGTCGCGACACGAGAAGCGTACGGCGAAGCGTTGGCCCGACTCGGTGATGCGAATCCGTTTGTAGTCGCGCTCGACGGCGATACTAAGAATTCAACTTACTCAGAAAAATTCATGAAGGCGCACGAGGGCCGCTTCTTCGAGTCTTTCATTGCCGAGCAGAACATGGTCGGAGCGGCGGTAGGGCTCAGCTCGATGGGGAAAATACCTTTCGCGTCGACGTTCGCGTGCTTCCTGACTCGCGCTTACGATCAAATTCGAATGGCTGCTGTCTCGCAGGCCAACCTGAAACTGTGCGGCTCCCATGCCGGAGTTTCAATCGGGGAGGATGGTCCTTCGCAAATGGCGCTTGAAGACCTGGCGATGATGCGAGCGATCGAAGGCTCGACCGTGCTTTATCCATCAGATGCGGTCGCCGCAGAGCACGCGGTTCGGCTTGCCGCCGAACATCGCGGGATAGTCTACATTCGCACGAGCCGCCCGAAGACCCCGGTGATCTATTCAGCCGATGAAGAATTCGCGATCGGCCGCGCGAAGATTGTTCGTCAGTCGAGCGAAGACAAAGCTACGATCGTTACCAGCGGCGTGACGCTGTTTGAAGCTCTCGCAGCCTGCGATCAGCTCGAGTCTGAGGACATCGCCGTTCGCGTTATCGATCTGTTCTCGGTGAAGCCGGTCGACGAAGAAACGCTGCGAGCATCCGGCCGCGAAACTAACAACCTGATCATAACTGTTGAAGATCACTCTGCGTGGGGAGGGCTCGGCGACGCAGTCGCGAATGCGGTTTCACCGTCGGGAATTCGAGTTTACCAACTCGGAGTTCGCGAGGTTCCGCGCTCGGGCAAACCAGAAGAATTATTGGCCGCTTACGGGATCGATCGTGCTTCGATTGTTAACGCGGTGAAATCACTGACGTGAGCACGCTCGGTCGTCAAATGCAGATTCTTGACAAGCGATAATCCATCCGATAGGTTCCTCTGTTCGCTTGCATCAGTGAAAGCCGACAGGGCGGCGCACTTATAACTCGGAGGCAGAAGAATGGGAATCAAAGTAGGAATTAACGGCTTTGGAAGAATAGGACGCAACGTCTTTCGCGCTGCGCAGAGCCGGGGCGATATCGATTTCGTTGCGGTCAACGATATAACCAGCACGCAGACTCTTGCGCATTTGCTCAAATACGATTCGGTACTTGGAAATCTGGACGCCGACATCAAAGCGAGCGACAAATCGATTACGGTCGACGGTCACGAATTCCAGGTCTTCACCGAGCGCGATCCGGGAAAAATCGACTGGGCATCGGTGGGCGCGGAGATTGTGGTCGAAGGCACCGGCTTGTTCACCAAGCGAGACGACGCGGCCAAACATCTTCACGACACGGTCAAGAAAGTCATCATAACAGCGCCCGCTAAGAACGAAGATGTAACGATCGTGCTCGGCGTGAACGAGAAAGCTTACAACCCGAAAGAGCACCACGTGATTTCGAACGCGTCGTGCACTACGAACTGTCTCGCTCCGATTGCGAAGGTGCTGCATGAAAACTTCACGATACGAAAAGGATTTATGAACACAATCCACTCGTACACAAACGATCAACGCTTGCTCGATCTGCCGCACAGTGACTTGCGTCGGGCGAGAGCGGCGGCGCTTTCAATCATTCCGACCACTACAGGCGCGGCCAAGGCGATTGGTCTTGTGCTTCCCGAGCTGAAGGGCAAGCTGGACGGCATATCGCTGCGAGTCCCGACCCCGAATGTCTCAATCGTTGACTTTGTAGCCGAAGTCGCGAAGAACACCTCGAAGGAAGAGGTCAACGTCGCGATGAAGAAAGCCGCCGAAGGTCCGCTTCGGGGCATCCTGCAATATTCCGAAGAGCCTTTGGTCTCGATAGATTTTCGCGGGAACGCTCACTCTTCGATCCTCGACGCGCCATACACCAGCGTCATCGAAGGCAATATGGTCAAGCTGCTCTCGTGGTACGACAACGAATGGGGCTACTCCTGCCGAGTGGTCGACTTGATCAAGTTCATCGCCGAGCAAGGACTGTAAAGTAAAACGTGATGCGTGAAACGTGATGCGTGATTCTGCACGCGTCGAAGGCTCGCTCAATCACTTTTCACGAATCACTTTTCACGAATCACTCCCGATGGCCAAGCTCTCAATCAAAGATCTGGACTTGAGCGGGAAACGCGTCTTCATGCGCGTGGACTTCAATGTGCCAATCGATGAGAGCGGTCGCGTCACCGACGATAACCGCATTCGAGCCGCGCTTCCGACCATTCGCTATGCTCTCGAACACGGTGCGCGATTGATTTTGGCCTCTCACCTCGGAAGACCCAAAGGTAAACCAGTGACGAAGTACTCTCTCGCTCCTGCTGCGAAGCGCCTCTCCGAATTGCTCGGCGCTGAAGTGAAGCTTGCGCCCGATTCGATCGGACCGGACGTGCAGGAAATGGTCGACGCGTTGAAACCCGGCCACGCGTTGATGCTCGAGAACGTTCGCTTCCACGCGGAAGAAGAGAAGAACGACAGCGAATATGCGAGACAGCTTGCGCAGCTCGCGGACGTGTACGTCAATGACGCGTTTGGCACGGCTCACAGAGCTCACGCATCGACTGAAGGCATAACTCACTTCGTGCGGCAATCGGCTGCGGGCTTTTTGATGGAGAAGGAGCTGCAGTATCTCGGAAAAGCGCTTGAAAGCCCGGAGCGGCCTTTTGTTGTCATTCTTGGCGGCGCAAAAGTCTCGGACAAGATTGCGGTGATCGAAAACCTTTTGAAGTCCGCGGACTCGATCTTGATCGGAGGCGCGATGGCTTACACTTTCTTGAAGTCTCAAGGCTGCGAGACAGGCCGATCGCTTGTTGAAGTCGACAAACTCGAGCTGGCGCAGTCGCTGCTTTCGCGCGCGGCGGAGCTTGAAGTCAGCTTTCTGCTTCCGACAGACAATGTCGTTGTGGACAAGGCTGCTTGGGACAGAGACCCTAAGGCGACCTCGCCTCGCGAGTGTTCGGTTAATGAAATAAAACCCGTTGAAGCCGGCCTGGACATCGGACCGGATTCGATTCGTTTATTCTCAAATACGATCCGAAATGCAAAGACGATCGTGTGGAACGGCCCAATGGGAATGTTCGAGCATCCGCCGTTTGATCGAGGAACTCGATCAATTGCTCAAGCGGTTGCGGATGCCGGCGCAATCAGCATAGTCGGTGGAGGAGATTCCGTAGCGGCCATTACCGAAGCCGGTGTCGCCGATCGGATAACTCACGTTTCGACTGGCGGCGGCGCATCGCTCGAGTTTCTGGCTGGAGATGTGTTGCCGGGCGTCGCCGCCTTGACTGATGCTTAGACAAACAAGGAGCAATTTCTGCGAATGAGGAAACAATTCTCAACGATACTATTGGCCGCCGTGGTCATTGCATTGGGAGCTTGCCAGCGCAAGCCCGCTTACAGCGACATCGATCCGAACAAGACAAAGGCACAGAATCAGAACGCTGAAAGCCAGCCGGCCGCGACTGAAGCGAGCCCTTCGGAATCGCCGGCGTCACCCGCGGCTCAGCCGTCGCCGGCTGCGCCTGCGCGTCCGTCGCTTCCTTCGTTCCTGGACCAGGCTCGGGGCGGAATCAAAGACTTGCCCGCCTACCCCCGTTCCCAGCGCGTGAACGTACAAATCGCCCCGGTCCAGGGCTTCAACACCGCTGTCTTTATGTTTAGCACACCTGACCCGATGGATAAGGTCGCGCCTTTCTTTGAACAGGCGATCAAAGACAATCATTGGACGGTGGTAGATAAGGTGAATGATCCCGAGTACTCCGAATGGACCCTGGAGAAGGGCAAGGACAATAGCGCGAAAGTGCGAGTTAGTAAGGATCAAAACGGTAAGATGTCGATCCTGTTCATTCGAGGTGAAAAAATACCCGAGCCCGCGAAGTAACAATGAAAGCCATGCGACAACCAGTTATTGCCGGCAATTGGAAAATGTATATGACGATCGCGGAGTCGTTGGACTTCGCCCGCGCTCTGAAGCCGCTTGTCGTAGCTTCAACAGGTTGTGAGATTGTGGTAGCTCCTCCTTTCACAGCGATCAAAGCTGTATCAGATCGGCTGGAAGGCTCCAATGTAGAAGTCGCCGCTCAGGATGTTGCTTCGGAGCCGGGTCCCGGTGCGTTCACCGGCGAGGTCTCTGCTTCCATGATCAGAGATGCAGGCGCGAAATGGGTGATCATCGGTCACTCGGAACGGCGACAGTACTACGGCGAGAGCGACGAGTCGGTGAACGGCAAGATTCATGCATCGATAGCCGTCGGGTTGTTGCCGATTGTTTGCGTCGGCGAGCGCCTCGAAGAGCGAAACGCCGGGCGAGCGGAGCAGATAGTCGACGCTCAGCTAAGCGGAGGACTGCGTAACTTGACTGAGTCTGAGGCCTCTCGTATCATCATTGCTTACGAGCCCATTTGGGCAATTGGCACCGGGCAAACCGCGACTCCCGAAACCGCGCAGCAGATGCATGCCTTCATTCGACTGCGAATCAAAGCGATCTTTGGAGGCCCCATCGCAGACAAGACCCGGATCCTCTACGGCGGAAGCGTCAAGCCTGACAATATTCTGGCCTTGATGAATCAAGCCGATATCGACGGCGCGTTAGTCGGAGGAGCGAGTTTGGAAGCCGATTCGTTTGCGCGAATCGTCAACTACAAACAAAGCGATTAGGAGTTGTGAAGTGCTTGGAATAATTCTTACGGTTTTGTACATTCTGGCTTGTTTCGTCCTGATAATGTTTGTGCTTTTGCAGCCGGGCAAGTCGGACGCGGCAGCGGTGTTTGGCGGCGGCGCAAACTCATCGGCATTTGGACCACGTGGCACGCAGACGGTGCTTGCCAAGGTCACGATCACAGCGGCGATTCTGTTTTTCATGATCGCATTCTTGTTTTCGATTCCCGGGCTCTTCGATAAAAGATCTTTGGGTGAAGGGGTCGGTCCTGCTGAATCGGCGCCCGTGGTTCCGGCAACTCCGCCTGAACAAACCGCGCCGGGTGCTGCTCCGCCTGCAACTCAGCCGAATGCCGCTCCCGCGGGAAACACGAACTCGAGTACGCTAGCGAAACCCGCTGGAACGAACAATGCAGCGAAGCCGGAAGCAGGCAAGAAGAAGTAAAGTGCTCGATGCGATGTGTTACGCCGAAGTGGTGGAACTGGTAGACACGTACGTTTGAGGGGCGTATGGGGCAACCCGTGGGGGTTCGAGTCCCCCCTTCGGCACCAACCTTTTTGAAATACTCATCCAAACTTCGTCGCAATCACATCTGACTCGCGCAAGGAGCGATTCGCTCATCCGATCCGTTCAAACATATGGCCGCTGAATCCAATATCGAAACAAAAACCGCGAGACTGCGGTTCGCGGGCGGCGAAGCTTTCGTTGCCGAGTCACAAAGCGGCCACGCTATGGTGACCAGCTTCGGTCATGAGTTGAGCGCGCCCTCACCAATGGAGCTCGTGTTGATTGCGCTCGGAGGATGCACGGGATCAGACGTAATTTCGATTCTCGAAAAGAAAAGACAGAAGGTGACGGCTTATGAGATCGAAGTTCGCGCCGAGCGCCGCGCCGAGCATCCTCGCATCTACACTCGCATCGAAGTGATTCATCGACTTCGCGGCCACAACATAGATCCAAAGGCGGTCGAGCACGCAGTCAAGTTGTCGGAGACAAAATACTGCAGCGTCTCTGCGATGCTGAGCGCCTCATCTGAGGTCTCAATGCGATTCGAGATTGAGGCTGAGACTTGAACTGAAGTCGTCACACCTTGCCGCGCTCATGACCAAGCTTTTGCATTCTCGACTGTAGCATCGTTCGTTTCATTCCAGCCTTGCTGCAAGCGCCGGCGTCTGCGGTTGCTTTTCTGGACACTGCTTTCTATCCTAGTATTTGACCATTTCTACTGCTTTACATTTCCAGCCAAGCGAAGAAATCCGCGAGTCTCTCTCAAGCTTGCAGCTTGGTGACGAGATTATCGACGGGATTCGCCGTGCACTGAACGAAGACATTGGCACGGGCGATGTCACCACGAACAGCATCGTGACCTTGGAGGCCGGGGGTGTCGCCCGGATAGTCGCCAAAGAGGATGGCGTCTTGTCAGGTTCCTCTGTGGCTCAGGCTGTGTTTCTCTTGTTGAGCTCTCATTCGTGTTTCAACTCACCGCTCTCAGACGGAGCCAGAGTCGTTTGCGGACAGACGCTGCTGGAGGTGACTGGCCCGGCGCGTGCACTTCTGGCGGGGGAAAGGACAGCACTCAACTTTGTCGGTCGCATGTCGGGAATCGCGACGTTGACACAACAATTTGTAGAAGCGGTCGCAGGAACAAAAGCGGTGATTCTCGACACTCGGAAAACGGCGCCCGGCCTGCGGGCAGTCGACAAACTCGCGGTGCAACACGGCGGCGGCCAGAACCATCGCTTTGGTTTATACGACATGGTGTTGATCAAGAATAATCACATTGACTATGCGGGCTCATTGAGCAACGCGGTGTTCCTTACGCGAGCGGGAGGGCACAATTTGGGAATCGAAGTCGAAACCCGAACGATCGAAGAGGTTCAACAGGCATTGGATCTGGAAGTCGATCGTATTCTGCTCGACAACATGCCGCTTGAGGAACTGCGTCGCTCAGTTGCGCTGTGTGCAGGACGCGCAAGGTTGGAAGCTTCGGGAAACGTGAACCTGGATAATGTCCGGGCGATAGCTGAAACGGGTGTAGATTTCATTTCTGTTGGCGGGCTGACTCATTCTGCCCGAGCATTTGACGTCAGCATGCGATGGGTCGGATAAGAAGCAATCCAACGAGCAGGGGGGAAGCAATGATTCCGGCACTGGCAGACGAAACATCAGCAAATAAGCTATACGTCAAACTGCAAGACATGCTCGGCGATGTCGTGCCGGCTTTCGAATTGAGGCTCAAGGCGGAACTCGCCGCTGAAATCAATCTGCTCAAGGTACAAAAGAATGCCGTCATTCTCGGCCACAACTACATGGAGCCGGCGCTGTTTCATTCGATACCGGATTATATCGGCGATTCACTCGACCTCGCGCGCCGAGCGGCAGCGACGAATAAGGACATCATTGTTTTTTGCGGTGTCAGGTTCATGGCTGAGACTGCCAAGATTCTCAATCCCAAAAGGACCATCCTGCTCCCTTCACTGAAGGCCGGTTGTTCGCTGGCTGCCAGCATCACCGCGTCGGACGTGCGCGGTTTAAAGAAGAAGTTTCCCGGCGTCCCGGTCGTTACCTACGTCAACACTTACGCTGACGTGAAAGCCGAGTCTGACATTTGCTGCACGTCTTCGAATGCGGCTGCTGTGGTTGAATCGCTGAATTCCAACACGGTTATTTTTCTTCCCGACGAGTACCTGGCAAAGAACGTCGCGAGGGAAACCGGCCGGCACATAATCTTTCCGACAAAAGATCCCCGAAACGGTTCAGCCTCGGATTTGGATTATCAAATGATTGGCTGGCCGGGCCGCTGTGAAGTGCATGAGAAGTTTAGTCTGGATGACATTGCCGATATTCGAAGACAGTTTCCTGACGTGGTAATTCTCGCGCATCCCGAATGCAGTCCGGAGGTGGTTGATGCGTCGGATTACTCAGGCAGCACGAATGCAATGATCAAATACGTCGAGCAAACCCACGCGCCACGTTATCTCCTGCTAACGGAATGCTCGATGGGTGACAACATCGCCGCCGCCAACCCGGAGAAAGAGATGCTCCGGCTCTGCAGCGTGCGCTGTCCTCATATGAACCAGATTACGCTTGAAGACACATTTGCATCTCTGAAAGAGAACCAACACGTCATAGAGATTCCCGAGAGCATTCGTTCCAGAGCAGCACGCGCCGTCGAAAGAATGATCGCGATCGGCTAAGAATCTAAAGGCGCGAAGTGACCAACATTGGTTGACGGTAATGCGTGCAGACCGTGATTCAGGCGACATCTCGATCGTCAACAGTACTCTCGCCTTTTCGATGGCTTTTATGCTTAGGCGATTTTCTTCCCCCATTGCTGCTCGGCCGCTGATCCGGAGAGATGTGCCGTTGAGGTGACCTAGTGAATGATGATTGGAACGACGACTTTGAAATCCCTTATCCAGAACGTGGCGACAAACTGATAGACCATTCCCGTAAGCAAGGCGAGAAGAGGCTATTTGCTGCCTGGATGATTGGTCAATGGCACTGGTATCCCGACGCATACAAACAAGCTGCCGATAAGCTAGTTGATCAAATTGAAGGTCACTCGCATGAGGATAGATTAATCTTTCCAATCATTTTTCTATATCGACACTTTGTAGAACTCAAAATCAAAGAAATAATCATCCAGCTCGACAGGCTTTCCGGTACTCAGATTGCCGAGAAGCAATTCAAAAAACACCAGCTTATGCCTTTGTGGTCTTACGCAAGAGAACACTTGGCCTGCATCAATAATGCTAATTGGGATAACGATATCCTACCATCATTGGAGAGAATGATTTGAGAGTTTGACCAACTTGATCCCAATTCTTACCACTTTCGATACTCGCACGATACTCATTTTCAAGAGAATCTCTTGCCGGACTCAATTAGTATGGAACATTTCAAACAAGCAATGGCTAAGATAGAAGCCGGCTTCGGATACATAGACGGTGGTATTGATATGGAAAGCGAGGGCCGGTCTTTAGAGGCTAACTTCTGCAGTGGACTTTTACTGATCTCTCGCCTACGCTCCCTCCCTCTCATTTTCTGTACATTTGAATTTTGAATCCTACTTACGCAGCATTGCAAAGAGCGCCGTAAGTGCGCCGATTACTCCCGTGATTGCCCCAATGATAGGCACTAAAATTTGAACCCATCCCTGCCATCTCTCCTGTTGTTTTCTTCTAATCGCTGCGTGGAGCTTTGCGCTACCAGACGTACTAAGGCGGCGATAGCTTCGCTCGGTACGAGAATGCTCTTCTACCTCTTCCCATTCTTCAAGAATGTCCACTCCCATCTGATCTGCTCTATTCCTAAGCGGCTGCTCCAAAAGTCGTATAAGCCTACGCTCAGGCTCAAAAGCTTCGCTTGAGGCAGGGTTACTGGAGCCAGTTTCTAACTCGTCTCTCCATCCATCATAGATTGCGGAAATCTCATCTTGAAGCTGTTTAATTTTTAATTGTCGAGCTCGGCGTTCGTTGAAAAACATTCAAGACGCCTCCTTCTTCCTAAAGAAGCTTGCCGCTCATCGGGTCATCGCGAACCTTCCCCTACGGGCGTGGCTACCGTCCCCGACTCGTTTCAAGCGGCATGAATTCCTTCCGTCTATGATGGCCTCCGATGCTCACCTTACCTTTCAAGCATTCCGCGAGCAGTCGGATCTCGTTCTAAGAGCCATGATTTTCGCCGATAATCTTCATCATTCCAATAGTGGTAGTACGTGGGATTTCACTTTTGATCTTGGCGCCTCTCAAGGTATTTGAACATACCGGTGCATCGCAGTGACATCGGGATTCTCAGTATCCTACTCGCTCAAGGTGTGCCGCTCAAGGTGGTATCCGGACAGGTGGTATCCGACCTTCTCGGGCACACCAGATAAGCATTACTGCTGACCTCTACACGCACCTGTTGCCAGGGGTTAGAAAGGAAGCGATTGACCTGATGGATCGAATTCTTACGGCGCTGAACTAGGGCTTTTGCGAGTTCTGGACGACGCACGGGATCCTGCACGGAACTCTCTAGGCGCCATGGGTGAGGAAGACCACTTCACGTCCCTAAGCCCCTTATATCTCGCCTCCAGGATCTCCAGACTGTTTGCTGGCACAGAGTCATTTTCATCATGAAGACTGTCGAAGCCAAGCCGCCGTCCCAGATCCTCAACAAGGAACCGTGTTTTATAAATAGGGTATCCCAACAGGTATTCAAAGACACGAGGAATACTGAAGATGCGAAATTTACAGATGGTGTTGAGTGCTAAGGATCGCGCGGAACTGATACGCCGTCTTGCCTCCTGGGCTTCCGGTTCGTCCCAATCGTCCGAGTCGTAGTTAGCGGCGTTCCAAGCTTCATCAGCTTCAGAGAGGAGCAAAAGTGAGGCTTGGAGTTGTGCCACGGCATCGAGCTCTCTGAGTCGATCTGTCGGTCCTGGCGAAAGCTCCTCGATCAGCCCCAGCAGTTCTGGCGTTTGTATTAACCTTTCGAAGGTCTCAAGGATTACATCCGATTCGCGCACTACTAATTTCTTCGGATCATCCCAAAGAGCGCTCGCCCCTGCGTCGAGTACCTTGAGGCCGAAACCGAAGCCCATCTCGGAAAACTCCGGTGGAATGAAGAATGACGCGAGGCCTGTGGGATCGCTAGTCAACATCAGGTTCTGTGCATGAGGATCACCATGTACAGAACCGGCTTTATGAATGTGGCGAAGCGCCTTGGCGACCAGAGTCCAAACGATGAAGCGTTGCCCGAATGTACGCGGTTGCTGTAGCCACTCCGCTACGGTCTGCCCGTTCACCTGCTCAAGTACGGCCCACGGTTTGTGAACCTCTGGATGGAAGGCCCAGACGGTACAGATGAGGGGGTGCTGTAACCGAGCCAACTTGGCCGCCTCCGCGATTCCTTGGTTCGCTCGCCGGTTTTGTCTTGTCCAAACCTTGATCGCCACGTCTCGGTCGAGACTTAGATCTCTGGCAGCGACCACCACACCATTAGCTCCTTGACCAAGGATGTGGAGCAGCGTGAAGCCCTCGAACAGTTGAGGCTCGCCATCGATTAACAGCTTATTGTGCCGCAGCTCTGCGGCCGGTCGGTACCTAGGCATTAATGGACCTGACCCTCCGTTTAACCGTCCGCTGCGACGAGCGCACTCGGTGTAGCCTTCTTATGCCTCTGCTCGCGTCAGCTACGCCGGCGGCGTCGAACGCTATGCTGCGGGGCGGTAAACGGTGAAGCGGATATTTTAACCCTTTGTGACGCAATGACTTTTGTGAGAGCAATCTGGACTTCGGTTGCTGTCAACGTTGCTGTCAAACCGACTCTTAGTGCAGAAAAGTGTAATGGAGCTGAGGGGATTCGAACCCCTGGCCTCGTGAATGCGAGCCACGCGCTCTGCCAACTGAGCTACAGCCCCGTTCGATTGCGCTGAAATGGTACGAAATCGCTTTTCGCTCTGTCAAGGAAACGCATTGACTCATCTAAAAAGTGCCTGAAAGGGATTCGTTGCC
>Ga0070711_100000060_pt1 | contig 64859 bp, 20 predicted proteins | sample LARL53metaG_FD_65452 | JGI IMG/M metagenome (GOLD analysis project Ga0070711, IMG submission 65452) | Corn, switchgrass and miscanthus rhizosphere microbial communities from Kellogg Biological Station, Michigan, USA - LAR L5-3 metaG | ecosystem: Host-associated > Plants > Roots > Rhizosphere ... | reverse complement strand
CCGGTCGCTTGGCGGATCCAAAGACAGATCGAAGGCCTGATCGGCCTGTTCGTCAATACCCTGGCCATCCGCACAACCTTCCAGAAAGAACTGACTTTTATCGAGTTGTTGGGGCGGGTAAAGAAGACGACGCTGGAGGCTTTCGGCCATCAAGACGTTCCCTTTGAGAAGCTGGTGGACGCGTTGCAACTGGAACGCGATCTGAGCCGCGCGCCGCTATTCCAGGTGGCTTTCGCCTTGCAAGGCGCGCCTCCTCAATTTGAGCTTGGTGCGTTACGAGTGCGGCCCTTCCTTGTGGACAACGGCACTGCCAAGTTCGACCTGACGCTGATGATGGGCGAAGGGAACTCTATTCAGTGCTGGCTGGAATACAACACGGAGTTGTTTGACGAAGCCAGCGCTATGGGGATGCTGCATCACTTCAAAATCCTGTTGCAGCAGATCACGCGGAACCCGCAGGCCAGTGTTGATGCAATTCCGCTGCTCAGCGACGTGGAGAGAGCTGTATTGCGCTCCGGCTGGCATGGCGAAACAGGTGCGCAGCCACGCAAGCAGGGAGTGGGCGCGCTGGTGGCGGCGCATGCTGAAGAACATCCGGACGCGCTGGCGCTGGTCAGCGACGGGATCCGGCTGACGTATCAGCAATTGAACCAGCGGGCCGGAGAACTGGCTTTACAAATTCATGGCGCGGCCGGTCCTGCCCCACGGGCAGGAATTGCTTTGGAGCGCGGCATAGATCAGGTAGTTGCAGCGCTGGCAGTGATGAAGGCTGGCGGCATCTTCGTGCCTCTTGATACTGAAGAGGCGCAGCCACGGCTGCGCCAGATGCTGGCAGATGCCAGGATCGGCGTCATCATCACGGAAGATAAATTCAAGGAACATTTTTCCGCGTCCTCCCTCAACCTTCCGTTATTGCTTGTCGATAACGCTGCAGCGGAGACCCAGCCCCAAAACAACACATTCGCGGGGCCGGAGCCTGGCAGCGTCGCGTGCATTCTTTACCGATCGGGCGCTGTCGGAAAGCCGCAGGGCGTGGTGGTTACGCAAGGGGCATTGTCGGGCGCAAACTTTGGCCCGGCATTGGACTATAAGGCAGAGGACCGGATCGCATTGGCGATCAACTTCAGCCACGAAACCGCGGCGCTTCAGGTTTTCGCGGCATTGGCCACCGGAGCCTGTGCCGTGAACCTAACGCAGAAGCCGGCACTCTCGCCCTGGCAGATTTCCAAACTGTTGCAGGACCAGCGGGTCACAGTGCTGTGTGCGCAGGCAGAGCTGCTGGATCGCATGGCCCGGTCGTTTTCGGTGGGACTGAAGAAACTTCGGCTCATCGTGTGCGATGACGAGCCTGGTATCGCAAGCCGCTTACCTGAAAAGTTCCGTGCCGGAATGGGCGAGCGCGCTTTCGCAGTTTATGGAGCCACCGAAAGCGGGAAATGGTCCGCACTCTATTCGCTGCGGAAAGCCGGCGCCATCGCTCTAGAGAATGTTGAGGCTGGCACGCACATTCACCTCCTCGATAGCCAGTGCGAGCCAGTTGCCAACGGCGTGGCGGGAGAGATCTTTATCGGCAGCGATGACCTGGCGCTGGGCTATGAGCAGCTTCCTGAAGTTACTGCCGATGCTTTTGTTCCTAACCCAATATCCCAGGTCCCAGGGGCAAGACTGTACCGGACGGGTGACTGGGGAAGACGCCTTCATGATGGGCGGCTTCAATTCCTGGGGCGTCGCGATGGACGGACCACGGCCCGGGGAACACGGGTCCACACCACGGAAATTGAGAGTGTCGTGATCCAGCATCAGGCGGTTAGCGAAGCAGCCGTTATAGTCCAGGAAAAGGATGGGTTCAGGGAGCCTGGCATTGCGGTATTCGTCGTCCCGGCAGAGGGAAAAACGGTTGTCCCTGAAGAGTTGCGCCGGTTCTTGCAAGAACGATTGCCCGAGGCGATGCTGCCATCGGGCATAGCTGTGGTGCAGGAGATTCCACGCACTGTAACCGGTGGTCCGGATGTTCGCGCCCTTACCCAGAAGCTGGCAGAGAAGAAACATGTAGGGCCGCGCAATCCCATGGAAGAGATCTTATGCGGTATCTGGTCGCAGTTGCTGGGACGCGAGCGCGTGGGCGTGCATGACAACTTCTTTGAAATAGGCGGCGATTCCATTCTCAGCGTGCAGGTAATAGCCCAGGCGCGCAAAGCAGGTTTACAGATTACGCCGCGGCAAATGTTTGAGCAGCAAACCATCGCCGAGCTTGCGGAGGTCGCCACGGTCATCGCCGCGGCGGAAACGGAAGTCAATGAGGCCGAAACCACCATGAGTGGCCCGGTCCCTCTCTCGCCGATCCAGAGGCTCTTTTTCGATTGGCAATTGGCGCATCCGGAACACTTCAATCAGGCGGTTCTACTGCAAATCAAGCCCGGTATAGATTCTGGAGCGCTGGAAAAAGCATGGGCGGCATTACTGCAACACCATGACGCTTTGCGCATGAGATATGAACGAGGAGAAGCGGACTGGAAGCAGATATGCGAAGACCGCATCCCCGAAGGAACATACCGGCGCAAGGACCTCAGCAAGCTGGCCGGCATCGAACAGAGAACAGAACTGGAACGGGACGCAAGGCAGGTGCAAGGGAGCTTTGATCTGGCTGCCGGACGCCTGGTGGCTGCCATGGAGTACGACCTGGGCCCGCAGAATGGCCGCCGCCTGTTGCTGGCTATTCACCATCTGGTAGTGGATGGAATTTCATGGCGCATTCTTTTGGAAGACCTGGAGCGGGGCTACGAGCAACTTCAAGCCGGCCAGGACATCAGCCTGGGACGCCGGACATCCTCGTTCAAACGATGGACAGAAGGACTGCAAAAGTACAGCGAGACGGAAGCATCGCGACAGGAGGCCGAGTATTGGACACGGTCCCGGCAGAGCAAACCCGTTCCGCGCGACTTTTCCGGGACGGAAGCGGAGAACACGGTAGAAAGCGCGAAGACCATTACCGTGCAGATGGAAAAGGAGGAAACCCAGGAGCTGTTGCACGACGTTCCTGGCGTGTATCACACGCAAATCAATGATGTGCTGATGACTGCTCTGGCGCGAGTGTTGGCGGAATGGAGTGGGGGCGAGCAGGTCAAAGTGGACCTGGAGGGACACGGGCGTGAAGAACTGATTCGCGGCGCCGACATATCGCGAACCGTCGGCTGGTTTGCCAGCATTCATCCGGTTTCGCTTACTGCCGGAAAACGGTGGGAGCCGGGAAGCGCGCTGAAGGCCATGAAAGAACAGCTGCGGGCCGTACCCAACAATGGCTTTGGCTATGGCATTCTGCGCTGCCTTGGCCCAGACGAGCAAATGCGGAGAGAGCTCGCAGCCATGACGGGATCTGAAGTGCTTTTCAATTATCTGGGTCAGGTCGATCAAATCTTTCAGATCTCAAGACTGTTCTCGCCTGCGCAGGAAAGTCTGGGCGGCATGAGCGCGCCACAAAACCGGCGAGCTTATCCACTCGAAGTGACCGCCATCGTGGCGGGCGGCCAGCTACAGGTAAGCTGGACCTACAGCGAGAAGCTGCACCGCCATGAGACGATTGAACGCATAGCCCAGCATTACGGGGAATGCCTGCGGGAGATCATCGAGCATTGCCGCAGCGCGCAGGCCGGCGGCTATACGCCTTCCGATTTTCCACTGGCCCTTCTGCGCCAGGCGGACCTGGACAGATTCATTGGCCGTGGAGAAGAAATCGAAGACATCTATGGCCTGTCGCCAATGCAGCAGGGCATGTTGTTCCATTCGCTCTACGAGGCTGGCGCAGGGATCTACTTTGTCCAATTGGCTTGCGAGGTGCGCGGCGGAATGACTGGGTACTTCCGGGACGCATGGCAGGCAGTCATGCAGCGACACAAGATCCTGCGCACGGAGTTCCTGTGGGAAGGGCTGGAAGAGCCGGTACAAATAGTGCGCAATGGGGTAGATCTGTGGTGGCGTGAAGAAGATTGGCGTGGCCTGAGCGCGATGGAACAGCAGCAGCAATGGCAGAAATTCCTGAAAGAAGACCGGCAGCAGGGATTTGATCTTCGTCGGGCGCCACTGCTACGGTTTGCGCACATTCAAACTGGTGAAGACGCCTATTACTTTTGCTGGAGTACCCATCACATCCTGATGGATGGCTGGTGTTTGCAGATCCTTCTTTCAGAGGCGATCCGTATCTATGCCGCTCGCTGTCAGGGACAGGAAACGGACCTGGAGCGTCCACGGCCTTATCGCGACTATATTCGCTGGCTGCGGCAGCAGGACGAGAAGCAGGCGGAGAGATTCTGGCGCAGGGAACTCAGCGGGTTTACTGCCGCGACCAAGCTGCGCCTGGAAGAAAGCATCGAATTGCCTGAGGGCGAAGAACCTTATGACCAAATCAGTATCTTCGTTCCTCCTGAAGTGGCGCAAAAGCTCGAAGAACTGGCGCGCGGCCAGCAGGTAACGCTGAATACCGTAATGCAGGGGGCCTGGGCGTACCTGTTGTCCCGCTACAGCGGAGAGACGGATGTGGTCTTCGGGGCCACCGTGGCAGGACGCCCACCTGAAGTGGAAGGCATTGAAACCCTGGTGGGCCTGTTCATCAACACCGTGCCCGCCAGGATACAAATACAGCCGCACGGGACCATCAGCACCCAACTCAAGCGCCTGCAGGACAAGCAATCAGAGGCGCGGCAGTATGAATATTGTCCTCTGATGAAGGTGCAGGCATGGAGCGAGATACCGCGCGGCGCATCGTTGTTTGACACGGTCCTGGTCTTCGAAAACTTCCCGATTGACGCCAGCCTGGAAGATTCCATTGCGGCCAACCTAACGCTTGGCAACTTCCAATTTGTCGAGCGCACCAACCTGCCGCTCTTCCTGAAAGTTGTGCCCGGCAAGGAAATGCTGCTGGTCCTCACTTATGACCGGCGTCTGTTCAAAAAGGAGACCGTCACTCGGATGCTCGGACATCTCGACACGGTCCTAGCTGGGATGTCGGTTGGGTTGCACAGGAAGTTTACCGACCTTTCTTTGTTGCACGAATCAGAACGCCAGCAGGTGGTGGTGGAGTGGAACAGGACGGAACATCCGTATCCTGCTGACAAATGCATCCATGAATTGTTTGCCGAGCAAGCCATGGCGCAACCGCTGGGCCTGGCCGTGGAGTACCAGGGACAGCGCCTAAGCTATGAAGAGCTGGACCGGCGCGCAAACCAGTTTGCCCATTACCTGCGAAAGCTGGGGGTTGGCCCGGAAATGCAGGTTGCAGTCTGCCTTGAACGCAGCGCAGACCTGGTGGCGGCGCTTTTGGGAATCCTTAAGGCCGGAGCAGCCTATGTTCCGCTTGATCCGAATTATCCTGCGGAACGGCTGCAATACATGCTGCAAGATTCGAAGGCCACAGCCGTACTGACGCGGGGACCGCTGCTGGCCAGGCTGCCTGTCCCGTTGAGTGTGATTGTCCGGCTGGATGAGCAGCGAGCAGCGATCGACGCAGAAAGCGTTGCCAGCCTGCCGCGATTGGCCCATCCAGAGAACCTGGCCTATGTGATTTATACCTCGGGCTCTACCGGCACACCGAAAGGCATAGCAGGAACGCACAGGGGCGTCGTTAACCGCATTCTGTGGATGCAGCGCGCATGGCCCATGCTGCCGGAGGACGTGTGCTGCCAGAAAACATCTCTCAGTTTCGTGGATTCTGTTGCCGAGATATTTGCGCCACTGCTGTTCGGCGCTCCTCTGGTGATTGTGCCGGACGAGACCGCCAAGGACGCGACAGAACTGGTCCGCTTGCTCAACGCACGCGGCGTTACGCGCGTTGTCCTGGTGCCATCACTGCTGCGTACCATGCTCAGTCCGGAGTTGGCGCTGGTCAACGCCTTGGAAAAACTACAAACGGTGGTGACCAGCGGTGAAGCGCTCCCGGCTGATCTGGCAAATCTCTTCCAAACTGCAATGCCAAAGGCCGCATTGCTGAATTTCTATGGCTCATCAGAAGTTGCGGCGGACGCGACGTGGTCTGACCTGACGCACCGCCGCCCTTCGGATCCGGTGCTCATTGGCAAACCCATTGCAAATATGCGCGCCTATGTGCTGGATGAGGAGATGGGGCCATGTGTCGTCGGCATGACGGGCGAACTCTATATTGGCGGGGCTGGAGTGGCGCGCGGGTATGTCAACCGCGGCGATCTTACTGCGGAAAGATTTGTGCCTGATCCATTCAGCCAGACTGGAGGCGAACGCCTCTACCGCAGCGGCGACCTGGCGAGATGGCGTGCTGCAGGAGACCTGGAGTTTGTCGGACGCAAAGACTACCAGGTAAAGATACGTGGCCACCGTATCGAACTGGGAGAAGTGGAAGCCGCCCTGTGCGCTGATCCTGCGGTGGCACAGGCAGTCGTTGTGGCCCGGCTCGGAGACCAGAACGAAACCCAGTTAGTCGCATACGTCACGGCAAAAGAAAAAACCTCAGCCGCCGCTCTGCGCAGCAATTTGCAGCAGCGGGTCCCTGATTACGTGGTGCCCTCTGCCCTCATGTTGATGGATGCCTTTCCGCTGACACCCAGCGGAAAAATCGACCGCCGCATGCTTCCCGCGCCAATCTTCGGAAATGAAGGGGCGGGCGCCAGCTATATAGCTCCCCGGACGCCTGTCGAGGAACTGCTGGCGCAGATCTGGACCGAAGTCCTGAAAGTGGACAAGGTCGGCGTGAATGACCACTTCTTCCACATGGGCGGCCAGTCATTGTTGGCTACCCAGGTGGTGGCGCGTGTTTCCAAGGTATTGGGAACATCTTTGAAACTACGCCATCTTTTTGAATCTCCCTCCATCGCAAAACTGGCAATCAAGGTGGAAGAGCTTCTTAAGGGAAGCAAGACAGAGGATGTCCCTCTCCTGGTACGCACAGAAGGCGAGCGGATGGTTCCGCTGTCTCATGCGCAGCAGCGCCTCTGGTTCGTTGAGCAACTGGCGCCCGGCTCTGCTTACAACATCCCGGCAGCGGTAAGAGTATGCGGTTCTCTCGACCAGCCAATGCTGGAGAGGGCCTTCAATGAAATCGCGCAGCGGCACGCTTCTTTGCGGACGCGGTTCGTGATTGTGAACGGCGAAGCACGCCAGGTTGTGGACGATCAAGTCAGGATAGATCTGCCGGTTGTCGATTTGAGTTCCAGTCCGGAGGCAGAACAGGCAGCGGAGATCCAAAAACGGGCCATCGAAGAAGGCCGCGAGGTGTTTGACCTCCGCTACGCCCCGTTACTGCGGGCCAAGCTGTTGCGTCTCGGGAACGATCATCATGTCCTGCTGGTCAACATGCACCACATCATCTCGGATGCATGGTCTATGGGCATCCTGGTGCAGGAACTCGCATTCCTTTACCGAAGCTTTGTTGACGGCCAGCAATCGCTTTTGCCGGATCTAGCTATCCAGTACACCGACTACAGCTTGTGGCAGCGGCGATGGCTGACCAAAGAAGTATTGGAAGAAAAGCTGGGGTATTGGAGAAAACAACTGGCGGGACTGGAGCGGTTGGAACTGCCCGTGGACCATCCACGGCCTGCGGTCCAAACTCCGAATGGCGCGAATCTCAATTTTCGCCTCTCGGCGGAACTCACGAGCCAACTGAAAGACCTGGCCAGGCGTCAAGATGCAACCTTATATATGCTCCTTCTTGCCGCCTTCCAGACGTTGTTGTACCGTTACAGCGGCCAGACCGATGTTGTCATCGGGTCGCCGATTGCCGGACGCACGCAAAAAGAGACCGAGGGATTGATCGGTTTCTTCGTCAATATGCTGGTGCTTCGTGCCGATCTCTCAGGCAAGCCGGCGTTTACGGCGTTGCTGAAGCGCGTGAAAGAGATGACGCTTGAGGCCTACGCTCATCAGGAGGTTCCGTTTGAAAGGCTCGTGGAAGAATTTGAGCCGGATCGAGACCTCAGCCGCACTCCATTGTTCCAGGTGGCTTTTGTGCTGCAAAACGGGGTCCAGTCGCAACTCGCGTATGGCGAGACTCGGCTGGAAAGCCTCAGCGTAGACAATGGAACTGCCAAGTTCGACCTGACACTGGGACTAGGTGAAGATGAAGCCGGAATGCAAGGCGTCCTGCAGTACAACACTGACCTATTTGAACCGGCAACAGTCACGGGTTTGGCCGAACGTTTTACCCGGTTGCTTACGGAGATTGTCGAGAATCCGGAGCAGAGGATTGACGTTCTACGGCTCATTAGCGAAGAGGAGCGGCACAGCCTTGCCAAGGGATGGGGCCGTGCGCCTCTCCCTGACCTTGAACAAACGATTTGCGAGCGTGTCAGGGCCGAAGCGGAGAAGAATGCAGACGCGGTTGCTCTGATCGAAGAAGGAGCGCAGTTAGCTTATGGAGAGCTGAACCAGCGAACTGACGCGGCGGCACGGGGCCTGGCCGCGCATGAGATAAAGGGCGGGGAACACATTGGCCTTTGCCTGGATAAAGGATTGGATTGGGTGGTTGCGGCGCTCGGTGTTTTGAAGGCAGCCGCGGTGATGGTCCCGCTCGATCCTGCTGAGCTGGACGATCGGCTAACCCACATCTTGCAAGACGCTTCTGTGCGCACCATCGTCACCGCTGAGAAATTCAAAGCTCGCTTCGCGCACATGAATGTTCGGACGGTGACACTGGAAGAACTCAGTCCACCATCTGACGCGGAGGTGAAAACAAGGCCAGAAGCCGAAGCACCTGCCTGTGTTCTCTATCGCACCAGCGTCACCGGCTTGCCGCAAGGAATTCTGTTGAGCCACGGGTCTCTCGTGGCCGGCGCGAGCGCGCAAGGCACGGAGATCATGGCTGTTGACCGGGTAGCACAACCGATTGACTTTGCTCGTGAAGTAAGTGGCCTTGAGGTATTTCGCACACTGGCCCGCGGGGCATGCGTGGTGTGCATTCCGTGCAAGCCATTGCCTCCGCGCGATCTCGCGGCGCTCCTTCGTAATCATGCCGCCACTGTTCTGTGGGTGCAGGCTTCAGTGCTGGAGCAACTCGCTCGCAAATTCCCGCGGGCGCTCAAAGATTTGCGGCTGATCTTCTGCGAAGACCCGATTCACAATATTACTCAGCTCACAGGAGCGCTTGGGCCGGAGCTACTCCTGCGGCTCTATGGCATTCATGGCGATATGGATTCGGCGGGCCGTGGTCCAATCTACCAGGCACATGAGATGGACTCCCGCCTCCGCGCCATCAACATGGACCGGATGCCCGATGGGACAACCGCGCGCCTGGTCGATGAGAATCTGGAGCCGGTGCCGGCGGGGGTGGTGGGAGAAATCCTTATTGGCGGCGCAACGCTGGCGCTTGGATACAACCATCAGCCAAGACGAAGCGCTGAATCATTTATCGCCGATGCATGGTCGGAAGCTCCCGGACAGAGACTGTACCGGACGGGAGAATTTGCGCGCAGGCGCAATGATGGCCGTTTGGAATTGCGTGGCCGTCGCGATGGCCGGGTGAGGATCGCAGGGCAGCGCGTTGAGTTGAAAGAAATTGAGGCTGCGCTGGTGCAGCAACCTGGAGTTAAAGACGCCGCTGTGCTTGCGCTGGAGACAGGAACCGCAGAGGCGATCTCGGTTTCCGCCTTTGTTGTCGCTGCTGAAGACGCTGAGCTGTCTCCAGCAAAGCTGCGGCAGTCCCTGCTCGAACGCCTGCCGGAAAGATTGGTCCCAGCCGAGTTCTTCCTCGTGGATGCAGTTTCGCGGTCTACATCGGGCAAAGTGGACCAACGGTTATTGACCGATAAGGTCAAGCGCAAAGAGTACGCTGCTCCCAAGAACAGGACTGAAGAGATACTTTGCGGAATATGGAAAAAGCTGCTTCCAGTGGAGCAAGTGGGGATCCATGACAACTTCTTCCGCCTGGGTGGGGATTCCATCCTGAGCATTCAGGTGATTACGCAGGCGCGCGAAGCGGGCATCCAGATCACGCCGCGGCAAATTTTCGAAAGGCAAACCATCGCTGAACTAGCGGAAGTGGCAACCGCGCTTGCGGAGACGGCGAGCGGGGCGGAAGAAGAACCCGCCGGGCCTGCTCCCTTGCTCCCCATTCAACGGGCATTTTTCAAGTGGGCATTGAAGAAGCCGCAACACTTCAACCAGGCCGTTCTTTTGGATTTGAAACCGGAAGCGGATTCGTCGCTGGTGGAAAAAGCCGTGATGGCGCTCATTCAGCACCATGACGCGTTGCGCATGAGCTACGAATTGAAGGATGGAGGCTGGCAGCAGTCATTGCGGCATGACATTCCGCAACCGGTATACCGTCGCAAAAGCCTGCGCGATTTGACTCCAGCGGAACAACAGGCCGGCCTGGAGCGCGACGCCGAAGACACCCAGGGGAGCCTCGATCTGGCTGCGCAACTGATAAGAGCGGTTGAATATGATCTGGGGCCAGACCACGGCAGAAGATTGTTGCTGGTCATCCATCACCTGGTGGTGGATGGTATTTCGTGGCGAATCCTTCTGGAAGACCTGGAGCGCGGCTATCGGCAACTCAAAAACCAAGCTACAGTCAATCTGGGCGCCAAAACAACTTCATACAGGAGATGGGCACAGGCAATCGAGAGCTACGCGGAACAAGAGGTGCTCAAAGCGGAGGCGCAGTATTGGAGCGCCGAGCCAAGAAAACAAGCGAGGCCTATACCGCATGATCATCCGGCCGCCAATTCCCTGGACAACATCGCGGCAACGCAGCAGAGTGTAGCGGTGTGGCTGGCGCCGGAAGCGACGCGTAAGCTGCTGCAGGAGGTGCCCGGGGTTTATCACACGCAGGTCAATGATGTTTTGCTGGCTGCGCTTGGACGCGCCTGCGGCGAATGGAGCCGGGGCGAGCATGTGCTGGTGGACCTGGAGGGACACGGGCGCGAAGAGGTTTTCCCGGGGCTCGATCCATTGCGGACAGTGGGATGGTTCACAACCATCTATCCGGTCTTGCTGGAGCGCGGGCCGGAGCGGCACTGGGACCCCGGCGCGTTGCTGAAGACGACAAAGGAGCAATTAAGGACGATTCCGAACCGCGGATTTGGATATGGCGTCCTGCGCCACGTGGCGCAGGACGATCCCATCCGCAAACAGTTGGAAGAGATGCCGCAGGCTGATGTCCTGTTCAACTACCTCGGTCAGACTGACCAGGTATTTCAGGGATCGGAGCTGTTTGGAGTCGCGCGCGAAAATTCAGGCAGGATCACCGCGCCTGAAAACCAGAGACCCCGCGTCCTGGAAATTAATGCGCTCGTGGCTGAAGGGCGTCTGCAGATTGCGTGGAACTACAGCACGAAGCTGCATCGCCGCGAGACCATTGAGCGCGTTGCGCAACGGTACCTCGAGTGCTTGCAGGAGATCATTGTTCATTGTGAGCAGGCGGGCACTGGCGGTCATACGCCTTCAGACTTTCCGCTCGCCGATTTCACCCAGGAACAAGTGGACCGCTGGATTGGCAAGGAAAGCGACATCACGGATGCCTATGCATTGACCCCAATGCAACAAGGTATGCTATTCCACTCCCTCCATGAACCCCACTCGTCGCTTTATTTCACTCAACTTGGGTGCAGTATACGCGGACCGCTCGATGCCGGCGCATTCCGGCAGGCATGGACGGAGGTGGTGCGACGTCATGCGGTGCTGCGCACTTCATTTATCTGGGAAGATCTGAAAGCCGCGGTGCAGGTTGTACACAATGATGCAGAGCTGCCGTGGCAGGAAGAGGACTGGAGCGGGTTGATTCATGAAGAGCAGCAGAGCAAGTGGTCTGAATTGCTGCGGCAACAGCGCGAGCGCGGTCTGGATCTGCTGCGCGCGCCGCTGATGCGCCTCGCTCTTGTCCGGACCGATGAAGAGAGCAGCTACTTTGTATGGGGATTTGGCCATATCCTCATGGACGGCTGGTGCCTGCAAATTGTTATGGGCGAAGTGTTCCGGTTGTATGAGGCCTACCGCTCCGGGCAAAAACCTGAGTTGAGGCGTCCGCCGCTGTTCCGTGACTACATCGCATGGCTGCGCCGGCAGGATGAGAAAAAGGCGGAGACGTTCTGGCGAAATGAGTTGCAGGGATTCAGGACGCCGACCAGGCTGCGAGTCGAGCAGGAGCGGGGAGCCGGTGAGAACGGCCATGAAGCACACAAGCTGATACGGCGCGCACTAGGCCGCGAAGCCACGGCCAGGCTGGAAGAGCTGGCGCGCACGCGACAGGTGACGCTCAACACCGTGGCACAAGGGGCCTGGGGCATTGTGCTGGGCCGCTATAGCGGAGACCATGATGTTATTTTCGGGGCCACCGTGGCTGGACGCTCGGCGGGAGTTGCCGGTATTGAGAGCATGGTGGGCCTGTTCATCAATACTCTGCCGGTACGCGCGCAGCTCCGCGACGAGGAGAGCACAGTGGAATATCTCAAGCGTCTCCAGGTACGGCAGGTCGAGGCGCGGGAGTTTGAGTACACCCCGCTGGTCAAGGTGCAGAGCTGGAGTGAGGTGCCTGCGGCAACCTCCCTGTTTGAGAGCATTCTGGTGTTCGAAAACTATCCGGTGGATGCGGCACTCCAGCAACAGATTGGAGCGCAGATGAAGATTGATGACGTGCAGATCTTCAATGTGACCAATTACCCGCTCTCATTGCGCATAACTCCTGCCAAAGAGATGGTGCTGGATCTCACCTATCGGACCCGGATTTATGACGACAAGACTGCCGAGCGTCTGCTCAGCCATCTGGTAGCAGTGCTGGAACAAATGGGGGCGGAGCCGGAGCGGCCTACGGGACAGATTTCGCTTCTCATGCAGGACGAATACCGCCAGCTGCTGGATGATTGGAATGAAGAGGAAGAGACGGATATGATCGAGCGCTGAGCCTGCCGCTTTGGATAGAAAGCAGCCGGTGGAATTGCAGTCGCGAAAGCAAAAAGGTAAGCAGATTGGCCACGACTAAACACCTCACCGAATTTGCTCCCGGCCTGACAGGTCTGCTTTGCAGGCGGGCCCAGGAAGAGCCAGACCGCAAGATTTTCAGGTTTCTCTCGGGTGAAGGCGAATCTATCGCTATCACCTGCCGGGAACTCGACCTGCGGGCGCGCAGCCTGGCGGTATTGTTGCGCAATCATGCGCCTGCGGGCGAGCGCGTCCTGCTGCTTTGGCCCCCGGGTCTTGATTACATTGTCAGTTTTTTGGGGTGCTTGTATGCCGGCCTGATCGCCGTGCCATCGTATCCTCCGACGCGCAGCGTGAGTGATATTCGCCGGAGCGGCGCGTGGACAATTGCAGCCGATGCGCGGCCTGCCGTAATTCTCACCAATCAGAGAATTTTAGAGAGGCTAGAACCCGTACGCGACCAGTTCGGCCAAGACGCTGTATGGCTCACACCTGACCTGAGCGATGTAACAGGCCATGAAGATTGGCGTCCGGCGCACCACGGAACTGAAGGGCTCGCCTACCTGCAATACACCTCCGGTTCCACCGCCAGGCCACGCGGCGTTATGGTAAGCCATGGCAATCTTGTCCATAACGCAGCATACATTCACTCTGCCTTTGGACTTTCCGCAGACCTTACCGGAGTATTCTGGCTGCCGCCGTACCATGACATGGGGCTCATCGGCGGCATTCTACAACCCATCTTCAGCGGTTTTACCTCGGTATTGATGTCGCCGGGCGCTTTCATTCAAAGGCCCATGCTCTGGCTGGAGACCATCTCCATGTATCGCGCCGCCGTGAGCGGCGGTCCCAATTTTGCTTATGATCTGTGCGTGCGCCGCTGCAATGGGGCTGATACAGGGGGCCTGGACCTCAGTTGTTGGAAGGTGGCATTCAGCGGCGCCGAGCCGGTGCGCGCAGAGACGCTGCGCAGGTTTGTTTCGTCCTTTGCCCCTTGCGGATTCCGGGACACAGCTTTTCAACCCTGCTACGGCCTGGCTGAAGCCACGCTGCTGGTCTCTGCCGCAGGCAAGAGGACCGGGGCGGTTACCCTTTCTCTTAATCTGAATGCTTTGGGACAGGACAAGGTGGAGGAATCAGAAAAGAATTCAGGGACCGCGGAGTTTGTAAGCTGTGGCGCGGCGGAAACGACCGTTGAAATCGTGAAGCCCGGATCCTCTGCCCGTTGTGCCGTTGATGAGGTCGGGGAGATTCTGGTCTCCGGCCCCGGCGTAACCCAGGGGTATTGGGAGAAGCCTGAGGAGACCGAGCGGGTCTTTCAGGCGCGAGTTGAGGGAGTGTCTGCGCATTTCCTGCGCACCGGCGATCTCGGCTTTATCAGGCGCGGTGAGTTGTTCATCACCGGCCGCTTGAAAGACCTCATTATTATTCGCGGGCGCAACTACTATCCCGCTGACATTGAGGAGACTGTCCGCGCCTGCATGCCTGTGTTTGCGGACAAGAGCTGCGCTGCATTGTCGCTGGATGTGGGTGGCGAATCCCATCTGCTAATCCTGCAGGAGTGTCCGCGTAAAACACAGATTGATTCCCAGGAGGCATTCTCGTCTATTCGCCAGGCGATCGCATCCACCTACCAACTCCAGGCCCATACGGTCATACTTGTATCTCAATTTGGTCTGCCTAAAACGACCAGCGGAAAGATCCAGCGCAGCCTTTGCCTGAAGCTTTTTCAGGAAGGCACGCTGCCGGTCATCGCTTCAAGCACCCTGGAAGGCGCGGATGAGGAGCTAGAGTTCAGCGCCTTGCGCGATGCTTTCCAGCCTGAAAACCAGAGTGCGATTATCCAATACTTGACGGATTTACTTGCGCGGAAGGCGGGAATTTCGAGATCGCTCGTTGATCCTGACAGGTCACTGGAGACTTTTGGTCTTGATTCCTTGCTCGCAGTCCAGATCGCGCTGGAGGTGGAACGCCATTTTGGAGTGGTGCTTCCCCCGGCTACTTTTCTGGACACTACAAGCATCCGGGATGTGGCCCTGCGACTCGTTTCCGCGCACGGTGGCCGCATGGAAGAAGCGGTTGTCATTCATGATGCGGATGAGTTCCCGCTCTCACAGGGCCAACAGGCGCTGTGGTTTTTGCAGGAGCTAGCTCCCAGCGCCTCGGCTTATAACATCGCCAGGGCATTCAGGCTTGAGGGGCAGCAACTTTCAGAAATCCTGCCAGCCGCACTGGCGCAAGTGGTAGCCCGGCATCCCTCGCTGCGAGCGCGCTTTGGCGCCAGCCGTTATGGGCCTGTACAGAGGTTTCCATCCACTGTGCCTCTCGCTTTCGAAGTGTTGAATGGAAGATCGTGGAGCGAGCGGGATTTGGCAAAGGAATCGGAGATACGGGCCCAGCGTCCTTTTGCCCTGGAGTCAGATGCTCCGCTGCGCGTCACCTGGATGGAGACATCGGACACTGCCGGCGTGCTGCTGCTGGTGGTGCATCATATTGTTGCCGACAGATGGTCTTTTGACATCCTGCTGGAAGAAGTGGCCGCGTTATGCAACAGCCGTGGCGATGCTTCCACGCTGCCTGCGCCAGGGCGGATCACTTCCTACCTTGACTGGCAAAAAAAGTTTCTGGAAAGCAAGGAAAGCGAACGGGTTAAAGCGTATTGGGAACAAAGGCTGGGCGAATTGCCCGCGCTCAATCTGGCGACCGGGCAGCGTCCGACTACCCAGACATTTAATGGCGCAAGGCTTTTGTTTAATTTCAGGCCGGAAATTGCGCAAGCCCTCGCCGAGCTTGCGCGAAAAGAAAATACCACGCTGTTTGTGCTGCTCCTTGCGGTTTTCGATGCTTTGCTTTACCGCTATACCGGCAAGACCGACCTTCCAGTAGGAATACCAGTCTCGGGACGCAGCCGTGCCGCCTACGCAAGGGTGGTTGGATACCTGGTGAATCCGGTAGTGATTCGCGCCGACCTTTCCGACGCCTCTACTTTCCGGGACTTGTGCCGGCAGCTCCGGCGGTTGGTGATCGACGGAGTGAATTATGCGGACTATCCCTTCCCGCTGCTGGCGCAGCACCTGCAGCCGGAGCGTGACCCGAGTTATCCCCCGCTGTTTCAAATAATTTTCTACATGGAAAACACCGGAAACATGCGGGAGGCATTTCGGCTGGCCGGAATCAAGGCCGATCCGGTGGAAATTGACTGCCACCCTGCTCAGTTCGATTTGAGTCTTCGCGTGGAAGAAACCAACGGCATTCCGGTGACCGCTGCCTTTGACTACAACACCGATCTGTTCAGTGAAACGGCCATACGCAGAATGGCTGGACACTTCGGCGTCCTGCTGCAAGACCTTGTCGCGCATCCGGAAATCCGTTTGTCGGACGCCGCTTTCCTGACCGAAGCTGAGCAGACACAGCTATTGGTAGAGTGGTCCGGCGGGGGATTTGAACCCTCTGATTTGTGCGTGCATCAGCTTTTCGAAGAGCAGGTTGAGCGTTCGCCTGAAGCCGAAGCAATTATCTATGGAGAAGATAGGATCACGTATCGGGAGCTGAACCGCCGCGCAAACTGCCTGACGCGGGAGCTGGCTGCGGCTGGCGCCGGCCCGGAGATACCAGTGGCGGTCTGCCTGGAGCGTTCCACTGATCTGATCGTGTCGCTTCTGGCGGTCCTCAAGAGTGGAGCAGCCTACGTTCCCCTGGATCCGACTTACCCGCCGGAGTTTCTGTCGCAAGTTCTGCGAGGGTCAAAGGCGCAGTTCCTGCTCACCCAGGAAATCCTGCAGGATCGTTTGCCCGCGGGGTCTGCCAGGGTAATTTGCATCGAAGACTGCGATTTCGGCAAAGAGGCGCAGCCGCTGAAGACCGCGATCCTGCCTGAAAACCTTGCGTATATCATCTTTACTTCAGGTTCCACGGGGACTCCCAAGGGAGTTGCCATCGAGCACCGCAACTGCGTCGCGTTCCTGAAGTGTGCGCGCGATGTTTTCCCGTTGACCCCGCAAGACGTGGTGCTCGCCGCTACCTCGATATGCTTCGATATCTCGATCATCGAGATGTTCCTGACGCTTATTTCCGGCGCCAAGATGGCGATTGCCTTCAACGTTCTGCAATTGCCCACGCTGCCCGCGCGCGAAGAGGTAACGCTGATTGATACGGTCCCCTCAGGCATGGCCCAGCTTCTATCGTATGGGCCGCTGCCGTCGCGGGTCTCCACGGTGAGCCTCGGCGGGGAAGCTTTAAGCTCCGAGTTGGTTAAGCAGGCTTATAGCTTCGGTGTTCGAAGCGTAGTCAACATATATGGTCCCACCGAGGACACAACGTTCTCCACGTTTGAATGCGTGCCGCCTGCTGAAATTGGCGAACCTACGATCGGGCGTCCATTGCGCGGCAAGCATACTTACATTCTCGATGCGGCGATGAACCTCTGTCCCGTGGGTGTGGTTGGGGAGGTGTATGTAGGGGGAACAGGCGTGGTGCGCGGCTATGCCGGGCAGCCGCTGCTCACGGCAGAAAGGTTTGTGCCACATCCTTTCGCGCAAACTCCAGGGCTGCGCCTGTACAGAGTGGGTGACCTGGGCCGCTGGCGCGAGGACGGCAGGCTGGAGTATCTGGGGCGCGTTGATTTCCAAGTGAAAGTGCGCGGTTTCCGCATTGAGCTGGGCAATATAGAGGCGGCACTACGGGCGCATCCCGCGGTGCGCCAAGCGGTGGTGGTTGTGCACCAGCGCACGGACGCGGAAAAGCAACTGGTTGCCTATGTGGTATTGACCGGCACGGTGTCGGCGCAGGAACTCCGCGCATTTCTGCGCGATCGCCTGCCGGAATACATGGTTCCCGGACGGGTCCTGGAACTTGAGGCTCTGCCGCTCACTCCCAACGGAAAAATCAATCGCAAAGCGCTGCCTGATCCTGACAATCTGGCGCATGAAGATGAAGGAGCTGCGCCTGTCAGCAGCGCAACGGAGCACGCCGTGGCGGCCGTGTGGGCGGAGATTCTTGGCGTTGAAGCGGCTGACCGCCATACCAACTTCTTTGAGGCAGGCGGACATTCGCTGCTGGCTACACAGGCAGTTTCGCGAATACGCCATGTCTTTGGTGTGGATCTACCGTTGCGTGCGCTCTTTCAAGACCCGACCGTCGCCGGTCTGAGCGCTTATATCGAAAGGATGCGGTCACGCTCGCGCGGACAGGCTGGATTGGCGCTGACCGTCCGCACGCGGCGCGAAAGGATTCCTCTGTCCCACGCCCAGCAGAGGCTTTGGTTTCTGGAGCAGATGAATCCCGGCGATCCTACATATGTCATTGCCGCGGGCACATGGATGCATGGGGCACTGAACATTGCCGCCCTGAACGCCAGCCTCAACAAAGTCCTGGAACGGCACGAAGTATTGCGCACACGAATGGAGACACAGGACGGCGTGCCTTACCAGGTTGTTTCCGCCCCGCTGGAACTGGAGTTCCCGATAACCGATCTGACTATGCTGGGAGAACAAGAGCGGGAGCGTGAGTCCCAGCGACAATTGCAGCAACTAGCGGGTCAGGGGTTTGATCTTACGCGCGGCCCTTTGATTCGGGCGCATTTATGGAAGCTGGGCGCGCAGAAAAATTGCCTAGGGCTGGCTATTCACCATATTGTGGCTGATGGCTGGTCGATGGGACTGTTGTTGCGCGAAATCAAAGAGTTCTATGAGGCGTGCGTCGTCGGAGGGCAGCCGAACCTGCGGGCACTGGCAATCCAGTACGCAGATTACGCGATTTGGCAGCGCGAATGGTTGCAGATTCAGGAATTGGACCGGCAACTCGAATACTGGCGTGAGCAACTGCACGACATAACTGCGGTGCGGCTGCCGCAGGACCGTCCGTATCCGCCGGTCCGCACGGGACAGGGCGCCAAATACCGGTGGAAGCTGCCGCCCACATTGCTGGACGACCTCAGGGTCTTGAGCCGCAAGCAGGGAGTAACGTTGTTCATGGCTATACTTGGGGCGTTGCAAATGTTGCTCGCCCGCTATAACGGGAATGGCGACATTGCCACCGGTTCGGTCATTGCTAACCGCAACCGCCAGGAGACCGAAGACCTCATCGGGTTCTTCGTAAACACGGTAGTGCTTCGCACGCAAGCGCGAAGCTGGCAAACGTTTGAAGAATTGCTCTTGCAGGTGAGAAAGGTGTGCCTGGAAGCCTACACGCACCAGGACCTGCCATTTGAAAAACTGGTGGAAGCCTTGCAACCGGAGCGCGACTTGGGCCGCCAGCCGTTCTTCCAGGCGCTGTTGGCCTTGCAGAATGCGCCGCTGCCGGAGATGGAGATGGGCGGCGTGCGGCTAGAGCCAGTGGCGGTAGACAACCCGTACTCCCGCTTTGACCTTTCCTTCATGGTAGAGTCCTTTGACAGATCCTGGACGGTAGTCACGGAATACAACACTGACATTTTTGATCCAGCCACCATAGAGCGCATCAGCTGCCATTATCATTCTCTTCTGCAACAGGTGGCCGCGCATCCCAAGGGAAGAATTTCAGAGTTCGAAATTCTGGATGAAAACGAACGGAAACAACTGCTGTCCTGGAGCGGCGGAGAAGAGTTTCGAGATGGAGTTTATCTGCATGGATTGTTTGAACAGCAGGTAGAGAAAACCCCCCAAGCCGAAGCAGTGGTCTTTGCGCGAGAGCGGCTGAGCTATGCGGCATTGAATCGCCGCGCAAACCAGCTTGCGCACTACCTGCAGAGTCTCGGAGCGGGACCGGAAGTTGTGATTGGTCTCTGCGTAGAGCGCTCCGTGGACATGATCGGCGCCATGCTGGCCATTCTGAAAGCCGGGGCTGTCTATCTGCCGCTGGAGCCGCACAGTCCGGCGGAGCGTCTCAGCTACATGGTGCAGGATGCCCAGGCACGCATAATCCTTACTCAAAGTTCGCTGAAAGAACGGTTCTGCGGGACGGCGGTGAAAGTCCTCGTCATGGAGGAATGCACTCAGGTTACCCGCCAGCCTGAAAACAATCCACAGGTTGCAATGGAACCTGAAAACCTTGCCTACGTCATCTATACATCCGGGTCCACCGGCAGACCCAAAGGAGTCGGAGTTTCTCATCGCAGCGTGTGTCCACTGATTGAATGGGGGCATAAGAATGTCCGGCTAAATTCCGAAGACCGGGTCCTTCAATATCTGGCCTTTGGTTTTGATTGGTGGATGTGGGAAACCATAATCACGCTTTCTTCCGGCGCTGCGCTCTATCTGATGGCGGAGAAATCGCATTTGCAGACTGAGCGGTTGATCCATGAGAACCACATCACGGTGCTTCATGCCACGCCTACGGAAGTAGAGATACTGGCTGCGAGCGGCTTTGTATTCGATTCGCTGCGTATGCTGCTGGTAGGCGGAGAAAAATCGGATTGGCATACGCTCGAATGCATTGGCCAGCTCGCTGGCGGGAACTGCTGCGCCGTCAACATGTACGGCCCAACGGAAGCCGCCATTGTTACCGTGGGTGATCTCTTTGAACCCGGCGAAGCAACGACCCATGATCCGCATGAAAACCTGCCCATTGGGTTGCCGGTGGCAAATACCACCTGTTACATCCTCGATTCAGATCTGAATTTGTGCGCGCAGGGCGTGGTTGGGGAGTTATACGTCGGTGGTGTGGAACTTGCCCGTGGCTATGTTGGCCAGCCGGCCATGACGGCTGAGAGGTTCATACCTGATCCGTTTGGAAAGCTTGAAGGTGGCAGGCTTTACAAAACTGGCGATCTCACCCGCTGGCGTCCAAATGGCAGGCTGGATTACCTGGGGCGTGCTGACCACCAGGTAAAGATACGCGGCTTCCGCATTGAACTGGGAGAGATCGAATCGGTCCTTCGCAGCCATCCCGGTGTGCACGAAGCTGTTGTGGTGGTAAAGGAACAGGAGAGCGGCGACAAAAGTCTGCTGGCCTACGTGGTTGGTGAGAGAACACCTGGGCAGGACCTCCGTTCGTTTCTGCGTGAGCATCTGCCGGAATACATGGTTCCTTCACAGGTAGTGCAGTTGGAGGCAATGCCCCTCAGCCCCAATGGCAAGATCAACCGCAATGCGCTGCCCGAACCCTCAAACTTTGAGGACAGCCGCCAGCGCGCTGTTCCGCCGCGCACTGCCATCGAGGAAGTGCTGGCGTCCCTCTGGTCGGCGATGCTTGGGCGTGAGGTGCTCGACCGTGAAAGCAACTTCTTTGAGTTGGGCGGACACTCATTGCTGGCCACGCAGGTGATGTCGCGCATCCGGCAGATATTCGGTGTAGAAATGCCGTTGCGAACTTTCTTTGAAGAGCCAACGCTGGCGCAGTTAGGTGTGCGCATTGACAGGGCGCGCCAGCAGGGCATGGAATCCAACGTCCCGAGACTTACGGCCGGACGCCGCCCACGGATCATTCCTCTTTCGCACGCGCAGCAGAGGCTCTGGTTCCTGGAGCAGATAGAGCCAGGCGGGCCGGTATATGTGATTGTGGCGGCGGTGCGGCTGGCCGGATGCCTTGAATCGGGAGCGCTCAGGCATGCGCTCAATCAGGTAATTGAGCGGCACGAGGTGCTGCGCACCCAAGTGGTGTTGAAGGAGGAGACGCCCGCGCAGGAAATTCTTGAACGGGTTGAATTACAGCTTGAAGAAATAGACTTGGGCCACGTGGGGATGAGCGAGCGCGTGGCGGAGGCCCGGCGGCTGTTGAAGCAGCTGTCCCGCGAGGGCTTCGATCTTGCCCACGCGCCGCTGCTGCGCGCACGCCTGCTGAAGCTGCATGAGCAGGAGCACTGGCTGGTGCTCTCCATGCACCACATCGCGAGCGACGGATGGTCGATGGGCGTGCTGCTACGCGAGCTCAAGGAGCTCTATCAGTCCCAAATCAGCGGAGTGCCTGCCCCGCTTGAGCCGCTTGGAGTTCAATATGCCGATTATGCCTGTTGGCAGCGCGAATGGCTGCAAGGTGGAGAACTGGAGAGACAACTGGAATACTGGCGTAAGCAGCTGGAGGGCATGGAAGAGCTGCGCCTGCCATTGGACCGTCCCTATCCTCCGGTGCGTACCGGACGCGGCGCGAGTTATCGCCGGAGAGTGCCGGAACCTCTCTACAACCATCTGAAAGAATTCAGCCGGAAACAGGGAGTCACACCCTTCATGACTCTGTTGGCCGGCATGCAGGCTTTGCTGGCGCGTTATAGCGGGCAGACTGATATTTCCATCGGGACGGTAATTGCCAACCGCAACCGGCAAGAAGTGGAGGACATGATTGGCTTTTTTACCAATGCTGTGTTGCTGCGCAAGGAGATCACCGGCGGCGAATCGTTGAAGCAGTTGGCGGCAGCAGCCAGGGAACTATCGTTGCAGGCTTATGCGCATCAGGACCTGCCCTTTGAAAAACTGGTGGAAGCCCTGCAGCCTGAACGCGATCCGAGGAAAAACCCGCTCGTCCAAGTGATGCTTGCGTTCCAGAATGCCCCTTTACCTGAACTTGAGATGGGAGAGCTGAAGCTGGAGCCGCTTGAGATTGAAAGCGAACACGCCCGCTTCGATTTAACCATAGAGATCCAGCCGGATGCGGCGGGCTGGAAAATGGCGATGGAGTACAACACCGATATTTTCGACGCGGAGACCATCGAACGTTTGGCGTCGCATTACCAGCGTTTGCTGGAAGTGGCGGTTGCCAATCCAGACGTGCCGATGGCGGAGTTGGAATTCATCAGCGATGCAGAGCGGAGCGAGATTGAGGCCTGGAGCGCCCTCCGGAAACAGTACAAGACTGAACTGTGTTTGCACCAGCTTTTTGAACAACAGGCGCAGCAGAGTGGAACCGCCGAGGCCATTTGCTGTGGGACGCAAAAACTGAGCTATATCGAGCTGAACCAGCGCGCAAATGGCCTGGCCCATTATCTGCTGCGGTCCAAGGTTGGCGCAGAGGCGGTGATCGGTCTCTGTATGGATCATTCAGTGGATAAGGCGATTGCCGCACTGGCAATTCTGAAGTCAGGCGCTTGTTGCTTGCTGCTGGATCATCAGGATCCGGAAGAGCGCCTGCATGCCGTGCTCCGCCAGGCGCAACCGCAGATAATCATCACGCAAAGAAATTACAAAGAAAAACTGGTTGCAACCAGTATGAAACTGCTAGTGATAGAGGATGAAACAGACCAGCTTGCACAGTTGCCTGGCGCCAATAGTTGTGCTGGAATTGGACCCCATAATCTGGCTTACATCATTCATAGTTCTTGCTCCACGGGAATTTCTCAAGGCGTGGCTCTTTCGCACAGAAACATTGCCCGGCTTGTGAGCGCAACGCAGGAGAGACTGGACCTCAACTCTCAAGACGCATGGTATGTGCCCTTCGAACGCGGGCCGGAAGACTCAATCTGGGAGATGTGGAGCGCGTTGCTGTCCGGTGGCCGCCTGGTGATTGCGGACCAGCCATGGTCCATAGCAGCCACTCTGATGAATACAATTCGCGACCAGAAAATCACAGTGCTCAATTCCGCCTCTCTCGCAATGCCTTTGTTATCGCTCGGTGAAGAGCAATTCCAGGGTAATGACAGTTCATTACGTTACGTGATCACGGGCGGCGAGGCATTAGGACCCAAACCGCATATATCTGCTGACAGCTTCCAGTTCGTACGCACGCACGGAAGCGCAGCAACTTCCATCTATTCACGCATGGAGCCGCTCGAAAGCAACGGGGCCGCGCTTCCCGATGTGCGCGTCTATGTGCTGGATTCACACGGCAGACTTGTTCCAAAAGGCGTGCCGGGCGAGATATACATCGGTGGCGATGCTGTGGCGCGAGGCTATGCAGGTTTACCCGAACGAACGGCAGAAAGATTCATTCCGGACCCGTTGAGCAATATAACCGGGGCACGGCTTTACAGGTCCGGTGAACTGGCCTGCTGGCGTTCCGGCGGCAGACTGGAACATTTGGGCCGTCTGGACGGACAAGTTGAGGTCCGCGGTCTTCGTTTCCATCCAGCCGAAGTCGAATCTGCCTTGTGCACTCATGCAACTGTGCGCCAGGCGGTGGTTGTGGCGAGAGAAAAACACAACGCGGACAAGGTCCTGGTCGCCTATGCCGCGCCGGCCGGGAACCTTCAACCGGACCTGCCTGAATTGCAAGCCTGGCTTGGCAAGTATCTTCCTGACGCCATGATTCCGGAAGAACTTGTCTGGATTGACGCGCTGCCGCTCAACACGAAAGGAAGAGTTGACTACCGCGCCTTGCCTGATCCGCGAACCGCGGCGCAAAGGGCGCTCGGTACAGTCCAGCCCAGGAATCCCGCCGAGACGCAGATCGCAAACATCTGGGCTGAGACGCTTGGCCACAGCGGCTTTGGAGTGCTTGACAACTTCTTTGATGTGGGTGGTACCTCGCTGCAAGTGGTATTGGTCGTGTCAAAGTTGCGTAAGGCTTTCGACAAGCAGATTCCCGTCACGACGCTGTTTGCCTATCCAACAGTGGCAACTATGGCAGAATATCTGGCTAGCCAGCAACCTGTCGCTGTCGCCGTGAGTGCCGAGGCTGTTGACAGCCGCAAGCGGGCCATTCAAAAGCAACAGGAACTGCGGCGCAAAGCGCGTGACCGCGGAGCAGGGGGGACCGCGTGACCACTCATTCTTCTAACAATGTCTATCCACTCACGTACGGTCAACGTGCTCTGTGGCTCTTTCACAAGCTCTTGCCCGGCAATACGGCGTATAACTTCATGGTCGCGGCCAAGCTGCTTGGAAGAACGGACACGCAAAAACTGCAAAGCTGCTTCCGTGTACTTGTTGACCGCCATGCCAGCCTGAGAAGCAATTTCACCGTGGTGAACGGTCAGCCGGTGCAAAAGATCCATCCTGAGCCGCTTCTGGATTTTGAACAGAAAGACGCCCGCGGCCTCTCGCCGGAGCAAATCATCAAACAGCTCTCCGACGAAGCGGACCGTCCTTTTGATCTGGAGCATGACCGGTTGCTGCGCGTGCGCCTGTGGGTGCGCTCGCCCGAAGAAATATTTCTGTTGATGACGCTGCATCACAGCGCCATTGATTTCACGTCCCTGCTCATCCTGCTGACCGAGCTTGGGCAATTATATGCCGCGCCTGTCTCGCAAATGGAAACTTGCCTGCCGCCCGCGCCGTTCCAGTCCACCGACTATGCGCGCTGGGAATCTGAGATGGTGACCGGACCCGAAGGGCAGGCGCACTGGCAGCATTGGCTTAAGCTGGGGCACGATTTTCAGTTGCTGGAAGTTCCTACCGATCGGCCCCGAACCGCCCGCATGACGTCTCGCGGTGCAGCGCAGGTCTTAAATCTTGACCCGGCGCTGACCGCTAAATTGAAACAACTGGCGGCCGCTTCGAATGTCACGCTCTATGAGGTCATGCTGGCTGCTTATCAGGTGTTGCTGCATCACTGGAGTGGAGGGCAGAAGCGCGTGCTTGTAGGCGCTCCGTTTCCTTGCCGTGTCAAGCCTGAGTTCGCGCAGGTGATCGGATTTCTTGCCAATTCAGTCGTGCTGCCCGCGGATTTTTCCAGCGTGGCTGCATTCAGCGAGTTTCTGGCGCAGACCCGGCGCACGGTGCGCGAAGCCGAGGCCCATCAGGTGTTTCCGTTCTCCCTCTTGGTAGAGCGTCTGCATCCCCCCAGAATCCCCGGCCGCCCTCCCATCTTCCAGACCCTCTTCGGTTTCTACGATGCTGAAGGATATCCTATGCTGCCGCTGTTCTTTGGCGATGGTTCCAGTGTGAATCTTGGCGGCCTCCAGTTGCAGTCCCTTGTTCCGGAACAGCGCGCGGCCATGTTTGACATAAGCGTGAGCATGTGGGAATCCGGCGGTTCTATTACCGCGCATTTCCAGTACAACACCGATCTATTTGAAACAAAGACGGTGACTTGGGTGCTGGCCAGCTACAAGCGCCTACTGGAGCAGGTGGCTGCCGATCCGTCTCTGCGCATCGGGCAATTGCAGTTGGCGGCACAGGGCTCCGAGGCGCCGGTGTCCGAGTCGCAGCCAGCATCATCCGGACGTCCTCGATTGCCCGCGAGGCCGGAACGCGGATTGGCCTTTAGCCTTTTCTACTTCGCCAGCGCGGGTGACAACGTTGGTATCAACAAATATCGTCTGCTGCTGGAGGGAGCGCAGTTCGCCGATGCAGCCGCGTTTGCAGGCGTGTGGACCCCGGAGCGGCACTTCCATCAATTCGGGGGCCTTTACCCAAACCCCTCCGTGACAGGTGCGGCGGTTGCAGCTATCACCAAAAATGTTCGCATTCGCGCCGGAAGCGTTGTGCTGCCGTTGCATCATCCAGTTAGGGCGGCCGAAGAATGGTCTGTTGTTGATAATCTTTCCAACGGACGAGTTGAGATTTGCGTCGCTTCCGGATGGAACGTCAATGATTTCATTTTTGCCCCGCAGAACTATGCTGGCCGAAAATCTCAGCTTGCCGAGCGGATTGAAACGGTCCGCAAGCTCTGGCGCGGTGAAACTCAGACGTTTACCGGGGTTGACGGGCAGGAAACCACGGTTAGTATATTGCCCCGGCCTGTTCAGACCGAATTGCCGGTCTGGCTCTCTGCATTCGGGAGCATAGATACCTTTAAGCTGGCGGGCAGCATAGGAGCCGGAATTCTTACTCATTTAGTGGGCCAGAACGTGGACGAACTCGCCAAAAAGATCGCTGCGTACCGCGAGGAGCTGCGGACCCATGGCTTTGATCCCAATGCCGGCACTGTGGCCGTAATGCTACATACTTTTTTGAGTGAGGATACAGAGTTCGTAAACGCGGTTGTAAGAGGTCCTTTTCTTGATTACCTCCGCTCGTCTATGGATCTGGGCAAAAACGTAGCTTCCAGCATGGGCGTGAATCTTGAACCGGACAAGATGACGGAAGCGGGCATCAATTCGCTGGTGGGTGTGGCTTTTGAACGCTATTCCCGGTCCCGGTCGCTCTTCGGCACCGTGCAGTCATGCCAACCGCTTTTAGACAAGCTGGAGGCTGCGGGAGTGAATGAGATTGCCTGCCTGGTTGATTTCGGGGTGGATGAAGATTTAGTCTTATCGAGCTTAAAGTATCTGAAACAACTTAAGGATGAAAGATACAAAGCGCAGACCGTAACCGTGGCCGTTACGCTACCAGACTTCAAGACACAAAGCCACTCCACCGTGGACGGTGTAGGGCGGGCTGCAACGCGGCGGCAAAATCTTGAAGAGCGCAGGCAATTGCTGCGGACAAGACAACCGCTGGCGAAAGGATCGGAATCATGAGTACCGCCGGAACAGACGTAGCGGTCATTGGAATGGCGGGGCGTTTTCCCGGCGCCAAAACTCTGACCCAGTTTTGGCGTAATTTAGTTGAAGGTATTGAGTCTGTGTCCTTCTTCCCTGAAGATCCGGGCTTCCCTACCAATATCGCATCCGGTAAATATGTACCGGCGCGAGCCGTGGTTGATCATATTGACTTATTCGATCCTGCCTTCTTCGGCTATAGCCCCGCCGAGGCTTCGATCATGGATCCGCAGCAGAGATTATTCTTGGAGTGTTCGTGGGAAGCCCTGGAAGATGCGGGTTACGATCCCGGAACCTACCCCGGCGCGATTTCCCTGTATGCCGGTTCTACTACGAATACTTACCTGCTCGCGCAGTTCTCGCCCCAGGACTTGCCGAGAGTCCTGAATGACTTCCAGACCGTCATTAGCAATGACAAGGATTTTCTGGTGACCCGCGTCTCGTATAAGTTAAACTTGCGCGGCCCGGCGGTGAACGTTCAGTCCGCGTGTTCTACCTCGCTGGTTGCGGTACACCTTGCCTGCCAATCTTTATTGGTGGGTGAGGCTGATATGGCAATGGCCGGAGGCGTCTGCTTGCGTCTCCCGCAAGGCCTGGGATATTGGCACCAGCCCGGTGGAATCTTTTCTTCTGATGGCCGTTGCCGCGCCTTTGACAAAAAGGCTGATGGCACCTTTCCCGGAAATGGGCTGGGCATAGTAGTTTTGCGGCGTCTTGAGGATGCCGAACGCGATGGAGACCGTATTTATGCGGTCATCAAAGGGACCGCAGTTAATAATGATGGTTCCTCCAAGGTCGGGTTTACGGCGCCCTCCGTTGCCGGCCAGTCTTCAGTCATTGCGGAAGCGCTGGCCATAGGCGGCATTTCTCCGGAAGAGATTCAATATGTCGAAGCACACGGGACGGGAACTTCGCTGGGTGATCCCATCGAGATTGCCGCGCTGACGCAGGCGTTTCAGGCTGTTTCCGGCGGTGAAGTCCGATGCGGTATCGGCTCGATCAAACCCAACATCGGCCACCTGGATGCTGCTGCCGGAATTGCAGGTTTTATGAAGGTGGTGCTTGCCCTAAAGAACCAGACCATCCCGCCCAGCCTGCATTTCGAAAATCCTAATCCCGATATTGATTTTGCCTCGACGCCGTTTTTCGTAAATAGGACCGCCACTGAGTGGAGGTCAAACGGCAAGCTCCGCCACGCAGGGATCAGCTCCTTTGGCATCGGTGGGACGAATGCTCATGCGATTCTGGAAGAGGCCCCCCGGCTCGTGCGCCAGCCCAGCGGCCCTGAAGATTGTCTGCTGGTAGTCTCTGCCAGGACCTCTGCCCAGCTTACGACTGCTGTTACCAATCTGGCCGAACATCTGAAGGACCACCAGGATCTGAGTCTGGGTGATGTGGCTTACACATTACAAACAGGACGCAGGGCATTTGGTCACCGGGCAATCCTGCATGCCAAAAGCATGGGGATTGCCGTGGTCCGTCTGATCCATGAGAAAAACGAACATCTCATTGCTTCCACGGTGGCTTCCAATCCGAAACTGGTCTTGTTCCTTTCCGCTGATGGTGAGCCGCCCCTCCGGGCGATCAAAGAGCTGTATGAGAAAGAACCCGTGTTTCGCGAGGAGCTGGATAAGGCCCTTGCGACAGCCGGGCTTACATTCCAGAAGATAATCGGCCCGGATCAGCCGCTGGCCGCAGGCGAGAAAACCCAGGCTGCATTCAGCGTTTCTTGCGCGTTGGGCCAAATGTGGCTCCGGTCGGGAGTTTCGCCGCAATTGCTGGCTGGAGACCATACTGGCGAGTACGTGGCGGCCTACCTTGCGGGTGTCCTCTCGCTCGAAAATGCAATGGCATTGGCTTTGTACAGAAACAAAGCCATCAATAATGGAAGAGGTCCTTCTGTAAAGCAGCTAGCAGCGCCCGGTATCCCGATCCATTCACTGCGGACTGGCGTGGAAATCACTGACATTGAATATTGGAACGGGGAACACGGACAAGAATCGCCGAAAGAAGAAAATCTCGCCGCGCTTCTCAACTCGCCTGAGGTAGTGGTGCTTGAGGCAGGGACACCCTCACCAGTAAGCGCGATGCTGCGCAATCGGGCTGAGACCGAACGGCGCACCGTGATTTCATCGTTGCCCGCAGACGCTCAGGCCAGCGCGGTAACCAATTTGTGGTTAGCGCGAGGCAGGTTGTGGCTCTCCGGCATCGGTATAAATTGGCGCAAGTGCCACTACGTGAAAAGATACCGCGTTCCGCTTCCCACCTATCCATTTGAACGTCAAAAGTGCTGGGTTGGCCCGCCTGACGGCGCGCGTGTGATGCCGAAGATTGAAACTGGAACGGCCATCACCGGCGACGTGCGGCATCCCCGCCCCAATCTTGCCGCGCCATACCAGCCGCCGCAAACCGAAATTGAAAAAAAGCTTGTTGCGTTGTTCGAAGAGCTGCTGGGGATAGAAGGTGTTGGAATCGCCGACGATTTTTTTGAGCTTGGCGGCCACTCATTGATTGCCGTCCAGCTTGGCTCGCGCCTGCGCGAGATATTTGATGTGGAGATTGAGCCTCAGGCGGTGTTTCAGGCTGCTAACATCGTCGACCTTGCGGCAGTCTTAGAAAAGACGCTCATTCAGCAGGTTGAAAGCATGACCGACGAGGAAGCGGAAGCCCTGTTGAACCAGACAACGGATCACTAACGCAGCCCAAAAAGGGAATCTATGTTGTCCGGCAATACTTTGCATTCCATCTTCGAAGCGCGCGTGCAGGAAGCCCCGGGCCGGGTTGCAGTTTTCTGCGCAGGCGAACAAGTTTCTTATGGCGAGATGAATAGCCGCGCCGAGCGCCTGGCCAGCAAGTTACGGGCCATGGGAGTTGGTCCTGATGTCCTTGTCGGCCTGTGCCTGGAACGCAGGCTGGAGATGATCGTGGGGATGCTCGCCATCCTGAAGGCCGGCGGTGCTTATGTTCCCATCGATCCTGCATACCCGGCAAAACGAATCGAGTTCTTATGTGAAGACAGCGGCGCCGCGGTAATCGTGAGCGAAACAGCGGCCCTGGCCAGTCTGGGAAAGTCCAGATCGAAAATAGTTTGCATTGACCAGGATGCAACGCGCAGCGCGGCCGCTCCCGGCTGCGAGGAACAATCTTCTCGCCTGGAACATATCTCAAGCAACGGCAAGCCCGAATCCACTCTCGCCTACGTGATCTACACCTCCGGCTCTACAGGGACACCCAAGGGAGTTCTGGTTGAGCATCGCCATGTAATCCGTCTTTTCCAACAAACCGAGGACAAGTTTGGTTTCACCCACAATGACGTGTGGACCATGTTCCACTCCATCAGCTTCGATTTTTCCGTATGGGAGATCTGGGGCGCATTGCTCTACGGTGGGGCCCTGGTGATTGTGCCTTCAGTGCTGACTCGCTCACCGGACCAGTTTCACGCTCTTTTGCGTGAAAGAAAAGTTACGGTCTTGAACCAGACGCCGTCGGCATTCCGTCAACTGATTGCTGCTGACATGCGCCTTGCGACTCCGTCCAGCTTTGCCCTTCGCTTCATCATCTTCGGGGGCGAAGCTTTGGATGTTAGGCTGCTGGAACCATGGGTCGCGCGTTACGGGGACCAGTCTCCCGCGCTCGTCAATATGTATGGAATCACTGAGACAACCGTGCATGTAACGTACAAGCGGTTGTCGAAGGAAGACCTTACCCGTCCTGATGTGAGTCCAATAGGGATACCGATTTCTGATTTGCAGATTCATCTGCTCGATGTCGAGGGACAGCCTGTGCTTGATGGCGACAAGGGAGAGATGTACATCTCCGGCGCGGGTGTTGCGCGCGGGTATCTGAACCGGCCGGAGCTTACTGTGGAGCGCTTTGTTCAAAGGGGCGCCACGCGCATGTATCGTTCCGGAGACCGGGCCATACGCCTTCCCAATGGCGAGTTCAATTATCTTGGCCGGGGCGACGATCAGATCAAAGTGCGCGGTTTCCGCATTGAACCCCGTGAAGTAGAGCTTTGTCTGTGTAGCCACCCTGAAGTTGCAAACGCGGTCGCAGCAGCGCATGATTATGGCGATGGCGATATACGCGTGATCGCTTATGTGGCGCCTCGCCATGATGGAACAACAGACGAGAAAGTCATTGCTGAATTAGGCCGGCATGCGGCAGAGAATCTGCCGCTCCATATGCGCCCCTCCACCTACTTCATCGTGCCGGAAATTCCACTTACCATCAACGGCAAAGCAGACCGCGCCGCCGTTCGCGAACTCGCGGCGCGTCAACAGAGATCCCATGCGCCCTCTGAGGACTTGAGTCCAACTGAGCAGGTGGTCGCCGGAATCTGGGAAGAAATCCTGCAAAAAGAAAGCATTGGTACCAAAGATGATTTCTTTGATTTAGGCGGTACATCCCTGGCTCTCATCCGCATCTTCGCCCGCGTCAATGACCGCTTTAAGCTTTCCATGAACGGAAGCATTCTGGCTGAGGAAGCCACAGTTTCACGCCTGGCCTTCTGCATTGACGAACAGTTAGCTGCCCAGCCCACGCGTGAAGGCGTCCATTCCAATAGGGTTCAAACTCTTACTGAACAGGCCATCGTTCAGATATGGGAAGACGTCCTGCAAAAGAAAAACATCGGTACAAAAGACGACTTTTTTGATCTCGGCGGCACATCGCTTGCGCTGATTCGTGTCTTCTCCCGGGTAAATGCTCAATTCAATCTCTCGTTGAACGGCAGCATCCTGGCGGAAGAAGCAACGGTATTGCGCCTGGCGAGCTGTGTGGATGCCGAGTTGCAGCACAACCAGGCTCAAGTTTACATCGTTGGGAGGATCTAATGCAGACCGCGCAGCAGCAAACTCGACAATTTACTTTTACACCTGAAGAGCTGGCCGGTTTTCACAGAAACGGCTATGCCGGCCCATTTACCCTCTATGAACCCGATGAGATGAAAACCATCTGGAAGCGCCAGCGTCTTCTTTTGCTGGACCGCAGCAAAGCGATCTACCAGGACGGAGCAGCAGTGTCGGGCGCCACGAATATCGCCAACTATGATCGTCATCTGGATAACGATTTTCTTGCCGAGCATATTTGCCGTGGTGAAATCGTCGACCGTGTTGCCAGTGTGCTTGGGCCTAACGTGCTTTGTTGGCGCACTGAATTCTTTCCGAAGTATCCCGGCGACGAAGGAACTGACTGGCACCAGGCGGACACATTTGCCAATGCTTCAGGCACGCCGCAAATCCTGTGGCCGGAAGACGAGGATTTTGGCGGGACGATTACCGTGTGGACAGCCTTCACAGAGGCCAATGAAGACACTGCCTGCCTTCAGTTCATCCCCGGCACCCATCAAACCATGTTTTATGACGAGACCAAGCGCATGCATTACGATCCCAACAAGATCAACAGCATGGAAAAGGAAGGCATGCGCCGGGGCTTTTTCGGCTACGACTACCGCCAGTTGCAGATCGATCCGAACTGGAAGCCAGACGAGTCGAAAGCGGTCTCGATGGTCATGCGTCCCGGCCAATTCATTATGTTTTGGTCAACGTTGATGCATGCCTCGCATCCCCATAGTGGAAAAACGCAGGAGATGCGCATGGGATTTGCGTCGCGCTATGTGCCCGCCGGCGTAAAAATCTATCCTGACACGGACGCAATTGAAGAGTATGGCGGCCGCGTGAGTCTGGAGAACTACGGCGCCGTGCTGGTTTCCGGGCGTGACGAATTCGGGCACAATCGCATCGCCACCCAAACCACGAGAGGCAAGCTCTTTGTCACCAGACAAGACAGATAGCTGCCACTTGACGGCCGCGGTGCATCATGCAAAAGAGGGTGTCCAGGCTCTCTCCTTGGCAACGGGAGACGCCATAGCTCGCCTCACTCGCACGGTTCTCTCCGTGCGGCCGTTGATTGATGTTCTAGACCATCCTGTCTTTGTCGCTCCGGTTCGCGACGGCGAACAGTTCACCGTGGAAGATGAAATTGGGTTGGAGGGCTTGTTGAACAGAATTGCCGGCCACTGCCGAGCGCCGGAGTTTGCAGTTCTGGAAGCGTCTTCCGGTACGGACCTGACGGTTTTTGAGCGGGTTGTCAGCAATCGTTTGCGCGACTGCGGGCCATACCAGGCTGCCTTTCAGCGGGCGTTGCAATCGCTTGAAATAGATAAAATTATCCAGGCCGCGATTTCTCATGGGTTCGAATATAGATTTCGTCGAACCGATGTTTCTTCTTTTGATGGCGCATTGCTGAGGACCTACGCAGCGGGAGATCCCGGCAAGCCGGCTGTCATCATTATTTCAGCCTGTGGTATGCCGGCGAAGCTTTCTGAATTGTGGATGGATTTTCTGGCGCGGGACTACTTCGTTCTCACCTGGGAGACACGCGGCCTCTTTGGCGAACTCTCGAATGTTGACTCGCTTGCGTGGGACGCCGGCGCGCAGGCAAAAGACCTGTCTGCGGTGATGGACCATTACGGCGTAAAGGCCGGGCATGTTATGGGGCTGTGTGGGGGCGCCGTGATTTCACTTATGGCTGCCCAAAATACCCCTGACCGTATTTCGTCTATGAGCCTGTGGTACGGAGATTTCGAGCTTGGTTCCAACGCACCCAAAACGATGTACCAGCAAAACCTCAAAGACATAATGCTCATGTCCGGCGCCGGACGTTCCGAAGCGGCATCAACCCATGAACTGTTCTGCAGCGCAATGATCAAGAACATGCGCTCCGACTTGGCCCATCTCATCATTTATCCTTATGCCACTCCCGAGCTGCTCTTCCGCTATGGAAAACTGAACGGAAGTATCATGTCCGCGAATGTTGGCCCTCTGCTGCGCACGACACCACACCGTACTCTGGTAGTTACCAGCCAGGACGACAGCACCGCTCACCCGGAAGGCTCCCGCCACGTGGCCGAACAATTACCTAATGCCGTCTTGCACGTAGAGCCTCATGGCGATCACCTGTACTTTTATGAAGCTGCCCCTAGGTTAACTGAGTTGGCCGCAAGGTTCATCGCCGGCAGCGAGGTGTAATCGGGCAGGTTGATTCAAGAGCATTGGGGAGGCTGCGCGAAGGTCAGAATTAGCAGGTTACGGGCGGTAACCAACCGTTTGGGCCGCGGCCGCATTCAGGGATTCTTTTAGATTGCTTGCCAGAGTGGACACATTCGGGCGTTGGAGGATGGTGTAGTGGTTGCCAGGGACCATGTGCAACTCTACGCCCTGCGTAGCAATCAGGTTCCACGCTGCGGCTATAGATTCTGGATTTTCACTTTCTGAGGCTTTGAGCAGTACGATGCTTTGGTCCTGCGGGGCGGGGGAGTAGCTTTCCATGGCGCGCAAATTACGCGTGTAGACATTCAGCATGTGATTGAACTCTTCTTCGGCGTTGTCCCGGGGCAGCACTTCGGCGGCAACGAACTCGTCCAGCACCAGGATTTTCTGTTTTTCCGGCGAAAGTTGTGCAAACTGTGATTGCAAAGCTGTAACGTCCTTGCCTAGGGAGCGGGCCATCTCCAAAGCGAAGCGGGCAAGCATCGGCAACTGATTCGCGCGATCATTATTTATTGAACGATTTCGTGAAAGCGGATAGGTATCAAACAGCGCCAAAAGCGCAATGGATTCGCCTTCTGCTTTCAGCTGCCTCGCCATTTCGAAAGCTACCAGTCCACCCATGGACCAGCCAGCCAGGAAATACGGGCCAGACCGCTGTGCCCGGCGGATCTCCCGGATATAAGCGGAGGCCATCTGTTCGATGGTTTCGGACGAATCCGAGGCAGTTGCCTGCAATCCGTAAAAAGGGCGCTCCGTCCCAAGTTCTCTGGACAATTCGTTGTAGCAAAATACCTGGCCACCGATCGGATGTATGCAGAAGAATGGGCTCTGTGTACCGTAGGGCTGGATGGGAACCAGGATCTGTTGGGACAGATTTTCGGGCGCGGATTCCGGACGTTTTGCCATGCTGGCTATCGTCGGGTTCTGGAACAGATCTACAAGCGTCAGGTGGTAATTCAGGCGATTCCGCAGCATCGCTCTCAGCCGCACTGCGAGGAGCGAATGTCCTCCCAAATCAAAGAAGTTGTCTTTTACACCAACCTGGTTCAGGCCCAGAACTTCGCACCAAATTTTTGCCACCGCTGCTTCCTGCTCATTGCGAGGCGCAATATACGCCGCGCGGCTGCTCTCCCGCTCCGGCACAGGCAAGGCCTTGCGATCCAGTTTGCCGTTTGGCGTAAGCGGCAGGCTGGTCAATGACGACCACCCCGTGGGCACCATGTACTCGGGCAGGCGTTTTCTTAACTCGTCGCGCAATTCCTCCGGCTTGCGATTGCCTTCCATTACTACGTATGCCAGCAGGCGGTTGTCCCCTTGTAAGTTGCGCATCATCACCACAGCCTGCTTCACACCGGGCTGCTCCCGCAATGCCGACTCGATTTCTCCCAATTCAATCCGGAACCCGCGCACTTTCACCTGCTGGTCCAGCCGTCCGTAATAGTCCAAGCTTCCGTCCGCGCGCCAACTCACCTGATCGCCACTACGGTAGAGGCGTTCTCCTGCTTCCGTTGAATAGGGATTCGGTACGAAGCGTTCTGCCGTCAGCTGGGCCTGATTTAGGTATCCCCGCGCGACTCCCGCGCCGCCCACGTATAGTTCACCCTTTACTCCTACCGGCACCGGTTGCGTCCACTGGTCCAGCACGTACAGCTTCAAGTCGGGAATCGCTGTACCGATTCCACTCTTACCCATAGCTCCCTCTACATCTTTGAGAGTGATGGGCTGGTAGGTCACATGCACGGTGGTCTCAGTGATGCCGTACATGTTAATTAGCTGCTGCTCAGGATGACGTGCCAGCCAGTTGCGCAGATTCTCATACTCTAGGGCCTCGCCACCGAAGACTACTACGCGAAGTGCCAATCTTGCTTCGTTTGACAATTCTTCCGCGCCGACAGGCACCGCCACGCTCCCTGGTGTGTTTTCCTGATGGTTATTGTGATCGAAGGAGGGTCCGTTTTTGCGCTCTCTGCTCTCTTCCGCCGCCATTAACTGCTGGAAGGCCGAAGGCGTCTGGCTCAGCACCGTTACCCTTTCCTGCTCCAGAAGATTCAGGAAATCTTCTGGCGAGCGGCTCACCCAGTAGGGAACAACCACCAGCCTGCCACCGTAATGCAGCGCACTCCATAATTCCCACACCGAAAAATCGAAGGCATAGGAGTGGAACAGGGTCACCACATCATTTTGATTGAAATCAAACCAACGTTCAGTGCGCTCCATCAACCGCACCACATTACCGTGGGTCACCATGACTCCCTTAGGACGTCCCGTGGAACCAGATGTGTAAATCACATAAGCAGTATTATTCGGGTGTATGACTACACTCAGATTTTCTCCGCTTTGCTTCTCGATTTCCGCCTGCTCGCTTTCCCACTCCAGCAGCCGCCCTCGATAGCCATGATTCGCTAGTTTCTCCCGCAGGTTCTTCTGAGTTATCAGCACCGCGGCTTGCGAATCTGCCAGCATGAAGCTCAGCCGCTCGGCAGGATAATCGGGATCCAGGGGAACATAGGTCGCCCCGGCTTTCAGGACGCCCAGCAATGCAATCACCATCTCCAGGCTGCGCTCCAGGCAGAGGGCTACACGGCTCTCCGGGCCCACGCCGAGCTTTTGCAGATAAGCAGCCAACTGATTAGCACGGGAATTCAACTCCCTATAAGTCAGGCGCCTGCCTTCACAACTCAGCGCCGGGGCGGCAGGAGTGCGGGCCGCCTGTGCTTCAAAGCGTTCATGTAAAACCTTACGGGGCGAAACGGTTTCGGTGCGCGTCCACTCTGCCAGCAGTTGCCGGCGTTCGTTGGGACTGAGCAATGACAGTTCACTGATGCGCTGCTGTGGCTCGGCCACAATGCCGCTCAACAAGGTTTGGAAGTGACCCAGCATGCGCTGAGTGGTAGAGGCTGTAAATATGTCTGTGTTATAGGCCAGAGAGCCCTGCAAACCGGAGCTTATCTCTCCCAGGCTGAGCGTGAGATCGAATTTTGCAGTATTTCCGCTGATGTTGAACTGCGTCAAATTGGCCGGGCCGAGTTGCAATCCGGATTGGGGTGCATTCTGAAGCACGAACATTACCTGGAATAGGGGAGTGCGTGCCAAATCCCTTTCGGGCTGAAGGACCTCTACAAGCTTCTCGAAGGGCACATCCTGGTGAGCATAAGCCTGTAACACTGTCTCTCTGACTTGCTGCAGCAGTTCGGCGAAGTTCAATGTGCCGGTGAGTTCCGTTCGCAATACCAGAGTGTTAATGAAGAAACCGATTAACGGTTCCAATTCAGATTGACGGCGGCCAGCGACCGGAGAACCTACAGTGATATCCTGCTGCCCGCTGTAGCGGGATAGTAACACCTGAAAAGCGGCGAGCAAGGTCATATATAAGGTTGTGCGGTTGCGTTGGCCGAGCGCCCGCAGTTTTTCTGTTACTTCCGCGGAAATGGAGACTGCCTCGCTGGCGCCGCGATAGCTCATCACGGAAGGACGAGGCTGGTCTATCGGCAGTTCCAGCGGTTCTACACCGGCGAGTTGCCGTTTCCAATAGCTGATCTGCTGATCCAGAACCTCGCCATGCAGCCACTCCCGTTGCCATGAACTGTAATCGGCGTATTGGATTGCCAACTCGGGCAATGGGGACTGGCGGCCCTCGTTGAATGCCTGATAGAGCACCGATACTTCCTTTATCAATACGCCAATGGACCATGCATCGGAAATGATGTGGTGCATGTTGGAGACCAAGACGTAATCATCCTGCGAGAGCCGGAGCAGCTTTACGCGAAAGAGCGGGCCGCGTTCAAGGTCAAATGGAGTCTGCGCTTCCGCCAGGAAAACTTTCCGGGCCTCAGCCTCGCGCTGTTCTTCAGACCCAGTGGACAGGTCCAACAGCGGTAATTCCACCTCTGAGGGTGAAGAGATGATCTGGTGCGGCTCGCCATCAGCGATTGCAAAACGGGTACGCAAAGATTCATGCCTGCGAGCAATTTCATTCAGTGTCCGCTGCAGTGACTGCACATCAAGGGCGCCGGTGATCCGGACGGCGCTAGGGATGCTATACACGATCTGCCCTGGCGTCAGTTGGTCTATGAACCAAAGCCGCTGCTGCGCATAGGAGAGAGGGATGAACCCATCTCTGGGCATGCGGCGCAACTGGTGAGTAGCCATGCCGGCAACAGTGGACGTTAATTGTTCAACAACTTTTGCCAGCTTGCCGATGGTCGGCGACTCAAACACCCGACGCAATGGCACTTCTACCTTGAAGGCCTTTCTTATGCGTGCCGTGACCTGGGTAGCGAGCAGGGAATGTCCACCTAAAGCGAAAAAGTCGTCATCCATGCTGATCTGGGTGCGGCCAAGCACAGCCGCCCATATCTGGGCCAGCAATTCCTCTGTCGGTGTGCGTGGCGCAATGGAGCTTTGTTGGTCAGGCACGCGGTCCGAAGGTGGCAAGGGCAATGCTCGGCGATCTGTTTTTCCGCTGGGGGTAAGCGGAATCTTGTCCAGCACCATGAAAACAGAAGGAACCATGTACTCGGGCAGCCGGCCCAAGAGGTCGTCGCGTAGTTCACCTGTCTCGATTTGCCGGCGCAGCACCACGTAGGCAGTAATCCGCTTCTGTTTCTGTTCGTCTTCTCGAACGATTACGACCGCCTGCTCCACGGCCGGATGCTGGCGCACCTCAGTCTCGATTTCCCCAAGCTCGATGCGATAACCGCGAATTTTCACCTGACCATCAACGCGTCCCAAGAATTCCAGGTCACCATCATTTCTCCACCGGACGATGTCGCCGGTCTTGTACAGATGGTCTCCCGTTGTGTGGCTGAAGGGGTTAGGCACAAACCTTTCCGCCGTCAAGTCAGGATTGTTCAGATAGCCGCGCGCTGTTCCCGCTCCGGCGATAAACAGTTCTCCAGGCACGCCGATGGGAGCCGGTTCCATCCATCGATTTAGGACATAGAGTTGGGCGTTGGCGATGGCCTTGCCTATCGGGGGCAGCTTCGGCCACTCTCTGCTGTCTCCACGCAGGGTATACGAACTGCAAAGATGGGTCTCACTGGGACCGTAATGGTTTACCAGCACCGCATTCTGCGCGCGCTGGAACAACTGCATGATAGCGGGAGTAATCTGTAATTGTTCACCGGCCGTGATCACTTCACGCAGGGAGCATTCAGGCGAGTCTTCTTCCAGATATGCTTTGCTGAGATAGTCCAGGGCCACAAACGGCAGGAAGATGCGTTCAATGCGCCGCTGAGTAATGAGATGCCGCAGCTGTGGAATGTCTCGGCGCGTGTCATCATCAATCAAATGGAGAATCCCGCCGCTCGCAAGGGTGCTGAAGATCTCCTGCACAGAGACATCAAAACTCAGCGATGTGAATTGCAAAGTGTTCTTCAGGGCAAAGGCAAAGCTCTCAACCTGCCATTGAATCAGATTGGAAAGTGCGCGGTGAGGTAGCGCGACTCCTTTGGGTTTTCCGGTGGAGCCGGATGTATAGATGACATAAGCGATGTTCTCCCCACTTAGCCGTGTGCCCGGGGATTGCCTACTGCATTTGCTGATCTCGGGCCACGCCGTATCCAGCATCAATTGCTTCGTAGAATGATTCGGAAGCAATCCGCTGAGTTCGCTCTCGATCACCAGCATCCGCATGGCGGAGTCTTCCAGCATGTATTGAAGGCGTGTCTGCGGGTAAGAAGGGTCAAGCGGAATGTAAGCGCCGCCGGCTTTCACAATCCCCACCAGGGCCACAACCATCTTCAGACTTCGTTTCATGCAGAGGCCAACCCTCTCATCCGGGCCGACGCCGTGGGCAATCAAGTAATGGGCCAATTGATTCGACCTTTGATCCAGGTCCGCATAAGTCCATTGCTCCGATTCATAAGTCACAGCCAGGTCATTAGGCGCCTTTGCAGCCTGTTCCGCAAACATCTCGTGGACCCAGCGCTCCTGCGGATACGATTTACCGGTGAGGTTCCACTGTTCGATGACCTGCTTCTGTTCCTCAACGGTGAGGAGCGGAAGCTCCCCCAGGCGACGCAGTGGGTCGGCCACAATGCCGCCCAGCAGTTTTTGAAAGCGCTCAATCATGCGTTCGATCGTGTCTTCGTCAAACAGGTCGCTGCTGTAGCTGAGCGCTCCTTGCAATTCAGAATTGTTCTCGGTCAGAATGAAGGTGAGATCAAACTTGGCCGCTCCTGTACCAAAAGGAAATGCCGACAGTTTAGTCGAACCCAATTCCAGCGTTGCCTGGGGAGCATTTTGCAGGACAAACATCACCTGAAACAGAGGCGTCCTGGAGAGGTCGCGTTCGGGTTGCAGAATCTCTACCAGTCTTTCAAACGGCGCATCCTGATGAGCATAAGCTTCCAGAGTTGTTTCTCTTACCTGCTCTAGCAGTTGCCTGAAGCCCATATCTCCGGAAATATCGGCACGCAGAACCAGGGTGTTTACAAAGAAGCCGATCAGTGGCTCCATTTCCGGTCTGCGGCGACCGGCAATCGGCGATCCTACTGCGATGTCCTGCTGTCCGCTGTAGCGATAAAGCAATACTTGGAAAACAGCCAACACGGTCATATACAAGGTCGCACCCTGCCGGCGGGCAAGCTCTTTCACTTCGTTCACGAGACTTGCGGAAATCCTGACTGCTTTGGCAGTTCCTCGATACGTCAACACCGGCGGACGCGGCCGGTCTGCCGGCAGTTCCAATGCCGAAATTCCGGCAAGCTGCCGCTTCCAGTAACGGATTTGCTCTTCCAGCACTTCTCCCCGCAACCACTCCCGTTGCCAGGCTGTGTAATCCACGTACTGAATCGGCAGATCCGGCAGCGGTGACGGCTTACCGGCGCTGAATGCGCTATAGAGCGCAGAGAATTCGCGCATCAGGACTCCCAGGGACCACGCGTCTGAGACAATATGATGCACGTTCATCAGCAGTACGTAATCGTGTTCATCGAGTTGAAATAGTTCCAGGCGCAGCAGCGGTCCCTTGACCAGGTCGAAAGGACGGCGCACGTCCTCTTCAATCCGTTTTCTAGCTTCGATCTCCCGCTGTTCGCGCGGCAGAGAGCGCAGGTCAGAAAATGGCAACTGCAATTTCAATTCTGCATGAATTACCTGTTGGGGCTCGCCGCCTTCCGCCATGAACGTGGTCCGCAGGCTTTCGTGGCGATTGGCGATCTCCTGGAAGCTCTTTTGCAAAACATCGGCATCCAGTTGTCCCTGAATGCGTACGGCTGCAGGCACGTTATAGGTAGACAGGCCAGGTTCGAGCTGGTCTATGAACCAGAGTCGCTGCTGGGCAAAGGATGCGGGGTAGAAGAAGGAATCTTTGCTCCCAGCAGGCTGCGCATCATTGTCGTGGGACTGCACGAGGGGAGCAAAGTTCTCGGAAGAGGGATTGCCCATGGTTGCGGCAAGGCCGGCAATCGTCGGATGTTCGAAAATCTGGCGCAGCGAAACCTCTACTTTTAAAGTGTCTCTTATCCGCGACACCAGTTGCGTGGCCAGAAGCGAATGACCGCCCAGATCAAAAAAATTGTCTTCCACACCCACCCGGTCCAGCCGTAGAACGGCACACCAAATTTGTGTCAGCCGCTCTTCCTGTTCATTGCGCGGCGCCGCATAAGTCGTTTGCGCGCTCTGTCGTTCCGGAGCGGGCAGCGATTTATGGTCCAGCTTTCCATGGACCGTCAGAGGCAGTTGCTCCAGTTTCAGCCAGGCAACCGGCACCATGTACTCCGGCAATCGTCGCCTCAACCCACCCCGTATCTCTTCCAGGTTCTTTTCCGGCTCGATCACCACATAAGCGATCAGGCTTCTGTCACCCTGTTCTTCCCGTATTGCTACTGCAGCCTGTTTTACGCCTGCCTGTTCCCGAAGCGCCGACTCAATTTCTCCCAACTCAATCCGGAACCCGCGCACCTTCACTTGCCGGTCAAGACGTCCGTGATAATCCAAGCTTCCGTCATTACGCCAACTCACCTGATCACCGCTACGGTATAGACGCTCTCCCGCTTCATTCGCATAGGGGTTCGGCACAAAGCGCTCCGCAGTCAGCTCCGCCCGGTTCAGATAGCCTCGCGCAACCCCGGCCCCGCCCACGTACAATTCTCCCTTAATACCTGCCGGCGCCGGCTGCATCCACTCATCCAGCACGTACAGTTTTAAATCGGGAATGGGAGTGCCGATTCCGCTTCTGCCCTGCGCTTCTTCTACATTTTTGAATGTGACTGGCCGGTACGTAACATGCACTGTGGTTTCAGTTATGCCGTACATGTTGATGAGCACAGGCTTGTCAGGATAGCGGTGCAGCCAGCCACGGAGTTCTTCATATTTCAGGGCTTCGCCGCCCAAGACCACCACGCGGAGCTGCAACCCTGCTTGGCCCACTTGGGTTTGCTGGTCATTGCTTTGCTGTAAGGGGGCCTCCTGGCTTCTTCTGCTCTCTTCCGCCGTTATCAGTTGATAAAAGGCCGAAGGCGTTTGACTCAATACCGTCACGCCTCGCTGCATGAGCAGCTTCAGAAAATCTTCCGGTGAACGGCTCACCCAATAAGGCACGACCACCAGTTCACCGCCGTAGTGCAGCGCACTCCATAACTCCCACACCGAAAAGTCAAATGCATAGGAATGAAACAACGTGACCACGTCTTGCTCATTGAAGCCAAACCAGTGCTGAGTGCGCTCCATCAGGCGCATCACATTGCCGTGTGTTACCACCACTCCCTTCGGTCGCCCGGTAGAGCCCGAGGTATAGATCACATAGGCGGCATTGTCCAGGTGCATGCGGACATCCGGGTTCTGCTCGCTTTCATTTTCTATTTGGTCCTGTTCGCTTTCCCATTGCAGCAATCTTCCCTTGTAACCAGCCAGCCGCGCCTGAACCGATTTGTGCGCCAGCAAAACTGCCGCCTGCGAATCCGCGAGCATATAGCTCAGCCGCTCGGAAGAATAATCCGGGTCTAGAGGAACATACGCAGCGCCAGCTTTCAGAACACCAAGCAGGGCAACGACCATTTCCAGGCTGCGTTCCATGCAGACCGCCACACGCGTCTCAACTCCTGCGCCTAGCCTCCTCAGGTATGCAGCCAAACGGTTGGCACGCAGATTCAACTCTGCATAGGTCAGCGAACTGCCTTCATAGCTCAACGCCCGGGCTGCAGGAGTGCGGGCCGCCTGTGCTGCGAAATGTTCATGCACGCACGCACGGGGAAGGGCGGTTTCAGTGCGCGTCCAATCTACCAGCAATTGCCGCTGTTCAGTTGCGTTGAGGAATGTCAGGTCGGCAACGGGTTTCTCCGGCCCGGCAACAATGTTGCCCAGCAGCGCCTGGAAATGACCGGTCATTCGCTGAATAGTGGCAGCTTCAAACAGGTCTGTGCTGTACCCCAAAGTGCCTTGCAATCCGGAATCTGTATCGCCCAGATTGAGGGTCAGATCAAACTTTGCGGTGTTGGCGATAACGTTGAACTGCGTAAGACGCGTTGTTCCCAATCCCAGTTCAGATAGCGGCACATTCTGAAATACGAACATGACCTGGAACAGAGGCGTACGGGCCAAATCTCTTTCGGGTTGAAGAACTTCAACCAATTTCTCGAAAGGCACATCCTGATAGGCGTACGCTTGTAATGTAGTTTCCCTGACTTGCTTCAGCAGTTCGATGAAATTCAGGTTTGCAATCACCTGCGTTCGTAGCACCAGGGTGTTAAGGAAGACACCGATCAGCGTTTCCATCTCGGGCCGTGGCCGGCCGGCCACGGGGCATCCGACAGCAATATCCTGCTGTCCACTGTAACGGCCCAACAGTACCTGAAATGCGGCCAGCACTGACATATACATGGTTGCGTCGTGACGCTGGCTGATCTTACGCAGTTGTTCTGTAACTTCCTTGGAAATAAAGATTTTTTCTATGTCACCGCGATAGCTGGTTAGGGCAGGCCGAGGCCGGTCTGTAAGCAAATCCAGGGGCTCAATTCCCGCCAGTTGCCGCTTCCAATAGCGAATCTGTTGTTCCAGGACTTCACCGCGCAGCCACTCGTTTTGCCAGTCCGTATAGTCCACATATTGAATAGGCAACTCCGGTAATGGCGAGGGTTTCCCGTCACAGAACGCTTTATAAAGCACAGAGAGCTCGCGTATCAGGACCCCGAAAGACCAGGCATCCGAAATGATATGGTGCATGGCGATCACCAGCAGGTGGTCCTGTTCATGCAACCGTAACAACTTCACGCGAACAAGCGGCCCGCGGGCCAGATCAAAGGGTTGCCACGCTTCTTTTTGCACATGGAACCGGGCTTGTGCCTCCCAACTGTCAGAAGGTGAAATGTGCAGATCCTCAAGGGGAAGTTCCAGTGGAATCTCTTCAGCAATCATTTGCTGAAGTTCACCCTTAACCACGGCAAACGTCGTGCGTAGTGATTCATGCCGCCGGGCGATTTCGCGAAAGCTCCTGCTTAAAGCGTCCACATTCAAAGGCCCCTCAATGCGCACCGCCGAAGGCATGTTATAGGCCCACCCGCCGGGGGCCATTTGATCGAGGAACCACAGTCTCTGCTGAGCGTAGGAGGCAGGAAAATGGAAGACTGTTTTGACGGCTGCCATAGTCGCGGGACTGTTGGCGGAAGAGGATAGTGTCATTTTCTTCTCTCTGCAAATAACTGCGCCGGACTAATCCTGCGTCCTGGAAGTCGTAGCAGTAACGCGATTGAGCCGCCTGATAGCAGGCAGGACCGGAGGCGGTGCACTTCCGGTAGTTTGTGTTTCAGACAAACTCTCAATCCATTTTGCCAATCCTGAAACAGTCGGAGTTTCAAACAGCCGGCGCACAGGCAGGTTTTTCTGGAAGGCGTCCTGTGTCCGGGCGATGACCTGGATTGCCAGCAAAGAATGGCCACCCAGTTCAAAGAAGTTGTCTTCCACGCCAACTCTTGACAGCCCCAGAACTTCGGCCCAGATCTTAGCTAGAACCTCTTCTGTTTTGTTTCGTGGCGCTATGTACGCCTGTTCGGAAGCACGGTCAGGCGCCGGAAAGGCTTTGCGATCCAGCTTTCCATGAGGTGTGAGCGGTAGTGCCTCAAGTGCGACAAACGCGGAAGGCACCATGTATTCGGGCAGCCTGCGTTTCAAAGCTTCACGCAATTCGTCTGTTCTGGTATTTTCATCGCTCACGATGTATGCGACGATCTGCTTCACGCCGGGCTGATCTTCGCGGACCATCGCCGCTGATTGTTTTACACCCGGCTGTTCGCTCAGGGCCGTTTCGATTTCGCCGAGTTCAATGCGATAGCCCCGGATTTTTACTTGCGAATCGATTCGTCCTTGAAACTCGAGGTTACCGTCTGCGAGCCACCGCGCCCTATCTCCCGTTCGATAAAGGCGCTCGCCGTCTTTTTGGTTATAAGGATGCGGCACGAACCGCTCGGCAGTAAGGTCTGGCCGGTTGATATATCCGCGCGCCAGTCCACGCCCGCCGATGTACAGTTCTCCAAAAACGCCTACCGGCGTCAATTCCAGGGAACTATCCAGAACAAGAATCTCGGCCGTGGCGATTGGTTTTCCAATCGGAATATTGTCGGTTTCCGGTTCGACTTTAGAAATTCGGAATGCGGTGACATAAGTCGTCGATTCCGTCGGTCCGTAACCATTCATAAAGTTTTGGGGTGGTCCCGCCTCTAAGACCCGGCGTACCACCTGAACATCAGCAGCTTCTCCGCCAAATACAAGATACCGAAAAGCAGAGAAGCAGTTCGGAGCGAATGTTGCCACCTGATTAAAAATGGTTGTGGCCATGAAGGCTGCAGTGATTTTCTCGTCAACAAAACCGCGGGCAAGTTCGGCCGGGTTAAGAATGCTCTCTTTATCAAAAATCACCAGTCGCGCACCGTGCAGCAACGCTCCGTAGATATCGAATGTAGAAACATCAAAAGATGCGTTGTTCGTAAAGGCGATGCGATCGGTGCTCAGCAAGCTCATGTTGTTGGAATGCAAAATCATTCCAGTGATTGCCTGATGCGTGATCATGCTGCCCTTAGGATTCCCTGAAGATCCTGAAGTGTAGATCACAAATGCCAGGTTTTCCGGCGACGCCAGGGATTTAAACGGTGCATCGTTCTGGCCAGCGATTGCATCCCAATCGGAATCCATACACAGGACCCGTGCCTCATACTGGGTAAATCGCTCTTTGAGATCGCTCTTGGTCAGCAGGACCTCGATGGCCGAGTCCTTGGTCACGTATTCAAGCCGGGCAGGAGGATGGGAGAGGTCGAGCATGACGCAGGCCGCTCCTGACTTGAGAACTCCGAGCTGCGCGACGATCATTTCCGGAGAGCGTTCCATGGCGATGCCGATACAGCTTTCCGGTTTGACGCCCCAGGCTTGGAGATACCTCGCTAGGCGGCTCGATTGAGAATCCAGCTCTGCATACCGCAGCTCACGTCCCCGCCAGACTACCGCCACGGCATCCGGTGTTCTACGCGCATGCTGCGAAAATAACTGGTGGAGGCATTGGTGATGCTCGCCTTGCCTGAACTCCTGCAGCAATTGATGGCGCTCGGCGTTGCTTAACAAAGACAGGGCGGAGATGGGTTGCCCCGGCGAACTCAGGACCGCGGACAATAGATGGTGAAAGTGGTCAATCATCCGAGAGATGGTTCCGGCCTCAAATAAGTCCGTGCTGTACTGGATGACCCCTTGCAGCCCGTTGGCTGTTTCCACCAGAGGCATCCAGAGATCGAATTTTGCCGTTCCGCTATCCACCGCTACAGGAGCCAGCTTTGCTTCACCAAAATCCAATATGGAAGGCGGGACATTTTGTACGGCAAAAGCTACCTGGAAGAGAGGTGCGCGGCTCAGATGACGATCCGGTTGCAAGGCTTCCACCAGCTTTTCAAACGGCAGGTCCTGGTTTGCAAAGGCCTCCAGGGTCACACTCTTCACGCGTTGCAATAAACGCAGGAAATCCGGATCATCGGAAAGATCAGAACGCATGACCAAAGTATTAATGAAGAAGCCGATCAGGCCCTCAGTTTCCGGCTGTCTACGGCCGGCGATAGGCGTTCCCACGGCGATATCGTGCTGGCCACTGTACCGGGAGAGCAATGTCTTCAATAAAGCCAGCAGGGCCATGTACAGAGTAGCGCCCTGTTTCCTGCTCAGTTCCTTAAGCCTGTCCGTTAAGCGGAGAGGAATGCTCAACGGAGCGGTTGCTCCGCGATATGTCCTTGCTGCGGGTCTTGGGTGATCAGACGGCAATTCCAATGGCGGCATACCAGCAAGTTGCTTTTTCCAGTAATCGAGTTGCCGCTCTAAGACATCATCCTTCAGCCATTCTCTTTGCCACCTGCCGTAATCGGAATATTGAATGGGCAGCTCCGGCAACGGGGACGGGCGACCGGCGACGAAGGCCTGATAAAGCTCTGTAACTTCCCTGATAAGAATGGATACAGACCATGCATCCGACACAATGTGGTGCATCGTCACAACGAGCACATGATCTTCTGCCCCAAGCTTCAGCAAACGGACGCGCAGCAGTGGCGCGACCTGGAGGTCAAACGGCGTACGCGCCTCCTCATAAGCCAGCCTTTGCGCCTCTGGCTCACGTTCCTGCGCCTCCATCGCGGTCAGATCAAAACTCTGCAAAGCCATAGCAGCATTTGCCTCAATGAACTGCTGGGGCTGGCCGCCAACGGCATGAAAGTGGGTCCGTAGAGATTCATGGCGGTTTACAATTTCCCCCAGGCATTTGTGCAATGCCGGGATATCCAGCGGGCCTGTGATGCGAACAGCGGCAGGAATGTTGTAAGTCGCCTGGTTCGGCTCCAATTGATCTATGAACCACAAACGCTGCTGTGCATAAGACAGGGGGGCGGCGCCTTCATGCTTTATCCGTCGTATGGGAGGAACTTTCAGGACCGCGCCGCTTTGTTTTATCTGCTCGATGCGTTGCGACATCGCCAGTACTGTCGCGGCTTCAAACACAGCCTGGATCGGCAATTCCACAGAAAAAGCCGCCTGAATTCGCGAGATGACTTGCGCCGCAAGCAGGGAATGGCCGCCCAGCTCAAAGAAATTATCCTGCACACCAATAGGCCGGACGTTGAGCACTTCTTCCCAGATACCGCACAGCATTTCTTCTGCCGGGTTCCTCGCTTCGCGGCTGCCGCGGGTCCATCCACCCATTGGGGCTTCCATCTGCTGCAGGGCCTCGCGATCAACTTTCCCGTTAGAAGTCAATGGCAGCTTTTCCAGCAGTCCCCATCCGGTGGGGACCATGTATTCCATCAACTTTTTTTTCAATGAAGTGCGCAGGTCGTTGGGCTCCAGTTGCACGCCAGACCTGGGAACAAGCCAGGCGACCAGACGCTTCTCACCGTTACTCATTTCTCTGGCGATAACAGCAGCCTGGGCTACGCCGGGACATTCGCTCAAAGCTGCTTCGATCTCCCCGACTTCCACGCGCTGGCCGCGAATCTTGATCTGATTGTCACGGCGACCTATGACCTCAAAATTTCCATCTTCAAGCACCCGCCCCAGATCTCCGGTTTTATGCACAACATCGAGCGGGTCCTTGCCAAATGGATTGGCAACGAAGACCTCGCGGGTAAGATCAGGCCGTTGGTAATAACCTAGAGAACGGTATGGAGTGCGGATGTAAATCTCTCCCACAAGACCCTGTGGGCAAAGCCTGCCGTCTTCATCCAGGACCAGGCCCTTGGCCCCTTTCATGGGTCTACCGGCAGGAATGCTTGACTTGAACTGGTCTTCTTCCTGGACCATGTAGGCGAATTTCGCCATTGTGGTTTCCGATGTGCCATACATGTTTATCAGGCGCCCGCCCTGTTTTCCCACTACTTCGTACCAGGCCTTCACATCCGCGGGCAGAAGGGACTCGCCGGCAAGCAGCACATATTGAAGATGCTGAAGGCGAGTAGCCCGATCACAATGAGTGATCATCAAGCGAAAAACCGACGGCACCATGTGGACCAGAGTGATCTTCTGATCGTCGAGCCATCGCGCCAGCTTTGCTCCATCCAGCAGTATGTCATGGTCTGGCGGGATGCACACAGTCCCGCCATTGCACAGAGGCGCGAACATGTCCCGCAGAAAAGCGTCAAACATGGGGGACATCAATTGGCTTATCCGGCTCTCCGGCCCCAACCCGCAAGTTTCTTTCTGCCATCGGATGAAATGGTCAATTCCCTTGAGTCTTCCTGCAATGCCCTTTGGCTTTCCGGTGGATCCTGAGGTGAAGAAGATATAACTCAGGTCATCACCATCCATCTCCACGGGCACGAAGTCCACTTCAGCGCTCCCACTTACTTCCGCGGATAGAGAGAGGATGCGGACAGACTTGCTGACTGACAGGGAAGAAAAGCGCTCCTTCAAATCGTCAGTAACAATGGCCCACTGCGGAGTACATTCCGCAAGCATGGAATCCAGGCGGTCCGCGGGAATGCGCGGCGAGAGAGGAACAAAGGCGGCGCCGGCCTTCAGAATACCCAGCACGCACGCAACCATGAATTGCCGGTCTTGCGTAAGAATGCCAACCAGGTCCCCTTTACGCACGCCCGTGGAGACAAGCATCGCGGCAATTCGGTTTGAGCCTTGATCAAGCTCTCCGTAGCGGAGATGTCCTCGCGGGCCTTCCACGGCAACAGCATGGGGAGTTTGCCTGGCGATCTGGCAAAACATCTCATGCACAAACAAAGGCTGGCCTACAGTTCCCCTTAATCGCTGCTCGGTCGTTGCGCTGCTCATAACAAAATCTAAGAAACCGCTCCTGCTGCAACAGGTGACATGAAAGACACAATCTCGCTCAAAGGATCAATGCAGAATTCGCACCGGTTACGTCCCCTGATGCGCTCATGCAGCTTGGCAAGAATATGTATTTCACTGCAGCCGGCCAGGTATGAATCCACTCCATACTTGATCAGCAGGCTTTCAGTGAAGTCGATGTAGCGTACATCCTGTTGATTGTTCTTGATTTCATAAATCATCTTGTGAATCAGCGTTTGGTCATCGTCTTCGGGAACAACGATCTGGTTCTGTACCTTATTCCACAATGGATGGCGCTGAAACAATTCCATTTTTTTTGTTCCGGTAGAGCAAAGAAGAAGATGCTTACGCTTGGACTGAAGAACAAACTCCATGGCCAGGTCCACCAGAGAGACGACTTTCTCCTGGAAGCTTTTCGGCAACCGGGGAACCAAAAGGTGAATGGTAAAGCAGGCGATCACGATTTTTGTGGCTCCCGCCGAAATCAATTGGCCCACGCTGCTTGAAAACACTTCCAGCAGCGCATCTTCCTGGCCATTCAACAAATACTCCGTCCGGTCAGGAATGGCAGGATTGGAGAGCAGAATCACTGTTGGCGTGTCCCTGTCTGTGCCCCTGATTGTTTCCTGGTAGATCGTGTGGACAAATTCCGCAGAAGCGAGAGGTCCCATGCCCCCCAGAATGCCCCATACCTCATGCCGTTCTGTATTTTTCATCTTGTCAGGACCTCAAGAACAGGCCAAGGTCAAATATGGCCGGGCATGGCTTAAGCAAGCATTGAGTAACTCCCAGGGAATCGTGCAGGATACTCAAGCTTTACCTTGCCAGCGCTGTTGATTCGCATCAGCAAATCTCCATTACCGACTTTTCCTCCCCGCGGTGGCAGATCGGGTCCGTGCCGTGATTTAACTTGCTTGAGAGCGCTAAGCGAAAAGAGGCCAAGACCGGTATTCACCGCGCGGGAGTTGCATTATATCTTTTTCAACAAGAAGATAACCATTATCTTCAGTTAAATGTCCTTCAGATGCGCGTCGACGGCTTAGCTGAAAACGATGCCACTCAACAATCTCCCGGGTGAATGGCAATTTGCCGACACAAAGAAAGCGCACCGCGCCCTTTTCATCCCGCACCGTCAATACTTCACCCCGGTTATACACGCTTGGAGCAAATGGAACTTCAAGAAGACCCAGCTCAAAAGCGCGAACAATGCCTTTAGCGATATTGCCGGAGCCGGCCAGCACCACCCCTTCCAGCAATTGATCCACTTCCTGGCGCAGTATGGCGCATTCTGATTCGATCGCCGGCTCGTTCAACATCTGTTCTTCACCCATATGCAATCCCTGGCGTACCAGTTGGATGGCCTGGCAATTGTCCTGCATGGTAGGAATGCGAAATGCTTCAACCGGGGTCTTCACCAGCAGCCGTGTGGCCTTGGACATGCTTGCAGTGACCGCCGATTGCAACACCAGTTCCTCGGCACGCTTGGGCTCCGTAGGAAAGGCTGCCATGTATTGATGGAAGATTGTATTCACTTGGACGTTTGCGTAACCCAGATTACGCAAGGTCTCCATGGTCTTCTCCCTCATCACACGTATAGCAGCAATGTCCTGCCACCGGTTGCCCTGTTCAGCATAGCCGACGCTGATGCATTTGACCCCTTGGCGGGCGGCCAGGATGGATTCCAGGATATTCGTAGTTATGGCGATACATGGAGGCACCAGGGTGCCGGTCAAAACTCCAAAAAACTCACGGTCAAGAACAAGGCCGAACCGCTCGTAATAGAGCGAAGTCAGGCGGTCAACATACTGCCAGCGGGAAATGGATTCAGCCAGAGGGTAATCCTTGTAATAAGGAATGTTGTAGCAGATGGCCCCCCCTTCAAACGCTGACACTCCCCCGGCATAAGAAATCTCGGCCAACAGCTCCGGGCGGCGCGTGCTATGGCGGGTTTGCAATGGTGTGCGAGTTTCTGCCATTACGCGGCGCAACGCTGACACTCCGTGATTCACCACCGGAAACCCATTGATGGTTGATACTCCGCTAGCCTCGCTCTCGCGGATAGCGTCGGCAGCACCCACGTAGTTGTTGTTACGAGTCAGGGAGTCAACCTGGTAGGAAAGCGTGTCCGCACCTACGGATTTGTAGATTTGAAAAAGACGGATCTGATGGTTGACCGAGGCCACACCGCACCGTGGCTGGATTAAGGTCTTGCGTAAACCCTTATTCACGGCAAGTTGCTCTTGCGAATATTGGGGCGCTTTGCTCAGGTACACGCCATTACTATCCAGATTGCGGGCTTCCTGGCCCGTGGGCCACTGACTCAGCACCTCCTCACGCTGCTTGCAGAAGCTCTCAAGAGGCAGCAAGTCTTCGCTGACATCGCCTGCACCCGTTGCTACAGAATGGGAATTCCCATTCCACAATGCCGGGACATCAGGAGCAACCGGAACGCCATAAAGATCTGCTTTCAGGGTCTCAAGGACTGTACGCAAATCGGTAAACTTTACAAAGACCCTGTGGAAACCTACTTCACGGAACATTTGTTCACAGCCAAAGGCATCATCAATTGCCAGGTTGCCGCCCAGATACCAGAGAGTGGAATTTGGGTGATATTTTGCAAGCAAGTCGCGAAATCCCTGCAAGTAATAACGGGCATGTCCATCCAGGCTGGAGATCATGACTGCATTGCACAGTCCAGCCAAGCGGAAGAAGTCCTCAAGCCCGTTCTGGTTTCCAAGAAACTTTACCTGGTAGCCGTTTGCCATGAGCGACTGGCGAAGGATGGAAAGACCTACGCTATGGCAGTCTCCGCCAATGCTTCCGAGCAGAATGACATGGCCCTTCATATTCATCGTGGTCGCAACGATCTACCCACTCGGGCGGTTTCATCCAAAAAACAATGGCGTCTATTACGCTGGTTCCTGAAAGGATGCAAATCCAATTTACTCCAACAGGGTTCCAAACGATTCCTCGATTTGCGGCAGATATCTTATCATTTCAGCGATTGCAAATGACGATTTTTGTTCGTTTGAATTATTCTGCACATTCAGAGGAGGCAGATGCCTTCAACTGGCCACAGAAAGTGTTTATATTGTTCAAGCCGGGGTCTTAGCATGGAGAAGGATGTTCATTTTTACAAAGCTGAATGCGTGACTCGCCGGAGGTGAACGCCGTCCATTATGCCTGACTCCACCAAACCCGAAGAAGCTTCATCCCAGACACCTGCAAAGATTATTGATTCACATTGTCACATCGCCTCGCTGGAACATATTCCTAAATCCTTTGTGGCAGGAGCGGTCGCCAACATGAAAGCCGTGTTGACAGCCCAGGGGATGAAGGTCAACTCCAGCCAGCTTGAAGAAATGTATTACCAAAAAATGCAGGACCCGCTTTGTGACGAACTGGTCGCTGAGATGCAAGAGGCAGGCATTTCAAAAAGCATTCTCCTGATCGCTGACTTTACCTATGCCAAAAAGGACTGTTCCTCGACCATTGAGGAGTCTTTTCAGAAACATCGAGAGGTGTTGGCCCGCCATCCGGGAAAATTTGAGGTTTTTGGAGGAGTCGATCCACGCTGGGGAAAGGATGGAATCGCGCTATTTGAGCGCTCGCTTTCCCAATATGGCTTTCGCGGTTTCAAAATCTACCCGCCCTGTGGTTTCAGCCCGAGCGATCCGGCGTTGTTTCCCTTCTATGAACTTTGCGCCCAATACCGCGTTCCTGCAGTAGTTCATATTGGCCCCACGTCGCCCACATTGTCATTTAGACATGCATCCCCCTTTCTACTGGATGAAGCAGCCCTAAATTTTCCAACTGTCAATTTCATTTTGGCACACGGTTCCGTAAACTTCACGGAGGAATGTGCCATGATGTGTCGATTCCGTCCTAACATTTTTCTGGATATCAGCGCTTTCCAGACTTTGCCTCAAAGTGATGCTGAGGCCCTGAAGCGGACAGTGTCGCAAGGCGTCAACCATAAGGTATTATTTGCAACCGACTGGCCTGTCTTCCGGCTGCAGGGAAACCAGCGCCGTTTTGTTGACATAGTACTCAAGCAGCCCGGCCCCTTCTCTGGGCTCAACCGGCGGGAAAGCTCATGGATATTTCACAAGAATATTGAGCAATTGCTGTCAGACAGAGCACTTCTTATGTTAGAGTAGTCGGCGCCTATCAGGGGCGGATTGTTAATCGGTTTGTCAATCCCGATCACCTCAAACGTTAAATCCAGCAGGAGCGGGGCTGTCTATGTCAATGGAACACCTTACAACCTCTCGCGAGCATCTGGGTGACTCTGCTTTTTATGTTTATGAGGAAAAGCTCATTAAACATAATATTAAGCGGTTTAAATCCTTACCGTACACCAATGCCAGCGTGCATTTTGCATCCATGGCAAACGACAATCCTGTGTTGCTTTCGATGCTCAAGGAAGAGGCCTTTGGCCTCTTTGTAAACTCGAGAAAGCATCTGGAGCTGGGTTTGTCTCTTGGTTTTAAGCCGGAGCAGATCGTCTTTGCAAGCACTGGAATCAGTGCGCCAACCATGCGGCTTCTGGGAAGACTAGGTGTACGTGTGAACATTGACTCCAGAGGTCAGTTGGAAATGTATGGCCAGCAGCATCGCGGTTCTTCCCTGGGTATACGCCTCAATATCGATGAGAAGTCAAAGAACAACGTATTTATTGGGGCAGAGAGCCGTATTGGAATGCTGGAGTCAGAATTGCCGGAAGTTTTTGCCATTGCAAGGAAATACAATTTGAAGCTTACAGGTACCCACGTGTATCTGGGGACCGATGTCACGTCACTGGAAGATTTGCTGGCTGGAGTGGACAAAACGCTTGAGCTTTCCGACCATTTTGAGGACCTGGAATTCGTAGATCTTGGCGGTGGTTTCCCGATTCAGGAAGAACGCTTTGATTTTGAACAATACAAGCACGCTATTTCAGAGCGCCTGGAGAACTATTCCAGAAAGCGCGGCCGTTCGATCCATATGGTCTTGGAGCCTGGGAGAGCGGTGTTCGGCAACACGGCGTTTTTCTGCGCCCAGGTTACTGATGTGAAAGAAAGGCCAGACCGTTACCTGGTTTGCCTGAATGCCAGCGCCACCCTGATACCGCGTGCCATGTTTTACGAGGACTACAACCCCGTGAGTGTGTTGCGTTGTTCAGCCACAGGAGAGTTTGATAAACCGGTGGACATCGTCGGCAGCACAACGTATTCTCGCGACTTCATCGGGCGGAAGGTGCAGTTACAACGTGTGAATCCGGGAGATTGGCTGAAACTCCATTGTGCGGGCAGCTATTGCTATGCCATGATCACCCGATTCCTTGGTCAGGCGATGCCACCCGAATTCCTTATCCGGTCGAATGGGGCAATTGAAATGATCCGTGAAGGCGAATCCTTCTTTGCCGACGCAGATGAAGCCGATAGCAAGATCCTTGATCTGGCGGTTGCCGCCCATGCACAGGCTTAAAGCACGCACGTCACTTCTGGCGCGAAGGAGGTCCTTTGCGCCAAAGTGTCGAATTTCTCACCCTTTTGGAACAGTGGAATGTTCAAAGAAATCTTCCATCAGCCCAGCCACGCACTCGGGGCGGTCAAAAAGGCAGTAATGACTTGCGCCTTTGACTTCCACAAGTGAGCCTTTAGGAAATGACTTCACTGCATGTTTTGACATGGCGGGCATGGCGATCTTGTCATACTCGGTTGTGATCAACAATACGGGGATTTGGACCTGGAATGCTTTGGCAAGCGTGTCATGGGACCAGAAATCAACCACCTGTCGGGCATAATTGCGCGTAGTGGCTTCACTTTCGTAAGGGAGCAGCACGTGCGGCTTCAAATTCTGGTTGATGCGGGAAAGCACCTCGACTGCAAGTTTCTGGCTGTCATCCTGCCCTGCAAGGTCGAACTTGCCGCTGCTCAAATTAAGCTGAAGGGCGCTCATCACTGAACCCGCCAGGTCGGGGTTCTTCTCGAGCCCGCGAAACATAGGTTCGACATTGCGCTCATAGGATGTCACCAGTTCGCGCGCAGTGGCGGAGCACTTGAACTGGCTATTGAGAAACACCAGTGTCTGGACCGTTTCGGGAAATTGCAGGTAATATTCCACTGCAACTTTGGGCCCCGTGCACCATCCGACTAAATGACATGAGTCGATTTCTTCCTGCTGCAGAATGGCTTTAAGGTCCTCAACTTGTTCTTTTAACCCAAAAGGTTGCGGCGGCGAAATTGTGCCCCGCGGTTCCCAGACCACAACTCGATGTTGCTGTATCAAAACATCAATCAATGGATACCAATAGAACAATCCCTGACCCAGGGCATTCAGGATGATCACGGGCGTACCTTTTTCACCGGCTGCGAAGTAAGGCAGAGGGCATCCGTCTTTCTCAATGCTCCGTCTGGGCTGCCGGGACAAGGCAGCAACTCTTTCTGACCGGGCAGAGCGGGCCGCATCCTGTTGCTTGTAAATGCCTTCAAACAGAGCAATTTGTGAGCGTGCATCCAGCACGGTTGTTTCGCGGTTCATTCCAGCAGCTTGGTAGGCTGCTTCCCATGCCGAAGATTCAGCGGATTCCAGGTGCTTTTGAAATCCTTCCGTCTGCTCCTGAAATAAGCGGTCAATAGCGGTGAGTTCCTGCTCATCTTCAGTGGGTTGCAGACTAAGGTTGTAAACAGATTCGATGGATTCGCAAATATCTATGAACGGCACGTTTTTAGAATTCGCAATGTCATAGCTGCGGTCCAGAGTGTCGTCTCGCCACGAAGTAAGTGCCATCAGCTGCGCCGCATCTTCTGCTCGAATCAGATTAATCTCCGCATCCGCGGGAGCCAGGTATCGCAACGGCTCATAAGAAAAGAATTTGGGAACCCGGTCCTGAATCTCATGCTTCAGTTGATAAAGCACGTCTAAAAAATGAAGAAAATCATGAGCATGGCGCAAAATCGGACTTGTTCCCACGACCAGCGAACAGCGGAAAATCCGGAAGTGGATGTCCAGGGTCTTGCATTTCTCAGCCACAGCAGCCTCCAAGATTCGGGAATCATTGTCAGAGGCGGCAAGCTTTGAGTATTCCGGGATGATTAGGTTAAACTCACGTACTCCCAGCGTAGGAAGTTTGGTGATGAAGCTCATAAGACAATCCCGGCTGCGGGCGGTGCAATTATGTTGCGAGGGAGCAAGATGCCAGACTTTTTCAGCGTGTGGCAAGTATGGCTCGCTGGTTTTCGTGTCGCCGCCAATGAGATGGAGACGTGAACTTATTTCTTGATGAATGGATTCTGCATTTTTCTCCGGGCTGACGCGCGCAAGCTGCTGGGCCACGAATTGCAAAAAATTTGCAGTATGTCTTTCATTGGCGGGCTGTACGCGGTAAATGAAGGGACCATTGCTATGCCCTAATTCGAGGGCGCTGATACACGCTGCAAGAAGATCATCCGGACCCGTCACCAGGATCTTATGTTGCATGCGCCTCCTTTTTCTTCAATCTTACATAAAATTCCAACCAAAGAAATTAAAGTGAAGGCGCGTTATTATTTGGCGATTTGATTGACAACCCCTAAGTTATCATGTGACAATGCAACTCTCATTTTGAATCGCGTAGCTTCGGCAAACGGATATTTAAATATCTATAAATTAATGTCTGCGATCAAAACCGGGTGCGTGAATGAAACCGAACGCCTCGCATTTCCCCCAAGACGTAAAACGCCTCTACGATAATGTGCTGCCGGAAGGCCAGCTTGTGCGCGATCTGATTTTCCCGGAAGTGTTCGGCCCCCAGCAGTACGTAGGTCAATATAGCGATAATACAGCAGACCAGATCACTGCCCTTGCTCGCCGGGCGGGTATTACCTCTGAGAGCCACGTGCTAGACGCGGGCTGCGGCTGCTGTGGTCCTGCCATTCACATAGCTAAGACATTCGGATGCAGGATTACCGGAGTTGATCTTTCGGAATCGCATCTTTCCAAGGCCCAGGCGAACATTCAGCAAGCCGGTTTGTCTGACAAGATTCACCTGGTCAAGGGCGATATTTTCGACGTTGGTCCGAGCCTGGGTCCCGTAGATGTGGTGATTGGGATGGGTGCGTGGTGCCACATATCTCCGCGGACATTCTTCACGCTCTGCCACAGCCTCTTGCGGGAAGGGGGGCGGATTGCGTTCATGGAACGGATTCGCCTGGGAGAGATTGATGCGGACCTTTACCGGCAACTCACCACCGAATGGGCAGCCCCTTCCGTGGAAACATTTGCGTCTTATTACTTCGCGTTGAGCGCTGCTGGATTTCAAGACATCTTCATTCAGGACTTGACTGAACCTTATACGGCACTTCAGCGTCGTTTCATTGACGTGCGGGTGAAGTTTCAGAAAAGAATCGAGGAAATCGCAGGCCCTGAGTATTTCCAATCTGATCTTGAGCTGGTTCGGGCAGAGACGGACGCCACAGAGTCCGGTCTTCTCGGATACGGTCTCTTCATGGCACACAAATGACACAATTCGCCGGAACACAACCCACCGCAGGAACACAGACGACGAGCCACAGCGCTTATCGCGTTGAGGTTATTGAGCAGCCAAAAACGCTGAGCACCGAGAGATGCAGCGCGCTGACGCAGGAGTTTACCGATCTCTCTGTGAAAGCCAGTGGCGGGCGCGACTGGAGCACTTACGTGCCTGGGCGCGTTGGTTGGGCAAACTACTATCAAACGGAGGGCGCGCGGCCCCAGGATTACGACCGCATGGTGCTGGTGTATGCCGGGAACGAATTGGCCCACTTCATCGCCCTGAATGTTTTTTGGCTCGATGAGAAGCACCCGATTCTCTGGATTCACATCGCCATCACCGATCCGGCTCATCAGGGCGCTGGTATTCTTACCATGTCATCAACGGCCCTGCTGTCTGCCGACTGGCTCAAGACCGTGGCGCCTATTACCTACGCTATCTTCCGCACGCCCAATCCCATTGTTTATGAAGCAATGAAGGCATTTTGCCTTGATCACCTCAACAGCGATGATGTGAAAGTTTCCACCTGGTATCCCCAGATCAGCGAACGTGGTCAATTAGAACCTTTGCCGGAGGACATCCGCGCGATGGCGGCTAAGCTGGCAAAAACCCTCTCGCCGGAATGCCCGTGGGACGCTGAGCACTTTGTGATCCGGGGTTATTTCAAAAAGTTTGGTCCGCTCTACAGCAATACGGTGCAGTTCCCCTGCCGGGTAACAGGCACGCGAAATTACTTCGAGCAGAATGTTCACCTTGAAACCCAGGATGGTTTGCTGGTGATATTCGTGATGAAAACCAATGCCGGTTAATACTTCCATCAAGGCCGTACAGGAAGGGGCTTTGCCTGATCCACGGCAGTTTGGCACGGAATGGCTGATTGAAGTCGTGGGCCCGTCAGAGTTCCACGCTCACCGCGTGCGAAGTGCATTTACGGACGTGTCTTTTGGTCCCACCCAGATTGCCGTGCTCGAGACTGTTTATGGGCGTGTTCTGGTAAAGAATGATCGTTTGCAGTCTACTCAGAATGATGAGTGGATCTACCATGAAGCCCTGATTCATCCGGCCATGATTGCTCATTCGGCGCCGAGGTCGGTTTTATGTATTGGCGGAACAACAGGAGCGATTGTCCGGGAAGTGTTGCGGCACAAGACCGTAGAGGAAGTGTTTGTTTTTTGGGTGGACAGACAAATTGTTGACGCGCTGGATGGAAAACTTCCTTACGCTGAACGGAACGTATTTTCTGACCCGCGAGTGAAAGGTGTTTTGAGTTCTCCCCTGGACGACGCGACCCTGGGTGGAAAGAAATTCGATGTCATCATCGCAGATCCGCCCGAGCCCTCCGAATCAGGCGCTCCCGAACAAGATGTTTACCAGCATGTGGTGAGGTCGGCGGCCAAGGCCCTTGCCAGAGATGGCATTGTGGCGATTGCCGGCGGGTCAGTGCATCCGGCGGCAGAATCAATATCGACATTGCGCGAAGCCGTGGCGGTTGCGCAACTGCATTTCCAGACGGTCAGCTTAGGAACGGCTTCGGTGCCGAGCCTTGGAATTCCCTGGGGGATGCTGTTCTGCTCCCGTGACCGGAACGTAACCTCCATGGATGCCGCGACCGTAAATGAGCGCCTTGCGCGGCGTGAAGTGCACGGTTTGCGCTTCTATGACGGAGAGACCCATATCGGTATGTTCTCGATGCCGAAACATGTGCGCGCCTGGCTTGCTTCAGGAGAAACAGGCGGGACGAGCTAGGGAATAAGGACGAAAATGCCAGTTTTCAATAGTATTCTGGACATAATCGGCAACACGCCGATGGTGCGTTTGAACCGCATCGTGCCTAAAGGTGGCGGGAGTGTATACGCAAAATTGGAGCAGTTCAACCCCACCGGGAGCGTCAAGGCACGTGCCGCGTACGCAATGGTTACCACCGCGGAACGTGCTGGAATATTGAAGCCGGGCATGGTGCTGGCGGAAGCCACCAGCGGCAATCTTGGTCTGGCCGTCTCCATGGTTGGCGCAGTGCGCGGATACCGAGTCGTGCTGTTCGTGGAAGAGAACGACCGTATTGACGCTTTCATGAAAAGCGCGCGCTCGCTCGGTGCGGAGATGGTGTTCACGGAGAATTTTGAAATGGCAGTGCGCCTGGCGGCACAGTTTGCGAAAGACGATCCCAATGTTTTTGTGCTCAGCCAGTTCACCAACCCTGCCAATCCTCGAATTCATGCCGAAACTACCGCCCTGGAGATTGTGCGTGATGCCGGTCCGCATCTGCGTGCATTCGTCGCCAGTTTTGGTTCCGGAGGCACTTTTACCGGAGTTTCTTCTTACCTGAAATCCCACTGTCCCAATGTAGAGGTGGTCCTTGCCGAACCGGAAGGCGCTCCTTTGTTTTCCGGCGGCCCGATGGGGTGCTCAAAAATCCATGGTGTCGGGCCGACGTTCAAGCCTGTGATCATGGAAGGTGTCCAGATTGATACCGTCATTCCTGTGAGCCTTGAAGCGGCGGATAAATTCCGTGCGCGGCTGGCAAGAGAAGAAGGCATATTTGTTGGGCCTTCTTCGGGAGCAATTGCCTCGGTCGCGGTATCCGTTGCCGGCCGGTATAAACCAGACGACATCATTGTGGCCGTGCTTCCTGATGACGGCAACCGATATATAAACTTTGCCGGAATACCTGAAACCCGGTCTTGAACAACCTTCCTGGGGAAGAGATGCAACTCGCCGATATTGTTTCATCAATGCGCGGAAATACTTCCAACTGGATCGCAATGCACCAGTTGGGGAAGACCACAACTTATACTTTTGACCAGGTCCATTCCGACATTCAGAAGGCCATGGAGTTCCTGCGCGCATGCGGTGTACAGGCGGGAATGCGTATCGGCGTGCTCGCTGATAACAGTTACCAGTGGATTGTTCTGGATTTGGCAACGCTGCAATCCGGTTGTTTGCTGGTGGGCTTCCCTGATGCCTTTGCAAGGAATGATATCGATGAGTTGGCTGAACGGTTTGAACTCGCATTGTTGTTTGTAAACAAACGTCCAGCAACGGAAGGGCCTGCCCGAGAATGGATGTGCGAGCTTCAGGAACTGGCAGGGAACTCACCTGAAAAAAGAAGGATAAGAAATAGCATCGGAAACGGCGCAGAACCGGATGATTTAACGTTGCATTTCTCGTCCGGATCTTCAGGAACCCTTAAGTGCCTGATGGGCGGCCGGCTAGGGACGCAAGCATTCATCCAGGGATACTGGGACCTTTTTCCATGGCTGCACTCCGATGCAATGCTGGCTTTTATGCCCCTCTCCAGCTATCAGCAGCGATTGCTTGTCTACAGCGCAATTGGATTTCCCCACAACCTGATATTTACCTCTCCCGGGGAATTAATGCTGGCTTTTGTGCAAACCAAGCCAACGGTGTTTGTCGGTCCTCCTTTGTTCTTTGAACGGCTGGAAAAGAAGTTCGGCTCCGGCAATCAGGGCAAGACGGAAATCAACGTTTCCCTGCGGAAATTTGCTCCAACCATCCGCTTTTTTATAACCGGAATGGCCCCCATTCGGCAGCGTACGGTGGAATTTTTTGCAGGAACCGAAACTCCACTTTATGTTGTCTACTCGCTCAACGAATCGGGTACGGTAACTGCAAATACGCCGGATAATTTCAAACCCGGAACGGTCGGCTGTCGGTTTCCTGACACTGAGATCAATATTGCTGCTGACGGAGAGATTCTTGTGCGGAAGCCCCATCATCTTTCTCTCCGATATCTTTATTATGACGATCAGGGGCTCACATACCTGCCAGACGCCTACGTTGCCACAGGAGATCTTGGCCACTTTGATGACGATGGGTTTCTTCACATTGTCGGCCGCAAGAAAAATGTGATCATTACCTCATCTGGCTTAAAGCTGAATCCCGAGCAGATTGAGCGCAAGATGGAGGCTTGGCCGGAGGTGGGGCGCGCCGTGGTCTTTGGTACCGATCATCCTTACTTAAGCGCCGTTGTACAATATGCCGCACCCTATAACGTTGAAATCGAGCAGAGAATATGGAAGCAGGTGCAGGAATTGAACAAGGAAATGGGCGTCGCGTGCTTCATCGGTACCGTTGCATTCACCAATGATGAGTTCACCGTAGAGAACGGGTTCTTAACTCGCAATTTGAAGCTTGACCGGCAGCACATTTACACTGCTTTTGAAAGCCAGTTGCTGGCGGAAGGAAAAACCAGTGCAAGAGCATAGGGCAGCAGAAAATGCGGTTTCGGACGCCTCTTCTCAACCCGCGATGACCTCGCAGATGGCATTGCTTTGCCGGTTGTGGGCTGAAGCCCTGGATGTGCCTTCCGTAGGATTGGATGATGACTTTTTTGCGCTTGGCGGCGACTCGCTGACTGTCGCTCGTATTGTATTTACTGCCGCGACTGAGGGCGTAACTATTGATCCGAATCTGTTCATTCAATATCGGACGATCCGCGAGATGGGCAGGGAAGTTAGCCTGCCGGTGTAGCTCAACGATCCACGCCTAGTGATGTGCAATTGGATAAAGCGACCCAGACAACAATCCTTGGCCGTGAAATTACGGTTCCAGGTATCACAACCACAACGATTTCTTTCAGGCGCATTTTTCGCGCCTGGGATGTGTTCTTTGTATGTAGCTCCATCATCATATATTTGAAAGCAAAGCTTCCAGGACGTCGATTCCAGAGTTGATGCTGACTAGCTCCGCTTTGCGTGAGCAGGCTGACGCATTCCTGATCGATAGCCTTGCGCCGGTCTCAACCCAATAAAGCAAGCCGTCAATGAGCACACGCTCGATGAGCGCACCCTGCCCGAATATTTTGTTCAGGATATGGAAGGCATCAGCGGCAAGAAACGGGGTTTTCCGGCAAAGAATTCCAAGAATTGGAGGTCACAGACGCTATCAGTTCCATTTTGGAACAACTCCGGAAACAAAGGCACTACTACGGGTGAAGTTGAACAGCAGGATCTACTCGCACTGTTCCATGCATTCAGGGATAATTTGAAAGCGGTGCGCGACGCAAAGGTTTTGGAAGTGATCGAGGGCAGCACCGAGATCCAACAAGTCACTATTCTCAGGCTTGCGTTTTCAGATCTCTACGCTTGCAAGGCAGGGAATATCATTCGACGTCTGATGGGAGGAAGGATCATGGCTGCAGCTCAGGGGCCGGTAGGAACCAACACTGAAGTGGTCCCGGAAAAAACACCGGCCCGAGAGAACGAAACAAAAACCATCAAGCTGGTGGTCTGGGACCTGGACAATACGCTATGGGACGGCACTCTGCTTGAGGATGAGCGCGTCCGGCTGCGGCCTGGAGTCAGGGAGACGCTGGCGAAGCTCGACGAGCGGGGAATTCTGCTCTCCATTGCCAGCAAGAATGACCATGATGCGGCTTTTCGAAAGCTCCAGGAGTTCGGGCTGCACGAATATTTCCTCTATCCGCAAATCAACTGGAATTCCAAGGCAGCTAACATTCAAGAGATCGTCAAGGCCATTAACATTGGGGCCGACACGGTGGCGTTTCTTGACGACGACCAGTTCGAGCGCGAGGAAGTGCGCCACTCACTTCCCGAGCTGTTGATTCTGGACGCCGCCGCCGCGGCAGGGCTTACGGAGCGAACAGAGTTCATGCCTCCGTTCATTACTGAAGATTCTTCGCGCCGCCGGCACATGTACCAGGCCGATATCGAGCGGAATAAGGCCGAAGAGAAATTTGTGGGCCCGCAGGAGGAGTTCCTTGCGTCGCTGGAGATGAAGTTCACGATAGCTCGTGCAACCGAAGATGATTTGCAGCGCGCGGAAGAGTTGACCGTACGCACGAACCAGCTCAATACCACGGGCTACACCTATTCGTATGACGAACTGAACGCGTTCCGGCAGTCTCCTGATCACCTGCTACTGGTGGCCAGCCTGGACGACAAGTTCGGCGCGTACGGCAAGATCGGCCTGGCGTTGGTGGCGAAGTCCAGCGGCGTATGGACGATCAAATTGCTTCTGATGTCGTGCCGCGTGATGTCCCGCGGTGTGGGCACGATTCTGATGAATCATATTCTTACGTTGGCCCGGGACGCCGGCGTGCGATTGCATGCAGAGTTCCGGTCAAACGGAAAGAACCGCATGATGCTTGTGACTTATAAGTTGGGGGCGTTCAAGGAAGTGGAGAAGAGAGACGATCTCATCATCTTTGAACACGATCTGCAGCGCATACAGCGCGCGCCCGAATGGGTAAATTTCACGGTGCTGAACTAAAAGCAGATTTGTTATGGACGCGAAAAAGTGATTGCCGCCGCACAGCGTGGAGACATTGATACTCTTTCTGCGCTGGTTGTCGAAGGCGCAGGATTGTTGATTCAGGAGAGTAATCCATGTCGAATAGCGAGCAGTTATATCTGAGGCCGAACATACAGGT
>Ga0070711_100000058_pt1 | contig 65351 bp, 59 predicted proteins | sample LARL53metaG_FD_65452 | JGI IMG/M metagenome (GOLD analysis project Ga0070711, IMG submission 65452) | Corn, switchgrass and miscanthus rhizosphere microbial communities from Kellogg Biological Station, Michigan, USA - LAR L5-3 metaG | ecosystem: Host-associated > Plants > Roots > Rhizosphere ... | reverse complement strand
GTCAGTTACCGAACCGTCAACGAGCTTGCCGGTTGTGATCGAGTTGTCCGCGACCGGCAGCGTCAGATCCTTCGCAAGCTTCGAGACCGTGATCGAGCCATCGGGGATCTTGCTCGGAATTACTGAGTTGTTCGCCAGCTTGGGGTCAGTTACCGAACCGTCAACGAGCTTGCTGGTTGTGATCGAGTTGTCCGCGACCGGCAGCGTAAGGTCGAACGCAAGCTTAGAGGCTGTGATCGAGCCGTCTGGAATCTTACTCGAAATTACCGAGTCGGCGGCGAGCTTGTCAGCGGTGACGGAGTTTTTGCCGAGTTGCGCGGTGCCGACCACGCCGGTCTTGAGTGTGCCGTCGTCAGCCAGGCTTGCGCCGAGTCGTTCGCTCAATGTGGCAGCGCTACGCCGCGCGTCTTTCATTTCACCTTGAACCGCGGCGAGGGTCAAACCGGTAACCCGCCGATCAGTTATCCCGCCGTCTTTATCAATCGCCGCCAGCAGAAAATGACTCGAGAGAGTAGCGATCGGCGCCGTGGCTGGGAGCACGAGCACCTCCCAGTCGGTTTGCACGCGAATCGTCGTCTCCTCCTTCACGGTGTCCTTGTTCAGAAGGTCTGAATCGTCGGCGCCAGTGACTTCGCGTCGGAAGACGTGCAAGAAGACGTTGGCGGGTAGAGCAGTAGTTTGCGACGGGAGCGACTGAGCCTTGAACGTCGTATCGGCGGCGAGAACTACCTGGTAGCCGCCCACTATACAGCGGCCGGCCCCGATGGCGAAGTTGAGCGGTGGTCCCAGGCTGAGGTCGCTGATCCGAAACGCGTTCGGGCTGTCGGCCGGCACACCGTTTCCGATGTAGTGCTCGCCGAGCGGTTGGGGACTCGTCAGATCTATCGCCAGGTTCAGATCGCTGTCGGCGACGATCCGACCCTGCTGAAAAAGCACACTGCTGTAGTTTTTCTGGAGCGCGTCTTCCAGGACGGCTTCCGGGTCTCTGGAGAAATTGCCCATCGCGTTTGCCTCTTAGAAGATCAACCTGATCTTTCGCTCTAACGTCACCGTGATGTCCTTTTGGATCACCGCGTGAACAACGTAGTCGATCATGAAGTCCTGGTCGCCTAACTTCCCGAACAAACCGAATTCGCGGAGCGGATATGTATTGCCGGTCACTGCGGCGGGCTGGCCTGGCCCGAGAGTGGCGACAATTTGAATTCGCGTGCTCGGGCCGGCCGCGAGCACGTTGTCGGCGTTATCGAGATACTGCAAGACCAGCGACGGACCCGAACTGAGGATAAACGGTGTTTTGTCCACGAGAGTCGTAGTGAGTGGATCTGGCGCCGCCGGCGGGTTTGCATCCCACGACTGCAGGCCCCTGCCGAACTGCAGCGTTTGAATACCGAGCACCCTGGCCTCGTTCTTCATGAAACCGGCAATCAGCATGCGGCAGCGCAAGACGATCAAGTTCGATTTCCAACCCGAATCGAACAGCACTCGCCCTCCAGCATCCAGCAACTCGTCCTTGTAGATTCCTTTGACGGTTAACTCGGGCATACTTATTCTCCTTCCTTCGCACCACTCAAGAAGAGCCGGGATGACACTACCGCCGGCGACACGCTGAAATCCGGAAGAGGCGTGTTCGGGTGTATCCCGTCCCAGCTTCGCATAAACCGAAACGTGAGGCGATCAGCGAAGCTGTCTGTGATGCTTCCAAGCACGTCGCTCAAGAGCGTGTCTATGGTTTGTTCTCCGATCAGGTGTTGCGGTCCGGCGCCCGTCCTCGAATAGGTATAAACGAAATCGGAGACGGCCTCGCGAACGATGAACACCACCCGCAACTGGATCGGCAAGAAGCTTCGCAGCAAGCTTTCTATGAGTTGCTGGTTGCGAATGATAAGCCCTTCGTCGGTCGTATCCGGGGTGAGATAAATCCCTATCGTGTCGCGGGCATACCATACGGGAGGTTCTTCTTCCACTTCGATGGGCGCGAGTGCGTCAACGACTCTGCGCGCGTCGTAGGTGTAGCGTTGAACATCATCGATCGCGCCCCGAAGACCGATCTTTGCCGCGTTGCGAGTATCGACCGTCGTCGAGCCCGAGTATCGAGAGTCGAGAGTCCTGGCGGAGGGGTACACCGCGCTTATGTAAGACCGGCTTTCGTTGCTGCGATACAGCAGGCGCACTCTCCCATCAGCCGTTTGCAAAACGGCGGGCGCGCGTTGGGTGAACTGGCCGGTCGTGATCGGCCCGTCGTTAGCCGGCGTGACAGGATTGATCTTCTCCGACCACACCTGCCACCCATCGGTTCCGTTTGACGAAAAGAAGAGCTCTATATCGTGGGGACCAAGCAGCAGAGGAGCGGATTCTCTTCGGTCGCGGTCCGGAGATATGGGCGCGAGCTCGGTCTCACCGCTCATCGCCAGGGGAAAGCTCACGTTCGCACTAGTGCAATAGAAAATGTTCCAAAGCCGCTGGACGTTCTTCCGGCTCCAAAAGACCCATATCGTGCCGCTGCCGGGCGCTCCAGTGCCCGGATCGAACACGACCGCAGGCTCGCGCTCGACGATGATTCCGGTTGTCAATTGTTGTGATACTCCCCAACTATTTCCGTCGAATCGGTTGTACCATATCTTCCAAACCCCACTGCGCCGCGAGCTCCAGAACAACCAGATATTGCCCGTATTGTCCTTGCAAACGGCTGGCTCGATGTCGTCCGATGCCGGAACGTCGCGCGGCAACGGCGCGCCAAAGCCCAGACCGCGCTGGATCGATTCGACAGGGATGAATCGAGCTGCGCTGGCTTCGGCGACCGGAGCGGGGATGACTTCGACCGCAATGGAGGATGTATCACCAGCCGTAGGGGAGATCAGCTTGATGTGTTTGGAATCCACTGTCGCGATTCCCGGTAAGACATCATTGATCGCCGCGACGACCGCGGCAGCACTCACGCTGCTAAGATTCGGCATCCGGGAACTGCTGAAGGTGACGAGTCTTTCAGGACCGCCGTCTACTCTAATCGCCAGGCTCTCGCCTTCTTTGAGCGTGAAGCTCTCGATTGTGCTCCCAGTGAGCTGTCCGTGCGTAGCATCGCTGCCGCTCACCGTGTTGGGGGCCACTGGCAGGCCGAGGGCATCCGCGACGGATGAGGCGGCAACGGTTAATGTCGATGCGGCGCCAGACGTAACCGACGTGATAACGATTGTGCCATCATCTGCGGCAGTTACCTCAACGCCCGGGATTTCGCTATCGAGCAGCGCCGCGACTTCGTTTGCGGTGGCTGCCGCGATGTTTCGGAAGTGTTCGCTATGGAGAGTAACCCTCCTGTCGATGCTGGTGAGGCCGTGTTTGATTGTGATGTCGAACTCCGAGCCGTCCGCGAAGAAGAAAGGGCCTGGGGCGGTTCCGCGCAAACGAGGTGGCCGAGCCGCGCGACCGGACGCCAGGAGTTGCAGCCTCAACTGATGAAGCGACTCTGGGCTCTCTCCTTCAAAGCTGCTCCAGAAAACCAGGAGACTACCATCCGCCCTTTCGACGGCGGCCGGAAACTTATTGATGCTGCCGCGGGACGCTATTCGCCGCGACGGCAGCCATTCGTCTTGATCGTTGATCTTGTACCAGAGATGCCAGCGGTCTTCGGTGCGCGCCGCTTTTCCCTGGCCGCGCGTGAGAGGAACCGTCTCGCGAGCATGATAGAAGAGCCACGACCGTCCGTCGGTCGCCTGCAGAGCTGCCGGTCGCCCCTCATATGCGACGTCAAGCGTCACGAGGTTCGTGGGCAGCCACGTGCCGCCTGCGCGCTCAGTTTCGTGAATCGTCAGTTGCTCCGCTGCATTAGAGAGAAATATGTTGTGAACGAACTCTTTGACTTGCGGGTCCCAGGTCGTCAGCCGGTTCAATGTGGCCCGGAGATTGGCCACGATACCCGTTGTCCTGTAGTAGCTGGGCGCGTACTTGATTTCGTTCCGCTGCTTATGCAGGGGCGATGCGAAGTCGGTTTGCCAGCCTATCCAACCGGCTCGAAGCGGGAGCAACTCGCCATCAATCCGGTCTATGCTGGAAAAGTATCTCGTTCCGCTTGCGAAACTCCTAAGCAGATCGAACTGCTCACCAAACATCTCGATCAAGCGGCGAAGCTGGCCGCTGTTCCTGCTCGACGCGTCCAGTGAAGGAGCATCGGGCGGAAGCAGCGAGTCGAAACGCTGGTAGAGGGCCGGCAAGTTACTGTACATCGTCTCCGCGCTCTGGTAAGCGCCGGTCGCCATCGCTGAGACGAACGCGGGAAAGTACGCCGGGGACGCGTCGTAGGCCGCAACCGCGTAGTAGTAGACCGTCTCGCTCTTCAGGCCGGTGTCGGAGAACCGCCCCACGGCCCCCCCGGGAGTAGAAGCGGCAGGCTCGTCGTGAATAACAACCGAAGACCCGAGGTCGGCCGGCAACTCGGGGTACGACGCCTCGCGCCTCAGAATTTTCACCCCACTAAACTCCGCCGCATCGGGATTGGACCAGACAAGGTCGATCTGGCCGCCGCGCGAGTTTGGTTCGGCTTTCAGGTTTGCGACCTTCACTCGCGTCCTCCGCTCACGTTGATCACGACTTGACCCAAAACGGGAATCTCGTTCTCCAGAAGCTGAATCAGTCCGTTTTGCGCAATCTCCTGCTGGCTCACAGACCTCGAGATGGTGCTCAGCAGGGAAAGCTCCGCCCGTCGAAAGCGAGTGACGAACACGCTGTTGACGCCGGCCAATCCCTCGATCTTTTCGTAGACCTTGCTCAAATAGAGAGTTTGCTTGAAGTCTACGACCTCGAAGTCCAGCAGCTCGTTCAAACTGCTTTGGACAGCGCTTTGCACGTCGTCGTTTCGAAAATGGCTAAGCGCGGTGACGTTCGCGTCGATATCGATCCTTACGTAGTCAGGGCTCTTGATCTCAATAAAAGTGGTCAGCATGCGACGGTCTTCAAAGTAAGCGAGGAGGTCGCGCTGCATTACATCGGTCGGGGGCTCGCCCTTTCCGGTAGGCGCAATATAAAGGTTGATATGGTTCCAACCGGTCGCTTCCGCGCGGGCCTTCGAGACGCCGGGGAAGAGTTTCGCCTGGGCGACGTAGTCATTCGCGGTAACGGCCCGCTGCATCGAGCCGAACACTGACGGCGCGTACTTTATTGCCTGCTCTATTGACTCGCGTTCCGCGCCGCCGCTTGCGGGCGAACGATTGACGACCTTCGCGCCAAGAAGCTGTAGTTGGGGCGCATTGGTGATTTGCGTGATCTGGCCGTCGCCGACGTTTCCGACAAGGCCGCCCCCGACTCGGTAGCCGGCGATTATGCTTGAGCCTCTCGGCGGGATGCTTCCGTACTGCCCGTCTCCAAAGACTACCGTTGTGACGTCGTTCTCATCCGTCTCGATGGCGTAGTCGGGATCAGCGCCACGGCTGAATCCGAGAGTCGATCCGATTCTCTCCTGGAGCAGGAGCGCCGCGAGTTGGTCCTCAGTGAACGCGCGGCCGCTGAAGATCAGATTCTCTCGCAATCGCCAGGGTGGAGTCGGAGCCGCGGTTTCCACGGTGATCACCAGTGAGTTCCTCAGGAGCCGCGGCTGAGCCAGCTTGTAGCGCTGGTTTGGCAAGCCGTCCGAAACGCCGATCACCTCGTTTGAGATCGTCCTGCCCTCGCGAACCGGGATGATGTTTTCAAATTCCTTGAAGTTCGGCAGCGGCGAATGGTCAGGACCGCGCGCGGTAACGAAAGGTACCGTTGTTGCCGGGTCGATGACGAGCGGTTTATCTTCGGTGTACTCGAAGTTGACGCTCCGGCGGTCCCTGCTGCTCTTGGTGGCGAACTGATCGCCTTTTCGGACTTCGATGGGTTGAGTTACGTTGTTGCCGACGATGAGATTGAGACTGGCGGATGCGGCCGCCGCCGGCGCCATCTCGTAACCTATCAGCCTCAGGTGATTGATGACGCTGCGGCGTTCTTGAGCGGTGGTCAGGAAGGACTCGTTGGCAATTCGGTCCTGATAGTAGCTCAGGATGTCGGCCATATACGCGAACAGCTCGAGCAGGACGATTCCGAAGTCGGCTTCCGAGCGGTCGGTCCACTCAGGGAGCTTCGCCGGGATCAGGTCGATCAACGCCTGGCGAAAGCTGTTGTAATCGCGGGCCAGGTAGTCAATCACCTGGCGGTCATCTTTTATGCTGATGGTGGCCATCAATCGGCTCCCTCGGACTGAGACTTCAAAACGCTATTTTGACTTTGCCTTGCTCCAGCCGGTCGCGCCGCTGGTAAGCGACTTCGATTGTCAACTGGCTTTCATTGCTTCCTATGTCGACGCCCTGAACGATGATGTCGTCGCCGAGCCACTGCTGCAGCGCCTTGGTGACCGTGAATTCGGTGGCTGCGGCCAGAATGTCGTTGTTCGGGTCGAAGACCAGATCGCGGAGCCCGCAGCCGAACTCGGGAACGTTCACCCGCTCGCCGGGCGACGTGAGTAGCACCTGAAGCACCTTGGCGCGGATGTTGTCGTCCCCGGAGCTGGGCGCTACGCGGCCGAGGTCGTCTATTTTGAATGGAAAGCCCAAGCTGGTTCTGTCCATAACGAGTAATCCCGAATTTCTATCTAACCTTACCGCTGTTGGTCTGGTTGGAAACAACGGTCCCATCGCCGGTTCCAGTAACGGTCCCAGTGACGGTGCTGTTCACCGCGGTGCCGACGACAGTGCCGATGGCGGCGCCCGCAACCGTACCGGTGACGGTGGTGGCGACGTGGCCGGAAGTCTCGACGCCTATCACTTCCATATTACTGATGATGTGATTGACGACTCCCGTTGCGATCGCGAAGGCGAGCGTGCGCCAGCCGTCACGAATCATCTCCAGGACTTCTGGCTTCAGATCCTTAAGCGATGGCGTCATCATCAACGTGTCGAGCTGGTCGTAGATCGCCTTGGTCATTCCCGAGTTTGGATTGCCGATTTGTAGAGCCATCGCTATTTCACCGTGTTGGTTTGCGAGAGTGCCGACGTCAGTACCGGTGCGGTACCGGGGACTAACGGTGGCGTGGTGGGCGCCCCGAGGTTTCCCGTGTGCATATGCGAGTTAAACACTGCGCTGACCCAGGTTTGAAGGGCTAAATCCAGTTTATTTCCACGAACTAACGGTTCAGAGGCGTCGTCGCCTCCGATCTTGATCTGCTTACCTTCTATTGTGACACTCGACGACTTCATCGTGATCTTGTTATCGTTGCCGTCCTCGACAATTACGCCGTCGTCGTTCATCGTGATTCTTTTCTTGTCGTGCTCGACCAACACGCCGTCGTCTTTGTCCATCGTGATCTTGTTATCGTTCGCGTCCTCGACCAGCACGCCCTTATCGTTCATCGTGATCGTGTTTTTGTTGGCGTCCACGATCAGCACACCGTCCTTGTTCATCGTGATCGTGTTCTTCTTGTCGCCGAGTTTGTACTGAATGATGAAGACCTCTTCGTCATCTTTGTCCTCGATCTCTATGCTGCTGCCCTTGAGTGTCTTGATCATCTTCCGCGTCGGCGGAGACTGCGCATCAGCAGGCTTCGGCACTTCAGTCGTGCCGCCGGGTTTGCTCCAGAACGCCCCGACCCAGATCGGGTATTCCAGCAAGCCCGCTTCGAACTCGGCCCAGACGCCGGCTTCGTTCTCCGGGATGAAAAAGAAGCCCTGGTCGGCGGCGCCTCCGTAAGGCGAACAAGGCAGCGCCCACCCGGAAACAACCTCGTCGCCCAAGACGCTCGGGATTCGCAGCTTCAACCGGCCGCGATTCTCCGGGTCGGCATTGTCCACGACGAAGGCGCGGTACTTGCCGTAGAAGCGGCCTTCCACTTTCTCGATCAGCCGGGCTATCAGGTCTTCAATCATGCAAGCCCTCCCGGAAGCGATCCTCCGCCCGCAAAATCGCCTGGACCCGATGGCGCCATTGCGTTGCGCCGCGCCGTGAACTGCTGTGTGTATGTGTCCAGGTAAAAAAGATGCTTCACGTGAGTGAGGTAATAAATGCCGCTGAAAATCTCACCCACACCTTTGATTGGAACCGGGCTCCTCGCTTTGAGCACTTCACCGTAGAGCACGCTCTCGACTTCACCGGTTGCTTCGATGAACCACTCGGCTTCTTCAAACAGAGCCCGGCAGAGATTCTCCATTTCGGGCTTCCCAACAGCCACGGCGTGCCTTACGTGTGTCCGCGAGATTATTCCGTTTGGCGCGACGATCGATTCAGCCCGGTCCCGCCCGAGTTGCTCCTGCTCGCCCGCTTCGATGACCGCGTCTTCAATCTGCTTGCCGACGGTATCGACGTGGTGCATTTCGATCTTCGCCGGAAGAAGCGTGTTCAGCTTCGCGTCGAAGTTGATCAGGTTGGTCTCCGGCCCGAAGTGCGCGGCCAAAACCGGCAGCGGCTCTCCGTCCAGCGGAGGCTTGCGGAAGAATCCAGTATCGCCGCTCACAAAGCACTCGAATCCATTCCGGCGCGCGAGCCGCTTCAAGAATTGAATGTCAGTCTCGCGTTGAATGATTGTGCCCATCGCCTCGGCGTGAATCACCTCGGTGCCCTCGACCTTCGGTTTGAGTTTGTACTGGGAAAAGACCTGTTGAGCGATGTCGCCGTCGCTGATGTTTGGCCATGCTTTGACCTTCTCTTCGAGACTCATCAGACAACTTGGATCCAATCCCCAGATTTCAAGATGCGAGCCGTTCGGGTTAGGATCGACGTGGGGTGTGATTCGGGTGACGTAGCCGGTAATTATCTCGACCTCCTCGTCCGCGACGTTAACGGAAATAGTCATCCTGGCCCAGGGCTTGATCCGCTCGTCGTCGAGAATCGTCCAGAGCCCGTCGGTCTTGCGATTCATCGCCAGCTTGATTCTGAAGCTGGCGGCGACGCGATGGTCCTCATCTACTTCCATCTCTATCAGCGAAAGGAACAGGTCCGGCGCTGGTTCATCTTCGATGGAAATTGTAGCGGTTATCTCAGCCACGCTGCTGTTCCTCGTGCTAGACGATCTGATTTGGCGGAATCACGATGCTGCCGCCGACACTGGAAACGGCGACCGATTCCGGCTGAACGCTGAATCCATTCAGCGCTATGATAGAAAGGACAGTCTCGCGCCGGATAGTCCCGATGTTGTAGCTCACATCCAGCATTGCTTCGGTTACGATGGATTTCAATTCGAGCACGCCGGCGCTGGCGGACAATGTCTCTACAACAGCGCGCCAGTCGTCCCTCGCACGCGGATCATCGAAGCTCACTGCCTCTGCGGTGTCAACTCCTAGGAGCCAGCTAAAAGAGCGCAAGAAATGAAACCCGACGTCGATGGCGCGAATGTGCCCAACAATGTCGGCGTGTTTTGAGAGCGACGAGGGATAGGTCACCACCAGAGTTGTCTCCAGGAAGCTGGGCTCGGCGGGCTTTGACCCGTCGAACGAGCTGACCGACGCCGTCGCAACCTGCGCCACCTGCGCCAGCGCGATGACCAGATTGCGAAATCGTGATTCGAATCCCGAATGGCGAAGTACGAAGCGCTCGTGAGTCACCGGTCTGCGATCCAGCAGGTCGGATGGGAACGGCGACGCAGGGCTCGCGTCGGCGATCTGCCACCACTTCGTCGCATCGCCGTAGTACTTGAAGGCTACAAGGTCGAGCCGGTCCCCCTCTCGCACCGAGTGGAGGAACTGCCCGGAAGTTGGAGGTATAAGGCGAAGGTCCTTGCCTCGAAGCCGCTCACCTGCTGAATCGATGGGGCTGGATTCAGGAAGGCTGCGATAACGTGATCCCTTTATAAACATAATCAAGCCGGCACGATCGTGTTCTTGATATTGAGGATGTTGGAGATGTTCAGCAGGGACGCGGCCTCCATGAGGGCCTTGGTGTAAAGGAAAGGCGCGTTTGCGCCTTCGATGACTTCAAGGCTGACGGTAACGGTTGCCCGAACCGGATCCAGGTCCGTGCTGAACTCTTCTTCTTTGATCGACATATTGGTTATGTTGACCGGGAGGACCTTCTTGCGCCCCCAGATGAAGAGAATTATCGGAGGGTTCGTCGCTTCGTCGAAGAAGGCAAACTCCTTTCTTTTACCCTTAAGCAAAGCCGAGACCGCGCCGCCGAGCAGGCTTTGGTTTTTTGGCAGCATCATCAACTCGAGAGTAGACAGTTGCGGCGCGATGCCGAACCGCTCGGCAAGCGCGTCCCCGTCGTTGAGCTTGTCAGTGGCGTCAAGCCGGATCTCGAAGCCAAGCGTTTCGCGATTTACGATGATGGTCTGGCCAGCGCGAAAATCTTTTGTCCCTGGCAGACTCTGGGAATAAAGAGAGTTTGGCTTCGTTCCCTCAGGCGTGCAGGGCTGTTTGATGCTGGCCGCGCGCGCCCGTGAGATCGTCTCCGGGTTGAATTGAAACCCCACGATCAGCGGCGGCACACTGACGCCGTATTCCACGAATGCGCCCCGCAGGATCTTGGACTGGTTGCTGAATCCACCACTCATGCGTCCTCCTACCTTCGCCAGTCGGCTGCCACGAGCGCGCGGATGATAGCTTGCGCGCCGGCCATCGCTATCGCTTCGTCATCCATCGAGTCGAGTGAGACGTGAATGGGCGGCGGGGCAAGTTGTTCGATCGTGAGGTCGCCCCCGAATTGTGTAAGCTCCGTCACCGCCAGTTGCTCAACCCTCTCCAGGGTCAACCGCGATATGGTTTCGGCGCGCGGAGCAGGCATCTCGCCGCCGCCGCTGAACGACATTCGCAAACCGCCAATATCGAGACTCGGAGATTCCATGCTCTTTCCCCTGTTCTAAGCTCCTTAAAGCAAGTGGTGATAAGGAGTGAAGTCGGCATCGGTGCACAGCCTGCCAATCTTCTCGAACTCGCGGCGCGTCGCGTGCACGACGTGTTTCATGTTGATCGCACCCGAATTTGCCGCTGCCAGGAATGCCGCGTTCATCACGATGTTCTTAATGTTGCCTCCGGTCACATTGAGCCGGCTCGCCAGGAAATCGAAGTCCAGGTCGGCCGAGACGGGCGCGGACGACGGAAAGTGCTGCTTCCAGATGGCGTATCGGTCCGCCTGGCCAGGAAGCGGAAACTCGACGGCAAAATGCATTCGCCGAAAGAACGCGTCGTCGATGTTCTTGCGCAGGTTGGTGGCCAATATTGCCAGTCCCTGGTACTCCTCCATGCGCTGAAGCAGATAGTTGATCTCGATGTTGGCGTAACGGTCGTGAGCGTCCTTGACCTCTGATCGCTTACCAAAGAGCGCGTCGGCCTCGTCGAAAAAAAGAATTGCGTTGCTGGTCTCCGCTTCGTCGAACACTTTCCTGAGGTTTCGCTCGGTCTCGCCGATGTACTTGCTAACCACCGTCGAGAGGTCGATCTTGTAGGCGTCCAGCATCAATTCACTGGCGATGATCTCGACCGCCATCGTCTTTCCGGTTCCGCTGGGGCCGAAGAACAGCACGCACAAACCACGTCCGAGTGAGTGTTTCTCGCCAAATCCCCACGATTCATAGACCGTCTGACGATGCCTCATCTGGCCGCAGATTTCTCGCATTTGAGCCAGAGAATTGTCGGGCAGAGTTATGTCCGGCCACGTGTAGCGGGGCGCGAGCTTTCGCGACAGAGTTGCAAGCGACTGGTTCGATTGCGACCGGCAACCTCGGTTCAGATCGTCCACGGTAATGCCCGCGCCCCCTCGCAAGTGGACGTAGTTTCGGGCGGCGGTCAGTGCGTTCTTCATCTGTCCCGGGGTTAGCTGAAACTTGGCCGCCAGCTCCGGCCAATCAACCACGTCAGGACCTGCTCCGCAGCTTTTCCCGGCCAATTCTTCCCAAAGCTTCGCGCGCGCGGTCACGTCCGGCACCGGCAGTTCCACTGCAAGGAAACGGTGATCTTTGAAAAGTCCGGCGGGCTCCCAGTACTCCGGTGCGTCGATGAACGTTACCCATGAGAAGTCATCCACGCAGGTAGCGACGACTTCGAGATAAGCCCCCGCGTTTGCCTCGTCCTTGAGGAGTTCCTCAAAGTGGTCGAGGTAGACGGCGGCCGTCGTCAACAGGCCCTGGCGGAAGATCGCGCGCAGCGCTACCTCGAAGCTTGCCGGGTGCCGGAGCAGCTCTCTCAGGTCAGCAACCAGTAGCAGCGCCCCGATCGCGTCGGAGATTGCCGCTGCGAGTGTCTTTTTACCGGTTCCCCCGCGCCCATGAAAATGGAAAATCAACTTTAGGTTCGACGGCGCCCGCTCCTGAAAATGATTTTTCGTCGCATCGACCAGTTTTGACTTCAGCCCCTGGACGAAGGATGTCGAGGGCAGAGGGTGATCTGCGTGCTGAACGCAGCCGGGTAACTCGGCGTCAGCCCGCCCGACGCAGAGCAGGAAATTCGCGATTGGCTCGTCGAGCTTGATCGTTCGCGCGGGCAAGTGCTGGTCGCCGGTCTCCTGAGATCGGAGTATTTGCGACCGAAAGAGAACAGACCGCTGAGAAAGGGAGCCTCGCAGTTGAATCCCTTGGGCTGGCCCATCGCACAGCAGTCTGAGCACCAGGTCCACGCTCGGGTTCCGCCGCGATATATCATCCTGCAGATAGGAGTAGATCCGCTCATACTTCAACTCCAGCTCGGGCGCGAGGCAAATCACTACGATTCGCTCTTCGAGCGGAGTCAATCCGAACACTCGCGCCAGGTGGGGCAGCGAAAGATAGACGTGCAGCTCAAGACTGCGTTGGCGGCGCCGGTCAATGGTTCGCCTAAGCGCTGCGCCGGCGGTCTCGATGTCTTCTATCCGCGAGGAACCGGCCTCGCGCGAGACGGACGGGTCGTCCAGCAGCCGGTCTACTTCACCGTCTGAAATGTAAACCGTCCTGAAGGCGTCATGATTGTCTTTGGGAAAGGCATCTCTCCAACGCAGCACCTCGCGTTGGAGCAAAAGGTCGAGATGGACGAGCTCCAAAGATATGTGCTCCCAACTGGTCTCAAACGGTCGTGTGGTCTCGTCGGTCACGCAAGCACCTCGAAGGCAATCTCGTTTGTAATGTTTCCGTCAACCGTGACCTTGACTGCGACCGTGCCAACGGGAAGGGCAGCCGGCACCGTGACGCTCAGTCGGCTCGGATACGGATGCGCGCCTACGCTGACGTCGGTGGCGCCGAAGCGGACGAAGACGCTTTCACCGCTAAGACCGGCGCCGGCCAACGTAACCTGCTCCCCCGCAAAAGCCTGCGCTGGGTCTGCGCGGTCGAGTCGCGGCGGCAGAATGTTCGACTCCCGACCATCAACAAGCACCGACACCGGCTGGTCAGCGGGCAATGTGCGCGGGACTTCCACGATCACCTGGTTCGGGTCCGAGTTCTGGCCTTGCTTGATCAGCAGCTTGCCGAACTTAACGTTCACGTCAGCGCCGTTCAGCCGGCTCCCCCTCACGGTGATAGTTGTCTTGACGGGTTCAGATGGTTGAGCCGTGCTGACGGTGACCGAAACGATTCCAGGCATCAACTCGTACAGCCGGACGTTGCTTCGCTCTGTGTTTACGATTAACACTAGCGGCTTGGGGCCGTTCGACTGTATGGTGTGCGGTACGACTACACGGACCACCTTGTTGACTGCGTCGGTTGTCACAATCGCGTCCACGCCGTCGATCGTCGCTTTGATTGTGGCGCCATCGGGCGCCTCGAACGGAATCGTGAGCGGTATTTTTGTGATTCCGCGCTGCGGAGAGATGCTTTCAACCCAGGGGCTCACTTCGTACGACACAGGCTGGCTCTCTAGTCCTCCGGCAGAAACGACCAGAGCCAGCTTGGGCCCGCGTTGCGGCGCTTCGGGTATCTTCAGCTCAATCTCGCGCTCGGTGAGCTTAGATAGATCTTCCTCGGAGAGAGTGTCTCCGCCGATGGCGACTGTGGTGAGGATTCCATTGGTTTTGAAGCCGCCTCCGTTAAGTGTTATGTCTGCGCCGACCGGGCCGGAAGAGCGGCTGATGGATTCGATTTGCGGACGGCCGAACGTTGCGACTGCCAGTGAGGCTCGCTGCACTGTTGGCCCCGGCAGCGCGGCGGGATTCATCGGAGCGATCTGAACCAGCGAGACGTCATACGCTACCGATAGGCGATAGGCTTTGCTGAGACCCGTCCATATCTTGGAGACCTCCTCCATCGAGATTGGTGTAGGCGTGATCTTGATCTTCTCGAAGGAATCTCGCAGCTCATCAGCGAGGTCCAGCGCGGCGTCAAAATCGTTGTCGTGGACGTCGTTTAAGACCGGGTTCTCGTGCAGGATCGTGAGCGCGTTGCCAAATATCTGGTGCGCCGTAATGTCGTCCCTCGCCAAGTCATCGCCTTTCTTTGCGTAAGCGGTCAGCAAGTAATTGAGCGTGAACGCTAGCGGCGGACTCTTCACCCCGTTTGTGTTGTTGCGATCTCTACGCCAGTCCATGTTTCGCGCGAATGGACTTTCCGATATGCGATACAAGAAGAGGTTGACGCCATCAAGTCGATCGACTCGATCGTCGTCCGGCGGCAGGGTCGTGACTCGCAAACGAACACTCGTACCAAATAGCGGCGGCTTATTCAGCTTCGTAGACAACAATTCCGCGATGGCGTTCGTTACCGAACCAATTGCTAGATAGCTCATGTGAATCTCACAGAATCATGCCAGTGCGGCCGATAAGGCGCCGTTCAAGCGATTGACCGGTATCGGCGGCGCTGGTTCCCGACGATACCGTCGCAATCGGCTGGTTGACGATTTGTATCTCAAGCCGGTTGATCCGCAAACGGGGTTGCGGGCTTCGAGCGGGCGGTTCCCTTCGGCCGAAATGGGTCGCATGCTTATCCCTGGGTTGTGGCGGAGCAACATGGATGGCAGACGAATGCTTTGCGATTGGCGGCTCGCTCCGTCGAATCACTCGATTGAGGCCCGCAAGCGCGACGGCAGCTGGTTGCGGTGAAACTTTGGAGATCGGGTTCGGGCGTCGGTTCGGTTCAGGTGTCAGAGATACCAGGATCTCGGGGCCAGGTTCTCCGGCTTCTCTCGAGTTGTTCGCATTGCTGTAGACTTTCGGAGTCGCCGAAGACCGCTCGCTTTCGAGAGTTCGCCCGTCCGAGGCTTCGACACGCGCAATCCCGCCGAGTTGCTCAGTGATCCGAGCCGGGACCGAGGCCGGCGCCCCAGAGGAATTGTCGCGCGGTCTCAGTGTCGCTTGAGGGCTGGCGTCGGCAAGGACATCATTCTGGTTCCCGAAGAAGTTCTTCGGCATCCTGGTCTCGAAGACCTCATTGATCCAATATTGCGAAGGCGCAGGTTCCGGTGTCGCGACTGCGCTCGGTGGCTGGCGCCCGGCTGAATTTGGCGGGTAGACCAACAGTGATTCGCGAAGCGGAGGCGGCGTGTAGTCTTCAAACAGTGGCGCCAGGGTGAGGTCTCTGGAGGTCGCCGGCTTGTGTCTTGTGACTACTTCTCGGCGGCTACTCAATACCTCGCCGGCTTGGACCTCTGAGGTGTGACCACCCGGTGCGACATCGGTAGCTGGCTCGGCTGTCCCGTAGGCCTCGGCTGCAGAAGATTGTATGTGAAGAGCGAAGCCCTGATTCACCTGATTTTGTGAAGAGCTTCCCAGGCTTTCGCGAGCCGGTACTTCAAGCGCCTGCGGCCCGGCCGCACTGACGGGATGGGACGCGATGGGTTCGGCCGGAGATGGTCTGAAAGTCGGAAGCGGCAGGCTTACCATCGGCCCATCAAGCGCCGCCAGAGTCTCTTTGATACGCCTGTCTCTGTGCCCGATCGATATTTCACTGGCATCAACTTCATGGAGGCCTTCATGGTCTTCACCCGCGGACGGGCGAACGGGCGTCACTTCGGCCAGGCCTTTGTACGGGGTTGCACGAGACGGCGGCTCCATCTCGAAGCCCGGATTCTTCGGGGATGCCAACTGGCGCTTCAGACCCTCGCCAGCCGGTCGACCAACCTGCTGAGTCTCGGTTGAACCGGGAAGCGGCAGACTCGACGACGGCCCATCAAAGGCCGTCGACGTGTCTGTGACGCCCGTCTCATCGAGCGTGCCGAATGTCGAGCCGGATGCCGTCATCGCAGTCGTGGGTGACGGGCCTTGCGATTCGCTCTCAGTTTTCGACGGCTGACCGTCCCCGCGGCGAAACGAGGACTCCCGTTCGCCCAACAGGGTGTTGGTCCGCTGGGCGGGCGGCGCAATCGACGCGGCCCCACACCGCGCAATGCTCGACAGATAACCGGTTCCAAAGTAGTCAGCCATTCAGGTCCTTGCATTTCGGACAGACACGCAACAGGAAGGACCAGGTGCGCTATTCAAGAAAAGCACCACCGCGACTGTGCGTTTCTGCCGTGAACATACCCAGCGCCTCCTGGTGAATCAGTTCGATATAACGGCGGCGCTTTCGGCGCGGGAGGGCAAGGATATCGCGTTCACGCCAGTGGTAGTGCCAGGCGAGAAAATGAACCTCGCGCTCGAGGCTTTGCCGGCCCCCCATGATCTCAGCCAGGAAAAACGAAGCGGGATCAAAGGGAACTGAAAAAAGCTCCTGACATTCGAGGCAGGTGATTTCCAGCTCCACGAAGCCTTGCGGAGCAAGTTTTTCCATCTGTTCTTCGATTCTTCTTTGAACGCCCTCCGGAAGAGTCGCGACAGCCTGCTCCTCAACAGGCGACTGGCTGTTGATCCGCGAGATCGTGCGCGCAAGAAGCTTTCGAACTGCCGACGCTTCATCAACACCGACGCCGAGCGCAACCGCGTCCTGGTCGGCGCCAGTGGGAAGTCTGAACTCAACCGAAATCTCATTTACGTCGGGGTTCTGATCGGGGCAATCGAGGGCGAAGAATCGGCTGCTTATCGGCGCTGCTTCGGCGCAGAAATCATCCAGGTTCAACTTGAGGTCCATCCGCACGCCGCAATCGGGCGCGGGGCATCGCACCACCGCGTCCAATCTTGTACCCAGAGTCATCTCGCGCAGCTTCAGCATAAGAAACTCTCGATCGCCGACGAGCAAGTCACCGATAAGGGAGGCGGTGACCGGTTCAAGAAGGCCGACCCGCTTCACGCACCTGGTGAGCAGGGCGGTGACGATGCGGGCCGAGCAAACCGCCGGCTGAACTTCGGCCAGAAGTTCTTCGTCGAGACCGGTGACAGAATTGAGGTCGACCTCGCGGTGCGAAACTCCGTGCTCGTCGACGTACCCGCCCGGGAGGAGAAAAGTTCGCGAGTGTGCGCGTCCCGAAGTGGGCGTCGCCGTACACTCGCCGGTATTTTTTTCACGAGGCTTCATCGTGAAGAGCTCGAGGTTGAGCTGCGTCGTTCGTCGGGCGACGTTAGGTCTCGGTCGGCTCGGTGACCGCGCCATCGCGCTCCCATCCCTCGTTTTCCAACTTTATGGTCCGGATCATGACCGCATTAGCGCTGGCGTCCAGTTCGGGCAGCGCCTGGTATTCAGAGACCCAACATCTGAACACTTTGTAGGAGAGCGCCTTCTGGTCGGCCTCGTTGAAGACATCGATGATGATGTCCTTCCGGAAGTTCTTTAGAGACATTGAAGCGTCACCCTGAAAATTGTTGACGAGATTTGCCCACACCTCGAAGGTCGTGTCGTGTGTAGCGCCTTCGGTAAGGGTGACTGCGTCGTATTTGGTTTTGCCCGGAAGCTTGTGAGTGGTGCTCGGGTCTCCTCCCTCACGCCACTCTACCATCTCCGTGGTCTTCTTCAGCGCGCTGCATTTGCTCAGACCGGCCACGTACACATTGTCGATCTTTATTCTGAACTTGAAGTTGCGATACGGATCGTAGCGCGACGGATTCACGGTAAATTTAGCCATTTCGGTTCTCCTGACGGATTACAACGAGACTCGGAAACTGCCCGACTCGCTAAGCCTGCTGGCCGACGATCTGAGTCAGCCTCAGAACGACGAACTCCGCGGGCTTCAGCGGCGCAAAGCCCACGAGTATGTTGACGATACCGGCGTCGATGTCGCCCTGAGTGGTGGTCTGGTTGTCGCACTTGACGAAAAAGGCATCCTTGGCGGACTTACCCTGAAACGCTCCGGCTCGGAACTGAAGCATCATGAAGGCTCCGACATTGAGCCGAAGACTCGCCCATAGGTCTTCGTCGTTCGGTTCGAAAACTGCCCATTGAATCCCGTTGTAGATGCTCTGCTCGAGGAAAATAGCCGTTCGGCGAACCGGAACGTATCGATATTCCGGATCGGAGCGCGTGGCGAGTGTCCGGGCGCCCCATATCACCAGACCTGAAGCGGGGAACTGTCTGAGGACGTTCACGCCGATGGGGTTCAGGAAGTCCTGCTGAACGTCGGTTATGTCGGCCACCAAACCGACTGCTCCGCCGATGTTGGCCTCGGTGCCGGCAGGCGCTTTCCAAACGCCGCGCCTGGCGTCGATGCGGGCGTACATGCCAGCTACGAATCCGGAAGGCGGCGCCGCAATCGGCGCTACGGAATTGCCGGTCGGGTCAGCCATTCGCAACCACGGGAAGTAGACCGCGCCGTAGGACGCTTTCACGGTGAGGCTGTTGATGAACGTCTGGGCTTCAGCGACTGTGTCGTCAGTCGAATTTACATCGCCGACGAAGAAGCAGTCACCGCGCTGGGCGCAGTAGTTCGTTCCAAACGCTACAACGTCGAGGGCGCCGATGCCCGGAACGGCGACGATGTTCACATCGCGGATCGTGTCGAGCGCTTGAAATCCGTTCTTGTGCTCGAGCGGCCCCGGTGTCGCGCCGTCATCGCCGGGCTTTACGGCATCGATGTTTCCGGCCGGGGCGACGGCGTCACCAAGATGGTATTCGGTGTCACCCGGAAAGCCCGGGGTCTTGGACTTGGCCGGCCGCAAAACCGCGGAACCGTCAACTTCGTGCCCACCGTTGGTAAGACCGAGCTTCAAGAGCCCGGCTGCGATGTCGCTTGGAGCGTTTGTCACATGGACCGACGAGTTCAGACCGCTGATACCGCTTGTCAAGACGAGCATACCGGTTTGCTGCGTAGGCGGAGTGGTGACGGGCGGTGCGGGGTCGTCTACGAATGAGCAGGTGAACCCGGTGAACGCGCCGGCGTTCGTGGCCCGCTTCGCGCTGAGCTTTGTTGTTACTTCACTCTGGATGGCGGTAGCGATAGCCGTGCCACCGGTGAGCGAACCAGTGAGTGACACGATGTGGGGTCCATCGCCATTCAGTTCGATCACAAACTTAGCCGGGGCGGTTAGACTTATCGTGCTCGCAATCGAGCCGCTGCGGCTCGTCCCAGGAGCTGCGTGTGTAATGTCTGAGGTGGCCGCGACGCTAATATACTTCGAATTGGCCGCCACGACCTTCTCAACAAAGTTGCTCGCCGAGGGATTCATGTGGAGGTTGTCGTGGGTCTCGAGCAAGAGCGGAAGCAACGGCGGCACAAGATCGCTTCGGTCCATGAAGACGCTAATCGCGAATTCGTTGTCGGGGTCGGCGCTTCCGTCGGTGATAGCGACATCGAGTTTGTTGCCCCAAACTCCCTCGTTGGCGGCTTTGATCGTCAGCGTACTGACCGGCAACGAGCTTGTTCGGTCTTTGATCGTGATGTCGGCGGCAACAGCGCCGCTGCCCGCCACTCGCACAACGTAGGTTTTCTTACCCCCGTTATTGAAGAATTGTTGGACCGAGTGCGCCAGAAAACTGTCCGCAAGGAAGCCGCCGTAACTGGCTTCGAATTCCTGGGCGCTGGTCACCAAAGTCGCCTTGTTGAGCGGTCCTTTTTGCGCTTTGCCTATGAACGCTGCGGTTGAAGTACCTGCCCCTTCGATAGGCCGCGCTCCGCTGGGGACTTCCTGGATGTAGACGCCTGGGTGCAGTATTTCCATCGCTAGGTCTCCTCCTTATTTAGACTGTTGCCGGATCACTAATGTTTTTCGACCGAGCCTTCGGGCCGGGGCCTTTTGTTCCCTCTTGTGGTTGGCCGGGAGCCGGATCGATCTCCTCTTTGACTTCCTGTTTGATTGACAGCGCTCCGGCTCGGACCAGTTTTTCGATCTTGGCGTTGCCATCGATCTCGAACGCGGGCACCTGTGCGCTTTCGCCCGGTCCGAGAAAGACGGATGGCCCGCCGTGCATTTCGACAATCAAAAGCTGTTTCGTGCGGTTCTCAATAGTGGGCATTCTGGATATCTCCTTTCTCTCGACAAGTCCGTTCTCGCAAGCGCCGATGCATTGAAAGCACGAACGCGCGGCAATCTACGCCTGCGGCGTGGGAGTCCCGGGCGGAGTGCTCCCGTTGACAAACTGCCGTGCCTCGTCTTGCTTGAGGGGATTCAGCACATAGATATGATCCGAACCCGGAACCGAAACTTCACGCATATACCCTTCAGCCACCAGCCACGCCAGGGCGCCTTCAGTCTCAGTCAGCGTGCGGTGAATGGTTTCATCCAGCAAGCGCCAATGCGCGACGCCTTCGAGACTATCGGCTGACCGCGGATTACGGAGGAAGTACGCAAGGATCTCCCTGGCCAGTCTCTTCTCACCGCTGGGTGAATCTGGTGACATCAATCTCAGGAGTAAGGCAATCGGAGAGCCAGGGGCGTTTACGATGAATCACGTCATTTCATTGCAGATATGCGCCGGCGTCATTGCGCGGAATTTGCAGGCGGGTCATCAACGCCGCATGGCAACTCGCGCGAACGGTATGTAAGTTCCAATACCAACAGTTTTTACTTATCTTCCGGGGGTGGGATGCAGGCGACCCAGGCAGGGACGAAGCCGACCCGCGCCTTCCGAACAATCAGAAGGTCATCCCGTACTTCTTCTTGAGCCTCCCAAACGCGCGGCGATCTTTCCCAGCTTCCAGAGCGGCGCGTGTGACGTTTCCCTTATGTTTGCGAAGAAGCTCCTCGACGTACTGCCTTTCGAAAGACTCGATGGCTCGCACGCGGGCCCGGCGAAAATCGTCCGTCGAAGCTCCGTCGGGCGCTTCGGGGACCGGCAGAGAGATGTGAATCGGAAGGATTTGCTGGCCTTCGGCAAACAAGGCCGCGCGCTGCACCACGTTGAAAAGCTCCCGCACGTTGCCGGGCCAGTCATACGCTTCGAGCTTACGAAGCGCGGACGGGGAGATTCTCCGAACCGAATCGGTGGACGACGATAGAATTAGCAAAAAGTGACGAGCGAGCAGTGGAATGTCGCTGCGGCGCCTTGCCAGAGACGGCAATTCCAGCCGCAGGCCATTTAGCCGGAAGTAGAGGTCCGCCCGAAATCGCTTTTCGCCAACGCACGATTCTATGTTGCGGTTCGTGGCTGCGACGATATGGATGTCCGCCTTGATGAACCTGTCGCCGCCCAGCGGTCTGTAGGTGCGTTCTTGAAGGAAACGCAGAAGCTTTGCTTGAGCGCCTGGTGAGAGCGCATCGACCTCGTCCAGGAGCAGAGTGCCACCTTCGGCCATCGCTGCCAGTCCCTTTTGATTGGAGTGAGCATCAGTGAAAGCTCCACGGGCGTGGCCGAACATCTCATTCTCGAACAAGTGGTCCGGGATGGCGGCGCAGTCGATGGCGATGAATGGGAAGTTGCGTCGCCGGCCGAGAAGATGTATCGCGCGGGCGCACAATTCCTTTCCAGTGCCGGTCGCCCCGGTTATCAACACTGGAAGATCACTTTTGGCAATCAACGGGATTGACTCGATGGCATGAGTGAACGTGGCGTGGCGCCCAATCAATTGCCCCATACCCATGAGGTCCGTCAATCGATCCCGCGCTGATTCCAGCTCGTCTATATGACTCTTATCGTCCAGAAGCCGCTCCAGCCGATGACGTAGCTCTTCTTTGTGAATTGGCCAAAGAGTGAAATCATCGGCCAGCTTAGATACCGTCTCCAGGGTCTCAGCGTCCACCTCGCTTGGTAGTACCGCGAGGGTAGGAGTCGGGATCGGGTGATCTCGGAGCCAGTTGAACAAGCCTATTGCCTGTGGCGGCATCGGAACCGCGATCGCAACTATTAGTTCCGCTGCGTTCAGGGCTGTTTTGTCAGGAAGGAATGTATCCCACTTCACGACCTCGCACCGGGAGGTAAAACTGGGGGTCAGGACAGGATCAAAATAGACTTTGATAAGAGAAGGGTGCTCTATGAGAATCAGTGGAGGCTGCATGCCTTGGGGCCCTCAGTACGGAAAAATACTTCTGTGGTTGTCCACGGCGTAGGTCGCCGAGCCGATCTCTGACCTAGCGCCGAAGCTCATTCGTGATGATGACGGTCGACCAAAACTCACATTTTTCTATGCAGAGAGGGTTGGACCATGTGATCAAGAACCTGCAATCTAAATGCTCTTAATGTACGAGAGGCCCTCCGCGCCAAATAGGACACGCCGCCGAAATCGTGGTGAAGTATACCACAGAGCAATGTGGATGAGCTTCCAACTTTCCTTCGTGTGGGCGTGCCAAGATCACTCTGGAAGCTCCACGACGAATGACCGAAACGGACCCGTACAATCAGAAAGCAAGTGATCCTCCGTACGCCCCCATGACAATAGACGGAAAACGCGGATCAGATAGTTCGAAGTCAGCAGATCTTTCTTGGCAGATTGTGTAGAAAGAGGATGGGAAAGAATTTGACTACGATCCCACTGTGACAATTCTGTGACAATCTTCCAGAGAACTCAGGTAAATCAGCGGGGAAATGGACAACCGCCTTGGCAAAGATGGAGAGAAATTGACCACTTATATCGTGCGTGTTACGCTCTCTAGCGTTTATCGATTGTGCTGGTGCTTAATGACTCGAGGACATCAACATCGCTGGCTTGCAGTCTTCATGCTCGCTTACGCGTTCTCTGACGTCTATGCCGATTCCGTTTCTCCCCAACAGTGCTGCGAGTGGATGGAATAACCTCGCGGTTGCGGAATCGCCGGCAAGAATCTCCAACGACGCTTCAAGCGCAGCTATCTCGATCATCGCCTCCGGCGAGTCAAGCCAAGAGACTTCGCTTCCATCGAGCACTGACGAAGACTGCTTTTGTTGCTGCGGCCATATGCTGCCGGCGATCCATTTCAACGCTCCTCTCGTGGAGATACAAGCCTCCCCTGCACCTTTGACTCACGCTTTCTTGCCGGCGCCTCCGCCGCAAAAGAAATTCCACCCTCCTCGACTTCCTAGGTCATCAGTTTGGTCACTGGTTCATGCTGGTTTGCAGGAGCGCATCTGCTCTCCTCTTTGTTCTATCTCTTTGCGCTGAGCGAAGCGGCTTGAATCTACCGATGCGCGTGCTTCACGATCGCGGTTTTGGGTGCAATGGGCATGCGCGAAGGACTTCAACGAAGAAACCAGGAAAGGTTCGTTCACATGTTCTATCTAAATACCCGCGCGCTGGTGCGACTATTGATTTTGATTGCTGCGGCCGTCGTTGCGCTCCGCATCAACAGCTACGGCCAAGAGCCTTCAACCAAGGGAATAGTCTTAAGAAATACGGACACTCGTCTGCCTCGGGCTCACGAATACGAAGCGCCGGCAGCTACGAACGCCGGAGCGTTCAGCGCAACAACCAGCCATTATGTCGACTCGGTTCAGGGCGCTTCGTCTGATGACCTTGTTCGCCGCGCTCTCAGCACTAATTCGGACCTCGCTGCCGCTCGCCTTGATATTGAACGCGCTCGCGCCCGCGTTCGTCAGGCGGGGCTTAGAGCCAACCCGACATTTGACTTTGAAAAGAAGACGGGCAAATTCACGGGTTCGCCTGGCGAACGCGAAACTACCATTGGGTTCGCGCTGCCACTTGAACTGAACGACGATCGCAATCGGATGGGGCGCGGGCGCAGAGCTACAACAGCCGATGGCAATCGCTCTGATTGGAGGCTTGGTCACGTCAACGATCCTGACCTTAGTAGCATTGCCGGCGCTATATGAATTGGTCGAAGGACTGCATATCAGGATTAGTCGAGCCTGGCTCCGGTTCCGCGATACTGGCTCGGATGCAGAATCACCTGCGCCACTTTCAGCAGGAGATTGAGGAGTAGCGATCGGCCGCGCGCTCGCTCAATCTATCGAAGTACTGCTCGTCGGCTCAGGCTGATTCGCCGCATTACCGTGGCGGCGACCGAAGAACTCCACGAACGAAAACAGGAAGATAAGAGCAGCCCGCTAGACTCCGCGGCGCAAGAACGAGCCTGGGCTGATCTGTGCTTGCCTGAATCCGAGAACTCAAACATCAGGATCAGCGAGTTCCGCTAGACTGGTAACTAAGCAAATCACAAACTGCGATGGCACGGACTATTTCGTCGTCACAGCCAACGCAGCCAGTCACTGGCAGTGTTCGAACCTTCTCACACCGGAACAATTCACATAGATTTAACAAACCCGTCGCAGAGCCTTAACACGCCGCACCTATACTGAAATGCCAGGATTTTTAATCAATTCGACAACAGGAGAAAAGCGAATGACAAAGCCCCGTTACACCATTCGGTCGATTGCATTCTTCATCATAACAAGCGCAATTGCGCTGCCTCTGCTCGGATGCGGTGGCTCCGCAGGCAGTGATGCAAACTCAGAAGTAAAGGTGCAAGGAGCAGGCGCGACTTTTCCAAATCCTCTCTACCAGAAGTGGTTCAGCGAATACAACAAGGTCACCCCGAATGCGAAGTTTGACTATCAATCAATCGGCTCGGGTGGCGGCATCAAGCAAATCTCTTCCAAGACTGTGGACTTCGGCGGTTCGGACGCTCCGATGAAGGACGACGAATTGAAAGCGGCGCCGGGCGAGTTGCTTCATATACCTACCGTGCTCGGTGCGGTGGTTGTGACCTATAACGTGCCGTCAGTCACCACGGAGCTCAAGTTAACGCCTGACGCCATTGCAGGAATCTTTCTTGGCAAAATCACAAAGTGGAATGACCCGTCAATCACTTCTTCAAATCCGGGAGTCACTTTTCCAGACGCGACGATCAACGTCGTGCGGCGCTCTGATCCAAGCGGGACTTCATATGTCTGGACCGACTATCTATCGAAGGTCAGTCCCGAATGGAAAGAGAAGATTGGCGCGGGCACGATGGTCAATTGGCCTTCGATTGGAGTGGCTTCAAAAGGAAACGAAGGCGTAACGGGACAAGTGAAGCAGACTCAAAATTCAATCGGCTACGTCGAGTTGATCTACGCCGAGCAGAACAAGCTTCCTTACGCGTCGGTTAAGAACTCATCAGGCGAGTTCGTCAAGCCCTCGCTCGAATCAGTGACCGCAGCGGCTGCCGGAGCGGCCGCACAGATGCCGGACGATCTCAGAGTTTCCATCACGAACGCGCCGGGCAAAGACGCTTATCCAATCTCTTCATTCACCTACTTTCTCGTTTACAAGAACCAGGACGATCAAGCTAAAGGGAAAGCGTTGGTGAATTTCCTGTGGTGGGCAACTCACGACGGTGAGCAGATGGCGCGGCCCCTTCTTTACGCTCCTTTGCCGCCTGAAGTAGTTGCCAAGGCCGAGCAGAAGATCAATTCGATCAGCTATCAAGGCAAACCTCTTCGCACTAGCTAAACCGAGTCCAACTGCTCACGCTCATGGGATCAACTCTGGCAGGAAAGAGCTCGGCGTCGCCTCTATCGCCGAGCGAACCAGGCTTACCATTCCTGCGCGCCTCTCCGAAAGTCCGGCCGCGCATTGGTGATCCTCTATTCAAGTGGACGACCGGGTTTTTCGCAATCCTCATCGCCGGACTCGCCGTCTTGATCATGCTCGAGATGGCGATAAACTCGAAGCTTCCGTTCGCCAAGTTCGGTTTCGGGTTTTTGACTCGCTCGATCTGGGATCCAGTCAGAGAAGAGTTTGGCGCGTTGCCGTTCGTCTACGGCACCGTTGTGTCAGCAGTAATCGCACTGATCATCTCAATACCGATCAGCCTGGGCGTCGCGATCTTCCTGGTCGAGAAGGCGCCGCGCAGATTATCAAATCCCATTCTGTTCATCGTCCAATTGCTGGCTGCGATTCCTTCAGTCGTATACGGGCTGTGGGCAATCTTCGTGCTTGCGCCGTTGCTGCGGAACCACGTTTATCCGGCGTTGCAATCAAGCCTCGGATTCCTGCCGCTGTTCAAAGGGAGTCAGAATGGACTCGGCTTGCTCACAGCAGGGATCGTCCTGTCGATAATGATCCTTCCGATTATCACCGCGGTAACGACCGACGTGCTTCGAGCAGTGCCGGTGACTCAACGCGAGGCGGCGCTTGCGCTCGGTTCGACTAAATGGGAGGCAACCCTCATCGTTTTGCAGAACGCGAAATCGGGTGTTTCGGGCGCGATCATCCTCGGATTAGGCCGGGCCATCGGCGAAACCATGGCCGTCACGATGGTCATCGGCAACAGACCTCAGATTTCAGCTTCGCTATTCGATCCGTCGTTCACCATCGCTTCAGCAATTGCCAACGAGTTTACTGAAGCCTCTTCCGAGATCTATCTGCAATCGCTGATCGAGCTTGGGCTGATTTTGTTTCTCGTCACCTTCATCATAAATATGTTAGCCCGCTTGCTGGTTTGGAGTGTCACTCGCGGGGAAGGAAGAGGAACTCGTGGCTAGCCTGGCGCGTCGAAAACTACTCGATCATACAATGACCGCGCTGACTGCTTTGTGCGCGGTGTTCGCCGTAGCTTCCTTGTTTTTCATCCTCGGTTACATTTTCGCGGGTGGCATTCGCGCATTGAACCTCAGTTTTCTATTCAACTCTCCGAAGCCAATCGGCGAGCCGGGCAGCGGAATTGCCAACGCCATAGTCGGCTCAGCAATTATGATCAGCCTTGGTTCGATCATAGGCATGCCGGTCGGAGTCATGGCGGGAATCTATCTTTCAGAGTTCGGCTCGAACAAGTTTGGTAATCTGCTTCGCTTCTTCATCGATACGCTCACTGGGATTCCATCGATCATCATCGGCGTTTTCGTTTGGACCGTGATGGTCAATCCGATGAAGCACTTCTCTGCCCTGTCGGGCGGTGTCGCGCTTGGAATTTTGATGATGCCTATCGTAGCGCGCACTACCGAAGAAATGATCAGACTGGTGCCTCACAGTTTGCGAGAGGCCGGCTTGGCGCTTGGCGCGCCGCAATGGCGAGTCACGCTCGGCGTAGTTCTGCGCACGGCGTCAACCGGAGTCGCGACCGGAGCAATGCTCGCGATCGCGCGAATAGCCGGCGAGACTGCTCCGCTGTTATTCACCGCCCTCGGTTTGAACTACCTGAGCACCAACCTCCTTCAGCCGATGGCGTCGTTGACTTTTCAGATCTACTACTACGCCGCTTCGCCTTACGAGGAGTGGCACGACATGGCCTGGGCCGCAACGTTGGTGCTGGTGACAATGATCCTTGCGTTGAACATTGCGGTTAGAGTTCTCGCGAGGAATCGGCATCAGCAAGCCTGATCTACAAATTTGAGGTCTCGAATTGACTGGACAACCGGAAAAGAAACGCGTCTTGTTTGTCTGCACCGGGAACTCGTGCCGGAGTCAAATGGCCGAGGGCTTTCTGCGCGAGATTGCCGGCGAACGCTTCGAAGCTTCGAGCGCGGGCGCCAACCCGACGCGGGTCAATCCGATTGCGATCCGAGTGATGGCCGAAGTTGGAACTGACATTGCGAATCAGCGCTCGAAGTCAATTGATGAGCTGCTCGATGAACGATTCGACTACGTGATCACAGTTTGCGACCGCGCGCGTGAAAGTTGTCCGATCTTCCCCGGCCCGGCGAAAAGGCTTCACTGGAGTCTCGATGATCCGGCCGCCGCCGAAGGCTCCGAACAGGAACGACTCGAGGTATTTCGTCGAACGCGCGACGAGATCGCGGCAAAGATACGTGAGTTCACGTCTGCCGCGATCGCAGATTGATTTCAACTGAAAAGGCTATCAACCGGCCGATGATCAGATCTCACGAAGAGGATGAAGCAATGCAAACCGGCGTTACATCTCCCACTCTCGCATCTGCCAACATTGGTTTGCGTCATTCTACGAGTGCCGATAATCGTGATGTTCAAAGTCTCGCGCGAGACAAGATGCGAGTGGAGGGATTGAACTTCTATTACGGCCGAACTCGCGCGCTTAATAACATTACACTTTCGATTGTGCCAAATCAGGTGACTGCCTTCATCGGCCCGTCGGGCTGTGGCAAGTCGACCTTGATTCGCACGCTCAATCGGATGAACGACGTGATTCCGGGCACCAGAGTCGAGGGTCTTGTTGAGCTCGACGGCCAGGACATCTACTCTTCATCGACTGACGTTGTCACGCTTCGACGAAAGGTAGGAATGGTATTCCAGAAGTCCAATCCGTTCCCTCGATCAATCTTCGACAACGTTGCTTACGGGCTGAAGATCAACGGACTGGCACGGTCCCGCTCGGAGTTGGCTGAGCGAGTCGAGTCAAGCTTGCGAGCGGCCGCCTTGTGGGACGAAGTGAAAAGCCGGTTGAAAGAATCCGCTTACGGGCTGTCGGGCGGACAGCAACAGCGCTTGTGCATCGCGAGAGCCTTGGCGGTCGAGCCCGACGTCATCTTGATGGACGAGCCCTGCTCGGCGCTCGATCCAATCGCTACTCAGAAGATTGAAGAATTGATCGTTGACCTCAAGGAGCGATACACGATAGTAATCGTGACGCACAATATGCAGCAGGCTGCGCGGGTGTCGGATTCTACGGGCTTTTTCTGGCTGGGAGAGTTGATCGAGTTCAGCAACACCGAAAAGATGTTTACAAAACCCGACAAGCAAATGACGGAAGATTACATCACGGGAAGATTTGGATAGAAGAGTCCGTAGTCAGTGGTCCGTAGTCCGTAGCCCTGCATCTATGACGCAACTCCCGGCTATGGACTACGGACTACGGACTACGGACCACGGACTTCTCTATGCACAAACGATTGATTGAAGAAAACCTGAATCAGATTCGCGACAAGCTTCTGGTAATGGGCGGCGCAGCCGAGAAGGCGATAATGCTCTCGATGCGCGCGCTCGATGAGCGCGATTCTGCCCTTGCCGAGCGCGTGATCCGCGAAGATGACGCGATTGATGGCATGGAGCTGGAGCTCGATCAGATGTGCGTCGACGTGCTGGTCCTCAAGCAGCCCGCCGCATCGGACCTGCGATTCGTAATTTCAGTCGCCAGAACCGCTCCGATGGTTGAACGCATCGCCGATCACACCGTCAATATCGCGAAGCACGCGTTGTCGCTGAACAGTGAGCCGCGGTTTGAAATCGGATTGGATCTTTCAAAAATGTCCAACACCGTTCAGGGGATGCTGATTGACGGACTCGATGCATTCACCTCGGGTGATCCCGAGAAGGCGCGCCTCACAATCGAGCGCGACGACGAAGTTGATTCGCTCTATGACATTTTTTATTCGGAGATAACCTCGGCGATGGAACGCGACTCTTCAACGATCGGCCGCGGGGTGCAGTGGCTTTTTGTAATCAAGCATCTCGAGCGTATAGCGGATTACGTCACTAACATCTGCGAGCAGATAATCTACATGTCTCGCGGCCAGGTGATTAAGCATTCGGTGTGGTGATTTGATTTCGCAGTCACTTTCATTATTCATCCAGATCACTGCGACTCATTGGGTCCCACTCGCCGCAGGATCGACTGCATTGCTTTCCGCGACGGCCCTTTTGGGTTCAAGGACCATTTGCGTTTGCATGACGATCGCAATGAGGCGTCCGCTCTCGTTGGTTATGCGAGTCTGCCAGGCCATCGTGCGTTTGCCTCGATGCAAGGCCGTGCAGTCGCCGATGATTTTCGTTCCTACTGGAGCAGGCGCGAAGAAGTTTGTCTTGGACTCAATAGTGGTTGTGCTGTAGCCGCGTTTCAGATTGACTACCGTTGCTAAAGCGCCGAGAGTATCCGCGAAAGCCATGACAGCGCCGCCATGAAGGATCTCAGGCGTCGTGCACAGATCGTCTCTGACCAGCATTTCAGCAATCACTCGCTCAGGGGAGACGGTTGTGAACTGAATTCCGAGCAGCCTGGAGAACGGTGGCATTCGTTTCTGTAGAGTCGAAAGCGTTTCGAGGTTTTCTGTCATAAGCTGTGGTTGTTCCGACGTCGCAATTACGATCTGCAGACGAATCCTAACACGGGTATTAACCTGACAGAGAAATTAACATATTTGAAACGTCGCCATAACTCGCTTTTTACATGACTAGCCGATAATGTTCGCTCTATGCGGCTCGACCAAACGAGTGGCAGACCTCCGATCTGCTGCATGGCCCCCGTCATCAAGCGTAGTGACTCGATTCATTGTGCCGACCAATCTGCTATGAATGTTAGACAACTCTTCCGCTCACAAGGAGAAATTCTGATGCGAACAAAAGCAGGAATATTGATCTTTTCGCTCGCGCTGATCTTGTTCTCGCGCGGTTCCGTTGACGCTGCTCAACAGCAGAAGCAAGCAATGAGCATCGCGGGAAATTCGAATGCCGCCGCCGCAAGCGATTCGACAGATAAAGCTGTCAGCTCCAGGCACGAGGAAACGAAGACGACGCCAACCATCGAAGACCGGCTCAAGGCAATGGAGCAGATTATCGAGCGGCAGCAACGCGAAATCCAGGCACTTCGAGATATAGTCGAAAAGAAATCAGCCGACGCCGCCGACATTCATCCTGCCGACTCCGCTCAGCCTCAAAGCGCTCAGCCGCAGGTCGCTTCGACAGCCAATCAAACACCGGGTAAGACCGAGGCTCCACCGACCGAGGCGCAGAAAAAGATCGATGAGCTGTACAAGAAATTTGGAGCGATTCGCTTCAGCGGGGACCTTCGATTCAGGGCAGAGACGTTTCGCAATCAGGGCTTCGACGCTTTGACTGAATCGCCCGATCGCAACCGGCTGCGAATTCGCGCGAGGCTTGCCCTTGACGGCACCATCAACAAGAACTTCGACTGGGGGATAAGACTGGCCAGCGGCATCTTCACCGATCCGATCAGCACCAATCAAACTCTCACCGACTTCTTCGAGAGAAAACCATTCACGCTCGACCGCGCGTTTGTCCGATACGACTCGAAAACCGATAACGTCGGAGTGCAACTTGTCGCAGGCAAATTCGACCCCACCTTTAGACGCACACAGATGGTCTGGGATGATGACATCAATGTTGAAGGCGCCTCCGAGGCTCTGTACTTCAAAACCAAATCAGCGCTTCGTCAGGTCAAACTCGTAGCGTTCGAGCTGCCGTTCAATGAAGTGTCCGCCGGAAAAGATGGCGTGTTGTTTGGAGGCCAGGCGCAAACCGACTGGCAATTCTCCCACGTGGTTTCGGCCAACCTGAACCTCGGCTATTACGACTGGAATCATGTCGATCAGGTGCTGCTCGGGCTGGGCGCGCTGGCAACTCAGGTCAATGGCGGAATCTTCAACGGCGCGGGCGTGACTGGAAATCAGAACGGAGCACTCGGAACGACGAATCGAATTGTCAGGAATGCTGCAGGGCAGCCGATAGGATTCCTTGCGGGCTTCAACCTGGTAGACGTGCTCGGGAATATAACCTGGCAAGCGAATGGCCGGTTTCCGGTGACGTTCACTTTCGATTTCGTTCACAACGCGACCGGCCGCGTGCGAGACGAGAAGAACGGCTACTGGGTTGGAGCGCAGGTTGGACAGACGAAGGAAAAAGGTGACTGGCTGTTTGGTTACTTCTTCACTCGCATCGAGCAGGACGCGGTTCTTGTGCCGTTCAACTTCAGCGACATACTCGCTTCCAACAGCCGTGCTCACATGCCAACACTAGCTTATCAAGTCGCGAACAACGTCATGCTTCAATGGAACGGCTTGTTTTCACAGCGCGCAAACAAAGTTCTGACAGCATCGCCGGATAACCGTTATCTCAATCGCATGCAGTTCGATGTCATATTCAAGTTTTGACGAACCTGGGAGCGGAGGTATCAGATGCCTGCTGGCCGTAGCCGTCAATGATACCTGCGCTCACAAGCCTGGAATTGAACAATGCCCGAGTGCGCGATAAGCTTGAAGCACTGATATGACGACAGCGGTTGAAGCAGCGCGCACTCGCAGCATCATCATCGTCGAAGACGACGAAGACATCGCGGACTCGATTCGTTACAACCTCGAACGCGAGGGCTTCCGTATTCGCGTCGCGGCGACCGGCGAAGATGCACTCGATTTAATCCTCAATGGTCCGCCCAACCTGATACTTTTGGACCTGAACCTTCCGGGCATGAGCGGGTTTGAGATCTGCCGCCGTCTTCGCGAAGAATCTGCAACCTCGAAAGTTCCTATCCTGATGCTGACTGCTCGCGCCGATGAAACCGACAAGGTATTGGGCTTGAACATCGGGGCTGACGACTACATTACAAAGCCGTTCAGCATGCGCGAGCTGGTAGCGCGAATCAACGCCGCACTGCGCCGCTCTGAAGGCTCTGATCTGGACCAGCCTGTTTTCGACAACGGTTCGCTTAGAATTGATCCTTCGACGTTCCGCGTGCAGTACGAAGGACGCGAAGTTCGTTTTACCCGAAAAGAGTTTGCTCTGCTGTCCGAGCTTGCTCGCAATCAGGGACGAGTCTTGAATCGCGTGACGTTGCTGGATCGGATTTGGGGGATGAATTACTTCGGCGACTCGCGAACGCTCGACGTTCACATCAGGCGGCTAAGGCAAAAGCTGGGAGATCCGCTGTTGATCGAAACAGTCACCGGAATAGGATACCGGCTGCGAGCGGAGAGGGCGGAGAATTGAAATGGCAGGAATAGAGAATTGCAAATTGATGAGAGGATCAGGAGTCCCTTCTGATTTCTGACTCCAGACTCCTGACTCCTGACTACTACTTCATGAACGATCTTGCACGACGAGTTTGGATAGTAACATTCGGGGCGCTGTTGACCTTCGTCGTTTACGAGGTCATCAAGACAGTTCTGTTCCCGCATATTTCAATCATCAACTCACACATAATTACCGTAGTCGTAGTCGCGGTTATCACCTTTTTCGTTTCACGGTATGCGCTTGACCGCTATGGCCGGGCGCTCGCCGAAGTCCAACGTCAAACCGCGATTACCGAAGAAACGAATCGACTGCTCGCAGGAGTGCTCGCGACGATGCGCGAAGCGGTTGTGATCGTGGATTCGCAGATGAAGATCGCTCTTTACAACGAAGCTGCGTCGCGAATATTCAAGCTGCCTGCGGCCGAAGCCGGCAAGCCAGGCGCGCGACGCCGGTTGTCTACACCCACGCTCGATGTCGCAAATGATGATCTCGAAGCGCCCGGTGACATTTCAACGCGCGCTTTTCGTTTGACGGACGCCACTCGCGACCCTGCGATCAATGATGCGTTTCGGCGGGCGCTGGAAGATAAGGCTCCGGTTGAACTGCGAGTCGAATTGTTGGGCCGCGAAGCTCGCAGCTTTCAGTTGAACGTGGCGCCGCTGAATCCGGAGCTGGCTGTGGGAGTTTTTTTTGATATTGACCAGCTCGAGAAACTCGAACGCGTGCGGCGAGAATTTTTTGCCAACCTCTCTCACGAGTTGCGCACTCCATTGACGGCCATTCTGGCTTACTCGGAAACTTTGCTTACCGGGGCAATGGACGATCCGGAGCACAGCACCAGATTTCTCGACAAACTTTACAAACACGCGACGCGAATGAACGAGTTGATATCGAACATCTCAGATTTGTCCGCGATCGAATCGGGACAAATCGAGCTTGCGCTCAAGCCGGTAAACCTGCGACGGACTGTGGCTGATGTGGTTGCGCTTCTGGAGTCGCGAAGAATAGACGGTTCTGTCTCGATCACCGCCTCGATTCCAACACACTTGCGCGCGCAAGCCGATCGCACTCGTCTCGAACAGATCTTGTACAACCTGGTTGACAATGCGGTGAAATTCAACAGGCAAGGTGGCTCGGTTCACATCAGCGCCGAGGAAACAGAAGATCACATTTCGATTGTGATCGAAGACACCGGTCAGGGTATTTTGGCATCGGACCTGCCCCGCGTTTTCGAAAGGCTTTATCGAGGAGACAAGTCTCGCTCGCGAAAGATGGAAGGTTCTGGACTGGGATTGGCTATCGTGAAGCATCTGGTTCAGGCACATGGAGGCGAGGTCTCGGCGTGGAGTGAAGTCGGACGCGGCTCGCGTTTTACTTTCACGCTACCCGTCGCGGCGCGAGACGCGACATCGGATAGCATAACTCGAGAAGTTTCATCAACAGTCGATGCCTAGCAGCGCGCGTGAGTGCTGGTTACTTATTTTCCAGAATCATCTTTTTCCGCAGCCTTCTGATCGCTTTGTGCACCTCATTGTATCTGAGCACTGCGCGTTCTATATCGAGCTGTCCTCTTAACCGCTTCGCGGAATCGCCTTCGGCGGAGGTTTGAATCACGTTGTTGTATTCTCGAACGGCCCGCCTGACGAGCATGGCTCGATCCTCGGCCTTACGGACGAGCTTGCTCGCTTTCCTCTCCAACTTCTTTGACATCGTTTGGTGACCTTGATCCGATCATAATGATTTCCTGCAAGCATCAGTTTAGAGAAACGCCGTTACCGGAGTATTACCTCTGCATTAAATGTTTGTTAAGCAGGAAAACAACAAGGCAGCCTCGATAGCTTTAAGCTGTTGCGCTCAATATTTCATACAAACTTAACAGCAAGGCCACACCTGCATAACGGACTGCGTTTATCATCAGTAAGGGATGAAAAATTGCTCTGCGATCGTCGTGAAGGAGTGATCGCCGTCAATCAGGATCATAATCCTCCTGAAGCACGAAGCGCGTTACCCTCCAGAGCGCTTCTTGCCGGCAGGGTTTCGGAGGAAATCATGAATGCCATTTACTCGAGTGAAGAGCTAATCCGAGGAGATCAATATCGACCAGACCTCGGAAATTTTCCGATCGAGAACTTCGATTCGGACGAAGATGGGATCGGTAAAATTGCATCGACCGAGTTTGCAAATAGCCTCGAGGAAGAATTCGCGAGGAGACTGGATCAGCGCGGAATTGCCTGGCAGTACAAGCCTCGAACGTTCGCGGTTGAATGGGATGAAGAGGGAAACTTCGTGGATAGCTGCACTCCGAGCTTCTTTCTTCCGGCTCGCAGCTTGTACCTTGAGCTCTTGCCGCCTCTCGGAAGGTTCGCCCAACCCGCGCGCAAGGTCCGTTTGCTTCAACAACAATATCCAGAGATTAGAATTGAGCTTCTCGGTGTGGACTCTCTGTTCTTAATGAAGGCCTGATCGATGCTGGGCGCATCAACTCCATTTGACGATGTAGCGGCAGCAATCGCCGCCCCTTGCGCGGCAACGCTCTTCGACGATTTCGACGTCCTTCGCGCCGCACATCTTCAACGCCTGCTTGTACCAACCCATCACTGTCATACAATCGGCGGCCGAGTACGTCTCCGCTTCGTACGTTGTCATAACACCCGAAGTCGGCCCCGTCGGTTTGTAATCGCGCCAGCCCTTGTCGTAGTAAACGTGATAGATCAAAGGGGCTCGCAGCATGAAACCTTGAGGATTTCCGGGATCGAGATAAAACTTTTGAATGCCGCTGAGATTCTGCTGCGCCGATGCGGCGCCCATCTCTTCGAACAACCGAGCGTCGCCCTTGCCTATCACCTTCACGATCGCGTCATCAAGATGCTGACCTGTTTGAAAGTGATACCAGCCCGCGCCGTTCAACGGCCTTCGCAGGATTGATTGATCCGAAGACGGAAGCGCCGATAAGACGTCGTCGACCGCCTTTGGACCGAAACGCTCCGCTACAAACTGAAGACGTGATTCGAGAATGCTGCCTTTGATTTCCATCGCATCTCGCTTGGCAAATTGCTCCCAAGAGCAAATCGCCGTCAGGTTTTAGTTTGGGGCTTGGATTGGGGGAGAGAAGCCTGCGATCGCACTGAATATTAAGGTGATGAAAGCCTCAGGTCAATATTAAAGTCTTCGACGACGCCAGTCTTCGATTTTGTTACGATTCGAGCTGATGAGCGGTACATTCATCGGTGAAAACACAATTCACTCAATGCGCACGAGATCTTTCCATCATCCGCTCGATGTCGCCCGGGTCAGAAGGCAGCTTTGCGCTCATCTTAACAAGCCCCTTGTCCGTGACCAGATAATTATCCTCGATCCTGACGCCGAAGCCTTCTTCGGGGAGATAAATTCCGGGCTCGATGGTGAACACAGAACCTACCGGCAAAACGCCGTAGCTCCCCACGTCATGCACGTCCATTCCGATCCAATGACCCAGACCGTGGATGAAATACTTTTCGAGTGGCTCACCGTGCTTATCTCGCAAGGGGCTGGACCTCATCACGTCTCTGGCAACGCGCTGAAGATCGGCAATGCTTGACCGTCCGAGCACGAAGGCTTTTTCCGCAGCCCGCTGCGCGTCGAGAACAAGTTGATAGACCTCACGCTGGCGCGGCGAGAACTTTCCTGAAGCGGGGAACGTGCGAGTTATGTCGGCGGTGTAGTAGCTGTACTCAGCCGCGGCATCGACAACAACCAATTCGCCGGCTTCGATGCGTTTTCGATTCTCGTTGTAATGAAGAGTTGCTCCGTTGATTCCCGACCCAATGATCGACGGATAGCCCGGGCGCTCTGAACCGAGCCGGGTCCACGCAGCTTCGAGCACTGCTTGTGCTTCATACTCATAAGCGCCGGGCTTAATCTCGCGGACTATTTCGCGATGACCCTCGATCGAGATATCGACCGCCTTCTGAAGCAGATCGATCTCGGCGGGCGATTTTATTTTGCGCAGCTCGGCAATGATTCTAGAAACATCGACGATGTCATTCTTCGGATAGCTCTGCCGCAGCATCTCGACGAAGCGGCTCTCACGACTGATATCCGCACCGTTTCCGCTTGGAATTACTGTATAGATTTTCGCCGGCGGCTTGCCCTCCGCCGGTTGCGCGAGCACTTGATTCAACCGCTCTTTGAAAGTTGCGGACGACGAAACCTCTTCGAGGCCAAAGAGCTGTTCGGCGTCAGGTCCCGCTCCAATCTGGACTCCGGTCCATTGCTCGTGTTTGATGTCACGCGGCGGAATAAAAACCGTTTCGTGTTGAGGCTTACCCGGAATCGCGTTTGCGGGAGCGAATATCAAATAAGCGCCCGGCGTCTGAACGCCAGTCAGGTACATGAAATCGTTATGCTGGCGAAAGCGCCCGACTTCGCCGAGGTCTTCTTCACGCGCTCCGACCATCACAACGATTCCGTCTTTGATCTGCGAGAGCAGCTTCTGACGCCGTTCGCGGTATTCAGACTTCGGAATACTCGCGAGCTTGTCATTGGCGGCGATGGCAGAAAACGTGAGGCTCGCCGCGATCAAAAGAAAAATGACAACCTGGACTGAACGTTTGGTCTTCCTTTTCATAGCGGTAGAGAATATATCAGGCGCGGAAGTCTCGCGGAAGCGCGCTTTTCCTGAATATTGAATTGAGCCGGAGTATAATAAGCGCAATGGCGAAACAACCTGACAAGATTACAATCGAGAAGGAAAAATTAAGGCCTCGCGAGCGTGCGCCTATTCTTCCCACCAGGAAATTCGAAGACAAACGCCGTCGTGAAGAGCGTCGCGAGAAGCATAAGAAAGACATTCGCACTCTGATCGACAAAGACTAACCACCGTTAGTTCAACGGCAAGATCCGGATAGAATTCGTCTCAATCCGGCTTAGCATTCAAGCGATGTGAGCTTTCGCTGGACTCAGTTGGCCGCGTCTGCAAATCAAGCCATCGTGAGCGTTTCAGGCGGAACTGTAGAGTGTATTTCATCGTTTTAATGACACCGAGTCTTTAGAAACAAACACGAGAAATGAAGTGATCAGAACTTCGAAGAGGTAAACGCAATGGCTACTGCACAAATTGATCTGCGCTCGGATTTGATCGATTGGCGCAAGAGGCTCGAGACGGCGATCGATGAAACTGAAGAAGGCTCACGCCTCGTCGGGCTGCTTTCTGAATTGGATTCCGCGCTTCATAGAATGGAGGAAGGTTCAGCCGGGATTTGTGAGGCTTGCCATGTAGCGATTGAGGACGATGCGATAAAAGATCCGATCGCACGCTTTTGTCTCGATTGTTTGAACACCCAGGAGCAGCGCGCACTTCAACATGATTTGGACAGCGTATCGCTGGTTCAATACAAGCTGCTGCCGACTCAGGATCTGAGCGTCGACGGCTGGCGAGCCTACTACCATTACGAAGCCGCCGGGCCGGTGAGCGGCGACATTTGCGATCTGATTCAAACCGAACGAGGCGACCTGTTTTTTCTCCTGGGCGATGTGTCTGGAAAAGGAATCGCTGCGTCATTCTTAATGGCGCACCTTCAAGCGATCTTTCGAAGCCTGGTCACGCTCGACCTCTCAGTCGATCAGCTTGTCGCACGTGCCAACCAGGTATTCAGCGATTGCACGTTGCCGGCTTATTACGCCACTTTGGTCTGTGGAAGAGCCGACCGTTTCGGCGCAATCGAATTAGCTAATGCAGGACACTGTCCGCCTCTACTGATCAAGAACGGCGAGGTCGCAAGCATCGAAGCTACTGGCTTGCCGATTGGAATCTTCTGCCGCGAGCAATACGTCGCTCGACAGTTGCAGCTCGAGCCGGGCGACAGCTTGCTGCTTTACACGGACGGATTGACGGAATCTCGCAATCCGCTGGAAGCCGAGTACGGAATCGAGCGACTGACTAAGATGGTCGAGCCGAGGCACACGCTTCCGCCGCGAGCGATGACCGCAGCCTGCCTCGCTGATGCAAAATCATTTCGCGCCGGGCGTCCAAAATCAGATGATCTAACGGTCATGGTCGTCCAACGCTCCGTTTGACTTTAGTCGGATTATCGCCTTAGGAAGCTATTATCCGGCAATGAATCTTTGAGGCAGACTACGCTTTTACGATCCCAACCACGCCGCGATAGTCGGGCTCAGTTGCTCAACATTCCAAGCGGAAAGTTGCGCCAGCATATTGACGGCCTCAACTCCAAGATAAATCTGCGCGCCTGTGTCATAGTTCGGGAAGTTCCATAGAGGGGTAAGCGGAGTTGAGACCTGCGAAAGATCCTGCTGAATGCCAAGATCCACAATCTTACTCGCCCAGTCGCTTACTGGGTTGTTGTATACCCACAAAACGTCTACGACTCGCCCGGCGGCGATATTCGCCACTGGATTCTCAATCGTCACGAGTCCCTCCTGCAGAAACGCCGCTGTCGACTTACCCAGTGTCGAACCTCCGCCGCAACTCGCCTTGTACAGGCCGTCCTGCACTGCCGCATAAGCTCCGTTCGAATACAACGGATTCGTGTCGTTAAATACTTGCACGCCGTTGAGGTCGCCGGAGCCCGCACCGTTATATCCGAACAGCAGTCCAATTGAGGGGTCCAGCGTCAGGGCCGTCGCCGTCCCGCTCAGCGGGCACTCCGAGTTAACGAATGCAATGATCTTGTCGACGTTCGTCTGGGCAAGCAATCCAAGGATGCCGGTGTTGTCGAAGTCTCCGCCGTCCGAAAAGCCGAAGATGTTGTTCGAAGGATTGTCCACCTCGCCGATGGTCCAGTAGTTGTAAGCTGGTATCACTTCCGACGCGTCGTTGGTAAAGGACTCGAGATCTTTCTTCAGTAACTGTCCCACTTCTTCCGCGACAAATTTGGGCCAGCCAAGATCGTCGATCAAGTAGTCCACAAGATCGTTTACGATGTCATCGACTGCTTTATCAATGTACTGCAATAGAACCGACGCGAAGAACGCGCTCGAACATCCAGCGATATCGCACAACGAGTAGTTTCGGTTGGTTGAGACTGCGGCCGTCCCCGCAAAGGCGCCGGGGCCGTCCAGCGTTGAGGTGAAAGCGAACGACTCAACGCCGCCGCCACCAACGACGGTGCCGTCCGGACTTTGACCCGGAACGCCGGTCGCCTTCGGCGTAGCCTGCATCGGTATCTGTGGAGTACTCGCCTGCTGGTAGTGTTGGAGAAGATTCGCGTTCACAATCAGCGATGGCCTCCCCGTTCGCGTGAGATAAAAATCCGATGGCCCAAGAGACGGATTGTATTTCGTTATGTTCTGCGTCACCCAATACGGCAACAGGCTGAACATAAGGCTCGGCTGGACGAACGGTCCGCTCAAGTGGTAAGTGGCCGAGTAAAGCGCAAATGGTTTGAGGATTATCTCACCGATTCCGGCAATCCAAAACCAGCTCCATTGCGATGGGGCAAGGAAGAACCCGGCGTCCATCAGCGTTTTCAGAAATACTCCGATGTTCGCAAGGCTGAATTGCTGCGGCGCCGTTCCCATGCAATACGGACCCATATAGCAAACGTTTCCAGGTGTGTTGTTATTCGAATTGCCCTTCGTCAGTGACTGCGGGCCAACGGGCTGAATCAGGAAATCAGAGTCGCTCACGCTGTTGCCGTTAATGGTCTGAGGCAGAAACGTATACAACACCGATGCCCAACTTCCACCGGAGACCGACGATAGGTATTGGTCCGGACTCAAAATCGGTTGCCCATTCGGCAACGTCATCGAGTTCAGCGCGGACAATTGTCCGAGCGCGCAAGTCAACGCGCGCGATCCGCCGCCGGAAAGACAAATACCCAAAACCGGTTGCGTTGGGCCGGTCTGAGTCACAGCCGGATAAAGGTTCGCAATATATTGATGGGCCATAGTCACAACCTCCTGCTCTTCGGAAAGCCGCGTGGCCCAAAACTATCACGTCAGGCGAACGTTTGCAAAATCACAATTCGAATTTGCGTGCACCCTCAACCCGAATTTGAAGCACACAACCGCGCGAACAGACATTGCGCTCCTCGCTATGGTTCTGGACGTGGATATATAATTCGTCTTTTGGCGCAGGAGAGAAAAACACACGATGAACTCGTCACAATCCAAGGACGACGCCGACGCGGCTGAATCGATCGACTCAGGCGGCCGTTCTAATTTTATTCGCGATACTATCATCGAAGATATCAAAGCAGGAAAACACGGCGGGCGGGTACAAACACGCTTTCCCCCCGAGCCCAACGGCTACCTTCACATCGGGCACGCGAAAGCAATTTGCCTCGACTTCGGACTCGCGGCAGAGTTCGGCGGCAAGTGTAATCTTCGGTTCGATGATACCAATCCATCGAAGGAAGAAACCGAGTACGTCGATTCGATCATGGAAGACGTCCGATGGCTCGGATTCGAATGGGACGGGCTTTTTTACGCCTCGGATTATTTCGGACAACTGTATGAGTGGGCGATTGAATTAATCAAAGCCGGAAAGGCTTACGTGTGCGATCTGACCGCTGATCAAGTCCGCGAGTATAGAGGAACGCTAACCGAGCCGGGACGCGAGAGCCCCTATCGCAATCGCTCGATCGAGGAGAACTTCGATCTGTTCGCTCGCATGAAGAAAGGTGAATTCCCCGACGGTTCGCGAACGCTGCGAGCAATGATCGATATGGCTTCACCGAATTTGAGTTTCCGCGATCCGGTGATGTACCGCATTCTTCACATGGAACACCATCGCACGGGCGCGGAATGGTGCATCTATCCAATGTATGATTACGCACACGGCCAGTCGGATTCGATCGAGAAGGTGACTCACTCGATCTGCACTTTGGAATTTGAAAACAATCGTCCGCTCTACAATTGGTTTATCGAACAGCTCGGGATTTTTCCTTCGCGGCAATTTGAGTTCGATCGGCTTAATCTAACTTACACGCTGCTGAGCAAGCGCAGGCTATTGACGCTGGTTCAAGACGGCCACGTAAGCGGATGGGACGATCCGCGAATGCCAACGTTGTCCGGAATGCGACGCCGCGGCTACACTTCCGAAGCGATTCGAAACTTCTGCGCAAGCCTGAGCGTGTCCAAGACGAACAATACGGTGCAGCTATCGGCTCTCGAGCATTTCGTCCGCGAAGACCTGAACAAGCGCGTTCCTCGCGTGATGGCCGTGCTAAGACCATTGCGAGTTGTCATTGAGAACTATCCCGATGATCTTGTCGAGCAAATGGACGCCGTCAACAATCCCGAAGACGAAAGCGCGGGCAGGCGCCAGGTTCCATTCTCTAAGTCTCTTTACATTGAACAGGACGATTTCCGCGAGGAGCCGCCGAAAGGATACTTCCGGCTCGCGCCCGGTCGCGAAGTGCGGCTTCGCTATGGTTATCTGATCACGTGCACGGATATTGTGAAAGATGAGGATGGAAATATCGTCGAGCTTCATTGCACCTACGACCCGGCGACACGAGGCGGCAATACACCGGACGGCCGCAAGGTCAAAGCCACCATTCACTGGGTCTCGGCAGCGCACGCGCTTGATGCCGAGGTTCGCCTCTACGACACCCTTTTCGAGAAAGAGAATCCGAACGAGCTCGAAGAAGGTCAGGACTTCACTGCTAATCTCAATCCCACTTCGCTTGAAGTGCTGTCCGAATGCAAAGTCGAACCGAGCTTAGAAGGTTCGCCTGCAGGCAAGCGCTATCAGTTCGAACGGCTGGGATATTTTTCAGTGGATCGTGACTCGTCGTCCGATAAGCTCGTGTTCAACAGAACAATCGGCTTGCGGGATACCTGGTCCAGGATCGAGAAGCGTGAAAAGAAATAACTGACGAGACGTACGCATAGCACTAACGTTGCAGAGCGTTCGCCGCTGAACGCGCGCGGTTGAGCAGATCTGGTGATTTCATTCTGCGGCATTCTTCTTCAAAACTCTCGCGAGGTCCATTCCACCGAAGGTCATCCACCGATTCAAACACCGGCGCATCCAATCGCAAGGTCGCCAACGTGCGAAACAGGAGGGCTTCCTGCCACGAGTTGAATAACGAAGTCGACAGCCGGAACGCGCTTCGAATCGACGGATGCCAGGCGCGGAAGTCCTTCGGAATGTCTTCGAGGTGCGGATGCTGCGACAAGACCAGTGCCGCTGACTTCTGACCCCATCCCGGCACTCCCGGAAAACCATCAGCGTTGTCGCCGACGACTGCAAGATAATCCGGAATCGATTCCGGGCTCACGCCAAACTTTTCAACAACGCCGGCTTCGTCGCGGATTGTTTCGCGTCTCCGATCCAATTGAACGACTCGCGTGCCTCCGACGCACTGACTCAAATCTTTATCCGGCGTGCAAATGATTACTTGTCTTATGCGCTCGTCTTGAGCAGCTTTAGCCGCGGCCGAAGCGAGTGCATCGTCCGCTTCAAAGTAAGTCATCGGCCACACTACGACTCCCATCGCTTCAAGTGCCTCTTCGAGAATCGGAAACTGCGAGAGCAGCTCAAGCGGAACACCTTCGCTCGTCTTGTACCCCGCATAGAGTTCATTCCGGAAAGATTCAACGACGTGATCTGTTGCTACTCCGATGTGAGTTGCGCCGCGTTCAATCATCGAAAGGACCGAGTGCAGCACGCCGCGGACCGCGCCAATTTCCTGACCATTCACGTCTGCCGCGGGCGGCACGGCGAAGAAGTGCCTAAAGAGTTCATATGTACCGTCGATCAAGTGAACAACCAAACGCAGTCCTCCTAAATTTAATCTTTCGGATGAGCACCAAAAGATTATCCGAGCCGATTCGGGCCGCTCGATTATAGCAAGCAGTTGAGAAAGAATCGCGCTCGATTTATTCTGTAAGTCGAGTTCGGCTGGAGGCTCGGATTGGCTACACTTACTTCTTCTGATCACGAAGGAATTGTTATGCATCGCTCGCTGCTCGCGTTCGGCGTTTTGTTGATGGCCTTTGTTGCATCACCCGCTCCGGCTCAGAACAGTCTGGTTCCGGCGCAGGGAGACTTCGTCATCCACGATTTCAAGTTTGACAGCGGCGAAGTACTGCCCGAACTCAAGCTACATTATCGAACGCTTGGGACTCCACGGCGTGATGCCCCGGGCGTTGTTCGAAATGCGGTGATTATTCTTCACGGAACGGGCGGGTCGGGCGCCGCGTTTCTCGCGGATCAATTCGCCGGCGTTCTGTTCAAGCCCGGCCAGCCTCTGGACGCGAGCAAGTACTTCATCATCCTTCCCGACGGCATCGGGCACGGTCAGTCATCAAAGCCCAGCGATGGATTGCACGCTCATTTTCCGCGTTATGTCTACAACGATATGGTGACCGCTGAATACAAGCTCATAACTGAAGGTCTGAAGGTGAATCATCTCAGATTGGTAATGGGTACTTCGATGGGAGGCATGCACACATGGCTGTGGGGTGAAAAATATCCTGACTTTATGGACGCTTTGATGCCGCTTGCGAGCCTGCCAGTGCAAATTGCCGGACGAAATCGAATGACCAGGCGCATGGTCATCGATTCGATACGCAGTGATCCCGACTGGAACAATGGAGAATACAAATCGCAACCGCGCGGGCTGACTTCCGCAATCTACACGCTCATCTTTATGACCAGCAGCCCTCAGCAATGGCAGAAGCAGGCTCCGACTCGCGAGGCTGCCGATAAATTTTTCGATGAAATGGTAAGCAGGCAGTTCGCTCGCACAGATGCAAACGACATGCTGTATGCGTTCGAGGCCTCGCGTGACTATGACCCCGCGCCTAACCTCGAGAAAATTCAAGCGCCGCTTCTCGCGATAAACTCGGCGGACGATCAAGTCAATCTACCGGAGCTGGGAATTCTTGAGAAAGAGATCAAGCGCGTCCGACAGGCGCGCTACGTCTTAATTCCGATCAGCGACAAGACGCGCGGGCACGGCACACACTCTCTGCCTGAAGTATGGAAGGATCACCTGGCGCGCTTACTCCAGGAAACGGAGCACGAATAGAATCCGGTGTCGAACAATCCGAAGCTGTGGCCCTGGGTACGTCCAAAAGAAAGGCAGGCCACCTTTTGCAAGACTCGGCAATCTTATGAACGGAGTACATAGCAGGATGGGATACCATCATTGAACGATTGAGAGGTGACAAGACTATGAGATTTGATAAAGTTAAGAAATTGGTTGTAGGAGCAGCGTTTGGATTCATGGTCCTGTTCAGCGCCGGCATTATGTTTGGGACAACGGCTCATGCTCAGGACCGGGACCGGGATCGTCGCGGCCAGTGGCGGCAACAGCAGAACAGAGAGCAGAGCCGCAATTGGGATCGCAGCCGTGAGAGAGCTCAAGACTGGCGACGAGACCGGGGCCGCGTTTTCGTAGCGCCCGCTCCTCGAGTCTATGTCTATCCGAGAACCTATCCGTATTACGGTCGCGGTTATGGCTACGGCAACGGATATAGGTACGGCGGATATGGCAACGGCGGATATGGCAACGGCGGATATGGCTACGGCGGATCAGGCGGCTACGAAGAGCAGAGAGGCTATCGTGACGGGTTGGATCGAGGACAGGAAGATGCTCGCAGCCGCAGATCTCCCAATCCGAATAACTCGAGCCACTACCGTTCGGGAGACTCGGCTTATCGCGATGGATTCCGTCGAGGATACGCTGTCGGTTACCGACAGTTCGGCGGCGGTTACCGCGGTTGGTAGAACCGAAGGCTCCGTTTTTAGATTGATTTAAGGATCGAGCTCCGGTCGAGTTCACAAGACTCGATCGGAGCTTCGTTGTTTTTCCGTTTTTGGTTTTAGCTCGAAGCACTCTTTTCTTCGAGTAATCGCTCGTAGTAATCCTGCCCGCGTTTGTAACCACGCCGGAAGCATTGCTCGGCGTAAGTTTCCGGAAAGTTGGCTGACAGATAGTTCACCGCGTCGTCATAAGACTTGCCGCGCAACTTCGGACTAAGCGCAGCTTCGAAGCCCTGGCGGTAGTCTGACTCGATCGATTCGAAATCGGTTCCTTCGACGATGTATTGTTCTTTCTCTGCATCGCGAAGGCCAACCCACCAATTCTCGCGCGCTGAATCGATCCCTTCCGCACCGCTTTGGCGCATCACTTCTTTGGCAATGTCAGATCGAAGCTTCCCGTCGGTGCGAACTAAAAGTATTGACCTTCCCCGACGGAGAGCGTCCTCGTAAACAAACATCTCATCGACCGGCAGGCCTTCGTCCATCCCCTCTTCGATTGCCTCGCCCGCTGCTGCGCCGCCGAATGCGCCGCCCGCGCCAAAGAGCGCCGCCCCTAAAAAACCGATCGCCAGCACGGGACCAACGGCCGGGATGAAAATGCTGGCCGCGGCCGCTCCAAGGCTCAAGCCGGTAGCGGCACCAACCGCTCCGCCAACTACGCCTCCCATGGTTCTACCCATTCCGGGCTGCTCTGCGTCGGTGACCGGGACGCTCGAGCGTTGTTGTTCGGACGAATGCGGCGTCAACATGCTGACCTCATTAGAAGATGCGCCAGCCGCTTTGAGTTCGGTTATAGCTCGTTCAGCGTCGGCGCGCGAATTGAAAATTCCAGTAACGGTTTCCATTTTTTTCTCCTGTTGATGGAGTTGCGAGCGGTCTAACATTCATCGATGCAGGTGTCGATTTGAAATGGCTCCGCCGACGAATGAACCGCGCCAATGTTAATCGTGCAAAGGAAATGCCAGCAATGCTGCCGATTTCGCTCTGATAACATTGGTTGCTGCAACTTCTCTCATGTAAGAAAACGCGACACCGGCACAAAAATCGAGACGGTTTAGCACTACTGTTTGACACCACTCTCTTGCGGTAGATAGCCTCTTTTCCATGAGCGGGATTGTCAGTCAAATAAAGGACGCCGCTCGAGAGCTGTTCTTTGACGTCGTAGGCATCGCTTCGGTCGAACCCTTCACCCGCGACGAGATTGCGTTTCAAGAATGGCTGGAAGCTGACTTCGCGGCGGGGATGGATTACATGAAACGCAGACCGCTGTTGCACACGACTCCCCGTGCGCTTGTCCCGTATGCCCGTTCGTTAATCACGCTTGCGGTGAATCACTATTCGGATGCACCCACGTTTAGTCACGAATACCGCTTCGGACGAGTCGCTCGATATGCCTGGGGAAAGGACTATCACGAGGTGGTAAGACCGAGACTGCAAGCGCTTGTCGGTAAGATTGAGCACATCGCAGCTCGACCGCTTCGCGCGCGCTGCTTCGTCGATGCAGTGCCGTTGCTTGAGCGGGCCGTAGCCGCGCGCGGGGGGATCGGGTTCTTCGGCAAGAACACGAATCTTCTGCAACCGCGAAGCGGATCCTGGTTTTTTCTTTCGGAGATTCTGCTCGACCTTGAGCTTCCCACCGACGATCACAAAATAAAAGTAAGCTGCGGATCCTGTCATCGCTGTATCGACGCCTGCCCGACAGACGCATTCGTCGATCCGTATCAGCTCGATTCGAGGCGGTGCATTTCTTATCTCACAATCGAAAACAAGGAAGTAATTCCACGCGACCTAAGAGCAGGAATAGGCGAATGGATATTTGGTTGCGACGTGTGCCAGGATGTTTGCCCCTTCAACCGCTTTGCCTCCGAGACAGGCTGGCCCGAGTTTCACCCCAAATCAGGCGTAGGGCCGAAACTCGACCTGGTCGAAGTCCTCTCAATCGACACCGACGAACAGTTTCGCGAGAGGTTCAAAGGCACCGCTCTCACAAGACCCAAGCGTCGCGGTCTACTCCGCAACGCGTGCATCGTCGCGGCGAATGTCGGCGCGACTGCTGCGATTCCGGCACTTGCCCGTAGTATCGCAGGCGATCCCGAGCCGTTGGTTCGAAGCCACGCACTGTGGGCTCTCACTCAACTCGATCGCGCTCGCGGCGCTGCGATGGCAGAGCGGGCGCTGAAATCGGATTCACATCCGTTGGTCCTCGACGAGTCGAACCACATTCTTACTCACTGAGCAGTCCTGTCCTCATTGACAACTCCAGCGCTGCGATGAATCAATGAGTCGATGCGCCACTCATATGAATTCCGCGTCGACCCGTCGAATGCCGGTCAAAGACTCGACGAGTTTCTCGCCTCGCGCCTTGGAAGCCTGAGCCGTATGCGCATCGCGAACTTGATCGATGCTGGCGCTTGCGTTGTGAACGGTGCGAACGGGCGAGGCGGTTATCGGATCGCGGAGAGCGATGCCATCGAAATATCTTTCGAAGAGGGCTCGCCTACTTCCATGTTCCCCGAGCCGATTCCCCTGACGATAGTTCACGAAGACGATCATCTGATCGTGGTTGTTAAACCCGCCGGGTTGCTCGTGCACCCAACAAGTAGCGTAAAAAGCGGCACACTCGCCAACGCGCTTGCCTATCATTTGAATGGTTTCAAGTTTGAAGATCAAGAATCGCCGGTCGACCATCGATCTTCGATCTTCGATCCTCAGCCGGCAATCCGCCCCGGACTCGTGCACCGGCTCGACCGGGCAACTTCAGGTCTGATGGTAGTGGCGAAGACGGCCCGCGCGTTGATGATTCTCTCACGCCATTTTCGAAAGCGATTGGTCGAGAAGCGATATCTAGCGCTGGTGCATGGACGCCTCGATCACGAATCAGGAACGATTATTGCGCCGATCGGCCGCGATCCCGATCGACGACCTCATTGGCGAGTGACGGAGAACGGGAAACATTCGGAGACGCGCTTCAAGGTTGTTCAGAAGTTCAACGCGGCGACAGTCCTGGAACTCGAGCCGATCAGCGGCCGCACAAATCAGCTACGAATACATTGCGCGCACATTGGCCATCCGATCGTTGGCTATGAACCTGAGCCCGGTGAATTTGCGATTCGCAATTCGCAACCGGCAACTCGATTATGTTTGCATGCGTGGAAGTTGGCGTTTCATCATCCGGCGGGCGGTGAGTGGAGAGAGTTTGTAACCGATGTGCCCGAAGATTTTGCCGAAGTTGTCGAACGTTTTAGAAGCGTGAGCTAAAGCTTAACTCAAAAACATTATTCATCGCTGGCTTCTGTGCCGATGTAAGCCCGGCAAAGTTTCAAAAAGGTCTCAATGGCAGGCGGGATGTAATCACTCTTTAGATGAGCGATTCCAAACTCCCATTTCAAATCCAGATCGCGAACCGGAACTGCTCGCAGTGTTCCTCGCGCCACGCGAGTCTGAAGCGAACCGGTTGGAAGAATAGTTACTCCAAACCCCAGCTCGACCATTTTCAGGATTGCCTCAGTGCGCTGAAGCTCCATTACAATTTTAGGTTCGAGTTTGTTCTTCTCGAAAAAGAGGTCGATCAAACGACGAGTGTTTCCGCCTTTCTCGCCGAGTATCAACGGCTCTGACGAGAGCTCTTCAGAAGTGATCACTCGCGAGTATCCAAGCTTGTGCTGAGGACTCATCGCCGCGACCAATCGGTCGCTTCGGAGAGTTTCAGTCAACACATCCGAGGCTTCAACCGGAAGCGACACCAGACCGACATCGAGACTGCCAGCCAGAATCTGTTCGATGATGAACTCGCTCGTGCCGCCTACCACCGACAAATCAAGCAGCGCGTAGCTGCGTTTTATATCGCTTAGAATCTCCGGAAGTGGCTGCACAGTGATCGCCGTCGAAGCTACTCCAATGTGCAGTCGTCCCCGAGATGAACCGCCCATCGCAGCCAGATCCGCTTTCGCTTCATCGTGAGCGCGAATGATCTTTTCAGCGTGGCTCAATAGCGCGCGCCCAGCCCCGGTGAGATAGAGCTTCTTGTTGACCCGAAGAAACAATGGCGCGCCTACTTCTTCCTCGAGCTGCCGAATGTGAACGCTTACTGCGGCTTGAGTAACGTGAATTCTCTTTGCGGCTTTAGTAAATGATCCGCCTTCGGCGACTGCTTTGAACGTCCTTAATAGCCTGAGTTCCATCGCTTAAACGATTCGTTATCATAACCATAAAAACAATTCGTTTTACAAGGAGTCACGCGGGGGCTATAAGGGAACTAGCAGTCGTGGGAAAGGCGCTCAATGTACGAGGACGAATCGGCTCCGGTCACACTCATCCGATTATTACAATCAAGCGGATATCAGAACCCGAACTATCTACCGCGTGGGCGGTGCGCAGACACCAGGCCTCACTCCCTCATTCGAGAAATCGCAAGCAATGTTAATGGAGGTTTGTTGGATTGCGAGCTGATGCTCGCGCGATGAAATTTATGCACAGGACTGTTAGCACAGAACGCGAAGAGATGGCCAGCCGCAAGACGATCGGCAGACTTGCGTCTGGCGATCACCCGCGCACGCGAGAAAAATTCTATCTTGGAATCGACGCAGGCGGCACGAAGACTCACGCCATCATTGGCGATTCCGAATCTCGCGTGATTGGGGAAGGTTTCAGTGGAGCAGCGAATCCTTTGCGCGCTGGTCTTGAAGAAGCGATTTCCCACATTGAGCAAGCGGTTGCCGAAGCTTGTACTCGGGCGGAGGTCGCACTCGACAGCATTGAATCAGCGTGCGCGGCGGTTGCGGGAATCAATCACCCTATTCACTATCACACGATGAAAGACGCTTTGAATGATGCCTTGCACATCGAAGGCCTCGAGTTAGTCACCGATGCACGAGCGGCGCTCGAAGGCGCGCTGGACGGCAAACCGGGAGTCGTGATAATTGCAGGCACCGGATCAATCGCAGTAGGCATGGACGCTTCTGGCAGGCAAGCTCGCGCCGGCGGCTTCGGACCTACGCTGAGCGATGAAGGCTCAGGCTATGACATCGCGCGCCGCGGCTTGCAGGCAGTCATCTCATCGTTTGATGGCCGTTCGCCCGACACATTGCTGACCGATTTGATATGCAAGAGACTTGGTGTGGCTAGTCCGAGTGATCTGCCGGCCGTTATTTACAACAGTGACTCTGAGCCGGTCGAAATTGCGCCGCTTGCTGAACTGGTCGACGAAGCTGCCCGCCGCGGAGATGAAGTCGCGCGAAAAATATTGGCCACCGCCGGAGCGGAACTGGGGCGGCTGGCTGTGACGGTCATCGAGAAGCTTGATCTGCAGTCGAGTGGATTTCGGATCGCCTGCGTCGGCAGCGTCTTCCAGTCCGGTGATTTCGTTTTGTCGCCTCTTGGCGAGGCTGTCTTGCATGTAGCGCCTCACGCCGAGATCGGTCCGCCTTTATATTCACCGGCCATCGGCGCCGTCAAACTTGCACAAGAGCTTGCTTGATCAACGCGCCTGAAACAATTCGTCCGCGTCTCAGCCTGGTTTCTGGATCTGCTTTCTGTTATTCGTCTTCATTCCATAAGTAGTTACGAGTTCTACCTTCAGTTGCTTTTTCTGTGCTTTGAGTCGCAAGCTGAAGTCGGAACTCATGCGTTGAACGCTGAAAGCCGAACTCTTTGACGGGGTCCTGCTGTGGGGTTCTCTGCGGTAGATTACTTCGTGCTGGCGGCCTACCTTGTCGGCATAACTGTGTTCGGAACGATGTTTCGCCGGTCGCAGCGAACTGTCAAAGATTATTTCATCGGATCAAAGAACACTTCCTGGATAGTCATCAGTCTCTCGATCGTGGCGACCGAGACGAGTACGCTGACCCTGATCGGCGTACCAGCGATCGCGTATCAGAACTTCGCTCGGCCCGAGCAAGGCGGAAGTCTGACTTACTTGCAAGTCGTGCTCGGTTACATTGTCGCGCGCATCATAATCAGTCTGCTTTTTATCCCGGCTTATTTTCAGGGCGAGCTGCTGACAGCTTATGAACTGCTGAAGCGCAGGTTCGGAGTCCAGACAAAGAACTTCGCGGCGTCGCTGTTCCTGATAATGCGAGCGCTCGCCGAAGGCGTGAGGGTCTTTGCCGCGTCGCTTGTGCTTAGCGCGGTGCTTAGTGCGAGCATTCCCGGGCTGCCTCACTTGTGGTTGTGGTCGATCTTCATCGTTGGAGTGCTGACGCTGATCTACACGTTTGAAGGCGGAATCGCCGCGGTGATTTGGACGGACCTGATTCAGCTTGTGATTTACATCGGGGGATCGTTGCTTGCCGCCTACATGCTGCTTCACTTGATTCCGGGCGGATGGAACGCGGTCGTCGCAGAAGCTACGCCGGTCAACAAGTTTCAAGTCTTCTCGTTCGCGTGGGACTTCAAATTGCCGTTCACATTTTGGGCCGGGCTACTGGGCGGCACTTGTCTCACGATGGCTTCCCACGGGACTGACCAGTTGCTCGTTCAGCGATTGCTGACGTGCAGAAACATGCGCGACAGTCAAAAGGCCCTCGTTTTGAGCGGCTTCGTAGTGCTGGTTCAGTTTCTGCTTTTCCTGATCATCGGAATAATGTTGTTCGCTTATTACAAGTTCTTTCCGCTCGAGACGCAGCTTGCCAGCAACGATGAAATATTCCCGTCGTTCATCGTTCACCGTTTGCCGCACGGCATCGCAGGTCTCGTGATTGCGGCGATATTCGCCGCGGCGATGTCGAACCTAAGCGGTTCGTTGAACTCGCTTGCTTCGACGACGGTGTTGGATTTCTACAAGCCGCTGGCCGGACGAGATAAGAGCGACGAGAGTTTGCTGAAGCTCTCGCGTTGGCTCACCGGGGCTTGGGGATTTGTTTTGATCGGAATTGCGGTGATGGCGAGCCGTTGGGGATCGGTGTTTACGACCGGATTGACGATAGCATCGCTTGTGTATGGGCCGATGCTTGGCGCGTTCCTGCTCGGAGTGCTCACGCGTCGCGCGAATCAAGCAGGAGTGATGATTGGAATGGGAGTGTCTTTGGTTTCGATGCTGGCGGTGAAGTTCTTCACGCCTTTAGCGTGGACATGGTATGTGCTGGCGGGCACGGCTGTTTGTTTAGTGATCGGTTATACCGTGAGCCTGATGACGAGACAGCCGGATGAGGCAGCGTCGCTTGAGGTACTGGTGGAGACGGGAATCGGGAGGCAGTAAGAATGAACAACGCGTTTCGCGCAAAGATGCAAAGTACCGCAAAGGCGCAGAGAGAAATCTCTTTGCGAGCTTTGCGGTTCTTTGCGTCTTCGCGCGAAACGCAAACTCGCAAACTAGTAATTTCGATTGTTTCCCTGGTGCTTCTCATCTCTAGCCCTTTTCTTGCTCAAACCAAGAAGCGCCTTACAATAGCAGCGCCCGAATCCGTCGGAATGTCCAGCGACCGGCTCGCGAAGATCGACGAAGCAGTACTCGAGTCGATCGCACGCAAAGACACGCCTGGCGCAGTCGTGCTCGTAGCTCGCAAGGGCCGGGTCGTTTACCGTAAAGCTTTTGGCGATCGCGCCATCGAACCGACGCGAGAAGCGATGACGATCGATACAATATTCGATCTTGCATCGCTCACGAAGATTATCGGCACAACAACTTCAGTGATGATTCTGGTGGAACGCGGAAAGCTTAGTCTCGCTGATCCTGTGGCGCTGTACATTCCCGAGTTCGGCAAGTTTGGAAAAGAGCGAATCACAATCGAGCAGTTGATGACTCATCGAGCCGGATTGCCGCCCGATAATGAGATCGCTGATTACGTTGGCAAGATTGATCCGATCGAGAAGATCTGCGAGCTGCGTCCGAGCTACGAACCGGGAACGCGGTTCGTGTATTCGGATGTGGGGTTCATTGTCGCGGCTGAGATCATTCGTCGCGTCTCGGGCAAACGTATCGACGCGTTCGCCCAGAGCAATATCTTCGACCCGCTCGGGATGACTGATACAAATTTCGCGAACCTATTCTCGTTTTACAACCGGATGAAGGACCCACTGCACCACGGGGTGCTGTCAGTTGAAACAACTGATCCGGATCGCTCAAGACCGATGACCCCGGTTGAATCGGCCCCAATTAGGGCGGCGGGCGATTCAATGGATGCTCGCTTGAAGCGGATTGCGCCCACTGAAAACCGTGAAGGCCGATGGATGCGCGGTGAAGTTCACGACCCTCGAGGTTACGAAATGGGCGGCGTCGCCGGTCACGCCGGACTCTTCTCAACGGCCGACGACCTCGCGATCTTCTGCCAGATGATTCTCAACAAAGGCGAATACAACGGCGTTCGCATCCTCGCCCCGTATTCGGTTGAACGAATGGTCAGCGCTCAGACGATGCCGACTTCTCAGATGCGAGGCATCGGATGGGACGTGAATACTTCGTACTCGTCAAATCGCGGCGATCTGTTTCCGGTCGGCTCATTCGGTCACACCGGCTTCACAGGCACGAGCATCTGGCTCGATCCCGCAAGCGAGACGTTCGTGGTGCTGCTCACTAATCGAGTTCATCCGAACGGCAAAGGCGACGTCACGCGTTTGCGCTCGGCGGTGGCTTCGATAGTGGCCGGCGCGATCACGGAGCCGCCTCACGCGCCGGTGTTCGATGCGCTCAAGACGCCGCCTTATTATGTCGATGCGCCTCGAGCGGTCATCAATCGAAGCGTGCCGTCGGGCCCGCTTCATCCGGTTCTGACGGGAATCGATGTTCTCGAGCATGATGGCTTCAGGCAGCTCGAAGGCAGACGAGTCGGGTTGATAACGAACCACACGGGACGTGACCGAAACGGTCGGTCTACGATCGATGCGCTTGCGGCAGCGAAGAACTTTAAACTTGTGGCTCTTTTCTCGCCCGAGCACGGCTTGCGTGGGATCGAAGACTCTAACGTCAGCGATACGAGAGACGAGAAAACCGGATTGCCGGTTTACAGTTTATATGAAAGAGACCGGCGACGTCCGACGGCGGACATGCTGAAAGACATCGACACTCTTGTGTTTGACATCCAGGAGGTGGGAACGCGCTTCTACACCTACGTGGCGACGTGCGGCTACGCGATGGAAGAAGCCGCGAAGAATAAGATCAAGTTCGTCGTACTCGACCGGCCCAATCCAATCAACGGCTATGAAATCGAAGGCCCGGTAGCCGATCAGGACCTTACCGATCAGACTTCCTTTTCATTCACGTCTTATCATCCGCTTCCGGTGCGTTACGGAATGACGATTGGCGAGCTGGCTTCCTTATTCAATGCCGAAAGAAAGATTGGCGCGGACCTGACGGTGATCAAGATGGAAGGTTGGCGTCGCGCGGATCATTACGATGGCACCGCGTTGACATGGGTGAACCCGTCGCCAAATATGAGGAGTCTCACGGAAGCATTGCTCTATCCGGGCATCGGCCTCTTGGAGACGACGAACGTTTCTGTTGGGCGCGGTACAGATACTCCGTTTGAGCTGGTGGGCGCTCCCTGGATCGACGGTCCGAAGCTGGCCGAAGCGCTGAATCGCGCGGGGCTCGCGGGAGCGCGCTTCGTGCCCGTAAGATTCACGCCGAAGTCCTCCAAATTTTCCAATGAAGAGTGTGGTGGAATTAACATCATAGTCACGGATCGCGTAGCCTTCCATCCAGTCGCGACCGGAATCGAGATCGCCTATCAGCTCAACCGTCTCTACCCAGTGACTTGGAAGATTGAGGACTACATTCGACTGCTGGCCAATCGAGCAGCGTTTGCGGCATTGAGGGAAGGTCGAACACCTTCCGAGATTACGGCGACGTGGCAGACGGGGCTGGCTCAGTTCGCTCGAATCAGACAGAAGTATCTGATCTATTGAGGCTCGACATGCTTTGTTCGCCTCGTCCGTTGCCAGTCAGGAATAAAGCTCGATCACTCGCTCGATCGCGCGGCGGCAAACTGAACAGAACTTCTGACTGCGGGTGAACATTATGCAATCGACTTCGGGTCTGTAGTATCCTTTCGCTTCGTATATCGCACCTTCAAAAGCGCCTACCTTGCCCGCGTACTTTTCCGAAGCGAAGAACTTGGTCTCCCACTCTCGGTTCTCGCGAAACAACGCTTCCATTTCTGATTCTGGTCGATTCTCCGCTCGAATTTGAGCGCGGCGCTTGCCGTATTCGCGCGAGTGATTCTCGTACTCTTCTTTATTCCACGGAGTTGGAATTGGCGTTCCCGACGCGACCAGATCCTTCCACTTCAAGTTAGCCGGATCGAGCAGCGCAGTCGCGTTAGGCTCCCAGGGCTCGGTCTTCACCGAAGGCGAAGTATAAGCGACCGGCGAAGTGTAATATTCATCCGCAAGCCCGGCGAAATGATGGCCGAACTCGTGAACGAATACGTAAGGCGCTTGCTCGCTGTCGGCGGCTACAGTGCTGTACAAGCCGAAGATTCCACCACCGCCGTACGTTCTCGAATTAGTCACGATCTCGATGAATTCGTAAGGCGCGAACTGCGCGATGTTCCGAAGCGAACGATTGTCAAACGTGAGCACGTATCGCTCTGAGCCGAACGCATCGTAACTCGCGCCGAGCGGCGATGCGACATGAACTCCCGTTGAGGGCCTCGAAATGCCGGACTCCCGCGCAGCCGGGCACAACGCCCAAACGTTGAAGGCTTTGCGATGCTCTTTGTAAGGCGAAGTGGCAAACAGAATTTCGAGCAACCGGCGCGCATCTTTTTCGAACTTGCCTCGCTCGGCTGCCGTGTATCCATCGCCAAGAATCAGAAAGTCCACCTTGTCGGCCGGATCGCCGCTCTTCTGAAGCTCGATCAACGGACCTGGCGATGCCGTCTTAGAGGTGTCGACGAATATATCCTTAGGATCGACGATCGTCGACCAGACCTCACGGAAGGCATTATTCGAATCGCGCTTCTTCAAGACGATCTGCACCGGCGCGGCGGGCGCAGGAAACCGAAGCGACTCGCTGAATGTGCGATTGATGCTCTTCGCTTCATCGGTTGTTTCCCATTCACCGTAGATCGACGCGAACCCGCGCGAGTAGAGCAATCGATTCGTCGCGCGGTCGCGAACTTCGAACAGGTATTTGCCGAGATTGGTCTCATCGATACTCTTTCGAGGATTGCCCGGCCAGGGCAGCGGCTCAATCACGATTCGATCGAGACTGAAAATCTCCTGCGAAGCGTTGCCGGTGTGGTAGTAATCGACCCGCATCGTCGGCGGCGCCGCGCTCACCGAGACCTCCACGACCGAGAGAATCGCGAAAAGGGCTGAAGCGAGCAGAGTCTTCTTGAGCATGCGCCTGATTCTATCAGCAGAGTGATGATTCAACTAGAAGCGATCTATCTCTTGAACGTGTATTCCTCGTATTGCTGATCCTCGGCGAGCTCGTGCTTCTTCAGGAAGTCCCAGGCGCTGCGATTGATCTTGGGAGCAAGGTCGTAGTACCAATGATCGTGATCGGGAATCTCCGTCACCTCTACGGAGAACCCCTTCTTCTCCAACTCATCTCGCGTCGCCCGCACGGCGGTCAACGGAAAGTACTGATCCTTTGTGCCGACAAATATGGCAATGTTAATTTTTCGTCTGGCATGATCGATCAGCGAATACGCCTTTGATTGCAGCGCTCCCGCGTGAACAGCAACTGCAGCAAAGTATTCAGACTCGAGCAGAGCGACTTGCAGGGCAAAGATTGCTCCGCCCGAGTGGCCAAACAGATACACTCTTCGCGGGTTGACCGGGTATTTTGCTTTGAGAGCTTCGACCAAATCATACAAGAAGTCCGGGCCGTCAACCGGGCTTGACCATTGCGCAGAGTTTATCGAGTCGGGCCCTACGATGATTACTCCCTCTTGTTTTGCCAGATCCTTCCACTTTTCAATCAGCGACATGCCATTGTGTCCCGATCCGTGCAACAGGACGATTAGCGGCGCGGGCGACGAGGCTTTAACCGTGTCAGGAACATAGAGGTAGTACGTTCGTTGTTTACCTTGCGAGACTATGTAATCTTTGACGACTTTTTCTGATGAGGTATTCGAAGTCAGGGAGGGCAACAGGATCGCTAAGAATAAAAGTATGTGGCTGTTCATACACATCTCGTCCGCATTTAGTATTTTCGCGGCCTCAGCAAAGCGTGATATAGATCTCTTGGTTTCGGATACCCGTCCTCGATCACTAACAACCCCACGTGCAAGTGAGTCGGCGACCGTGAGGGATTCGCATATTTTCCCGAACGTCCAACGATAGCCAGGACGCTGCCGGCTTTTACCACATCGCCGGGTCGGACCAACAGCTCGTTGTTATGAGCATAGTAGATCAAGCTGTTTGTGGAAGGCTCAAACACATAAACATATTTACCGCCTCTCAATTCGCTTCCAACCAACCATTCGTTCGCGGTGGCGACAACAACTCCACTTTTCATGGCGAGAACATTGACCGGCTCGTGAGTATTGTTGTCCAATCCATCCTGGTTCTTGTCGTTTATGAAGATGTCGTGGGCCGGATGACCGAGGTGCTTGTTGCCATCAAAATAGTCATATCCTTTTGATACGTAGCCGCTTCCTTCAACACCTCCGATCGAGTTCTGCTTGTAACCTTGAACCGGAAATACCCAATCATCTTTCGGAGAATCGACGCCACCTCTCGCGTAAAAATAGGCTTTTAGTCTCGGAAGAAGAGATTTGATTCTGTTGCGAGCGGGTTCTCTGTCTATCAATCCGTCTCGGACCTGAGTATTTAAACGGTCAAATTCTAAGCACGGGTTTTCAGACTCAACGTTCGCTTGAACCCTGGGTCTGTTGCTTGCGAACCTATTCAATGATCGAGCGGTGTGCACGCAAGCCACGATTGCAAATGGCGCAAGCAAAATAATACTTGCTCGAGTTTCAAACACGCCTCACTCATTCTCCGATTTCTGAAACAGTCTAACGTTTGCCTGGTCGTTGGAGGTCAGATCAGCGTTGCTGTAATTACTGCGGCCCGTGTACCACGAACGGCTGGCGAAGTAGCGCTGGAGATCCGGTGTTTCGAAGCGTCTGCCGTGGCGCGCATACACTGTATTTCGAAGAAGCTTGAGCTCGTACTTTGAGAATTCTGCGATATCAGCTCTTGACAAGAGGCCGCCCTCCAATATTTTCGACTCGACTCTTTGAAACGACGAGCTGCTTCGAGACGGCTCATTCACTGCGGGTGAGACTGGTGGCGAATTTGGACGAACCGCCGAATTGGCGTCTGCCGTTTGCAAAGCGGAAGAATTGCTTGTCGGGCTTGGGCCGGCCTCGGGCTTTTGTACGGTAAGGACCTTGTCCGTGGGTGATGGGGTTTTCTCTTGAAGAAATAGTAATACTCCACCAGCTATCAAAACAATAATGACGGCAGTTGCGGCATAAACATAGTGCGGCGCAATTCCTTGCCTCGAGGCTTGCGGCTGCGCTTGAGCCATCGTGGGGGGCACTTGTGGCGTCACCGGGCGAGAGACTTCCGTGGCCGCTTCAATCACACGGTCTCCGCTTTGGACGGTTTGCATGGCGCTTCTCAGCGCTTGCCGCATATCGGTCGCCGACTTGTAGCGCCTCGCGGGGTCCTTTTGCAGAGCGATCGTTACAACATTCTGAATCGTGCGTGGAACTGAGGAGGGTATGGGTTCCGGATCGCGAGTCAAGATTGCACCTACTAGTGAGCTGATGTCGGCTTGTGGATAGGGCAGGCTCCCGGTCAACAGTTCATAGAAAATCACTCCTACAGACCAGACGTCAGTTTGTACAGATCGCTTACCGTCAAATGTTTCCGGCGCCATATAAACGGGAGTTCCGGCTATGCTGCTACTCTGGCTGGTAGACTTGAGAATTCGCGATATGCCAAAGTCGGTGAGCCGCGGCGTATCGCCCTGAAGCAAAATGTTGGCCGGCTTTAGATCCCGGTGAATGATGCTCTTGAGATGCAGGTGTTCCAGCCCGCCAAGAATACCGAGCACCATCTCTACAGCTGCATCGAGTGGCATCGGCGTACCCCGAAGATTCGTCAATCGCTCTGACAAAGTCCCGCCCGGAGCGTATTCGCTGACGATAACTACCCGGCCGTCGTAGACATCGGCCTCAATAATCGGGACTACATTGGGATGGCCGCTCGCTTGGACCCATAGGTCAGCCTCCTGCTTGATCGTCCGCAAATCGACGTCATCATCGAGCGACGTTTTTAGCGCCACCTTCGTAGTCGTGATAGCGGTTCGCCGCTCCGCGAGCCAGACAGCGCCGAACGCTCCCTGGCCGAGCTTGTTCGTTAGCGTGTATGGTCCGATGCTGTCACCCGAACGTGGCATTACCTCACCCTCCCTGTTGGGTTGTTATCCATCGTGCGGAAATCATCGCAGGACGAGCCGTCACTCCAGCACGACTCCGCTGCTAGTCCTCGCTTTGCTGTTCTCGCACCAGACCCAAGAGAAATACTCGCTTCCGGGTCGGCTTTCAAGGGAATCGCTTCGGAGCTTCCCGATGACGACATGGGAAGAAGCTTGATCATTGCGATTTTAATAAGAGACGATCGGCGGGTAAGCTCGCCCTTCTTTACAACAAGTCGAGAGGCGCTTCAAAAAACAACGCCATTGTCTGTGCGAATGTAAGGTGGTATTGCCTCCGTGAGGCGGAACTACCCGCACAACCAAACTACTTGATTCCGAGGTGGTGCGAAGCGACAACCGCGGCTATCTTCGCTTCGTCCTGAAGAACAGTTTTGTAAATCCAAGTGTAGTGACCCTTGTTTTTGATCACGGCCTGGGTCCGTTCCGGCCCGATCAATTGTCTGTCCGCCAGGATCTCGAGATAGCAATCCACAAGATGACCGTAGGTGCTGTAAGCATTCTCCGCGCCCTCGGGCATTCCAACCGGAGCGTTGGGATACATTCGCCTGAGTTCGGCGATCGCTTCCTGTTGTTGAGAGTTATGTTCCCTCAAGTGCCAGTGCAACTGCTCATGAATGTAAGATGAGAGCAACTCATCGCTAGAGTTTGCGAAACGCGCGTTTAAAGTCAACACGGGGAAGGCGTGATTGATCGCTCGCTCTTCGATGATGACCTCTCGTGTGAACGTGTATTTGCGCAGGTCGTAAGAAGCGATAACCTGCTCGAGTCGCTCCTTGGTTTCCAGTTCGCGTTCGGTCTTGTGAGCGAGTTCGATCCTGATTGACTGAGTGAAACTCGTGCTAATCAGAACCGTGACGAGCATCATCGCTCTTATAGCGCTCTTCAATGAGTCCACTCCTTCAATTGCCATTTCTGCCTCGCCATATTGTGATACCGAGTCACGACTCTTGATGTTACGGATTTCAGCGTGTCACGAGGCCGGCATTAGTTTCAAGACGCGCGCAAGACCAAAAACTTGACAATAAAAAGAGCGGGTCGATATAGTCCTTTCAGTTTGCTGGGAGGTCGTTCAACGGTAGGACAGCAGACTCTGACTCTGCTTATCGGGGTTCGAATCCCTGCCTCCCAGCCACCCCTCAAACTTTCCGTGGGCGCAGTTTACATTTTCGATGAGTTGGGCTGCCCAGATCCACAGATTCGGCGATGAGTTGGAAGAAACAATCAAGCGGTCGCCCAATCAGTTTTCTCCGAATCGACCGCCGATGGATCGCTTCGGCGCGAGCTATAGTTTCCAGACACGACTATTCAAAAGAGCGGAAGTGCGAGAATGTACCTGATAAGGAGGCGAATTGATCAGCCACGCTCGCATCTCTCCATCGTCCAGAAGATCGATCCCCTTTTACCTGCGATCTTTGACAGGGCCGCTGCTCCTGGGCTTGTTCTGTTTCTTAGTCTACAACGCGAACCTGCGGCAGATCGGCGCGGGGGACACCCTGCCCGCTCGATATCTGCCGCTGATTCTCTGGCATGATGGCACGCTCGAGCTCGACGCGAACGCACGTCTGGTTGCGCATGGACATTCGATGGTTCCAGACTGGAGTCGGAATCAGACAGCGGGTGCTGACGGTAAGGTCAACTACTTCGAGCCATGGGCCTATTGGATGGTCCGCACTCGCCAGAATCAGCTCGCTTCATTGTATCCAGTAGTGACACCATTGCTCGTGGCCCCACTCTATTTTCCCGCCCTTATCTGGCTCAACAAACACGGTTGGGAGCAGCCGCAGATTGATAGGGTGGCGGTATTAATGGAGAAGATCTCGGCTTCGTTTCTCGCCTCGGTCGCAAGTGTCCTGATGTATCTGTTGCTGCGTCGCGACGGCAGCCGGTGGAGCCTCCCGCTCGCTCTGGCGTTCGCCTTCGGGACCAATACGTGGATGATCTCCAGCCAGGCGCTTTGGCAGCACGGGTCTGGAGAACTCCTGATCGCCCTGTCATTGCTGCTGGTCGTTGGCCCTGCCTCATCCGTGCGCACTGCGTTACTCGGCGCGGTGTGTGTTTTCATGGCGGCGAATCGCCCGCCGGACGCGCTAATTGCCGGTGCGATCATACTTTTCATTGCTTGGAGTCGCAGGCGAAGCGCCCTGTGGCTCCTTGCTGGCGCCGCTCTACCCCTGGCGGCGCTCTTGTATTACAACCTACACTTTATCGGCAACCTTGCCGGTGGATACGGACTGGCCCCTCATAAAGAATTCGTCCAATTGAATTTTTCAGGAATAGCCGGGTTGCTAGTCAGCCCGGCGCGCGGCCTGCTCGTCTTTTCGCCGTTCCTTGTCTTCGTTCCCGTGGGGCTGATTCAACGCTTCCGAGCACCAAGCTCGAGAGGGCTCGCCGTCGCGCTCAGTTTTGCTGTCGCCGCCCAGTTCTTACTTTACTCGCAGGCAGACTGGCGCGCCGGAGTGTCATGGGGTCCACGTTGGCTAACCGACCTTTTGCCGATTCTGGTGTGGATGCTCGCACCCTTTTCTCTCGTCACGGGCCCGGTTACACGCGGTCTGCTCAGCATCACGATGACGGCGGCGATGGCGGCGTCGGTTGGTGTGCAGACGATCGGAGCTTTTTGGTATACGGGGACGAGTGACGCACGCATCTTCGCCGGAAACCCCGCATCCATGAGCGCAGCGTGGAATCCACGCAATGTTCCGTTCTTCAGCGAATTGCGTCATCCACGTGCGCGCGGCGAGATCCTGTGCGACGCGAGCGGCTCGATTGATCGTATTGGGCCGACACTGCTTCCCGGCATTGGAGATGTCCCTGTCTTGGAAAACGGAGAGGTGATTGAAGGATGGACGCTCACCTGTGGACGTACGCCTACCCAACTGTTGGTGTTGATAGACGGGGTCTTGATCGGCTCGACCCAGGACTTTCTACCGCGAGATGATGTCAATAGAGCGATGCATACCCTTTTGCCTTCGGGCTGGCGTGTATCCGCCAACACGCGGGGTGTTTCACCGGGGGAGCGCGTACTGCAGCTCGCTGTTAGCATCGAGCCGAGTAGCGATATCCGCATTGTTCGTGAAGAGCGCGTATTCGTGATCGCACAGCAGCCTCCCGGAGAGACCGCTACGATGCCGCAAAAGCCGGCGTCGAGGCCCGAGTTGGATGCGATGGCAGCGCACGCAGCGTTGTTGTTGCGGGTACGGCAGTCCCGGTATGGTTTCTGGCTCACCTCATATACGAAGGAACTTCGTTATGAGACTCCGCACCAAGAAATGAACACGTTCCTGACTTCAATGCTGGTGGATTTGCTCTCGCCAATCGCACGCCAGCGAAGTCTCGACGATGTGGTGGAGCGCGCCCGACGGCATCTCGCGGCACAGATCGAAAGCAACGGATTAGTGCGCTATCATGGGTTGCCGGACGGACCCACCATTGGCGCGCTGGGATGTGTCATTACTCCGGACGCTGACGACACTGCTTTAGCGTGGAGAATCGCTGGTCATGGCGCTGGTGACCCGAGACAGCAACTCATGCTGGGTGAACTTGCTCATTATCGCGACGCGAGGGGCTTATACCGCACCTGGCTCGCCCCCCAAAACCAATATCAGTGTATAGATCCTGGAAGCGATCCAAATCCGACAGACATCGCCATTCAGATGAACGTGTATTTGATGCTGCGCGAACTTGATCCGCCTGCCGCGCAGAAGCTTTGCAATGCACTCCAACGCTCGTTGGGGGAGGGAGGTCTCTGGATTTACTACGCCAAAGCTCCACTGGTGCCCTATCTCCGCAGTGCCGAATTGCGGCAACTTGGTTGCGCAATTCCGCTGCCAACGGAGCGGCTGGAGCTTCCTGCTGCGGGACAGGAGATCTGGAGTGAGGCGGTGCGCCTCCTCGTTGAAACAAAAGCGTCGCCACAGGACGCGAACGTGCGACAGGCGATTCGCAATCTACTTGCGCGCATTGGTAGCGACGACTTTGCCCAGCTTCGGCGCTCGCCGCCACTGCTATATCATAACGATCTGAGCGCGACTGTAACTCGATTTTACTGGTCCGAGGATTTTGGTTACGCACTGTGGCTCCGGCTTTACGAAGCAGCTCGGGTCGAAACCGGACAGCTTCACTAACCATCGCCATGACTTCTCAATCGCCTTTTCCTCAATACGCGCGCGTCATACAACACTTCGCATCTACTCGAGCTCTGGAGGTGCTCGTGCTTCAAGCCTCGCCGATTCTCGGTAGCATCCTCGGTGGCTTCAGCCTCAAACCGTCCGGAGTGATCCGACTGGGTTTCCTACTCATCGGCAGCCTTGCGCTTACGGCCCACGTCTTTGTCTTCAATGATTGGGCTGGGCACGGCAGCGACATTCGTGATCCGCAGCGGTCAACACTCGTATTTGCTCGACGGGGCATTAGCAGTTTTCAGGTCGCATGCGTTGCAACCGCTCTCCTCATCTTCGCGAATGTCGCCTTCGCTGCCGTCGGTCGCCCGGCCGTACTGATTGGCGCCGCAATCGCAGCTCTCAGCGTTCTGTACTCGTGTTCGCCGAGGTTCGGCAAGAGCACGCCAATCGTGGCGTCGATCAATCACCTGCTCGGAGGCGCGTTGCACTTTTTGCTTGGTTACACCTTATCCCGCCCCCTCGACGCAAGCGGTCTCATGATCAGTCTCTTCTTCGGTTTAGTTTTTGCCGGGGGTCATCTCAACCAGGAGGTGCGTGACTACGAGGGTGATCTTCTCAACGGGATTCGCACTAGCGCCGTAGTGTTCGGCTGCCGTCGAGCGTTTCTCGCGAGCCTGTCCATGTTCACGGCCGCTTATGCGATGCTCGCCGGCTTGGCCGCGCTTGGCATCCTGCCAAGGCTGCTGCTTTGGAGCATTGTCCTGTGGCCTTTGCATGTCGCATGGTCCTTGCGAGCGCTCCAGCGTGGATTGGGATTCGAGACGGCGTTATGGATGCAACGACGGTATCGCTTGCTCTTCGCGTTGATCGGCCTCGCGATGCTGGCCAGATGAGCACTCACACCTGGAATCCCGCAGACGCGACTCTGGGGATGTTTCACGCGGTCGCGACTTTGCCGTTTTCCCAGTACAGGGTCAATGCGGTCTCCGGAGGCTGAAGAGGCACTTCGTCGACAAGATGTCCGTTGGCTCGCAGATGGTCGTTGTACTCAAAGCATTCGTCGAACGTTGCGTGTCGCTCGTCGTCGGTCATCCCTTCGAATTCTCCTGGCTCGATGTATCCCAAACAAATGTATTTCATTGTGCTTCTCCTCCTGGTGGAGCCAGCAGGACCGCTGTCGCAGATTTTTCTGTCACTGTTTCAAGTAACGAAGCGCAACACATCCTGATTTAAATGGCTTTGACTCAATCAGTTTCAATTGCAATTTCTCGGGCAGGCTAATACCTTCCATCAATCGTCTGCCCTCTCCAACAATGGTTGGCATAACAACAAAACGATATTCGTCGATCAGGCCAAGCTCCATTAGTTGTGAAGGAACATCTACACCGCCGACCAAAATATTTTTGCCCTGTTCTTGCTTCAGTTTAAGTATTTCGTCGCGAAGGTTCGTACGAACAATTCTCGTATTTTCATCT